>ENA-ORDC01001634-ORDC01001634.1-marine-metagenome-genome-assembly--contig:-NODE-1634-length-15769-cov-3.048050_pt1 | contig 15769 bp, 20 predicted proteins | sample MGYA00237783_ERZ508515 | MGnify/ENA primary metagenome ERZ508515 (study PRJEB26186, sample SAMN06268792) | marine metagenome | isolation source: Eden Landing Ponds, San Francisco, CA, USA | place... | reverse complement strand
AGGAACCACCAATCGAACCGAGTCCCGGTCGGCGCACCGCGCTCCCGCCTTGACCGACCGGGACGATTCTCACGTCACGGGCTGGGTGGTCCCGGCATCCGGTTTCAACCCTCGGACGCGCCTCCCGGAGCTTTTAAACGGCTTCCTCGCCCGTTATCACCTAATGGCGTACGAGGAACTTCTGGAAGACCCCGTGATTCAGAAATACCTCCACGAGCTCGTCGGTCCGACGGGGATGCCGGTGGCGGCGGCACCCCCCGACGGGGAGGTAACCGACGAGGAGCTCGCGGAGGAACTGGGGCTCGAACTCAACGACGTCCGCCGGGCGCTGTTCATCCTCTACGAGAACGACCTCGCCACCTACCGACGGCTCCGGGACGAGGACTCCGGGTGGCTCACCTACCTGTGGACGTTCGAGTACGACAACATCCCCGAAAAGCTCGAAGAGGAGATGCACCGACTGCTCGACGCGCTCGCCGAGCGCCGGGAGTACGAGCTTGACAATCAGTTCTACCTCTGCGAGCAGGACTCCATCCGCTTCGAGTTCGGCGAGGCGATGGAGTTCGGCTTCGAGTGTCCAAACTGCGGCTCTCAGCTCGTCGACATGGACAACAACCGGCTCGTCGAGGCGATCGACGAACGGATCGAGTCGCTGCGTGACGAGCTGAACCGGCCCCCGGAAGCAGAGACCGAGGCCGAGGCCTGATGGTCGTTCTCGCGACGAAGCTGTACGTGGGGGGTGACGCCGGCGACCGCGCGCTCGACTCGCTCGACTCGCTCGTCGCCAACGCCGTCGGCGGGCTCGACGTTGAGTGGACGACCGGGCTCCGCGACGACGGGTTCCCCTCGGTCACGGTGACCGGGGAGGACGCGCCGGCCGCCCGCAACGTCCTCGCCGAGGAATGGGGAGCGATAACCCCACACCGGACCGCGGGCGAAACGTACGTCGGCACCCTCGACGCGTGGGACGAGGACGGGATCGTCCTCGACGCCGGAGAGCCGATACGCGTCCCGGCCGACGGGCTCGGGCTCGGTCCCGGGACGCCCTCACAGATACGGACGCGCTACGCGCTCGTCCAGCATATGCCCCTCCGGTTCGTCGAGCCCGAGGACGGCGAAGCGACCGAACTCGCCGACGCGGAACGCGACCGGCTGTACGACTGGACACGGGCGGAGACGGGCCGCGTCAACGTCAACTCCGCGACCCGCGCCGAGGTGCGTGCGACGGTGAACCGCGCCGGCCACGCCGACGACATCGTCACCGTCGAGCGGCTCGGCCTGCTCGAACAGAGCATCGTCTGCAAGCCGGAGACGGACCCGCCGGGACTGTTATCCGACATCGGCCCTCACCTTCCGGCGGAGATGCTCTGCGTCGTTCCATGAACCGTCGGCTCCTGTTCGGGGTCGTCGGGCTCGCGCTGCTCGCGGCCACCGCCGGCTGTTCGTCGTTCCTCGGTCCCGGCGAGGCGAACCCCTCGGACCTCGCGGCCGACGAGTCGTACGCGTGGAACTCGTCTGCCGACGCGTACCTCGAGGTGAACGAGAACAACGTCACCGCGGTGTATCGGGTCGCGAACCGGACGACTGGACGGCTGAACGCGACGGACCCAACCATCGAAATCTACACCCGCGACACGCTCGGCACGGAACAACCGGAGAAGCTCTCCGCCGTACAGTTCCGCTACCCGAACGGGACCCACGTCTCCTTCCGCGAGGCCGACGGGAACGCGACGGCAGTCGTCACATATCCGAACGGGACGACGGTCGACGCACCCGGGCTTCTCACGGTCGACCGCACGCGCGACCGGACGGTCGTCGGGCTGCCGGCGAACGAAACGGGACGGCTCGGCGTTACGGTGCCGAAGAACGGCAAGCAGGTGACGACCCCGGCTTACGTCGCCGGGAGCTACGAGATGGTGCTTCCCGAGCGTGCCGAGGTCGGCGTCCCGCTGCTGGCGCAGGTCCGACCGGGGACCGACGACCGGCGCTCCATCGACGGGCAGGTCCACCTATTCTGGGACGACGTGACCGCCGAGTCGCTCGTCGTCCGCTACTATCTCGACCGCGACCTCCTGCTGTTCGGCGTGCTCGCGATCGGCGGGTCGGCCATCGGCATCGCCGGCGCCGCGTACTACGCGATACAGTTACGCGAGACGCGGCGGAAGCGTGAGGAGGTCGGCCTGGACATGGATGTGGAGGACGACGATCGCGACGGGCCACCGCCCGGGATGGGATAGCGCGGTAGAAGTCGCAGCCGGGGCAGGGAGCGCGGAAGTGAAGTCACCGGAGCGCGAACGGGAACCATGCGCGTCGCGATACTCACGGTCGGCGACGAGTTGCTCGTCGGCGACACCGTCAACACGAACGCCGCGTGGCTCGGCGAACAGCTCACCGAGCGCGGCGCCGACGTGGAGCGTATCACGACGGTGTCGGACCACGTCGGCGAGATCGTCGAACTCGTCAACGAGTACAGCGACCGCTACGACGCGCTCGTCGTCACCGGCGGACTCGGCCCGACTCACGACGACGTGACGATGGCTGGCGTCGCGGCCGCGTTCGACCGCAGTCTCGTGGAGAACGAACGGGCGCTCGCGTGGCTCACCAAGGAAGGCGGATACAGCCGCGACGCCCTCGCGACGGGCACCACGGAGCTCCCCGAAGGATGCGAGCCACTCCACAACGAGGAAGGCGTCGCGCCGGGGTGCGTGCTCGGCAACGTCTACGTGCTGCCGGGTGTCCCCGGAGAGATGAAAGCGATGTTCGAGTCGGTCGCCGACCGGTTCACCGGAACCGTCCGTCACGTCGAGAGCGTCACGGTCGACGAGCCGGAGAGCGCGCTCATCGATCGGTTCGCGACGCTCCGCGAACGGTTCGACGTGAAGGTCGGCTCGTATCCCGGCGAGAGCGTCCGGGTGAAGCTGGAGAGCGAGGACCCGGACGCGGTCGCCGAGGCTGCCGCGTGGCTGCGAGCCAACGCGGAAGTCGGGTCCTGACCGCGGTCAGTTCGTCAGTTCGTAGAGCCAGCCGGCCGTAATCGCGAGGCTCACCAGCGCGACGATCCAGCCGGCGGCGTTGATGACGCCGGTGTTCACGCCGGCCTGCAGGAGCGCGTTCATGCACGACGCTCCGAGGGCCCGTCTCTTAATCCGTTCGGAGTCGGTGGCGAACGATGGCTTTCGGTTGCGGCGAAAATCCCGAACCGCTTATGACCGCGCCGCCGAACCCGTGGGTATGGACTTCGACCTCCCGAACGAACACCGGATGATCCGGGACACCGTCCGCGACTTCTGCGAGGCGGAGATCGCCCCCATCGCACAGGAGATCGAGGACGAACACCGGTTCCCGGCGGAAGTGTTCGACGAGCTCGCCGAGCTGGATCTGATGGGCGTCCCCGTCCCGGAGGAGTACGGCGGCGCCGGCGGCGACTACCTCATGTACGCGCTCGTGGCAGAGGAGCTCGGGCGGGTGTCGGGTGCGATCGGGCTCTCGTACGTCGCCCACACGTCGCTGTCGCTGATGCCCATCGTGACGTTCGGGACCGAAGCCCAGAGGGAGCGGTGGGCCGAGCCGCTTGCCCGCGGCGAGTACCTCGGCGCGTGGGCACTCACCGAGCCCTCCTCGGGGTCGGACGCGAGCGACATGGACACCGTGGCCGAGAAGGAGGGCGACGAGTACGTCATCAACGGGACGAAGCAGTTCATCACGAACGCCAACGTCGCAGGGAGCGTCCTCGTGAAGGCCGTCACCGACCCCGGCGCCGGCTACGACGGCATCTCGACGTTCATCGTCGACCCCGAGGAGGACGACGGCTTCGAGGTGACGACGGTGTGGGACAAGATGGGACTCAACGCCTCTCCGACCTGTGAGATACAGTTCGACGACTGCCGCGTTCCCGAGGACCGGCTGCTCGGCGAGGAGGGTGACGGCTGGGAGCAGACGAAGAAGACGCTCGACGGCGGGCGCATCTCCATCGCCGCGCTGTCGACCGGGCTCGCGCAGGGCGCGTTCGAGGCCGCCCGCGACTACGCCACGGAGCGAGAGCAGTTCGGCAGCCCCATCTCGAAGTTCGACGCGGTGCGCGACATGGTCGTCGACATGGACCGGAAGATAGAGCGCGCACGGCTCCTGACCCACAAGGCGGCCACCATGTACGACGACGGTGAGGACGTGACGCGGCTCTCCTCGCTCGCGAAGCTCGACGCCTCGGAAGCGGCGCGGGAGGTCGCCGAGGACGCCGTGCAGGTCCACGGCGGCTACGGGTACACGACGGACTTCGCGCCACAGCGGTTCTACCGTGACGCGAAGCTGATGGAGATCGGCGAGGGGACGAGCGAGATACAACACCTCGTCATCGGCCGCGAACTCGGGCTCTGAACCCCACTTTTTGCTCGGGGGACTTCGCCCCGGCAAAACCTGGTCGGAAATATACGCACGTGCTCCCTCCGGGGAGCCTAACGGCTCTCCCCCCGTCCGCGCGTGCTACCGAACTCACTCCGCTCGCCCGGTGAACCGCTCGCTCACTTCGCTCGCTCGCGGAGAGTAGCGTTCTCGCCCGGCGCTCCGTTCGTCCAAGCGGTTGTCTCGAATTAGTGAATCCCGGCAGATTGCTACCGCCGTGATGCGATAGCTTTCCGCAGCCCGGCCACGAGTAGCCGGTCTATCGCGTGGGCGACGGCGACGGTCCCGACGACGAACGCCGCGCCGAACAGGAGGGCGTCGACGGAGAAGAACCCGGGATCACCCGACCGTGCGACGCGCCTGACGACGAGCAGCGCGTTGTCGAGCCGGCTGAAGAAGGTGTCACGGGCGAACACGGCGACATAGGCGCCCGCAACGAGTAACCCGAGATACGCCGCGAACAGCGGTCGCCGGGGGACGCGGGACTCGAGGTACTCCTGGCGGGCTGCCCGAAGCGTGAACTCCGGCTCCGCGCGCGTCTGTCGACGCGTCTCGTAGGCAACGAGAACGACACCGACCGCTGCGAGGAGGGCGACCAGCAGCGTCCCGGCGGTGTTCGCACCGACGCCGACCACCGCGACCACCGTCGCACGCAGTGAAGCCCACCCGTAGACGGTCACGACGAGCAACAGCCCGTAGCAGACGAACGCGCGGACCGTTCCGTATCGGGGCGTCCACGCCGCATGAGTAGGGCGGTCCATACCGCGGCCTCGACGCGGGGCGGCCTGAACGTTACGGCGACCGCCGCAAACCGCGGGAACTTAACTTCGAACCGCCCTGCATCGGTGTATGGGAACGCCGCTCGACACGCGGGAAGCACAGGCGGTCGAGGTCGTCGACCGGCTCTACGAGGAGTATCCCGACCCGACCATCTCGCTCGACTTCTCCAGCCGACTCGAGCTGCTCGTCGCCGTCGTGCTCTCGGCGCAGTGTACCGACGAGCGGGTCAACGAGGTGACCGAGGAGCTGTTCGAGACGTACGACTCGGCCGAGGACTACGCGAACGCGACCGAAGAACAGCTCGCCGAGGACATCTACGGCATCACGTACCACAACAGCAAGGGCGGCTATCTGAAGGGCATCGGCGAACGGCTCGTCGCGGAACACGGCGGCGAGGTGCCGGACACGATGTCAGCGCTGACGGAGCTGCCGGGCGTCGGCCGGAAGACGGCGAACGTCGTTCTCCAGCACGGCCACGACCTCACGGAAGGGATCGTCGTCGACACGCACGTCCAGCGGCTCACGCGACGGCTGGGACTCACCGAGGCGGAGCGACCTGAAGCGATCGAAACGGAACTGATGGAGATCGTGCCCGAAGCCGACTGGAAGGAGTTCACTCACCTCATGATCGACCACGGGCGCGCGGTCTGTGACGCACGCAACCCGAACTGCGGCGACTGCGTCCTCGCCGACATCTGTCCCTCGGAGAAAGGTGACTCGGCGGTGGACCTCGCCAGCGGCGAGGCCTGGACATAGATACCGGAGGGACGACTACAGATACCGGATAGCGTAGCGCCCGAGCCCGGTGAGCCACGCGAGGATCCAGAAGAAGGTGTAGCCGAAGACGCCGACCCGGAGCCGGGAGCGCCAGTGGCTCATCCGTTCGCCACCGATCTCGTCGAGCAGGACGTCCTCGTCGTATTCGTTGTAGAGGTCGTGTTCGTACTTCGCGCGAAAGATGCGGACGATACCGGTGAAGCCGAAGACGAGGAAGGCGTACGCCGTGAGCCCGAGAAAGGCGTGGATGACGGCGTAGCCGCCGAACTGCGAGGTGTGGCCGGCGAGCCCGAACAGCCGAGGGAACATCCAGACGACGAGCGGCACCGTCGTCAGGGTGAGCCCGGTGACGATGTATTTGAGGTGCCACGTGAGGACTCCCCACGTCACCGGGTCGTTGTCGATCATGATCCACGCCCCGTAGAGGAAACAGGGGAGGCTCACCGTCACCGCCAGCGCGACAGCGGTGGCGAGCGTGCCGTCGGCGACCATTCGGTGTCGGTTGGAGCGGGCCGCGTTTAGGGGTGCCGACTCCGGCGGCGCTCGTCGCGGTCTGGGACGACGACGAGCACCGTACGAGCGAGGCGAACTGTTATGCGACAGCACACCGCATAGCCGCCGGGGACGACCAATGAGCACTGAGGACGTACTGGAGCACCACCTCGACGCGTTCGCGAACCAGGACATCGAGGCGGTGATGGAGGATTACGGGGAGGAGTCGATCGTCATAACGAACACCGGAACGAACCGCGGGCTCGACGAGATCGAGGGGCTGTTCGAGGAACTGTTCGCGGACTTCTCACAGCCCGGTTCGGAGATCACCGTCGACCGGCAGGTGGTGGAGGACGACCTCGCGTACATCGTCTGGCACGGGGAGACGCCGGACAACGACTACGAGTTCGCGACAGACACGTTCATCATCCACGACGGCATCATCGTCCAGCAGACGTTCGCGGGGGATATCACGCCGAAGTGAGGACCGTCGCCCGGTGGTTGACGCCCGCGATGGCGGGAAACGAGCGTCGACCGCGACCCCGGCCACGACACGCTTAACGGGGCGCCGGTCGTACGACCGCCGATGAGCGACCCCGCCGAAGAGCAGACGCCGGCGGCGGATGACGAAGCCACGCCGGCAGGTCGGGTGGAGTCGGACGAGCCGTCGACCGAGGAGCTACGGCAGCGGGTCGAAGAGGAGTACGACCTCGAGAACTTCACCGCCGCCGACATGGAGCGGATGAGTGCCGAGGAGTGGGAGGCGGCGTTCGATCCGGAGACGTGGATTACGGGGGGAGAGCTGCTCGACCGGGTCGAGGCCGACGTGAAGGCACGCGTGCTCGACCGGGACGTGTTCGCCCGGGTCGAGCGGCTCTCGAAGCCCGACCGGGTGGTCGCGTACTCCGATGAGGGGTATGCGGTGGTCTACGACGACGGTTCCATCGAAGGGGAGGGAACCGTACTGCGTGATCTGAAGCCGTCCGTCGCGCTGTGTTCGATGGACAGCTACGAGCCGCCGTCGCTCCCGGACAAGGAACTGCTCCCGAAGCCGATGGAGGTGCCGGAAGGCTCCGGCGAGTTCGGCAACCTGATGATACAGCTCGTCGCCGGCGCACTGCTCATCGCCGGCGTGGTGCTCGCCGGCGGTGCACTCCTCTCCGGGGAACTCGGCGTCATCGTCGGGACGGTCGGGCTGTTGTTCGCCGTGGTCGGCGCCGTGCTGTTCTTCACCGTCGCGAACGCCCGCCTCTCCGACCGCTTCCGGGCGGAGGAGTACCGAAACCGGCTCCGGGCGGTCGGAATGGAGGACGGCGAACGGCCGGAGTGGCTTCCCGAGAGCGCACGGGAGGCGCCCGGGCTCGACGACGATGGGGGAACTGACGACCGCGAGGCCGGCACGTGAGGCGGTCGGCGCCGGGACAAACGACCGTCGAGGAGAGCCGAAAACCGGGCGAGTGAAACAGGGGGTTCGGAGAATTTATACGCGGACGGTCCCGAGTATCGGCTGTCCATGAACAGACGGGAGTTTCTGCGAACAGCGGGTGGCGCAACGGCCGTGGCGGGTGCCGTCAGCGCTTCCGGCTCCGCAGCAGCCCAAAGTACGACGGAGGTCACCGTCGGCCCCGGCGGAAGCCTCGTTTTCGAGCCAGCCGAGGTGTACGTCGCGCCGGGCGATACGGTCAAATGGGTGTGGGACTCCGACGGCCACAACGTCGTGCCCGAGTCACAGCCGGACGGTGCCGACTGGGGCGGAACCGGCAGCGCCTCGGAGCTGTTCGATTCCGGCTACGAGTACGAACACACCTTCGAGACGCTCGGCACCTACGAGTACGTCTGCACGCCCCACGCGCAGGCGGGGATGGTCGGAACCGTCGTCGTCAACGAGAGCGGCTCGGCGCCCGCCGAAGGCGGCGGTGGTGGCGAGGTCAACCCCGAGCACATGGGGGTGCCGATTCAGGCACACTTCGTCGGTATCGCCACGATACTTGCCATCCTGGTGTCGCTGATGTTCACCTTCTTCATGCTGAAGTACGGTGAATCACCCAACGCCAGCGGAGGGAACAGATGAGCTCCGGAAACAACACCTACGGCGACATCCACAGGTACGAGCCTGCCCGGGAGTCGACGGTCGCTGCCATCGGCATCGTTCTCCTGACGGTGCTCGAGGTGGTGTTCATCGGGTTGTTCACCTACGGGCTCGTCGCCGGGTGGGGCTTCTCCGAGTTCGGAAACATGTTCCTCGGAGGGCTGCTCGCGGTGATACTGATCGACCTCGCGTTCATCATGCTGCTCTACCGCAAGGAGTTCCTCCCGGACGTGATGATCGTGAAGAAGCGCCGTCGGAAGTGGGAGGACCTCTACATCCGTGAGGAGGACGTCGACGGGACCGAACTCGGTGATGATGCCTGGGAATCGATCAAACGCGCGATCTACCCGTACTACAAGAAATAATGCCAGCAGACGAAGACAAATATCCGACCGAATCGGGCCGTAGACGCTTCGTGAAGGGCGTCGTGGGTTCCGCGACGCTCGCGAGCGTCGGCACCGGCGGCGCGGCTGCCATCGGAACCGCGACCTCATCGACCGGGGCCGGCGGCGGTATCACGCAGTACATGGCCATCGAGAACACCGACGGTCCCGCTCCTCGCGGGATGCCCATCGTCCCGCTCACCATCGACGGCGGTGAACTGAAGGGCGTTTGGCCGGAGGTGAAAGAGGTGACAGAAGGCGGCCGCACCATCCAGGTCGCCGAACAGGATATCGGTGGAGTCACCTACTCCTCGCAGTGGTTCCAGTACTGCGGCGTCCAGACCTACCCCGGTGTCCGGCCGGATGAAGACCAGAACAACACCTTCCGGGTCGCCTCGGGTGCCGGGAACACCTACGAGTGGATGTCCGACCTCGAGACCGGCGAGCCGCTCACCGTCGATATGTTCGACGACTACGAGGAGTGGGGCAACGGCATCGGCCGGAGCGGCCTCGGCAAGCCAGCCGTCGGAACGTGGCGCTCCGAGGACGTCGAGCCGCAGTCGACCATGCCCGTCCAGGTGCTTCGGTCGCCCAAGATCGAACAGATGGCACAGGAGGACGAGTTCGTCGACGCGGCCACCGAACAGGGCTTCATGGCGTGGCTGAACAAATGTACCCACTTCTGCTGTGTGCCCGGCTTCAAGTCCCTCGAAGGGTCGGCGAACTTCGGTGCGGAAGACCGGGTGTACTGTCAGTGTCATCAGTCGGTGTACGACCCGTTCAGCCCGGTGTCGAAGTCGTTCGTCGCCCTGCCGCGACCGGAGGAATAAGAGGATGGAGTACCTAACAGGGAGCAAGGAGGGGAGCCAATGAGTTTAGAGAAAAAAGACGAACACGACCACCAAGGGTGGATGAAAGAGCGGGACCTCACGCCCGTTGAAACCACCTACCTGACGGTGTTGATGTGGCTCGACAAGCGGCTCCGCATCGTTGACTACCTCGAGATCCTCGAGGACCTCTACTACAAGGTCAACATGCAGATGCCGAAGAGCCACACAGAGCAGTACAACCTCGACAACAAGTTCTGGTACTGGTACCCCCTGTACGCGCTGGGGAGTTTCAGTACCATCGCGTACATCGTCGCCGCCATCTCCGGTGCGTTGCTGGGCTTCTACTACAGCCCGGCAACCACGGGCGACCCGAGCACGGCGTACAACTCCATCACGTTCATCATGACGGACCTCAGGTTCGGCTTCTTCCTCAGAAGCCTCCACCGCTGGTCCGCACAGGTGATGGTCGCCGCCGTCTTCCTACACATGCTGCGGGTCTACTTCACGGGCTCGTACAAGGAGCCTCGTGAGCTCAACTGGATCATCGGCATCGTACTCATCTCGCTGACGATGGTGTTCGGCTACACGGGCTACCTGCTCCCGTGGGACCAGCTCGCCTTCTGGGCGGGACAGATCGGCGTCGAGATGAGCCTCTCCATCCCCATCGCCGGGGAGTGGGTCGCACAGCTACTGTTCGGCGGGTTCACGCTGAGCCAGAGCACGCTACAGCGGATGTACATCCTGCACGTGTTCTTCCTGCCGTTCATCGCAACGACCGTCATCGCGATCCACATCGGCATCGTCTGGATGCAGGGGATCGCGGAGCCACACTGATACCATGAGCGAGAACGAATCCAACGAGAAGGAGGTCGCGGCCGACGGTACCGGCATTGTCGCGCCGGACGACGAGACCCCGACGTGGCGCGAGCGCAAGGAGCGCTCGCAGGGCCTCCCCCGGCTGACCTACGAGTACTTCGAGCGGGCGCGACGCGAGGACCAGGACCTGCGGGTCGAGTCCGACTACGTGGAGCGCGACGTGCTGGCGTTCCCCGCGTGGCCCCACGAGATGGTCCGCAACCTCGCGCTGTCGAGCTTCTTCGTCGGCATGACCATCTTCCTCGCGGCGGCGCTGCCGCCACACATCGGGCCGCCGGCGAACCCCTCGTCGACCCCCGCAGTCATTCTCCCTGACTGGTATCTGTACTGGTCGTTCGGCCTGCTGAAGCTCGGGCCGCTGAACCCCGACCTCGCGCTGCTCGACGGCGGGAAGCTGATGGCCGACCGGACCTACGGCGTCCTCGCGAACCTCGTCGTCGTCGGCTTCATCGCCATCGTCCCCTTCCTCAACAAGGGGAGCGCACGACGCCCCGTCGAGCAGCCGTTCTGGGCGGCCGTCGGTGTCGGCGGAGTCATGTTGGCGTTCACGCTCGCAGCACTGTCGGTCAAGAACCTCATCCCGATGGACTCGCACCTGCTGTTCGACCTGACGTTCCTGCTGCCGTTCGTGGCCGGGTTCATCAGTTACGCGGTGTTCAAGTCGATGCGGGAGGGGTACATGTTCGAGCTGAACCGTCGCTACTACCGGCTCCGACCGCCGAAGTAAACACGGAAGTTCCCGCGGCTCTTTCCTTCTCGTATGACGGACGACGAGCCGGTACCACGCGACGACGAGCGTGACGGCGCCTCCGATGACTCGGGCGGCGTCGGCGGACGCGACGTCGAGGTGCCGATGAACGTGTACAAGGCGGTGACGGTGTTCTCCACGCTGTTCGCCGTGATCTTCGTCGTCGCCGGCTTCGTCGTCCTCGACACGGCGACACAGCGGGCGACCGCCGCGCCGGAGGACGTGAACCTCCTACTCACCGTCGTCGGACTCGGCACCATCGCGCTCGGCGCCGGAACCTACGCGTTCTCGACGCGGTTCCGTGCCCGGGAGATGGGAAACTCTAAAGACGACGCTACCTAAGCTTCGATAATGGCTGACGAATTCGCCAAGGGGTTCACCATCTTCGTCACCGCGGGGCTCGCGTGGATGACCCTCGCCGGCTGGTACAACACGCCGTCGTTCGAAGGGGCACAGCTCGTCGGGGCGGACCCCGAGACGGGGCTCACCGTCTACGACACGGCCGCGCTCGTGTTGAAAGACGCGCTGTTCTGGTTCGCCGTCCTCGGCTTCGTCACCTTCGTGTTCGTCATCCCGCTTCTCCGGAAGGCGAGAGAGAGCTACCAGGGAACTCCCGAGATACCGGAGTAACGCGGGGGAAATCCGACCGCTTTTTCGGCCGGCCGTTCGTCCCCGGAGTATGGACGAACCGGTAGTCGGCGTCGTCGGGGACGACGTGAGCGACGCCGTCGCCGCGGCGGGCGTCGATCCCCTGTACGACACGCCGTCGAGCGTCCGCGAGGCGGAGCCGACCGCGGTCGTCGCGACGAACGCGTCCGCGCTCTCCCGACTCGTCGACGCCGGCGTCGTGTGTCCCGTCCTCCCGGTCGACGTTCCAGGGGTCCGCGCGGTCCCGCGTGCTGCGATCACAGAGGCTGTGGCCGCGGTCGTCGACGGCCGGTTCGAGACGAGTTCGGTCCCCGTCGTCGCCGTGGAGTCGCCGCTCGGCGAGACACGCGCGCTGTTCGACGTGATGCTCGTCGCCAGCGAGCCGGCACGCATCTCCGAGTACACGGTCCGGAGCCGTGGGGACCGCGTCGCAACGGTCCGAGCCGATGGGGTCGTCGCAGCCACCCCGAGCGGCTCGGCTGGGTACGCGCGACGAGCCGGCGGTCCCGTCGTCGCCCCCGAGTTGGACGCAGCGAGCGTCGTTCCTGTCGCTCCGTTCTCGACCGACGCTGGTCACTGGGTGGTCCCGACCGACGACCTGACACTCACCGTCGAGCGCGACGAGACGGCCGTCGAACTACTCGTCGACGACCGCACCGTCGGAGAGGTCGAACCGGGGGCGTCCGTCAGGCTCGCCCCCGGACGCCCGCTCGCGGTCGCACTCGTCGAGGCGAGCGGCGGACGGTTCGCGTAGCCGGTCGCGGCGGGGGCGGCGATTGGAAAGTTCTTAATGCGACCGGTTCCGACGCCTGCGTATGGAGCACTTCGTGTCGCTGTTCGGCCCCATCGACGCGATCCTGTCGCGGACGGTCATCGCCGCGCCGCTGATCGCGTACCTCCTTCTGGGGTTGCTCGTTGCCAACATGGTCGGGCGCATCCTCGAACACAACCGCCATCAGTCGCAGGCAGAGTCGGGCGACTGGCAGCAGCTGAGCCGCCATCCGCTACGGGTCGCGACGGGCTTTCTCCTCGTCGTCGGCTCCTTCTACTACCTCACCATCGCACCCCACGGTGGGATGGTGTTCTCCGTGCTCGTGTTGGGCGTGTTCATCACGGACCTCTTCGAGTTCGAGTCGCGGCAGGTCGAGGCTTGTGTTCGCCTGCACCGCGGAAAAGGTGTCGTACCGCGTTATCGACGTGATCGAGATCCGATCCGAGGGGGGATCGAACGTACTCTCGTGAACGCTCGCGTTGAACCGGGTGTCGCGGTAGTCGACGACCGTTCGGTTGGTGCCGTCGGTCATCTCCGTGCGGAGCAGTCGCGAGTCGGACTGGGCGATCCAGAGCGTCGCTCGCCCGTCACCCTCCTCGTGTCGGACCTCGACGACGTGGGCCTCGGTCCCGTCGTCGCTCCCGCGCCGGAGATACTCGGTACTGACGTTCTCCCAGTCGTCGACCGCGCGGTCGGCGAGGTGGGTGGGTGTCTGCTCGCCGTCGACGGGGCTGGCGGAGGTGTTTCGGTCCCACGCAGCAGTGCGGTTGGGGCCGACGTACCACGCGACGGACTCGTTCACGCCGGTCCGGTAGGTGGCGTTCGGTGCCTCGACGATGGTTCGGGACTGGTTGCCGGACGCGACGAACTCGACCGTCGCCGTCTCGTTCGTCGTGGCGTTGCCGACGGTTATCTCGGCGGTCGTCACGAGGCTCTCGGCGGTCGCGTAGCGATCGCGCGTGTCGTTGAGCACCGCGTCGGCGGACGGCTGGGAGGACTGGCCGGCGGTGATCGCGGCGCCGGCGACGGCCACGAGCGCGATCAGCGCGACGGCCACGAGCGTCGTCCGACGAACGTCACCGGGTGTCAGTCGCATGTGTCCGATTACGAGCGCGGTCCAAAGAACCTTCCGCGCGTTCGGCAGAGAGGGGTTATCGTATAGTAGCGTTTGGAACTGTTTGCACACCTGATCGCAGGACTGCGTACGATCAGATGTGCAATGACTTACAAAGGCGACTATAACTGTCCAGCAATTCTCGCCGTGACGGTCCGGCGAGAATCGCTGACGACTTCCGATACTCTCTAAGAGTACGTCGGAACGAACGACCCGTCTCGGCCGCCACGGGGGCACACGACTCTTGACTTCCTTCCCCGCGTGAACGCGGGGGAATCCCGAGCGTTGGGATATTAGGGTTTCACGGTATCCGTACGGGATTCTCGCGGTTGGAATCCGCGAGTCCGGTCGAATTGGATGACGCGTGGCTGAGCCAAACAGCCGTTACCGCTATCCCCCGAACCGAGTGGAGGAGTCACGGTTAGCGTTTGTTGTCTGATAGAGTTGCGAGCGCATACCTCCGTCTTCAGGCGGAGGTCGAGCGACACTCGGCCTGTTTGCCGATGGATTTAATCCCGTGGCCCCTGTCAACACGGATGCTACGGAGTCGGTGAGATGCCGTCCCCGAACCACAAGGGGTGGCGAACTACGGTGGTTCGCACGGCAATGACACGGACTCCGATGGGGCCTCATTGGCCGGGCCACAGCCCTACGAGGGAGACAAACGAGAGTTCCCCCGGTGTGTCGCCGGTTCCCTCCGAGTGCGGGTTGGAACCGAAGGGCATCGACCGCCCGAATCCGATGGTCGGATTCCTCCGCGTTTACGCGGAGGAGGAGGTCAATAGAGCCTTTGCTGATACTGTCGGCTGTAACTGTTTCAAGATATTCGCCACCCCGGGGTGGCGAATATCTTAATTGACTCACAGCCGACAGTATGAGTCGGAGTCGGTCGTGCCTGTCGTCGTGCCGAATGCCGTTCGTCCTCCACGTTATCGTTGAGCGTGGGTGTTCCTCGTGAACGCGGTTGCCGTGGTCGTCGTAGTGGTTTTCCTTGCGGTAGCCCGGTGGGGTGTCCCGGTCGTCGTCGGAACCGTACCACGAACCGAAGGCTTCAGAAAGCTCTTCGAGAACGTTCTGACTGGACTGGCTGTGCAGTCCGTTGTATTTGGAGTGGGTCTTCAGTTCGTCTTCGTCGGGAATTTCGCCGGTTTCGTCCCACTGTTGGCGGGCGTAGTAGTTGGCGACGTTCCACAGTTTGGATGCCGACCACCCGTGCCGGTCTAGCGCATCCACCACTTGCGAGTGATTTTGGATGCGACAGACGTGTGTACGGCGGGTGGTCGCCATCTTGGCTTTTCTTATGACAACGCGCTACATAATCGCTTGGAAGATCCAGACGGGGGGTCGAGTGTGGGGTGGTTGAATGTATTGTCGGATTCATCCCGCCCTGAAGGTGCGGGTATTCTCCTTGTATTCTATAAGCATCCCACCCGAACGGGAGGCAATGAGTACCGCCGATGCGGGACGGGACGGCGACGCGGCCCCCGTCGTCGAGCTGACGGGGGTCACGAAGACCTACGACCTCGGGGGTGTCGTCGAGGCGCTGTCCGGCGTCTCGCTCGCACTCACCGAGGGGTCGTACACCGCGGTGATGGGGCCGAGCGGCTCCGGCAAGTCGACGCTGCTGAACCTGATCGGCGCGCTCGACACGCCGACCGAGGGCCGAGTCGCCGTCGACGGACACGACGTGGGGGCGGCCGCCGAGACGGAGCGGGCGGCCCTCCGCGGGACGGAGATTGGGTTCGTCTTCCAGACGTTCAATCTGCTCTCGCGGCTGACCGCGGTCGAGAACGTCGCTCTGCCGCTGGTGTTCGAGGGGGTCCCCCGTGCCGAACGAACGGCGCAGGCCCGCGAGTTGCTGG
>ENA-ORDC01001629-ORDC01001629.1-marine-metagenome-genome-assembly--contig:-NODE-1629-length-15817-cov-8.172618_pt1 | contig 15817 bp, 13 predicted proteins | sample MGYA00237783_ERZ508515 | MGnify/ENA primary metagenome ERZ508515 (study PRJEB26186, sample SAMN06268792) | marine metagenome | isolation source: Eden Landing Ponds, San Francisco, CA, USA | place... | reverse complement strand
GGTTGCGCACGATCATTGATGTCTCCTGCTGAAAATGTGGGTAATCGGCTTGCATCCGTGCCGGAGTATACCAGCGTAGGGCGCCGCCGGGCGCGGAAAAGGTGGCGCGCGCAAGCGCGCGAATGGATCCCGGACACCCCGCTGAAAAGGCGTTCTGCCGACGCCGTTTCCTGGAGCTGGCGGGACCCGTGACCATACAGTGGTGCGGGGATGCTGCACCCAGCCTTGACACCGTTCGCTCGGCGGCCCCGGTCCTGCTGACTCGCCCGCGTACCGGGTGCATGCCGGGCGTATCGCGGACCTGTTAGGCTGAGCTCGATCCAGACGGTTTCGACAACAAGAACACGGCCTCGGGGAACCCCTATGACCACGACCATGTGGAGTTTTCTGTTCTTCCTGCTCATCTTCCTGGTGATCGGGTTTTCCTCGATCCTGGTGCGCCGGAAGACCAATACCGATTATCTGGTAGCCGGACGCAACCTGCCGCCTTCGCTGGTGGGCCTGTCCGCCGTGGCCACCAACAATTCCGGCTACATGTTCATCGGTGTCATCGGTTTCACCTACACCACCGGCTTGTCAGCGATCTGGCTCATGGTGGGCTGGATCCTGGGGGAGCTGCTTGCCTCCCAGTTCGTACACCGGCGTCTGCGCGTCAATGCGGAACAACACAGCTCGCTCACCTTTCCGGAGATCCTGTCGTCCTGGTACGGCCAGAACCATGTGGTACTGCGCCGCGTGGCTGCCTTGATTGCCGTGGTCTTTCTGGGTACCTATGCCGCCGCCCAGTTCAACGCCGGCGGCAAGGCGCTGCATGTGCTCTTCGACTGGGATCTGCGCACCGGTGCGATCATCGGCGCGGTCATGGTCCTTTTTTATTGTTTTTCCGGTGGACTGCGCGCCTCGGTCTGGACGGACGCGGCGCAGTCGGTGGTCATGATTACCGCCATGGTGATCATGGTCACGGTCGTGGTGGCGAATCAGGGCGGTATCGGCGAGACCTGGACGAAACTCAACCATGTTTCGGCCACCCACATGAATTGGTTCCCGGAGGATCTGGCCTTCGGTTTGCTGGGCCCGGCACTGTTCGTGATGGGCTGGCTGTTTGCCGGCATTGGTGTCATCGGACAGCCGCACATCATGATCCGCTTCATGGCCCTGGATAACGCGCAACACTTCCAGCGCGCCCGGCTGTACTATTATCTGTGGTTCACCGCCTTTTATTTCCTGGCCAATGCGGTGGGTCTGATTTCGCGGCTGATCATCCCGGAAGCGAACTTCGACGCGGAACTGGCCCTGCCCACGCTGGCGCAGGATCTGCTGCCGCCGCTGGCGGCCGGGCTGGTATTGGCCGGCCTCTTCGCAGCCACCATTTCCACCGCCGATTCCCTGATCCTGAGCTGCAGCGCCGCGCTCGCCCGCGACCTCCGCGCGCTCGGCGACGACGTGGTCGTCGAGCAGGACGTCTCCGACCGGTCGTTCGGCGCGCAGCTCGGCTACGCCGACTCGGTCAACGCCGAGACGGTCGTGGTCGTCGGCGAGCGCGACTTGGAGAACGGGGAGTACACCCTGAAAGACATGGCGAGCGGCGACGAGACGACCGTACCGGTCGACGACTTCCCGCCCGAGAACGGGCTGCCGACGTACGAGGACTACGAGTAAGTCCTCACCGACCGACGAAGGAGGAGCTTCCCTCAATGCTTTTCAACTGCGCGCCGGGACCGTGGGGACGATGATCCCCCTTGCGACAGCGATGCCGCCCGGCGAGATCGGCCTCCGCGTGGCGGCCGGCCTCGCCCTCATCCTGATCAACGCGTACTTCGTGGCGATCGAGTTCGGGCTGACCCGCCTGCGGCAGTACCCCGAATCGGAGATGGACACTCCCGGACTGCGGCGCGCGTGGGAGATGACCGATGACCTGGAGTTCTACCTCACCACCTGCCAAGTGTGGATCTCCGGGACGAGCATCGCACTCGGTATCGTCGCGGAGCCGGGGCTCGCCGCGCTGTTCGCGCCGCTGTTCGAGAACACGGCACTCGCGTCCGCCGGCGCGGGGTCGCTGCTGGGCTTTTTCATCATCAACATGGTCCACCTCACCCACGGCGAACAGACACCGACGTACCTCGGCGTCGAGCGCTCGAAGCAGGTCGCCGAGTACGGCGCGCGGCCGCTGTACTGGTTCGCGTGGCTCATCTCGCCGCTGATCAAGGTGGGCGACTGGGTCGCGAAGGCCACCCTCGGGCTGTTCGGCGTCGAGATGACCGGGTCGTGGACCGAGGCCGAAGAGGAGGTGCTGGAGACGCGCGCGCAGCTCCGCAACCGCCTCGGGTCGATGATGGAGGAGGTCGAACTCCCCGAGGAGCGGCGCGAGGAGGTGCTCAACGCCCTCGCCGTCGACGAGGTCGAGGTGACCGAGATCATGACGCCGGTCGGCGAGATCGTCACGCTGTCGACGACCGCGTCGGTCGCGGAGAACTTCGATCGCATTCGGGACACGCCGCACAGCCGCTTCCCGCTGGTGGGCGCGGAGCCGGAGGCGTTCGAGGGGACCGTGTACGCGCCCTCGATCGTCTCCAACTTCGAGGCCCTACAGCGGGGTGACGTGACCTTCGCGGAGATCGCGGCCCCGCCGATGACGGTCTCGGCCGACGCCAACGCGAGCGACGCCTACGACCGGTTCCAGGCGGAGAACCAGGAGCTCGCACTCGTGGTACGGGGCGGCGAGGTCGTCGGACTGCTCACCGCGACCGACGCGCTGGAGGCGGTGATGGGACAGCTCGAAGACCCGCTCGACGAGGGTAATTTATAAGACGGGGAGAACTGGCCGACGCGAGTGTGTCACGTGTATCGGTTCCAGTAGTCGATCGACCGATACGCGAGGAACAGGACGGCGTTGAGCAGCCCCGCCAATGCGACGAGCGCTCCGATTTGCGGACCGAGCGTCTTGAAGAGGCTCCCGGGACCGCCGATCTCGCTCACACCGTACGTGAAAAACGCCGCGATAACGCCCCAAACGAGCAGTATCGCGGCGATACGAGCGCCGTCGGCGATGTATTCTGATATCGAGTGTGTCGATGGGATGGAGGGCGGTGTCGGCACGGGTCCCCGTTTTCCCAACCGATTATTAAAATCCCCGATATGTGACCTACTCGTCTCGACTGATCCGATCTGATCGAATATAGGGAGAATTCTGCGCGGTATCCACATCTCGTACTCACCACGTCCGCCGGAATATGTCAGTACCACGAATGATCCACGGGGCCGATCACCGACGGAGGCGGGTCGATACCCTCACTTGAACGCCTCCCGCAGGAACACCAGCGCCCCGCCCAGCATCGCGAGGTTCCCGAAGAAGGCGAGTCGCTCGCCGCTCTTGTCACCCTCGTCGGCGTTCCAGAAGTCGTGCATCGTCGCCGTCACGACCGTGAGGAAGGCGACGGCGGCGCCGGTCGCGACCCGCGGAAGCCGCCAGAGCGCGATGCCGATCCCGGCGGTGACCATCATCCCGGACGCGAACGGGGCGGCGATGTCGGGGGCGGGCACCCCCGCGGACTCGGCGTACTCGATCGTGTCCTCCATGTCGCGGAAGTCCTCGGAGGCCTGCGCGGCGAGGCCGAGCCCGAGCAGGACGCGGCCGAGCCGCGAGGGCCCATCGCGGTCGCTCCCGTCCGTCTCTGTGGCTTCGTCGTCGGTCATAGCTGGACGAACGGTAGCATCCCACATAAAGAACCGTGCAGCGGGAGCGGGCGTGAGAAAGCGAACGGTCGACGGGAGCACGGTCGGGAGCGCCCTCATACGCGGCGCCGTCGATCGCGTGCTCCGACCGATCGACGGCGAGCCGTTCGGAGACGGACTCGGTTCAGCGGATTTGTGGGACCTCACGTATGTCCCATTAGTTAGGTATTTAATATCCCCTATATGAGGGTGAATAGACGAATTCGTCTCGATAGTAGGGAACAGTATATATTATATATGTCATAGCGGCGCCTCTCACGAAACAGGGAGAAATCATGTCACAAGACCTCAGCAGGCGGAAGATGGTTGCGGCACTCGGGATCGGAGCGGTCGGCGCCGTCGCGGGCTGTATCGGCGCGCCGGTGAACGCCGAGACGCCGCCGCCGGAGGACGAGACCGAGCGGATCGCCCCCGAACTTGATCCCGCACGCGACGTCGGCGTCGACCGGATCGCGGCCGACCCGACCGACGTGCCGGCGCCGGTGGACTGGGACGAGCCGCGCGAGCACGACGTCACCCTTCGCACGAAGGAGGTCGTCGCGGAGGTCGAGCCCGGAGTCACGTTCAAGTACATGACCTTCGAGGGGCAGGTCCCTGGGCCGATGATCCGCGTCCGCCGGGGCGACACCGTGAACCTCCGGTTCGAGGTGCCGAACGACGACAACAGCGACATCCACAACGTGGACTTCCACGCCGTGTACGGCCCCGGCGGCGGCGCCGTGGACACGACGCTCGTGCCCGGCGACGACGCCGCGGAACTGAGCTTCCGCGCCGAGTTCCCCGGTCTGTTCACCTACCACTGCGCGGTGCCAGCGATGGACCACCACGTCAGCTCGGGGATGTTCGGCGCGATCCTCGTCGAGCCCGAGGCGGGGCTGCCGGCGGTGGACCGCGAGGTCTACCTCGGCCAGCACGAGCTCTACACGACGGGCGACCTCGGCGAGAAGGGCCACCACGCGTTCGACCACGGCGCGATGCTCGCCGAGGACCCGACGTACGTCGTGTTCAACGGCGAACACCACGGCTTCACGAAGGGTCGGCGCGGCGCGATCGGCGCCCGAGTCGGCGAGACCGTCCGCGTGTTCTTCGTGAACGGCGGCCCGAACCAGTCCAGCTCGTGGCACCCGATCGGGAACGTCTGGTCGCGACTGTACCGCGACGGCGACCTCGTCTCCGACCCCGCCCGATACGTCGAGACGACGCCGGTCGCGCCCGGGACGGCGACCGTGGGCGAAATGGAGCTGCCGGTGCCGGGACCGATCAAGGTCGTCGACCACGCGCTCTCGCGGGCCGGACGCCGCGGCGCGCTCGCGGTCGTGAACGTCGACGGCGAACCGAACCCGGACGTGTACGATCCGGGTACCGAACAGTCGGCCTGAACGGCGGCCGACACCGCGAATTCTTTATGAAAAGGCGTTCAGACGCCGCGGCCCTGCAGCTTCTCCTCGTCGGCCATGTCCTCGTTCGACTGCCCCTTCATCCCCTTGCCGATGCCGGAGGCGATGTCGGCGAGCTCGTCGGGGTCGTCCCAGTTGTTGACGGCCTCGACGATCGCGTTCCCCATCTCGACGGGGTCCTCCGCGCCGAAGATACCGGACCCGACGAAGATGCCGTCGCAGCCGTGATACATCATCAGCGCGGCGTCGGCGGGCGTCGCGATGCCGCCGGCCGCGAAGTTGACGACCGGGAGCCGCCCGGCCTCGGCGGTCTCGTGGACCAGGTCGCGGGGCGCGCCGTGCTCGCGGGCCCACTTCTCGCGCTCCTCGTAGTTGAGTCCGGTGAGCGTCCGGATCTGGTTTTTGATCGTGCGCTGGTGCTGGACGGCCTGGTTCACGTCGCCGGTGCCGGCCTCGCCCTTCGTCCGGATCATGGCCGCGCCCTCGCGGATCCGCCGGAGCGCCTCGGGGAGGTTCCGGGCGCCGCAGACGAACGGCGACGCGAAGTCGCGCTTGTCGGTGTGGTACTCGTCGTCGGCGGGCGTGAGCACCTCCGACTCGTCGATCATGTCGACGCCGAGCGACTCCAGTATCTCCGCCTCCTTGCGGTGGCCGATCCGCGATTTCCCCATCACCGGGATCGACACCTCGTCGATGATCTCGGTGACGTTCTGCGGGTCGGGCATCCGGGCGACGCCGCCGCGCTTGCGGATGTCGGCCGGGACGGCCTCCAGCGCCATCACCGCGACCGCGCCGGCGTCCTCCGCGATCCGCGCCTGCTCGCGGGTGACGACGTCCATGATCACGCCGCCCTTCTGCATCCGCGCGAAGCCGCGCTTGACCAGGTCGGTCCCCCGCTTCAGCTCCTCCAGATCCGTGGCCTCTGCCATAGCGGAATGGTGGGTCGCCGGCCACTTAACGGGTCGCTTTGCCGGAAGTTGGGACGCCGATACTGACCCGGACGAGGCGCCCCGACGACGACCGCTTCCCCGGCCGACCGCTTCCCCGGCCGACCGCTTCCCCGGCCGACCGCTTCCCCGACCGACCGCTTCCCCGACCGACCGCAACCGCGAAGTCCCTCGAGAGAGAGGAGCGACCCGTGACAACCGGAGCCATCCTGGCCGGAGGACGCTCGACGCGCTTCGGCGACCGCGACAAGGCCGTCACGCCGCTCGCAGGCGTGCCGATGATCCGGCGCGTCGCGGACCGACTCGCCGCCGGCGGCGACCCCGTCCCGCCGGGCGCCGACCGCGCCGCCGGCGGCGACCCCGTCGTCGACGAGCTCGTGATCAACTGCCGGCCCGATCAGCGAGAGGCGATCGCGGGCGCGCTCGACGGCCTCCCGATTCCCTTCCGCTGGGCGGTCGACGACGAGCCCGATCTGGGGCCGGTCGCGGGCATCCGAAACGCCTGCCGAGTCGCCCCCGACGAGTACGTCGCCGTCGTCGCCTGCGACATGCCGTTCGTCGACCCGTCGTTTCTCGACGGACTCACCGACGACGCGGCCGGGTACGAGGCCGCGCTCCCCCGGCTCGACGACCGCTGGCTCCAGACGACGCAGGCAGTGTACCACGCCGGCGCGATGGCGACCGCCTGCGAGCGCGCCCTCGCCCGCGGCGATCGGAAGGTGCTGGCGCCGATCGACGACCTCGATCGCGTCGTCGTCGGCGACGCGGAGATCCGCGAACGCACCGCGCCGCAGACGTTCACCAACGTCAACACGCAGGCGGAGCTCGCAGAGGCGGAAGCCGCGATCGAGGAGGCGCTCGCCGGGATCGACCGCGACGCTCGGTGATCGGAGCGACGGGAGTGGAGCGAAAAGCCGCGGTTACTTTTTCAACAGCTCGTACGCCTCGTTCAGCTCCTTGAACGCCGCCTCGTCGCCGTCCTCCCCGTCCGGGTGGACCCGCTTCGCCCGCTCCCGGTAGGCCGACCGGATCGCCTCGCCGTCGGCGGTCCGATCGAGCCCGAGCGTCGCGTAGGCCTCGCGTTCGGACATCCCGCTCGTCGATGGGGCACGGTCGCGGGGGTCACCGGCCCCCGTCGCGTCCCGACCGCCGCCACCGCGGGCGCTCCCCGCGGCGCCGCGGCCGAACCCGCCGTCCGTCGCGCCGGCCGAGCGGTACGCCGATCGACGGTGTTCGGCGGCTCTCGCGCGCTGTCGGGCCCGTGCGCGCTCCCCGGGGCCCGCCCGCGCGGCCTCGCGCCGGACGCGGTCGCGGAGCCGACCGCTGGCGTGGTACCAGAGGAAGTACGCGACGGCGGCGAACGGAACGGCGACCGGTAACAGGACCGGAGAGACGACGATCCCGGCGACGAGCAGGAGGGCCGTCAGTCCGATGAACGTCGCTGCCATGCCGACGACGATCGCGCGGTTCGTCACAGGCACTCTCGGGGCTCCAGCGTTGTAAGCGCTCGGGCGAGAGCCGAGCGCTCCCGTCGGATATCGGGCGACAGAGCGTTCGATCGGATGTGTGGCGTTCGGTCAGGCGAGCACGTCGTTCCCCCCGGACCCGCTCCCGGAGTGACGAGCGTACTGGACCGCGATCCCGGCGACGAACACCGCGGCGAACGCGGCGTTCGAGAGGCTCGCCTGCTCGACGAACGCCACGGGCTCGCCCGCGACGACCGCCTGCCAGACGGGGACGGTCGTCGCCACGAGTCCGGCGCCGAGGGCGACGAGCGAGAGCGTGATGATGTAGTCGTAGTACCGCATCGCCAGGAGTCCGGCGACCGCGCCGACGAGGACCGCGACGAGGAGGAACTGCTGGAACTCGGGCTGGGAGAGCAGCGACGACTCGACCGCCGCGTCGACCGCCACCGCGTCGAGCCCCGACGCCTCGGGATCGTGGAACCGTCGCAGGAGCGACTCGCCGGCGGTCAACACCAACACGGCGAGGGTCGCGAAGACGAACGCCGCGATCGACACCGCGAACCGCGCCGCCAGCGGGATCAGAACGCGGCCGAGCACGGTGCCGACCAACACGGCCGCCCCGGCGAGGACCAACCGTTGGCCGGCGGCCGGGGTGGTCGCGATGAACTCTGGGAGCACCACCCAGCCGACGAACCCGCCGACGATCGCGCCGCCGAGCCAACTGATCCACCCGAGGACGCGGTCTTTGAGGTCGTACGCGCTGACGACCAGTACGGCGCCGACGAGGGTGTTCACCGCGAGCACCGCCAGAGATATCGGATCGGAGGTAATTGACATGCGTTGACAGAAATTACGGGTCGACTTAGTTCTCCGGATTCGGGCGAGTTCGCTTCCGGCCGACGGGCCGGTTCCCTCCGCCCGCCTCCGCACGGTTTATGCACGCGGACGACCGGATCCGTGGTATGCCGACTGCGGACCGCGAGACGGTAACCGGGCTCCCGCCGGGGATCGCCGACGCCCGCGAGGAGCTGACGCCGATGCTCTCGCAGTACGCCGACCTGTGTGCGGCCCACGAGGACGCCCTCGTGCTGTTCCAGGTCGGCGACTTCTACGAGGCGTTCTGCGAGGCGGCCGCGGCGGTCGCCCGCGTCTGTGAAGTGACGCTGACGGAGCGCTCCGACTCGACCGGCGACTACCCGATGGCGGGGATCCCCATCGACAACGCCGCGCCCTACCTCGAGTCGCTGCTCGACGCGGGCTACCGCGTCGCGATTGGCGACCAGGTCGAGGACGCCGAGCAGGCGTCCGGCCTCGTCGACCGGGCCGTCACCGAGGTTATCACCCCCGGAACCGTCGTCGAGGACGAGCTGTTGGAGGCCGGGACGACGAACTACGTGGCGGCGGTGGCGGCCGGGGGCGACGGGAGCGACGGGGGCAGCGGTGAGGGCGCCGACCGCGCCGCCGATCGGACCGTCGGCCTCGCCGCCGTCGACGTCTCCACGGGCGAGTGCCTCGTCACGTCGGGCGACCGCGACGCGGTCGCCGAGGAGCTCGACCGGATCGCGCCCGCGGAGCTGATCGCGGGCCCCGACGCGCCCGACTTCGAGCCGTCGGACGCCGAGCGCGGCTGGGCGACCCACGCGTACGACCCCGACGCCTTCGGGCGCCGGGCCGCGGTCGAGCGGCTGGAGCCGTACCTCCCCGCTCCCGACCGCCGGTTCGACGGCGACGCCGAACTGCGGGCGGCGGGCGCGGTGCTCGCGTACGCCGAGTACACGCAGGGCGACGACGGCCCGCTCTCGTACGTCACTCGGCTCCGTCGGTACGACCCGCGCGACCGACTCCGGCTCGACGCGGCCGCCCAGCGCAGCCTCGAACTGTTCGAGAACCGCGGACTCGGCGCGAGCGACACCCTGTTCGACGCGCTCGACGAGACGAGCTGCGCGCTCGGCCGCCGGTGTCTGGAGCGCTGGCTCCGGCGCCCCCTCGTCGACGCCGACGCGATCCGGAGCCGTCACGACGCGGTCGGCGAACTGGCCGACCGCACTCTCGTTCGCGAGGGAGTCGCCGACGCGCTCGGGACCGCCTACGACTTGGAACGCCTCGTCGGGCGGATCTCCCGGGGGCGGGCCGACGCGCGCGACCTTCGCTCGCTGCACGCGACGCTCGCGGTCGTGCCGGAGCTGAAGGCGACGCTGGCTGGGACGAACGGCGCGGGAGAGCCGGAAAGCGGCGGCGACGCGGACGCCGACGCGGACGCCGACGCGGACGCCAACTTCCCCCGCACCGACCACCTCCGCGACCTCCGCGACCGCCTCGACGAGCTCACCGAGGTCCGCGAGCTGATCGACGATGCGATCGCCGCGAACCCCCCGCCGGAGATCACCGAGGGCGGCGTGATACGCGAGGGGTTCGACGGCGACCTCGACGACCTCCGCGCCACCGAGCGCGAGGGGCGCGAGTGGGTGGCAGAGCTGGAGGCGAGCGAGCGCGAGCGCACCGGGATCGACTCGCTGTCGGTCGGCCACAACCAGGTCCACGGCTACTACATCGAGGTGACGGACGCGAACCTCGACCGCGTCCCGGACGACTACCGGCGTCGGCAGACGCTGAAGAACAGCGAGCGCTACGTCACGCCGGAGCTGAAGGAGCGCGAGGAGGAGATCGTCGGGGCCGCCGAGCGGGCGGACGCGCTGGAGTACGAGCTGTTCGTCGACGTCCGCGGGCGCGTCGCGGCCGAGACCGAGCGGATCCAGGCGCTCGCCGACGCGCTCGCCGAACTCGACGCGCTGGCGGCGCTCGCCGCGGTCGCGGTCGAGCGCGACTACGTCCGCCCCGACCTGCGCGACGACTCGGACGCGGGCGTCGAGATCGAGGGCGGGAGACACCCGGTCGTCGAGCGGACCGAGGAGGCGTTCGTCCCGAACGACGCGGACCTCCCGCGCGGCTCCGTCGCCGTGATCACCGGCCCGAACATGAGCGGGAAGTCGACGTACATGCGGTCGGTCGCGCTCGCCGTCGTGCTCGCGCAGACGGGCTCGTTCGTCCCCGCGCAGGCCGCCGCGCTCCCCGTCTTCGACCGGGTGTTCACCCGCGTCGGGGCCTCCGACGACATCGCGGGCGGGCAGTCGACGTTCATGCGCGAGATGAGCGAGCTGACGGAGATCCTCCACGACGCCGACGCCGACTCCCTCGTCTTACTCGACGAGGTGGGACGGGGGACGGCCACCACGGACGGCCGCGCCATCGCCCGCGCCGCGGCCGAGTTCCTCCACGACGAGCTCGGCGCGACCGCCCTCTTCGCGACGCACTACCACGGGCTCACGGACCTCGCCGAGGAGCGCGAACGAGTCTTCAACCTCCACTTCACCGCCACTCGCGAGGACGGCGACGTGACGTTCCTCCACCGGGTCGTCCCCGGCGCCTCCTCGTCGTCCTACGGCGTCGAGGTCGCTGAGCTCGCCGGCGTCCCCGGTCCGGTGGTCGGCCGCGCCCGCGACCTCGTCGCCGCGGAGGAGGCGGACCGGGCGCGCGCGGCGAGCGGAGACGGGCGCGGGGACGCGGTCGACGCCACGGGGTCTTCCGGCGAGAGCGGACCGTCCGCCGACGCCGGCGACCGCGACAGCAGCTCCGAGGATCGCGACGGCGACGCGTCGCTGCGCGAGTTTCTCGCCGAGGAGGCGCCGGAGGACGGGGCCGCGTTCGACTCAGAGCGGGACTCCCCCGCGGCCGAGCGCTCGCCGGAGAGCGACCGCGCGTCCCCGGCATCGGACGCGGACCCGGGAGCACCGGCCGGCGCGTCTCCCGACCTCGCCGCCGCGCTCCGCGACCTCGACCTCGCACGGATGACGCCGATAGAGGCGCTGAACGCGCTCCACGACCTCCAGTCCCGGCTCGACGATGACGGGTGAGCGAGACCGCGGTCGCGGCGCGTCCGGAGCCGACGGTCCGACCGACGACGCTGAGCGCGTGCGACGGCTCGACCGGGCGACGGTCGACCGGATCGCGGCCGGCGAGGTGGTGACGCGGCCAGCCCGCGTCGTCGGCGAACTCGTCGACAACGCCCTCGACGCCGGCGCTTCGCGCGTCGATATCGCCGTCGACGGCGACGGAACCGACCGGATCCGCGTCGCCGACGACGGCCGCGGAATGGGGCGCGCGGACGCGACCCGCGCCGTCGAGCGCCACGCGACGAGCAAGCTCGCGCCCGACGGCGACCCGGTCGGGGTCGCGTCGCTGGGGTTCCGCGGCGAGGCGCTCGCGGCGGTCGCCGAGGCCGCCCGCCTCGAACTCGTGACGAGCCCGGGCGACGGCGTCGGCACCCGGGTCGTCGTCGACGGCGAGAGCGCGGGCGCCGCCGGAACGCCGGCCTCGGATTCGAACGTCGACGTCGAGCCCGCGGGGCGGGCCCGCGGGACGACGGTGGTCGTCGAGGACCTGTTCAAGACCCGCCCGGCGCGCCGGGAGTCGCTCGCGGGCGCGCACGCCGAGTTCGCGCGGATCTCCTCGCTCGTCGCCGACTACGCGCTGGCGAACCCGTCCGTGGCGTTCACCCTCGACCACGACGGCTCGACGACGCTGTCGACGCCCGGGACCGACCGCACGGACGCGCTGCTCGGCGTGTACGACCGCGACACCGCGAGCCGGTCGACGACCGTCGCCGCCGGTGTCGATCTGCCGCCCGAGGCCGACCCCGACGTGAACGCCGTCGGCGTCGATGTCGCCGGCGCGCTGGCGTACCCCTCGGTCACCCGAGCGACCCGCGACCACGTCCGCGTCTCGGTGAACGGCCGGCCGGTCCGGAACGACCGGCTCGCCGCGGCGGTCCGCGACGGCTACAGACGCCTGCTCCCCGACGGCCGCGAGCCGGTGGCCGCGGTCGACGTGTCGCTACCCCCCGACCGGGTCGACCCGAACGTCCATCCGGCGAAGCGGGAGGTGGGCCTCCGCGACGCCGACGCGGTCGCCGACGCGGTGGCGTCGGTCGTCGAGGACGCGCTCACGGGCGCGGACCTCCGGCGGTCCGCGGACGTCGCCACCGACCTCGACGCCGCGCTCACCCCGGTCGGCGCGGACGACGGCTCGCGGGCGGGCGCGTTCTCGAGCGCCGAGCCGATCGGGGTGTTCCGCGACCTGTACGTCCTCGTCGAGGCCGGCGACGAGCTGCTCGTGATCGACGGCCACGCGGCCCACGAGCGGGTCAACTACGAGCGGCTGGCCCGCGCGTTCGACGGCGAGCCGGTGCCGACCGCGGCGCTCGACCCGCCCGCGGCGGTCTCGCTGTCGACCGACGAGGCGGCGGCCGCGAGGGCGCACGCGGACGACCTCGCCGCGCTCGGCTTCGAGACCGAGGCGTTCGGCGGCGGGACGCGCCGCCTGCGCACCGTCCCCGCGCCGTTCGGTCGCGCGGCGGACGCCGACGCCTTCCGCGACGCGCTCGCGACCGTCTCGGGGGCCGACGCCGGCGCGGCGCGAGACGCGCGCGACGCCCTGCTCGCGGACCTCGCCTGTCACCCGTCGCTGAAGCGCGGCGAGTTCGACGACCTCGCGGCCGGCGATCTGCGCGACCTGCTCGACCGCCTGGGCGAGTGCGACCGTCCGTACGCCTGTCCGCACGGCCGACCGACGGTCCTCTCCGTCGACGAGGGGACGTTCGCGGCCGGGTTCGGTCGAGACCGGTGAGCCGCCGTCCGCGGGGCGCTCGGGACGGTCGACGGGGTCTCCGACCGGTATCTATTACCGTGATGGGCCCGGGGGTACACCCATGGGAGAGCGGACCGAAGTGACGCGAGGGTCGCTGCCGCAGGAGCGGTCGGCCGGCCGGTTCTCGGGACCGGACGGCTTCCGCGACCTCGTCGAGCGGCTGCTCGCGTGGCTTCGGAGCCGACGCGGGTCGGCCCTGGAGCGCGTCTCGACCGCCACGACGATGCGAAACGTCGTCGACGCGGACGCGATCGCCGAGGAGACGCCGCCGAAGTGGAGCGTCCTCCACGACGTGGTCACCTACGGCGCGGACTCGCTCACTGACGTGCTCGTCTTCCGGCACGGCCCCACCAGACAGGACCTGGTGGTGATGCCGGAGCGGAACACCGAGCCGGAAGGGGAGATCAGCTTCTACCACGCCGACCGCACGAAGGGGGCGCGCCACCTGCTGTCGATCGGCGCGGACTCGCTCACCGCGGCGCTCAGCTACGTGTTAGAGAAGATCGAGCGGTTCGAACGGCTGTTCACCGGTCGGGGGACGGAGCTCCCGAGCGGCTACACCGGCCCGTCGGACCGGTAGTCCCCGCGGGCGCTCGTTCTCGACCGAAGCGACCTCAGAGGGGACCGTCTCGCCGTCGCCCGTCGCCGTTCCCGTCGGCCCGCTCGACGCGCTCGACCGTCTCGTCCGCCGCCGCCTTCTCCGGCGGGTACGAGACGGTCCGCTGCGGGTAGGGGATCGAGATGCCGGCGTCGGCGAAGCGCTCCTGGATCCGCTCGACGACGAGGGCCTTCGAGCGCCACCGCGCCTGCGGGGTCGGCGGGTCGATCCAGAAGCGTAAGTCGAGCAGGATCGCCGAGTCGCCGAACCCGGACGGGATCGCGTACGGTTGCGGATTGTTCGCGATGACGCCGACGTCCCCGAGGACCTCCTCGGCGATGTCGCTGGCCTCGTCGGGGTCGTCGTCGTACCCGATCCCGACCTCCATGTGGATCCGGAGGCGGCCCTCCCGGCTCCGGTTCGTGATCGCCTGGTTGGCGACGAGGTCGTTGGGCACCACGACGTACTCCCCGTCGAAGTTCCGCATGTGGGTGTTCATGATCGTGATGTCGGTGACGAACCCCTCCTCGTCGCCGATCTCGACCCAGTCGCCGATCTCGAACGGTCGCGCGAACATCAGCACGAAGCCGGCGATGAGCGACCCCAGCGTCTGCCGGGCCGCCATCCCGAGGACGATCCCGAGGAAGCCGGCCCCGACGAGGAGGCCGCCGAGGTTCACGCCCCAGATCCCGAGGACGGTTATCGCCGCGAGCACGAGCAGCCCGACCTGTGCGAGCCGGGTGAGGAGCTGCTCCTGGTGGGCGGTGATCCGGTCGCTGTCCGCCGACAGCTCCTCGACGTACGTCTCGACCACGTCGCTGACGACGTACGCGCCGCCGAGCAGCACCACCGAGGCGATCACCTGCCCGCCGACCCGGACCGCGTTCTCCGCGACCGGCAGCACCGCGACCACGAGCTCGAACCGTCCCCAGAGGGTGAGGACGGCGACGCCCGCGAGCGCGAACAGCGCGAGCTGGAGGAGCCCGACCGCGAGCCGCAGGAGGAACGACGTGGGGATCCCCTCGCGCAGCGTCTCCAGCGCGCCTTCCGTCGACTCCGACAGCCGGTCGTCGAGCAGCCGCCCGAGCCAGTCGGCGAGCGTCTGCTCGCCGGCGCGGACGGCCCGCGGCAACAGCAGCCAACCGACTCCGAGCGTCGCGAGGGCGATGGCGGCGGTGACGGCCAGCCGCCCCTCCGTGCTCGAGATATCGCTCAACACCGCGCCGACCCGGGTTCCCAGTCCGCCTATCACGGTCACACGTTCGCCGCCCATCGGTTAACCGATCCGACGCGAGTCTCAGGCGAGAGAATCGGACGCCCCGCCGCGGAAGGCCGATCTGCGACCACCGTGGTCCCGGTCACCGGCCGCGGCGGAGCTCCTCGATGAGCTGTTCGATGAGCGCCGACTGCCGGTCGAGACGCTCAGACTGCGTCTCGACGGTCCGTCGCAGCGCGGCGACCTCGCTCGCGAGGTCCGCGTCCTCGACGCCGGCGCTCTCGAACGGCGAGCCGTCGAACGCGTCGTCGTCCGGGACGACGCCGTCGGTCTCGCCGTCCGCCGCGACCGCTTCCTCGCCGACCGCCGCCGCGGGCTCGCCTCCGGCCCCTCGCTCGGCGCCTTCCGCCGGGGCTTCGGGCGCGTCGCCGGCGGGGGAGTCCGTCGACTCCGTCGCGCCCGCGTCTCCCGCGAGAGGGTCCTCGGCCGCGTCGTCGACGGCGGCGTCCGCGGCAAGCGGGTCGTCGAGCGGGTCGCTGCCGCCGCTCGGTTCCGGCGATCCGACCGACGCCGACTCCGCGCTCTCGGTCGTCGCTCCGGGCCCGTCGCCCCCGGCGAGCGACTCCGACCCCCCGGCGGAGTCGCGTCCGCCCGCGCCCTTCGGTTCCGTTCCGAGCCCGCTGGAGTCTGGCTCCGCCTCGGCGCCGGGCGCCGCGTCGGCGTCCGCCTCGGCGTCGGCGGCCGGGGAAGCCGACAGC
>ENA-ORDC01001628-ORDC01001628.1-marine-metagenome-genome-assembly--contig:-NODE-1628-length-15818-cov-9.095864_pt1 | contig 15818 bp, 14 predicted proteins | sample MGYA00237783_ERZ508515 | MGnify/ENA primary metagenome ERZ508515 (study PRJEB26186, sample SAMN06268792) | marine metagenome | isolation source: Eden Landing Ponds, San Francisco, CA, USA | place... | reverse complement strand
TTGGCGGTGCGCTCGCAGTCGTCCATGGCACGAATACTATGCTTTAACTGTTGGTCATCTGCCCTTTCTCGCTCTTTAACGGTTTCTCGGGTAGTGTAAGTCGCTGCTTCGTGGAGTTTATCGTAGTATTCGTCTTTGTCCTCCGCAAAACCAGACTCAACGGCCTTTGTGGGCCAATCTTTGGGCGATTCTGTGCTTCCACTGTCGATGGCTTTTCGAGCGGCTTCTATGTCGTCAGGTGGGATTGATTCAAACCACGCTGAGTCGGCATCGGCGTCTGTCATATACCGAATTGTGGACTCGAATTCGTATATGTATCCCGGTGTGGCTGTCTCTGTGTATTACTTCAAAAGGGTTTATTTTACTCTGTTGAATCCGATGACAATGACGGGATTTGTCAGCGCTTCTCGATTCTTCCCGATCCCTGTCGAGACTTCACCTAGATTTGCTCGTCTCAGTTCGCGGGGTCGACGAATGATTGCGGAGGATCGATTCTACTCATTTTGTGTGTCAGCTACTCAGTCGTGCAAAGGTGGTGTTGAACCCGACGCCCTCTGCGGATTCAACAGAGCAGGGTTGCTGAGTGGCCAAAGAACAGAATCACCACAGAGATTGCTTTCAATCTCAGACATGATCTATAGAATTACAGATATACTTCTGTTCAAACTGATGCTTCATCAAGGTAGGGACAATCCCCAGTAAAGAGTGGATGCCCCTCATACTCAACTAATTTCGCCCGCAATTCCTCGATTTTGATGTTCATCCCATCGAGGATTTCAGCTGCTTCAACAGCGTGCTCGTAAACCCCACTATCGTCGATATCGTCGATAACCTCGAAATGTAGTTCAATTAAGTTATCAAGAAATTCTTCTTCCAGATCTTGGTGATCTTCCAAATCACCGGATGCAAAGACCGCTTCATAGGTCGAAGTGCCACCATCTCTAATTGGGCTATACCGGATAGCAGCCTTTTCTGGGTCTGCTGAGTTCGTCCCTCGTAGGCGGGTTTCGGCAATATCTTTCTCACGATCTTTGGATGTATCGACCTGATTACGGTGGAGTTTGACCGCCCGCTTGAACACCCACTCAGAAAGGAAGTTCATTGGCTGGAGCGTGTAATGCGTAGCCTCGATCGATTTCCCCTCAGGGAATTCGTTAAGGAACGAATTGCGGGCGTATTCGAACGCTTCGTGTTGGCTTTCTATTGACTGCTTCAGTTCTTTCAGCTCAGTAGCGTGATTATTGAGTAGATCCTGCAGGTACTGGTCATCTTCAAGTGTCTCAGGAACTACCCGGAATTCATCTTCCCTCCCTATCAGGCTCATCACAGCAGGAGCCGGGTCCACGGATGCACTGTTGACCGTAGGGAGGTTGTTAGAGGTCTCTTCCATTGGAGGTTTACTACTCACACCGATTTCGTCAATATCCCCGTGCCAAGCCCGTATTCGCTTTTTCAGCGTTTCTGTATGGTTGATCCGCATTTCACGGTTCAGTTCGTGTTTCAGTAGATCGTGCTGTTTCCAGTAAAGTCCAACTAAGAGTGCGGATACTCCTATGGACCCGAAGGCACCGATCGCTGTATCCCAAGTTAGGACCCAAGACCAAAGGTCGTTAATCATACTCAAACCCAGCCCCCAATCGGAAAGAAACTTCGCACACCTATTGAATGGCTATTCCACAACAGATAGTGGACAACATCCGGCGGTGCCAACCGCGGTTATATCCCAAGTTTGTATATCCGTTCTCGATACAGGGGCTCAATGTCCTCGTAGTAGCTGTGGATGTAGTGGTCAATCCCGCCTGCAGGGTCAGTAGCTCCGCCCGCAGAGGTATCTCCACGCATATACTTGATTAGTTCACGATTCAGGTCCTGTTCCACACGCCAGAATGTAGTGAACCGGTGACGACCGTAATGGGATGTTACCGCCCTGTGCTGCTGTGTTTCCTTATACTCTGGATGGAAGTGACGCTTCCAAGCGAGGTTAATCGCTTCATCGTCGACCTGTGTATGGCTCGTTCGAGAGAGGAACAGCCACGGTTCCTCGTTATCCGGTCGGATCAACAGATAGTTCATCCAAAGTCGGCGAAGTTCTTCGTCGACCGGGAGAATTCGCGGACGCTTCGACTTGTTCCCCTCGCGGTCGTGAGGGATGTAGACGGCGTTCTCAAAGCGAGAGACATGCGGTGAGGTTCCCATCTCCGGGTAATGATCGGCCACCTCGCTGTTGGTGATGTTCAGTTCGTTAATCTTGATGTTCGCCATCTCGCTGGCGCGCAGACCCAGTTTGAGCTGCGTTACGATGAACGCGCGGTCCCGAATGTGCCTCACGTTTCGGACTACGTCCCGTAGGTCCTCAACCGGAATTCGGGGCGGTTCCTTCACCCGCCGAGTTGAGAGCGACATTTTCTTCTTCGCGATCATGAACGGGTTGTAGTCCACTGGGTGCGGAAACTCAGCCCCATTCTGCCAGTACTTGTAGATCTTGTTCAGCTCCCAGAGCTTCTTCTTCGCCGTCCGTCGTGTGTTCCCTTTCTCATCCAGTTCCCGGCGAACGAATCGCTTCACGTGATCCTCATGGGGACAGGCAGGGTGGCGACCTTCCCCTTGCATGAACTCGCTCCATTCCTCGATCGTTCGCTCATAGGAGACTATCGTACCCTCTGCGGGATCCTTTGGTCTTAGTACGTCCTCAATGAACAGGCCGAACACGTCGACATCGACGTGATCGAACGTCGAAGCGTGGTCTGCTAATGGGTCTATCTCTCGGTCGAAGGCGTCTGCTAGTGCTTGGCGGTCGTTTTCGGACATGGATTCAACGCTTATCGTTTTGCTCTAACTTTCGATCCCACACCTTACGAGTGAACCCGCCTGCTACGACGGCCATCAACACGGGATGATACACGTGCGGGTGGTCGGTATGCCACTGGAGCCAGGTGTAGAACCCTTCCAGCGGCTGGAAGTACTCAAAATACACCGTCTGGAGCTTACGAGATTGATTCCGTCTCCCAATATCGCCGTCGCGTAGGCCAGTCAGATATCGCTCGATATGTTCGGGAGCGGCCAACGCGTGATGTCGGCCAGCCTCTCGCATGAAGTTCTGGAGGTACCGACCCGCTTTCTCGTAGCGGTCCCGAGTAGATTTGGTGTTGAAGACCGCAGTCTTCTCTTCGAAGTAGTCCGCCCACACATCCCGATCTGCATAGGCAGGTTCGTGGTTTTGGAGACGATATTTCGTCGGGACGCTATCAATATCCTTGTAAACGCCCATACGCTGGCGTACGTCGTTCGAAAGTCGGGGACGATTTTTTGGTGTAGCCATGACTATGCTTCCTCGAAGTCTCGGGCGATCTCATCCCGGAGATAGTACTGTTCGTCTTTTACGCGGAGGTCATCGCCCTCCATCTCATCCAAGTGTGTCGTAACTCGGGCGGGGACTGTCTCGACGAGGTGTTGGATAATTTCGTCGTAGGTCGCTCCCGGATTCTCAGCAACGTATTCCTTGACTTCTCTCCGCTCGCTGTTGTAGACGGCCTCCTCTAAATCACCAATCCTCTCACGGGCTCGGTCCAGTTCGGCCTTCAGTTCGTTCCGCTGCTGACGTAGTTCCCGATTTGTTTCGTCTGGTTCTACGTTGCTGGTGTCGAACTTCTTCAGCCCGGCTTCGACCATCGCCTCCATGAACTCCGACATTGATCGCATCCCGAGTTCTTCGCACTGACGTTCCCATCGGTCGTATTGCTCCTCAGATGGGTAGGTCGCGGCCTGTTTGTAGTCGTCCCCCATCGTCTATCTGTGGGGTAGCTGAAGCAGGTGTGCGATGGTGGTCCTGGGGAACCTACTCATCGTCCTCCTCACTGTCGTCGCCCGAGACAGCCTCTCGAAGTTCCTCACCGAGCTCCGGATGGTGTTCCTGAAGAAGTGCTGCGTCCTGAGCGATATTATCGATTTTTCGCCGGACCCGACTCACGACTGAGTAGTAGTACTCGTCGTTCACGTCCGCATCGCCTGAGATAATCTCACGCTCCCGTGTAGTCAACAGGCCCCTGCGTTCGTCTGCCATTGATGGGAAGCCAGTTATCGCCATGTACCTTACCGTATGTGGTTCTCTCGTGATAAAATAACCGCATACGGTTATGTTACCATATATGGTTCTCCACATTGGCCTGGAACTGCCTTTCCCGCTACTCATCGTCTTTCCAGCTGATCGGGAGGAAGTGAGCTTCATCGTCCTTGATTTGGAGCTCTACTGCATCCGCTGCAGCTGTGTTGACTCCCAACGATTCGATTTCTTCTGACGTGAGGAATACTGCGACGCCGATAGGATCGCCCTTCGCGTCGCGTGCGATCCGTGCTGTTCGACCTTCCGGCTCCTCACGGACAATTGCTGGGATCACGTTTGTCGCCATTATTCGACCAACTCCGTAACGAACTGCTCCAGTGACCCCTCCGCGTAGAACGCTTGGAGATCATCCGGATTCTGTTTGAGATAGTACTGAATCGCTCGTCGAACGAAATCGGACTTTGTCCAGTCTGTTTCCTCAAGTGCGTCTTCGAGCTGTGCTGCTTCTGAAGCGTCAATTCGGGTGGCGACCGCCTTTGTCGGTTCTGTCTCCACACTTGTCACCTGGGTAGTGGTGTAAAAAATAGGTTAGTGCGAATTGGCGGTTGGTGGACCTTCAATCACCAATTCAGTAAAGGTCGTGCGCATATTATTATATGTATTTGATTTTTGTCAGGAATTCCTTTACTATTTGAATATCGCCACCATTCGCTCTGGATGTTCTGCGGGTGGAATTGGTAACGAGATTACGAGCCTAACAATTTGCTGGAATCATTGGACAGCGTCGGGGTATTGGCTAGTTTCCTCGACAGTATGTGAGAATGAATATCTGCGTTCGAGATTGATCTCTCCCAAGCCGTGGCCGATATGGGATTGTACTCGATCACCATATTTCTCACATGTCCCTCTACTCACTTCGTGATACTATCAGAACCCTCATCGAAATGGAGTAACCCTTGAGTCTGCCTCTCATGGGGAAGTAACAAGACGTTACACCGGAGTACGTGGATTATCTCGGCATTCTATCTATTATCCAATAGCTGCGTAACTGCTTGTTACTTGATTCTAGCGACCTCTCAAGTAGTCGGTTGAAGATTTGGTTTGATGGGTGTTGATTTTCGATCTTAATCGATGTCCCCTCTGATTCCGGGGTCGTTGGACCAATTTACCCGCTGATTCAGCCTTCACACCTCCGGCACTTTTATATTGGATGCTAATCAACTTGTTTCCGTTCCCCGACAGAAAGCCAGCCGGGAACATGAGGTGGTCAAGTGAGCTCGCACTCAGCGCACCAGAGCGACCGTAGAGTCCAGCAAACCCTGTACACTGCCACTGTTACGCAGCTGGTAGACACGTTCCCCGAAGGCGTTACTCTCCGTTACGAGTCAACTGACGCGTTCAGAGCGTTCCTCGCCGGGAATGTCTACGTCCAATACGTCGTGTTCAACGTCACGGACGCAGAGAAGATTATCCGAGACCATGGGACGGTACATGCTGTTTTAGAGGATTGGCAATTCCCGATCGTTACCGCGACAGACCCCGACATAGACATCTACTCGCGGCAGCGTGACGACATCCGCCATTTGTTGAAACACATTCAGCCGGCGATTTACATTCCCGACGCAGGGACCGTCTACTGGGATCGCTCCGAAGATTCCCAACGACACGGGATTCAGGCGTTCATCCGTCGCCTCGACTGGGTGATGGACACCATCGCGGAGCATGACTGGGATATCTCGGTCCTCCCACTCGCAAAGGGGATGTACCGATGGCACTACGAAGACCTTCGTGACTGCTACGAGCGACATGGGTTCACGAACTTCGCGTTCTACACCAAGCAGTACACGAACAACGGGAACCACATCCGGAAACTCCTCAACCACTTACAGAACCTCATCGACGTAATCGGTGCCGAGAATATCTTCACGATCGCCCGGCTGAGCGAGAACCACTTGGAACGGTTCCCACCGCAGGTTACGGGCACGTGCGGGATCGTACAGTTTGCGAAGCAGTGTAAGGTGGACAGGCGATTCGTCGAAGATCAGTTCGTCGACTGGCGGGATGATCTTGAGACGACTTTACTCGACAAACCCACGGTGACTCAACAATGATGGGATTAGGCGGTAGCGGCAGTAGCAACGACACGGACGACGGCGACGATGACGACGAAGGGATCCCTCCGGAACAGACCACGATCGGGGATCAGTCGGTGGACGAGGGGTCCTCCGATGATAACTCTAGTGGGGCTGGAGCAGCGGGAGAAGCTGCCGGCGCTGCTGTAGGTGGCGGTGGTGGCGCCTCTGGAGGCGGGGGAGCAGCAGTCGGGGGGGCTGTCGCAACAGGCGGAGGCGCAGCAGCCGGAGGATCCTCCAGCGGGGAGACGAAAGACCCAGAAGAGACCGAGGAGGAGAATGGGGGAGAAGAATCGGAAGAGGACGAGACAAATGATCCAGAACGACCCGAGCCTGAGACGGACCCCGAGCCTCCCGAGCAAGAGCCACCCGAGAGACAGGAGGAGGACGAGGAACAAAAGGAAGCAGACGAGGAAGAGGAGGAAGACGACGATCAAGAGCCACAGGAAGCCGAACTGGTCGTCTACACCGACGCCTGGGATGCGACAGGCTGGGGTATCGAACCCGTCCTCAAGAAGTTGGAACAGGACTTCGGTCTGAGTTTTGACCTCTCCTACGAGCCCTTCACACCACGTGAACTCGACAGCAACGACTGGGGAGATGTGTCTTCCCGGTACGACATGCCCTACGCTCAGGTCGTCGAACTTCCAGACAACACAAAGCTGTCAACGAGTGCGCTACACGTCGCCCAAGAACTGGATCCGGATCTCTTCCGAGATTACCTTCGACGCTTACGGATCGCCGCGTTAGCCGAAGGTCGAAATATCGAGGATCGTGAGCTGCTCGTCGAACTCGCAGGCGAAGTAGGCTTTGACACCTACGAGTTTGAGGAGAGCTGGTACGGGGATATCGACGATATAGGTGAGTTCGAGACGATGCCGATCATGCAGGCAACGGTTGGAGACCACGAGATCCCGTGGAGCGGTCACCTCGAATACGGTCTTGCTTATGGCGTCTTACTCGACAACGATGTCCTGCCTATCGGCGACCCATCGACTTACGACCAGCTCGTCGGCGAATACGCCCCGATCACTACCACCGAAATCGCAGGTATCACGGGAGACGATCGAGAACAGATTGAGGCGGAACTCGAAGAGCGTGAGGACGTAGTTCGAGTCGAGTACGGCGACGCCGGCTTCTGGGACCAAGTCTGAAGGTTCTGTCTCCCGAGTGGTAATACGGTAAAGTTCCACAATACCAGACATGGACGATCCTGTGAGTAATGGTACGATCAAGCTATCAGTATACTACTATCTGGCAGTTTACCCTCAAAAGGGCCAGAACATTTTGAGAAGCGGCCTCAAGTGCACATCATGATATCGAGTATTCTGACTATGTTGGTACCTACTAGTCAGATATCACAGGTGGTGAAACAGCGGTCCAGTAGATCTGCGGTTTTAATATAAAAAGTCTATAGTGAATTGGCTAAAAATAGACTTGACCGCATTTCTCTAGATAATTCCCCAGTTATATTTGATCTATTGGTAAATTCTTGGATATTTTCTAAAAAAGGATCTGATGATTTGTAGACTTCTTCTAGGGAACCACTCAGAATACTACCTCCCTCTAGCGTATTTGTCGAAGCACTAGCAACAATTCCTATGATTTCTGTGAGCAACGCCTCAACGTCTTCGACTGTTCCATCAAAATGTTCTCGCGAAAACCGACTAGCCGCTAGTAACGCGTCATTGTCCTTCATGAAAACCTCAAGCCAAGCAAGTAGATGCGTATTTGTTTCACTCATCAGCTTCCCAGGGGAGAGTGTCCCATAAGGGTCAATCATACTTCCAGCCCTATTCTGGACATCACTGGCAGCAACCACCCACAAAGAGAGATATTTGCTCTCGCCATAGTCAAGTAATGTTTCAGCCTGAGTTTCCACACATTGGTAATAGGGGTTACTTTGAGACGGCTCTTCATGTAATACTAACGCCCGATACCACGCATAGCACACTTCACGCTTGTAGTGGGCCTCATCTTCAAGTTCTGGATATATTATGTAAATTTGGTTAGTTATTGTTTCAAAAGTTCCAACTAACTCTTCCTGTGTAGGTGCTTCTTCACCGGCAATTCGGTAAAGAAGATCATCGCCAAAGGATTCATTTTGATCTTGAGAAATGAGATTGGTTAGTGTCACTTCAAGGAGCCGAGCATACCAACTCTCCGGATGATCACTAAACCATTGTGAGAGCAGCAACTCCGAGGGTGGCAACTGACGTGGGCTGATCTCGGTCAGCATTGTCTGTGTACATCTCGACAGAATATCTGAATTGTCCCCCAAGAGCATCTCTTGACGAATAGCTGCCCCTAAAAAGATAGTCCGTACAGCCGCGAACAATGAACGAGCTGGCTGGTTACAAAACTCAAGCGTCTCTCCGATACTCTTCCATATGAACGTTATCCACTTTTCAAATTTTGCGGGATGGCCTTCCAAGCCAGTAGTAAGGGATATCTCCAGATGGAAGCGACGGAGGAATACACTTGAAGCGCCCGACCAATCCGAATGGCCTTTTGGCTCAAATAAGTTCGAACGCTTGGCTGTCTCGTGAAGATGAGGGGAAACTTCATCAAACGTACTACTCAATCGCTCATAGAGTTCATTAGGGGCGTATTGCCCTTCTAAGGCAACAAACGAGATAGAATATAGCTGACTGGCAGCTTCAGCGTGTACAGTATGCTCGTTATTTAAGTCATCAAATAGCTCTAATATTTGGTCGAGTTCTGGGGGAACCGTACTACCCCTTGATCTTTGTGCAGTGCTACGGGCCGATTCTACCAGGAGATATGTGAGTAGATCTGCAGGAAGGTTATCCTTTCTTTTATTCGACCATTGGTATTTATCATCTGCCTCCCACAAAAGCCTCTTTAGATGTCCAAGGGTGTCTTCGGCCTCTTTACGATCGTAGACCCGAAACTGACTCGAAAGTAGTCGGCCGAGAGTGGTTATGATGTCAATCGATTCGTCATAATCTTCGTCAAGTACGGACCCTACAACCATCTCACTATAAACGCGGTAATCCCACATGTTCTCCAAGAAATCCTGGGTGAGGGTTGCTTCGATGTTCGACCATGCAATTATTTCTGCCCGAAGTGGAATCGAGCCGAGATTTGAGATAGCGTGAAGATAGTTGTCGGGTGAAGTTTGTGTGTCCAGACGTTCGAGTGAATCGCTAGCCGCTGTGGAGATTTTCTTACGTTGTATCGATCCGTCATCTGCTCGAGTGTATGCTAGTGACAGATTTAGCAATACGTCAGGTATGAGGTCATCATATCCCCCCTCTAAGAGGTCTCTGACATGGGCCACAAGCAACTCTGGAGGATGTTCTTCAACAAACCAATGCTGGAATAGTAAATCAGTATAGATATCTGGGGAAAGAGTTGCTGGAGTATTTCGGACAGCTTCATCCGGAAAGTCGACGTAGCCATCGAGTGCTTCTGTGAGTTCTACAATCTCAGCGTTGCGAATCGATTCACCAAGGATATCTGTCGCACGATCTATAGATAACCCCCGCGTTAGCGCGAGCAATTCAATGAATTCGCGATACCATTCGCTCTTTTCTTCGAAGTTACTTAGCAGACTCCGGATGTCCAGCTCGATGAGTTCTCCAATCGTTTCTACATTATCCACTGATTCCCCCGTAGCGGATAATCTAGCTGCGATTTTGAGAAACTCGGGGTTATGGCCAAACTTCTCTGTCAAACGATCGGTAGCTAGTACCTCATTTCCGACGATACTATTATCAATATTGTGTTGGTTGTATACCCAAGAGACAATTTCATTTGCAGTCTCACAACTAATATCCGAACAAGCTACGGTTTCTCGTGACCGCCAAATAGAGGGAAGCCCCTGGTGGCCTTGGGCCGCATCTCCGCCATCATTGAGTAGGCTTTGATAGACCTCGTCTCGACATTCAATGATTAATTTATCACAAAGATTGTTATTAACAAGTTCGAGTAAATTTCTGACCTGTGTTCTGTTGTCAATCGCTGGGAAGCCCAGTCGGTATGAGACAAACAAATATCGAGGTCGTTCTTCCACGCGCTCAAGCGCATGTCGAATGTAATCATATCCGCTCTTTTCGAAGTTCGGTAGACCAACAAAAGCTCCACTACGGTCGAGTGCAGCCAGTGTATGATAAGCACTGGTTGTCTTCCCGGTTCCGATCGAACCACGGAGGATAACAATCTGATTATCTTGAAGCTGTTTGGTCGTTTCTCGTTCTATTGTCCGGTCACGTGGAAGATTTGTGAGATCATGAGACGTATCACCTGAGGAGGCCAGATATCGACTTTCCTGCTGTAGGAGTCTTTCCTCCAAGTGGTCGATTTCTAGAAGACTGCGCTCGAATTTAGCATCAACAATTTCTGGATGCTTGATGGTATGTTCTGAAAAATGAGCCTCAAATTCATCGAATTGGAGTCGCAATTCCGCAAGGTCGGTCTCGAACGTCCTGATTCTCTCCTCGAGCGTCTCAAGTTCGCCCATAATGTCTGAAATTTCTTGAGACAAACCCTCGGTATCTTCCCGCATATTCTGGAGACCAACTTGGAGTATCCGAAGCTTAGCTACGGTATCCTCCGAGGCTAGCTGATTCACAGATTCGAGTGTGTATGGCTCCAATTCGAGATTCGTTTCAATTAACTCCTTTGTCGGCGTTGGAACTGCATCCCCTAACAGTAGGCTTGAATGATGTTGGAAATCTTCGAAAGTCCCGATACGTTCGTCCTCCTGTCCAGTATAATATAGAATGAGCAGTAGAACAGGATACGCACCTGGAACTTCATTACCTACCGTTTTGAGTGCTGATTTGGCAACATGATCAAGGTCTATCTCAGAGAGGGACTCCACAACATCGTCCGGGAGTGTATCACGGTCAAGTTTGGATGTAAATTCGATGAAAGTTTCACTATCTGTCGATTTGAGTTTTTTGAGTGCTCGCTTACTCGCAGACTGAATATTCGAGAGTGAGGCCGATTTAAATAGGTCTCTGCCGAAATCTCTGAGCGTTCCTGTTAATTGTCCTGATGTACCATCGCTTGTTGAGCATACTACACCAGGTGGAAGATACCCATCATCATCATGTGTTAGATCAAGGAACAGATGAGGAATGTATGTACTGTAAGAATACTTGACTGCGTCTGTGTCAATATCAAACTCGAAATATACATCTCTGACATATTCCTCCACCGTGGTCTCGGGCAAATCTGTGAGCCGCGTTCCAATTTCAATCGCATCCTCTTTCGAAATCGTCGCATAGTGCCGTGACCAATCCATAATCGCATCCCCAAACTGGGACACATCGTCGGAACAGACGTACTCATAACTCCAGGGTCTCATAACTGCTCCAACCGGGGTATCATCGTCTATATGACCAACATCCAGAATTTCTTCAAATGTGTCCTTGTGATCAGTAATCGTTGATTGAGAATATTCGGCAATAATACGATATAGAGAGTCAATTACGGGATATTCATCAGCACCATCTGAACTGTATTCGTGTAGTTCCTGTAGCGAATCAATGAGATAGACATCGTCACGCTTGGATAATACATCTGTTTTCCCAAGTCGACCAGTGCCGATCAGAATAGCTGGGCTTTCGCTCAGTGTGTCACAAAATGATTCGAGTGCTTGCGAAATACCGTTTCCTTGCACCACGAGTGATTGATATTTATCACCAACAAACACTTAAAACTACCTTAGGCCACAGAGATAGTGTCTAGACAAGAGAGATCCAATGGGGCCGGGAATCTGGTGAGATTTATGTTTTTGAACAGAGCCAATCTTTAGAGATATTCTATACCAGCTTTCTGGCCATGTCGTCCATCGCCCGCACCGCGTGGACGAGCTGTCTGTCGTCGGCGCGCTCGCGCTCGCGGACCGCCTCGCGGGTCGCCGCAACGGACGCGTCGTGGAGCCGGTCGTAGTAGTCGTCGCGCGAGTCGGCGAAGCCGGACTCGACCGCGAGGCCGGGCCAGTCGTCCGGCTCGTCGGCCTCGCCGTCGACGATTCGGACGCGGAGCGTCCCCTCGTCGCCCGTCGCCTCGGAGCCGGGGGGCGAACCGCCCGCGAACCAGCCCGCGCCCGCGTTGTCGTCGGTGTCGGTCATTGCCCGTGGCTACTCCGGCCGGTCGTATAGGCGTTCCCGAAACGGCTTCGGGACGCTCCGCGCGAAAAGGGGAACCGCTGCGGCTACTCGTCGGCCAGTTCGATCGTCGCGCCCGCGTCGTCGGATTCGTCGGAGCCGTCCGCGTCGTCCGATCCCGAGCGGAACTCCGCGAAGACGCCGTCGGCGCCGCTTCGCAGGTCCGCGAGCGTCGCGCCCGCGAGCCCGCCGAGCGCACCGCCGGTACTCGCCGCGTTTCGGCTGACCAATCCACCGACTGCGGCGCCGACCGCCGCCCCGACCGCCGCGTACTTCGCTCGGGACAGCGCGCCCTTGATCTTGGATCGCATACACGTCACTTCGCTGCGAGCTCTCAAAAACCTGTCGTCGCCGTGAGGACGGAAGATGACGGCCGAAGAGAAAGCTCGGGGCCGCGGGCGCGGTCACTGCAGTCGCTTCGTGGTCTCCACGAGGGGATGGCGCGCGTAGTCGACGATCTCGATATCGGTGATATCGTCGAGCCCCTCCTTCTCGGCGGTTTTGGCCATCCCGAGGTCGACGGGACGGTCGGTGACGATCACGTACGCGTCCATCTCATCGATCCCGGCCTCGTGGGCCGCCATCACACGGTGGTGACCGTCGGCGAGGTGGAGCTCCCCGCCGTTGTCGATGACGACGAGTGGCTCCGCTAGCCCGCGCTCCAGCTCGTACTTCCGCCCCTCTAGTTCGTCGGCGTAGACGCGGGCCTGCGTCGGCGTGAGATTGGTGAGCTCCACCTCGCGGCGCTCCTCCGAGAGCCCGACGCCGTGGATCTGTTCGAGCGTCCGCATCAGCTTTCCCACCTTGCTCGGGGTGGCGCGCTCGATCTGCGAGCGGACCACGTCCGTGTTCGAGATGATCCCCACGAGGTTGTCGGCGTCGTCGACGACCGGGAGGCGCTGGATCCCGGACCGGAGGATGACGCGCGCGGCGTCGGTCACCTTCATGTCCGGGTGCGCCACGATGAGGTCGTCGGACATCACGGTGAAGACGGGGGCCTCGTCGCCCGCGAGCAGGAGGTCGGCCGCCGAGACGAACCCCTCGACCGTCCGCCCCTGCGTGACGGGGAACCCGTTGTGACCGTCGCTCTCGGCCATGCGTCGCGCGACCGTCTCCACCGTCTCGTCGGGGCTCACGGTCTCGACGTCGCGGGTCATGTACTCGCCGACGGTCGGTTTTCCGCTCATCGTCCGTGGTTGACGCCGGCGGTGTAAAAAGGGGCGGGAGGCGGGGGGTTCCGTCACCCCGTCTCCGGGGCCGAGGGAACGGCCCCCGAGCGCTCGTGTGCGACGAACTCCAGCGCGTTGACGACGTAGTGCGCGACGGCGACCGCGAGGAGGCTCCCGGTGGCGACGAACAGGCCCGCGAGCGCGACCCCGAGCCCCCCGGCGACGACGACGCCGAGCCGCCCCTGCGCGCCGTGTCCGAGCGCGAACGCGACCGACGACGCGGCGACGAGGAACCACGGCTCGACCGCGAAGCCGACAGACAGTGCGCCGATCAGCGCGCCGCGGAACAGCGCCTCCTCGAAGGCGGCGACGACCGGGAGGACGACGGCGAGCAGTAGCGCCCACTCGCCGGCGTCGGTCGGGGCCATCGCCTCGCGGAGCCGCGTCGAGGGCGCGGCGCCGGCCCGAGCGCCCAGCCACGCGGCCGCCTCGTTGCCGGCGGCGAGGACGATTCCCGCGCCGACGCCGAGAGCGAGGTGTCCGGGGAGTTCGAGAGGACCGAGCGTCGACGATCCGAGCGTCGGGTGCCCGCCGATCCCGAACGCCGACGCCGGTACCGTGGCCCACCACCCGATCGCGACGAGAACCGCCAGCGCGATCGCCTGCGTGGCGGCCGCGTTGGCCAGCAACAGGCGCGTCGTGAGGACCGGCTGATCGCGTCGGACCGCGTCGGGCGACGGGGCGGCGTCGCTGTCAGCATCGGCGTTTCCATCGCGGTCGCCGTCATCGACTTCGTCGCGGTCGCCGTCGCCGTCACCGACTTCGTCGCGGTCGGCCACGTCGCTCCGCGCATCGACGAGCCGAGCGCTCTCCAGCGCTCGCCGTGAACGACGGGTGAGAACCAAAAGCAGCAGCGTCAGGGCGACGGTCGCGGTCGCGAACGTCGCCCAGTCGGGCATCGGTGTTGGTGAGAGTGGCTACCCTACTGCGGGCTCGGGCTGGAAGGACCGGAGACGCTCCCCTCCTTCAGCGCCGAGCCGGTGATCGACTTGAGCCGGGAGACGAGCGAGTCCTTCTCGGCTTCGCCCTCTAAGGCGATGTCGAGGACCTCGCTGATGTGCGAGACCGGGATGACCTCGATCATGTCCTCGTACTCGTCTTCGATCATCACGTCCTGCTCGTTCGCCTGCGGGATGATGACCCGGGTGCAGCCGGCCTTCGCGGCCGCCTCGATCTTGTGGGTGACGCCGCCGACCGGGAGCACGTCGCCCCGGACCGACAGCGAGCCCGTCATCGCGAGGCTCTGGTCGACGCCCACGTCCTCTAACGCGGAGATGACGGCGGTCGCGACCGTGATGGACGCGCTATCCCCGTCGACGCCCTGCTGGCCCGCCTGCACGAACTGGATGTGGATGTCCATCTCCGAGATGTTCTCGTCGGAGAACTTCTTGATGATGGCGGAGACGTTCGACACCGACTCCTGGGCCATCTCCTTCAGCTGCCCCGTGGCGATGACTTCGCCGGGGCCCTGCGAGGGCGCGACCTCGGCCATCACCGGGAGCATGATCCCGGAGTCCTCGCCCATCACGGCGAGGCCGTTGACGCGGCCGACGACGTAGCCGTCGGAGACCTGCAGCTCGTAGTCCTTCCGGCGCTCGATGAAGTCGTCCGCGAGCTGCTGTTCGATGGAGCGCGAGCGCCCCTTCGCCTGCAGCACGTGGTCGCGGGTGGTCAGCTCGGCGTCCTCGCCGCGGGCGATGTCGCCGGCGACGCGGACGAGCCCGCCGAGGTTCCGGAACAGGAGGGTGAGGTGGCCCTTCCGGCCCGAGCGGCGCTTGGCCTCGAGGATGACCTCCTCGACGGCCTCGGCCGTGAACTCCGGCAGGCGGCCGTCCTTCGCGACCTCCTGGGCGATGAACCGGACGTACTTCCGGCGCATCTCCGGGGTGTCCTCGATGGTGTCCTCCATGTACACCTCGTAGCCGTACCCCTTGATACGGGAGCGCAGCGCCGGGTGCATGTTCTCCATCGCGTCGAGGTTCCCGGCCGCGATCATGACGAAGTCGGTCGGGACGGGCTCGGTCTGGACCATCGCGCCCGAGGAGCGCTCGGACTGGCCCGTGATCGAGAACTCGCCCTCCTGGATCGCCGTCATGAGGTGCTGCTGGCTGCGGATGTCCAGCGTGTTGATCTCGTCGATGAACAGCACGCCCTTGTTCGCCTTGTGGATGGCCCCGGCCTCGACGCGGTCGTGGCTGGGCGTCTCCATCCCGCCGGACTGGAACGGGTCGTGCCGCACGTCGCCGAGCAGCGC
>ENA-ORDC01001624-ORDC01001624.1-marine-metagenome-genome-assembly--contig:-NODE-1624-length-15881-cov-2.970830_pt1 | contig 15881 bp, 16 predicted proteins | sample MGYA00237783_ERZ508515 | MGnify/ENA primary metagenome ERZ508515 (study PRJEB26186, sample SAMN06268792) | marine metagenome | isolation source: Eden Landing Ponds, San Francisco, CA, USA | place... | reverse complement strand
CTGGACGACCTCGTCGAGCGCCACGAGGAGGCCCTCGCGTGGATCGAGGAGCTCCCCGAGCGCGAGCAGGCCCGCCAGCGAGAGGATCAAGACGACGCCGATCCCCGCTTCGATGATCGGCATCGAGAGCTGACCTCGATCACGTTCGATCGGCGATTCCTCGACCCGGCCAGAGTGCGGGCTCACACCGCCTCACCTCCGCCGCCGACGCTCCCCTGGTCGTCGACGGTCACCGCGAGGATCGCACGGTCGCGATCGGTCGCTTCGTACGCGAGTTCCACGTCGCCCGTTGCGAGCGGTCCCGTGGTCTCGAAGGCGAAGGCGAGCGTCCGATAGGGCGACGTCTCCACGTCGTAGACGCCGTCGAGGCCGCCGGGATCGGCGAGAACGACCCGTCCGCCCGAACGGACCTCGGTGACGGTCGTGTTCGGAGGGGGCGTGATCGTCAGTGCCACCGCGTCTGTCCGCACCGGCACCGTCAGCTCCGGATCCTCACCGCCGACGATCGTCGGCGTCCTGACGGCACGCTCACTCGACTGGACGAGGACGATCCGCCGCACGACGTGGCCACCGTCCGGATCGCCGACGGCCTGCACCCGCTCCCCGTCGACGGAGACGGCCATCGCGAAACGGTCGGTCGCGCCGGCCCGCCGGAGATCTCCAGCAGTGAGATTCGAGAGTTCCGACCCGTTCACCACGTTCGGCGCGACCGCGATCGGACCGCCCGCCGCGACCAGGCGATCGCTCGCCTGGATGGCGACCGCGCGCTCGGCGTCGCCGCGGCGGGTCTCCCGAAACGCGTCCTCGACGATCACCATCGTCCCGCCGAGCGTGATCGTGACCACGGTGATCGCCGCGACCAGTGCGATGAGCGTCGACATCCCGCGGTCCACGCGGTGTGTCCCGGACGTCGTGGTGTGACAGCTCCGCCTCATCGGGAGCCCGCCTCCAGGCGAACGACTCGGCCCGCGGGCGTCGTCTCGACCCGGACGACCGCCGGCGCTGTACTCTCCCACTCGCCCTCGATTCGGACGACGTCCGGCGGCAACGCGAGCGGCACCTCGCCGCCGACGGCCCGATCCTCGTGGATCATCGCCAGCGAATCGTTGCGTGCGACGACGCGGTACGGTTCGTTGTCGATCGAGCGCGGGAGGTCGTGATGAACGGTGGCCGTCGCGTCGGGATCGGCGGGCACCGCGGACTGGACCTCCAGCGCGCTCTCTGCCAGCACGCGCTCGCCCAGCTCCGCCCCGGTCGTCGCCTGGTACTCCGGCACGACGCCCCCGTAGAGGACGCCGATCAGCATCGAGATGTAGAGGACGACGATACCGGCCTCCAGCGTCTTGCCAACGACTGCAGAGAGTGCGCGATCGCACCGATCCCCCGCGGCGCCGCCTTCGGCCGCATCGGACCCCGTCACGAAACCACCTCGAGGTCGGTCCGGTGCACGACGAGGTACGTCTGCCGAGTCCCCGGGAACGCCGCCACGACGCTGGTTTCGGCGTCGGCACGTGCGTTCGGAAAGGACCGCGATCGATCGACGACGGTCGCGCCACTTCGTCGGAAGTAGCGCACCCAGGCGTCGGGATAGGCCGTCTCGACTGCGACGCGGATTCGTCGCTGTCCGAGGTCACGACGCTCGTGGTCGACGTCCGCTCGCAGGGAGACCCGTGCTGCAGTGTCGGTGTCGATCGAGACGTCGGTAGCGTCGATCGCTGGCACGCCGAGAAGCAACGGCCCGGTCGGCTCCGGATCGGCCACGATCGACGGCGATTCGACCATGGTCGCACCGCCGGTGCCCGCCCGGAGGACCGCCCCGTTCCCACCGATCACGGTCCAGTCCCCGACGGTGTAGACGAGCACGTCCGAGTCTACTCGCTCGATCACGGTGCCGTTCGTGCCGTTGAGAAGTCTGATCGTTCGCTCCTCGGCCCGCAGCCGGCCGTCGCCAAAGCGCAGTTCGGCCTCCGCGGTGCCGACGACGTCGCCGGGCTCGGCGACGACCGTCATGGCGTCGGCGACGCGGTTCGCCTCGGCGTTCGAAGCGCTCGAATCGACGACGGTGCCGATCGCGACCGTGAGGCCACCGAGCGCGAGCACCGTGAGCCCGACCATCAGACTGACCCCGACGATGTGCGATTGCGCGCGGCTCCAGCCACGTGATCCGCCCGAAAACCGACCGCCCCGCCGACGTCGTCTCCCGCGCGATCGGCTCATGCCATTCCCACCCCCCGGAAGAGCAGGTAGCCCAGCAGGACGAGTAAACCGGAGTGGAGGAGCCCTTCGTAGCGACCGCGATTCGCGACGCCAGCGAACCATCCACAGGACAGGAGGGTGCACTGCGTGACGACGTAGAACCGGAAGCGCATCGCGTCGAGGTCCACGGCGTTCGCCGAGAAGCCGATCGACCCGTCGGCTTCGGACACCGCCGAGAGCTGTGTGAATCCGTCGATCACGTAGCTGTTGACGGCGATGGTGATGCCGACGATGAGGAGCGCGGTGGTCCAGCCGACGGCGACGTACACCTGCATCGAGGATCGGAGGGCCTGCTTCTCGTGGTGGAGCCGGCCGACCTCCGTCTGGAGCGCGTCGAAGACGTCCTCGACGTCACCGCCGGAGTCGAGCGCACCGGTGACCAGGCCGATCGTTTGCTCGGCGAGCGGCGTGCCGACGCGCTCGACGAACCGATCGAGTGCCTCCGTCCGGAGGTCGCCGTCGTGGGTCGTCAGTGTCGAGTTGAACGCGAGATCGGCGACGTCGGGGTCGAGCGGGCCGAGGTCCACCTCCCTTGCGACGACGGCAACGGCCTGCGAGAAGGGCCGGCCAAGCGCGACGTGACCCGACACGGCGTGCACGAAGTCTTTGATCTCCCGGTCTTTCGCGTCGTCGATCCTGGACCGACGGACCGAGACGACCCCGACGGGGATCGTCCCCGCGGCGTACGCCAGGAGGAGTGCGTTGAGCGGGGCGAGTCCGGCGAACAGCAAGAGTGCACCGACCCAGATCGCCAGCGGAATCGCGAAGACGACTGCACATGCGGGGTTCGTCGTCGCGCTCGTGAGCGTCGCCGACATCGTGTCCGGCCGCCGGTAGCGTCGCGTCTGGCCGGGCGGCCGGAGACTCTGGACCGCGAGCGACGCACCGAACCCGACCAGCAACACGAGGACGGCGCTCGCGTAGATGACGAGGGCGCGGAGCGTGATCACGCCAAGTGGCGTCGAAATGGTGCCGGAGAGTCCTGAGGAGAGAACGCTGAGCACAGAGATCACGATCACCAGCAGAGCGGGCAGGACCAGCAGGACGATGAACAGCTCCGCCAGGAGTTCGAGGAAATCCTGCCGGCGCTCGCGGGCCCGGGACTGGCGGTGGGAGAGCATCCGCGCCTCCATGCGGAGGTAGGAGGTCAGCTCCTCCTGGCCCTGGCTGGCGTGTTCGCGGAATTTGAGGAGGAACGGGGCGAGGGTGTCGCGCGAAGGGGTATCACGCGCGACGATACGCAGGCCTTCGCCGAGACTCCCGGTGAGGGTCGCCTTGTTGAGCGCGGTCCGAAAGGCGACGGCTGTATGGCCGTAGGCTTCCTCGTTCCGTGCCACCTTCCGCAGCATCCCCCGCAGATCGTCACTCCCCGTCGAGAGCACCCGGAGGTACCGAACTGCGCCGGGTAACGTCCGCTCGATGTTCGATGCACGGGCGGCGGCGCGCATCGATAGATACCGGCCGCCCATGCGAATCGATCCGCGCTTCGCGATGGCAGCTACCGGGAGCGCGAGCACGACCGCGGCGACGCCGCGCCCGCCAGTCGGCAACGCCTGCTGGGTCGCGGCGATCTGGGCCGGGAGCACCGCCGCGACCACGACCGTCGCGAAACCGGCGGTCGCGAGAAAGACGAGCCAAGAGAGCCCGTACAGCCGGGCGAGGTACACGCCGAAGCTCGTCGTGACGTCGGTGCCGCGGTAGGTCGCCCGGTCCGCGTCGTGGCGACCGCTGTCGGCGTGCCGGGAAAAGAGCGCGTAGAGCGCGCGGTCGAGGACGGAAAGTCCGACGCCGCCCGAGTCGGCATCGGCGTCCTCCGTCGCCGCGGCAGCGTGGGCGGCGTTGACCGCGTCGGTCGGTTCGCCGACGCCGCCGTCAGTTCGCGCCGGCTCGGTGCTCCCGCGGCCGTCGGCGCGCCATTCTCCAGCCCGCCCCTCGCCGTCACGATCCGGAGCCTCAACGGCGTCGTCACCCTCTCGGGTCACGATTCACCTCGGCGCCGCAGTCGCTCCACCGTCGCGGCCTCGTTCGTCTCGAGGTCAGCGACGAACGCGAACAGCTCCTCGAAGTCGTCGAGGCCCTCTCGCTGGAGGTAGCGGACGTACCGCAGCTTGCGGTGGAACTCCGCCTCGACGGCCTGAACGGGCCGATCCGTTCGGTCGGCGATCCGGTGGAACACCCGCACGTCGCAACTCGGCGCGGGATCGGATTTGGCGGCGGATTCGCCAGCGCCATCGGCTGCAGCGGCAGCGTCGTCCCCAGTTGTCGACTCGCTTCCCGGTGGATCGAACGCGGACTGCTCGAGGCGCTCGCCCGGTGCGAGTTCGCCGGAGCTGCGCTCGTTCGTCGGGAGCTCCGGGTGGTCGTAGTTGAGGTGGAAGGTGCCGGTGGGATCGCGCTCGGCCACGCGATTCCAGTAGATCGTCGAGCCGCCCTTCTCGATGGCGCCACAGACGCCGCCGACCTGTTCGTACTCCTGGGGGCCCAGAAATTCGATCACCTCGCCGACGTAGCGCTCGCCGTCGACGTGTTTCGGGAAGGCGACGAGGTCGATCTCCCGGAGGAGGTACGGGGGGAGGCCCTGCTCGACGACCCGGTTCACGAGCTTCTCGACGTCCTCGGCGTGGGTCGTGCCGACCAGCCCGTGGCCGGTGTTCAGCGTCTCGCCGAACGTCTCGAAGGAGGCGGGCGTGTTGATCTCGGCGATGACCTCGATATCCGGATTCAGGTAGTTGCACTCCGTCATGAGGTCCGCCATCGTGACGCGCTTGTAGTCGTCTTCGTGGTCGCGCGTGGTCAGCGAAACGCCGGTCTCGTGGGGCAAGCGGACCTCACGGGAACCCTCGTCGATGGAGATCGGGCGATCCTCGAAGCGGACGAACGGCATGTGGGCGTTCATCAGCGTCGTCTTGCCGGCGCCGGTCTGCCCGGAGAACAGGACGACGCAGCGGTGCTCGTAGAGCTGCCAGAGCAGGGCGACGAGTTCGGGCGAAATCGAGTCCGCGGCCATCAGATCGACCGGCGTCAGTGCCTCCGGCGCCTGCTTCCGGATGGAGACGTGCGGGCCGTCCTCGCTGATGACCGGGAGGGCCACGGCACAGCGGATCGTCACGTCGTCGTCCACGCCCTCCGGCGCGAGGTTGACCTTCGCGCTCGGGTTCGCAGCGTTGAGCTCGACGCCGTCGGCGGCGGCGAGCTGTCGGACGACGTTGACGAACTCCGTCTCGTCCTCGAACGTGAGGTTCGTCGGCATCCGGCGGTCGTGGGAGACCGTCGATCGGGGAACGACCTTGACGCGCTCGCCGACCCGATTCGCCTCGATGTCCTCTAAGTGGACGTCCCGGATCGGGATCGTCAGCTTCCCCTCGCCGACGTAGTCCCGGAGAACGTAGTAGACGAGGTCCTCCAGCCGATCGTCGGCGAAGCGGTCGTCGATCGGCGGGACGGCGAGGTCGTAGGTCGCCAGGGCCGAGCGGACTCGGTAGCGAGTGGCGTCGAGCCAGGCACGGGTGTTCCGGGCCGTGAGGAGCCTGGAAAGCACCAGTCGCGCCCGCTCGCGGACGAACGCCCCCCGGTCCTCGACCACGCCGTCGACGTTGGTCTCCCAGACCTTCGTCTTGCACTCCTCGACGAGCGCCTCGTCCCCAGGGAGGAGATCGGGCTCCCGGACCGCGTACTTCGTCGTGAACGCGTCGGAGCCGATGAGGTGTTCCCTGTACACGACGACCGGCACCTCGAACGATCGGAATGCGACGGTGTAGGTGTCGAGGCGCTCGGAGACGAACCGATCGAGGTACTCCGGGTCGCCGGGGAGGTCCGTGACCGCCGGTGCGTAGTGCTCGGTGTGAACGATCAGCGCGTCCTCCGCAGCGTCCGCGACCTCGATCGAGCCGTCGAGGGCGAGCGGCGTGAGTTCCCCGAGACACCGGAGATCCCGCAGAGCGTAGTAGCCGACGCGCCGGAGCCCCTCGTTGCTGGCGTCGACGAGTCGCTCGATCGCGCGGCTGTACTTCTCCTCGAACCCGGCCGCGATCTGCTCGCGCGTCCCCTCGCGTGTGAGCGGCCGGGAGAGCGTCGCGTCGCCGAAGTGCTCGAGGATCTCCTGCAGCCGTTCCTCGCCGCCCGGCGACAGCGCCGGTTCGCGGATGCGGTACGCGAAGCCGTCGCCGGTCGCCTCGATCGTAGCGACGACGCCGGGACAGAGTTCGGTCTGCTCGCGGACGTCCGGCGCGTACCACGCGTCGGGATCGTCCGGCGGGACGGGTGCCGGGACGATCGGGGATGGATGCGCCGGTGACGCTGTCGCCGACCCCGTGGTTTCCATGATACCGACTGTTGGAAACCTGATTTAATTTAAAGCTTCGGAACGTTCATTGAATGCGGCTGCAGTCGGAGTAGCGCCTCACGATTTGGTGGTGCCCCAAGATATCGGCAACAGGCCTCAGAATCGCACCCATATCTTCGTCGAACACCACTTTTATTCAGTTGACTGTGGCAACGCCGGTGTGAACGTCGATTGGGACGAGGTTTCACGATCCGGACAGGCGACCGTCGTCGGTGGCGCGCTCGTCGCCATCGGCACCGTCCTCCCGTGGATGTCGTACTCGGGGGGTTCCGCATCCTTGCTCCAGGACGGGAAGATGGAGGTCGTCCTCTCGAACGGCATGTCGTCCTCGACCTCCACGGTGGCATCCTCACAGACGATGATCGTGGCACTGCTCCTCGCCGCAGTCGCGGTCGGGCTGCCGCTGGTCCGGGGTTGGGACTGGAAGTCGTCGCTCCCGACCGCCCTCCTCGGACTGGTGGCACTCGCACTGTTCGGACTGAGCGCACTCTTGCTCCACGGCGGCGGGCAGGACGGCGTCCTCGTCGACGGCAATGCCGTGGCCGAGACGGCCACGCCTGGAACAGGCCTCTACGCCGGTCTCGTGGGTGCGACCCTGATCACGCTCGCGGCCTTCGGCCACGTCGTATCGGCGGCTGTCGGGCGGCTCCGGAGCTGAGCGGCCCGAGACCGAGGCTCCGCGGATCGCCGGTAGGATTTTCAACTCGCCGACGCTCGTACAGTTCATGGAGAAAGTCACGATCGACGACGTCGACATCGAGGTGAACCCGCTCCAGGTTCACGACGTGCGCCGACCCGTCACGAAGGCACTCGACGCCGACCACGTCGCGATGAACTACTTCGAGCTCGCCCCCGGCGATTCCTTCTCCGGCGGACTCCACGCCCACCACGATCAGGAGGAGATATTCTACGTCGAGTCGGGGACGGCGGAGTTCGAGGTCGGTCGGGGGCGGGAGATCGAGACGGTCGACGCCGGCGAGGTCATCCGCTTTGAACCCGGCGAGTTCCAGAAGGGGTACAACCCCGAGGACGCCGAGGCGGACGTCGTCGGCTGGGCGATCGGCGCCCCGGGCTATCGCCACGACTGGGGAGAGCTGGAGTCGGTCGTGTTCTGTCGGGAGTGCGAGGAAGAGCGGGCACACGGAACGGAGATCAACGAGGAGGGCCGCTTCGAGTTCACGTGTACTGAGTGCGAGACGACGTTCCAGATGTAGGGCGGCCACGGTCAAAGGGACGGCCCCGTGGAACTCGATGATGTGCGGCTCGCCACCAGCTTCCGACCTGCTGCACACCGATACCGTTGCGTGGAGCTGCCCGATGCCGCTGGCTTATATTTAAACTATTTATACTTTGATCCCGAGTACTGGTACGTGTCCCGGAATACGGGAGAGGATCGCGATCGAGGCCTTGCGATCGAGTTGCCGGTACCTCTGCCCGACGAGTCCCTCTTCGGACTCGGGAGCACGAACGCAGTGCTCGAGTTCCTCGCGCGGAATCGGGACGAGTCCATCGCCCAGACCGATCTCGCGGAGCGGATCGACGCTCCAGAATCGTCGGTACAGCGGGCCATCGACGTGCTCGCCGCGAACGACCTTCTCGACGTGACCTACGACGGCAATCGGAAGTTCGTTCGAATCGACCGCCAACGGCTCTCGGTCCCCGACGATCCGTACCAGCAGATTCCACAGCAGACGTTCGAGGCACCCGTGCGAGAGGCCGTCGAGCAGCTTCGATCGGAACTCGACGGCGTCCTCGGCATCGTCCTGCACGGCAGCGTCGCCAGGGGCGAGGCCGATCGACGGAGCGACGCCGATCTCTGGGTGGTCGTCCGCGAGGACCGTGCGGCAAATCAACGTGCCGCCAACGAGGTCGTCGCCGATCTCAAAACCCAGCGCTTCGACGGCGATCGGTACGCCTTCCACGTCACCGTGGAGTCCGTGGAGTCGATCCCGGCGTTCACGGACGACGTGCGTGCGATCGTCCGGTCGGGGATCGTCCTCGCGGAGTCAGAGGAGTTTCGGGAGCTACGTGAGACGCTGCGTCGCGAGCAGGAGTAGCTCGGCGCCTCCGCTACCCTGCGACGTGCCGTCGGAGCCAAGCCCCGCAACACCCTTTTCACCGAGCACGCGGCCAGGGCCGTCGTACCGTGAGCGATCCACGCCCGCTCGTCGCAGCCATCGATCGCGCCAGGGACGCCTTCGAGTACATCGGCACTGCTCCACCCGAGTTCGAGCGAGACGTCGTCCAGGACGAGGAGTGGCACACCCAGCTCACCAGGGCCTGTCGCTATCTCGCGAGCTGCCGGGCGCTGCGAGCGCGCGACGGGTTCAACGGCGCCGTCGTCGAGTTGTCGTTCAGTGCGATCGAACGGTCGGTCGAGGCCTACTTGCTACGCCACACCGGAGACACGCTCGCCGAGTACCGGGATCACGAGTCGGTGTACGAACGTGCGGCCGAGCATGGCGTCTTCGAGCATGACACAGCCGAGCAGTTAGCACGGCTGTACAGGCGGAATCGGACCGAGCACTACTACGGCGGGTTCGTTCCGACGCAGGCGAAAGAAGACGCGATGTTCGAACTCGCTGGGCACGTCCATCGGTACGTGACTGGACTGCTGGCGGAGGAACCGCTGTGTCGCTGTGAGTGAGCCGCTGGATTACGTCCCTGTCGTCGGAACCGGCTCAGCGATCACGGTGTCGTACTTCAGATACGGCCGATAGGAGCGGCCCACCTTCTCACGGGCGACCACGCCTTCCTCGATCAGGACCGCGAGATCACGTTTGACGTTCCCCGGATCGCGATCGAGGAGCTCGGCGAGCTCCCGCTGGGAATCGGCTTCGAGGGACGCGAGAGCGTCGATGAGTTCCCGACGTTTCGGGGTGAGAACGCGATCGGCGCTCTCCACGCTGAGGACCAGCACCTCGCCGAACTCGTCGTCCGGGAGCGCCTTTGCGACGCGAAGCCGTCGCTTCACGCGCTCGGAATCGGACTCCCGGGATGTGGTACCGCCGTCGACGTTCCGCTGCTGATCCGTAGCCATGGGAAGCGAAGTATACTGTTGTAATCCACCACAATTCAAAAAGCTTTGGACGAGACTGCGATTCCCACCTGGTGCAGCTACCATACAGCCTTATCTCGCAGAACGCGGCAAGGATCCCCGAACGATGCCACTGAACTGGAGCGTCGACCCCGAGCGTTGTCGGTGGAGCGATGTCTGAAACGGGTGTCTGGCTCACCGATACGATCCAACTCGGGCGGTATCGCCGCAGACGAATTTTGCTGGGGGTGAGTCGCCGGCCGGAGGAAGCACGCGCTCCCGACGAGTTCGGCGTGAACTGCTTCGTTCCGAACGAGCACGGCGAGAACGTCGACGTTCTGAGAGTCGACACAGCGCACGCGGGCTGCCACGTGGATCGATTGTATCTCCCGACCGATCATCCCCGGCGGCGCGACTACGGTCCGACGTTTCACAGCCCAGAGGCCGTGTTCGAGTGGCTCACGACCGACGATAGGTGGCGAGGGTTCGTCGATCTGTTCGACCGAAATCACGGACTGCCACCGACTGCAACCGATTCGCTGCAGGAATGAGGAAGTTGGTGCTCAGTCGATCCGATACTCCGCCAGCTTCCCCTCGTCCACTTCGATACCGAGGCCCGGCCCGTCCGGCACCTCGATTTCCGCGTCCTCCACCTCGAATGGCTCCGCGATCACGTCGTCCTCCCAGGCGTAGTAGATCGTGTCCGGCGGGAGGTTGATCTGGGGCGTGCTCGCGGTGAGATGGAGCACGGCGGCGGTCTTGACGCCCAGGTCGAACGCGTTGTGGTGGGCCAGGGAGATGCCCGCGTCGTCGGCGACGCCAGCGAGGCGCTTCGCGGCGCGGAACCCGCCCGAAGGGACGACGTCGATCACGGCGCAGTCGACGGCACCCGCGGCGCCGTGCTGGAAGAGGTTCCGGTCGAAGTAGGTGTCCTCGTTGACGGCGATCGGGGTACGGAGGCGGTTGCGCAAGGACTCGTAGGTCCCGACGCTGTCGATGCGCACGGGCTGTTCGATGTACTGGCAGTAGACGCCGTTGTCCTCGAGGGCAGCACCGACGCGGACGGCCTCCTCCGGCGTCCAGCCCTGGTTCGGATCGAGCCGGAAGGACAGATCGCCGTCTGCCTCGTCGTCCATCGCGAGGATCCGGCGGACGTCCTCCTTCCAGTCCCGGCCGGCCTTGGTCTTGAGCACCGAGTAGCCGCCGTCGAGCGCTCTGCGGGCGTGCTCGCGGGAGTCCTCCGGCGAGAGGATGCCGACGCAGTACGCGAACTCGACGGACTCGCGGGTCTTCCCGCCGAGCAGCTCGTGCACCGGCACGCCGCGGAGCTTCCCGAGCGCGTCGTGCATCGCCATCTCGACGCCGCCGACGAACGGGCCGACGTCGAGGTACTCGTAGAAGAACTCCTCGGTAAACGCCTCCACGTCCGCGACCGAGTGACCGATCAGTTCCGGTGCGACGTCGTTCTCGATCACGCTCGCAGTGGTTTCGAGGGCCAGGGAGGAGCGCATCTCGCCCCAGCCGGTGACGCCGGACTCCGTCTCCAGGCGGATCAGCATCCGCTCCATCTCCTCGACCTGCCCGTGGTTCGTGACGTAGGGCGCGAGGCCGTCCGGCTCGGATTCCGGGCGGACCGCCATCGAAACCGGGATCGCCTCGACGTCGGTGACGTGCATGGATGGAACTGGAACGTGCGCGTGGTTACGTCTTTCCTGCGCGGCAATGGAGATCGGTTGCAACTGACTCGGGAGCGGGTGAATTCTCATGCTAAATGGGTGCTCTTGAGGCCGCAACCACAGACCGTCTGGAAGCCCCCTCCCGCTCGTGCCCGCTCACTCGCTGCGATCCTCGGCTCCGCTCACTGACGTTCGCTCCGCCTGCGGTTCTTACTTCGTGAGCGAACACGAGCGGTCGGCCCCCTTCCAGTCCCACCCAGGGCGTTCGTCGAGCAAATGTGAGTCCGGTGGATTCCCGAGTGTAGCGATACCCCGGTGGACGGCGAACGATCGCGCTAGCCGGTGGCAGGATGCACAGCGCGATGCCAGGGTGATTCGGCAGTCCAGATCGACGGTGAATTCAACCAGTTCACCGCCGCTGTCGCCCACTTTCACTTTCACTGCGGTGCAGGGTCGGGTTAAGGTACGGCCGGTCTGTCCGTCGGAGTATGCTCGAACACCTCGCGAGCGAGTGTTCGGCCCCCGACTGCGAGCGGTCGCTCTCGGAGGACCGACGGATGCTCACGATGCAGACGCCCGACGGCGTTCGGCGCGCCTACGAGTGCGAGTGCGGCGCGGTGACCGTGACGGTGCTCAGCGACGAGACGCTCCGCGAGCGGCAGTAGCGTATACCGGTCCGTGGGCCACCGGCAATCGCGGCCCTCTTCGGCTTCCGGCGGCCACGATCTGGTCATGAGCGACGACGAAGACGAGCCGGCGAGCGACGGGGAGCGGGTTCGCTACGAGGAGATCCTCCACGCCGAGGGGCACGAGCACGTCCAGGGGACCCATGCCTCGACGTTCGAGGTGACGACCGACGACTTTCTGACGCCGGCCGGCGACTGCATCCTCGGCATCGAGTCCGATCGCGCGCCGGCGGCGTTCGCCGACGCGTTCGTCGCGGCCTGCCAGGACGATGACGCACGGATCGTGACCGAACTGTCGATCGTGGCGGACGACGACGCGAACCGGGATGGACGTGCAGACGCCGAGGATGGGCCGTTTACCCAGCGGATCGTCGCCCGGGGCGACCCGGAGCTCTCATTCACGAACGACCGGAGTGCCGTCTGGCGGACCAGCGAGTACGTCGACGATCGTACGGTCGCCGTCGAGGCGGATCACGCCGCGGCGGACGTCGATGACGACTTCGTCGCCGCGCTCGCAGCCGGCGCCGAACTCGAAGTGACGATCGTCGTCGAAGCGCCTGCGTAGGATCTCGCTACTGCGTGTTCGTGACGGGTCGGGGACCGTCGAGGCCCCCGGTACCGCGTCGTGACCGGCGATGGCGGATCCAACCGTCGCCGCACCTTCTGGCGATTAGTGTCGAAAACTGTCCCATACCTTTACTATCCTTCTTGCGGTGTGTTCTCAAGAGGCGATTCAGCATGGCCAACGACGGCGTCTTCGGCGGCTGGTATCGCACCCACCTGGGGGAACCACTGGAACCGGACCACGTGAACGGATACTGGGCGTTCCTCTTCGGGGCGCTTCTGGCCCTCGTTGGGCTGGTGTTGTTTCTCGTAGCCTCGAGCTACGAGCGAGGGAGCGATAACTTCTGGTTGTTCCGCCGTGTGGCGTTCACGTTGGCGCTCATCGCCGGTCCGATCGTCGTGCTGTCGATCGTGTATCTACTCCCCCTGCAGGCCAGAGCGGTCTGGCTGGCGACGCTCGGACTCCTGATCTGCGTCGGCGCCGCAATCGCGTTCAACCTCTACTACCCCGACGACTGGAACTGGGCCGGGGACATGAGCCCGGTCATCATGGGCGGCTACGGCGCCGGCATCGCCATCCAGATCCTGACGATCTTTCTCTACCCGCTGGTTTCCCCCGGGACGGCCCAGCCCGAGGTCACGTCCGCCACCGAGGACGATTCCGAGAGCGACAGCGCCGAGGTCGCTGCCGACACCAGCAAGGCGACCTTCCAGCTCTACGAGGACCGCGCGAGCGAGCACCGCTGGCGGCTCGTCCACGACAACGGCAACGTCATCGCCGATTCCGGCGAGGGCTACGCCTCCCGGCAGAAGGCGCGCCAGGGCATGGCCAGCGTCAAGAAGAACGCGCCTGGCGCCGACGAGGAAGTCCTCCAGCGGGTGCCAGAGGACGCACCGGCCGAAGCGACGACGACCGCAGCGGCGGTCGGCGAGGACGACGACGGCGGCGAGGACGCAGCCCGTCCGAGCGCGGCGACCGCCGACGCGACCGAGGACGCCGACGATGACGACACTGCCTTCGAGTTCGGCCCAACGGACGACGAATCGGGAGGAGCGGCGGCCGATGCTGACGACGAGACGGCAGCCGAAGCCGGCGGCAGTAACGCGCGCTTCGAAGTGTACGAGGACAACGCCGGCGAGTATCGCTGGCGGCTTCGACACAGCAACGGGAACATCATCGCTGACCCCGGCGAGGGCTACTCTCGACGGAGCGCCGTCAACGAGGCCGTCGAGCGCATCAAGCGCGTCGCCGGCGAGGCCGACACGCTGGAGTACGAGCCCGCGGCGTTCGAACTGTACGCCGACGCCGCCGACGAGTGGCGCTGGCGACTCCGCCACCGGAACGGTCGTATCCTCGCGGACTCCGGCGAGGGCTACGCCTCCCGCCGGAACGCCAAGGACGGGGTCGCGAGCGTCCGCAACCACGTCGACGAGGCGGACAACTTCGAGGTCTACGAGGACAGAGGCGGCGACTACCGCTGGCGGCTCGTCGCGAGCAACGGCGAACTGATCGCCGACAGCGGCCAGGGCTATAGCCGCAAGTCCCGCGCCGAGGACGCCGTCGAGCGCGTCACCGATTACGCGCCGGAGGCGGACACCCTCGACTACGACCCCGCCGCCTACGAGGTGTTCCAGGACAACGCCGACGAGTGGCGCTGGCGGCTTCGCCACCGGAACGGCCAGATCCTCGCGGACTCCGGCGAAGGCTACGCCTCGAAGCAGAAGGCTCGCCAGGGGATGCGGAGCGTGATGAACAACGCGCCTGACGCCGAGATCGAGGAACCCGAGTAGTCGCCTCGGCGGGCACGAATCGCCGTTTCGCCGTCCCGAACGGCTATTGTCGGGGCTGTTCCGTCGATCGATCCGGCACGACGGCCGCTCGATCGCTGATGACACCGTCGACGCCCAGCCACGCGAGGGTGCGAGCGATCGGCCGCCGCTGGACCGTCCACACGTAGACGTCGAGAGCGAGTCGATCGGCCGCGTCGCGTACCGTTGGTAGTGCTGCGAGCCGAGCGCGGACCATCACCGCCGAACAGTCCAGTTCGACGGCGGTCGCGATCGGGGTATCCCGGAGGTCGCCCGCGATCGCAGCGAGCTCGGCGTCCGAATCGGCGGCACGGACCTCCGTCAGCGCCTCCGCGTCGAAGGAGGCGAACAGGACGCGGCCCTCGTGGTCGGCGAGTGCGTCGAGCGCCGACTCCGCGAGTCCACGCTCTTTCAGTTCGACGAGCAGTGGCGTCTCCGGCGGGATCGCGACAACCGCCTCCGCGAGCGTCGGGATGCCTGCGCCGGAGTCGAGGACGTCCATCGCGCCGAGGGCGTCGGCTTCGAAGTCGGCGACGGCGCCGCTCGCATCGGTGACGCGGTCGACGGTCTCGTCGTGAAACACGACCGGCTCACCGGAGGCGCATCGCCGGACGTCGAACTCGACAGCGTCAGCTATCTCGGCGCCTCGCTGGAGCGCCGGGATCGTGTTCTCCGCGGCCTCGTCGGCGAACCCGCGGTGGGCGATCAGCTGCACGGAACGGACTCGAGTCGCCCGGGAGAAAGTGATTCTGGAGAGTGGTCGTCCCGGCAGTGCGAAGTGGGGTGCCGCTCGATCAGTCGTCGTCCGCGTGGTCGTGCTCGGCGTGATCGTGGTCGCTGTGGTCGTGCCCGTCGTGATCGTGCCCTCCGTCGGACCTGCGGTCCGACGAGGATCGACTCGCGCCGCTCGTCTCACCGCCGTCGGCAGCGGCGTCCTCTTCCTCGTCCCCGCCGGTGATGTCGCCGCCCGCGACGAGTGCGTCCGCGTCGCCGTCGATCATGTCCATGTTCTTGAGGTTGTCCCGCTCCTCGAAGTCCACGATCGCTGCGTGAAGGTCCTCCTGGGTGAGGGTCGTCCGGCCCTCGGTCAGCGCGGAGAGGACGGCCTCGCGCAGGACGAGCCGAAGGTCGCTGCCGGTCAGGCCCTCCGTCTCCTCGGCGAGCGCGGCAGGATCGAAGGCGTCGATCGTCATCTCGCGGGTGATCACCTCGAGAATGTCCGCGCGCATTCCCGAGTCCGGCTTCGGGAAGTTGACGATCTCGTCGAAGCGACGCCACGCCGCCGCGTCGAGGTCGTCGGGGTGGTTGGTCGCGCCGATGAGGAGCACGTCGTCGCGCACGAGGCTGATCTCGTCGATCGATTTGAGCAGGGTGTTGACCGCCCGCTTGATCGCCGCGTGTTCGTCGGAGGAGCGCGTCTTCGCGACGAAGTCGAACTCGTCGATGAACAGGATACACGGCGAGAGCCGCTTGGCGACCTCGAAGACCTTCTCGACGTTCTTGGCGGTCTC
>ENA-ORDC01001623-ORDC01001623.1-marine-metagenome-genome-assembly--contig:-NODE-1623-length-15882-cov-9.743942_pt1 | contig 15882 bp, 15 predicted proteins | sample MGYA00237783_ERZ508515 | MGnify/ENA primary metagenome ERZ508515 (study PRJEB26186, sample SAMN06268792) | marine metagenome | isolation source: Eden Landing Ponds, San Francisco, CA, USA | place... | reverse complement strand
ACGAGCCGGCCCTTGAGCGTGTCGGCACGCATCGGCCGGTCGTTCCAGCGGGAGGCTCCGGTGACGGCGGACTACCACCGGACGCACCGACCACATTCCGTTCTCTTTTGGTACCGGGGCGTCAAGCGCCGTCAGCGAGCGATGCCCTTAACGAAGCGGATCATCCCCTGCATCGACGTCGACCTCGACGAGGACGGCGAGCCGGCGGTCTACACGGGGGTCCACTTCGAGGACCTGGCGTACACCGGCGACCCGGTCGAGATGGCGAAGAAGTACAACGAGGCGGGCGCCGACGAGTTCGTCTTCCTCGACATCACCGCGAGCGCTGAGGGACGCGAGACGATGCTCGACACCGTGAGCGCGGTGGCCGACGAGGTGTTCATCCCGCTCACCGTCGGCGGCGGCATCCGAACCCGCGAAGACATCAAAGAGACGCTCCGCGCCGGCGCGGACAAGGTGTCGATCAACTCGGGTGCCATCGCACGACCGGAGCTCATCGAGGAGGGGGCTCGCTCGTTCGGCAGTCAGTGTATCGTCATCTCAGTGGACGCGCGGCGGCGGTTCGACGAAGGGGGCGAGCATTACGTCGAGGTGGACGGCGAGTCCTGCTGGTTCGAATGTACCGTCAAGGGCGGTCGCGAAGGGACCGACCTCGACGTCATCGAGTGGGCCCGGGAGGCGGAGTCGCGCGGCGCGGGTGAGCTGTTCGTCAACAGCATCGACGCCGACGGGACGAAGGACGGTTACGACATTCCGCTCACGAAGGGCGTCTGCGACAGCGTCTCCACGCCGGTCATCGCCTCCTCGGGCTGTGGCGGTCCCGAGGACATGTACGAGGTGTTCACCGAGGCGGGCGCGGACGCCGGGCTCGCCGCCTCTATCTTCCACTTCGACGAGTTCGGTATCGGAGAGGTGAAGCGATATCTCGACGACCGGGGCGTTCCCGTCCGACTGTAGGTCACACGTCGGTGGCCACTCGCTTGCGGCTGCCGTGTCCACGCCCGTCGTTCACTTTCACCGAACACGGGCGGAAGTGGACCATCACCGGCTCACGGCCCTCGCAGCGACCGGGGACGGAGCCACGGTAGCGACGAAACTTCACTTTCACTCCGGGCTTCGACGCCGGTGGTCTGCCCCGTGTGTACCCCGAGCTGTGTGGCGTTGTAAACGGTAGCGAAACCAGCACTCACGGCGGACGGGTTCGGTTACGCGGCAGCCTCGAACGCCTCACGGAACGCGTTCGACTTCCCCTTCACGTTCTCCGTAGCGGCTTCGAGCGCGTCCAGCGGCGCGGTCCCGTTCTCCGTCTTGATCGAGAGGATCGGGTCCGTCTGTCCGCCCGACTGTTCGGGGTTCATGTCGTACGTCGCGGCGACGACACCCTCCGTCTCCAGCAGGGCGCCCTTCAGCACGTTCATGAACGTGTGGTCCTCCCCCGCGATCTCGATAGAGAGCTCCGTTTCCTCGTTCTCGATGACCCGCAGATCCATACCCATCGGTACTGCGAGCGGGCGCAAGTACCTTACGAACCGGGGAGCGGTCCGAAACCGGCCGTCGAGCCGTCGCCGGACAAGAACTATGCTACGGCGGTGACTGACGGGCTGTATGTATCCGACCCTGCGCGACACGCTCGAGGCGTCGGCCGAGAAGTTCCCCGAGAAGGACGCCATCGTCTACCCGGAGCGCGACCAACGATGGAGCTACGCCGAGTTCGACGAGCGGGCGAACCGGCTGGCGAACGCGCTGTCTGCGCTCGGCGTCGAACACGGAGACCGCGTCTCGACGCTGCTGTACAACGGCTCCGAAATTATCCTCACAGTGTTCGCGTGTGCGAAACTCGGCGCGGTGTTCAATCCCCTGAACTTCCGGCTGACTGCCGGCGAGGCCGAGTACATCCTCAACGACGCCGGCTCGTCGGTGCTGGTCTTCGAGGAGGCAACCCGTCAGGCCGTCGAGAGGGCCAAGCCCGATCTCGACACCGTCTCGGAGTACGTCTCCATCGACGGCGCTGAGGACGACGAACACGACTTCTACGAGCTGCTGGAGTCGGGGGACCCGGCGCGGCCGACGACGACGGTCGAGGAGGAGGACCTGTACGCGTTCATCTACACGTCCGGGACGACGGGCCGGCCGAAGGGGGTCGTCCACACACACCGGGACATGATGGAGCACAACCTCATCTGCATCGCCGAGGGGGGCCTGCGCCGGGACGACATCGGGCTCTCGGCACTCCCGCTATACCACTGTGCGGAGCTACAGGCGGCGCTGTTCCCCCGGATCCAGCTCGGCGCGACGAACGTCGTCGTCCACGAGTTCGAACCGACGGACGTGTTGAGCGCTATCGAGGAGCACGGGGTAACGCTCCTGTTCGCCGCGCCGACCGCGTGGAACGCGCTCGCGCTCACTCAGAAGGAGGCCGACTTCGACCTCTCGTCGCTCCGGCTCGGTCTATACGGGGCCGCGCCGATGCCAGCCGACGTGCTCGACAACTGCATGGAACAGCTCTGTGAGTCGTACCTCCAGGCGTACGGGATGACCGAGATCGGCCCCTGTGGCGTGTTCCAGCATCCGAACGAACAGCGGTCGAAACAGGGCTCAGCCGGACTTCCCGCGCTCAACCACGAGGTGCGGATTGTCGAGCCGGACGCGGACCCCGAGACAACCCTCGAGAGGGGCGACATCGGCGAGATACTGTTCGCCGGGCCGTGTACGATGCGGGAGTACTGGAACCGCCCGGATGCGACTGCGGAGTCGCTCCGCGAACACGCCGGCAAGGAGTGGTACTACACCGGCGACCTCGGCTACCGCGACGAGGACGGCTACCTCTACGTCGTCGACCGGAAGGACGACATGATCATCTCCGGCGGCGAGAACATCTATCCGACGGAGGTGGAGGACGTGCTGTTCTCCCACCCCGCAGTGACCGAGGCGGCCGTCGTCGGCGAGCCCCACCCGGAGTGGGGCGAGACCGTGGTCGCGTACGTCGTCGGGGAGACGAATGCCGAGGAGCTGGAGCGGTACTGCACCGACAGCGACGACCTGGCGGATTTCAAACGGCCACGGGAGTACCGCTTCCTCGACGAGCTGCCGAAGAACCCGAGCGGGAAGGTCCAGAAGTTCAAGCTCCGCGACGAGGAGTGACGACCCGTTCGGCGGCACCTCGGTTAACATCGTCCTACTTGCTCCCTGAATGCAGTTCCAACGACAGCTCAGCGAGCGTGGTTCGTTTACATCGGTAAGACCCGTCGCTGGAGTTAAGACGCCCGCGGCGTCAGGTGCGTCCGTATGAACGTGGACGACATCTCCCGCGTCGCCGTCCTCGGCGCCGGGAACATGGGGCACGGCATCACCGAGATCGTCGCCATCGCCGGCTACGAGGTGACGATGCGGGACATCGAACAGGAGCTCGTCGACGACGGCTACGAGTCGATCAAATGGTCCCTCGAGAAGCTCGCCGAGAAGGATCGCATCGACGAGTCGCCCGACGAGGTGCTCGACCGCATCGACACCGAGGTCGACCTCGAAACCGCAGTCGAGGACGTCGACCTCGTCATCGAGGCCGCGCCGGAGCAGATGGAACTCAAGAAAGAGATCTTCGGCGACCTCAACGAGTTCACGCCCGACGAGGCGATCCTCGCGTCGAACACCTCCTCGCTGTCGATCACGGAGATCGCGACGGCGACCGACCGCCCGGAGCAGGTCGTCGGGATGCACTTCTTCAACCCGCCGGTGAAGATGGACCTCGTCGAGGTCATCTACGGCGCGGAGACGAGCGACGAGACCGCGGAGGCTACCTACGAGTTCGTCGAGGCGATCGATAAGACGCCGATCTACGTTCGGAAGGACGTGAACGGCTTCGTCGTGAACAGCGTGCTCGGGCCGTTCGGCGACGAGGCCGGCTGGATGGTCTCGGAGGGCGTCGCCACCATCGAGGAGGTCGACGCCGCGATGGTCCACCGACGCGGCTACCCGATGGGACCGTTCGAGCTCGGCGACCTCACCGGCATCGACATCGGCTACCACGTCCGCAAGGAGGCGGGCAAGGACGTCCCGCCCGTCGTCGAGGAGAAGGTCGAAGCGGAGGAGCTCGGCCGAAAAACCGGGAAAGGGTACTACGACTACGAGGACGGCGACGGCACGACCTACGAGGCCGGCCAGGGTGAAGACGTCGACACGCTCCGCATCGAGGCGCGCATCGTCAACGAGGCCGCAAGGCTCATCGGCAACGACGTGGCGACTGCCGAGGCCATCGACACCGGGATGAAACTCGGAGCAGGCTTCCCTGAGGGACCGTGTCGGCGCGCCGATAAGATCGGCCTCGACACCGTTCTCGAGAAGCTCGAAGAGCTGTACGACGAGTACGGCCACGAGCGGTACGAGCCCTCGGAGCACCTCCGCGAACTCGTCGAGGCGGGCAACACAGGCGAGGAGGCGGGACAGGGATTCTACGACTACGGGGGTGGTGACGGCGAGCGCCACTACTCGACCATCGAGTACGAACTCGACGACGACGGCCTGCTCGCGGTGACCCTCGACCGACCGGAGCGACTCAACGCCCTCAACGGCGACCTGATGGACGAGGTCGTCCACCTGCTCGGAGCCGTCGACGAGGACGAGGTCCGTGCGGTGACGTTCGAGGGAACCGGCGACCGGGCCTTCTCCGCCGGCGCGGACATCACCGGCTTCGCCGGGATCGACCCCCACGAGAACGAGGTGACGGAGTTCTTCCAAGCGGTCGCGGAGTATCCGCGGCCGACGCTGGCGAAGATCGACGGGTTCTGTCTCGGCGGCGGTCACGAACTCGCGTTGGCGTGTGACCTCCGGATCGCGACGGAGGGGTCGGAGTTCGGCTTCCCGGAGATAAACCTCGGGCTGCTTCCCGGCGGTGGCGGCACCCAGCGTGCCATCCGCATGCTCTCGGACGCCCGCGCGAAGGAGCTCGTCTTCCGTGGCGAGCGGATCAGTGCCGAGCGCGCACAGGAGTGGGGGCTCATCAACCGCGCCGTCCCCGACGACGAGTTCGAGGAGACGGTCCAGGAGTTCCTCGATGACCTGCTCTCCGGCCCGCCGGTCGCGCTGCGGAAGGCGAAGGGCGTGATGAACGCCGGCCGCGACCAAGACATCGACGCCGGCCTCGAGATGGAAGCGCAGGCGTTCGGCCTCCTGCTCGGCACCGAGGACGCCGAGGAGGGCGCAGCCGCGTTCATGGAGGACCGCGACCCCGAGTTCGAAGGGAAATGAGCGCCGCCTCCGATCGACACGACCGTCTCGCGGCCGAACTCGAGAGCCACGACCTCCTTTCGTGGCTCGACGTGTCGGTCGTCGAGATGTCCGAGGGGCACGTCGTGTTCGCGCTGCCGTTCGACGAGAAGTTCGCGAACATCGCCTCGGGCACCGTCCACGGCGGCATCACAGCGACGGTCATCGACACCGCGTCCGGGTTCGCGCTCCGGACGACGTTCGAGACGCCGAGCGAAGCGATGCTCACGACGACCGACCTCAACACGCGCTACGTCCGGCCGGCCACGAGCGACCTCCGGATCGAGGCGGAGGTCGTCCGCGCGGGCCGAACGATGGGCGTGACTGAGTGTGAGGTGACGAGCGTCCACGAGGGCGAGCGGAAGGTGGTTGCGACGGGCGGGACCACCTACCGGCTGTTCCGCACGGACGACGGCGACGAACACCCGACAGGGCCTGAAGAGACTGCCGACGAGCGGACGGAGACCGCGGAGGAAGACCGATGACGGACGAATCCTACTTCGAGACGGTGACGGAAGGCGACACGAGTACGACCGGGGGCCGAACCATCACGGAGGCCGACGTGGTGAACTTCGCGGGCGTCTCCGGAGACTTCAACCACCTCCACCTCGACGACGAGCGGATGGCTGAGTCGTCGTTCGGCGAGCGCATCGCCCACGGGATGCTCGTGCTCTCTGCAGCGACGGGGCTGCTGTGGCAGGACCGCACGGAACGAGAACGGGAGGCGCTCGTCGCCTTCTACGGCATCGACCGACTGCGGTTCCGTGCACCGGTGTTCTTCGGCGACCGCATCCACGTCGAGACGGAAGTGTTGGAGACGGAGCGGACGCCGGACGGTGCCGGCACCGGGACGGTCCGATACGAACTCGAGGTGGTGAAAGGAGACGGGACGACAGTCATCTCCTGTGAGACCATCTCACTGTTCGAGTAAGGTCGTCCTGTCACCGTATCCACGCTGCCGACCGCCCGTCGCCAACTACTGATACGCGAGGTTCATTATCCACTGGCTGAACCGGTCCGAGTTCGGGTCAGCCTCTTCGTCGCCGACGAACGGGGACAGCATATCGCCGGCCATCAGCAGCGAGAAATCGAGTTCTGCGGGGTCGACGATGGGTTCGATGTAGTAGGTGTTGTGGCCGTTGTACAGCGTCTCTTCGCGCTCGACGTACCCCTTCTCCTCCAGGGATTCGACGATCCGACTCCCCTTCCGGGAGCTGACGTCGAGTTCCTTCCAGAAGTCGCTCTGGTGGATGCCGCCGGCCCGCTGGATGGCCTCCAGCCCTCGCAGCTCGTCTTCGCTGAGCTCTTCCGACATACCGGTAGCTGGGTGAGCGGCGCGGTTAAATCCTGCCGTCCGTCACGGCGCGTCCAGCGGTTCGTAATCGTGCTCACACGGTGGCCCTTCGGCGTGTGCCCATGTCCGCTCCGTGCCGAGCCGGACGAGCGACGACGACTTCGTCCCGAAGCCGTTCCGATGGACGCAGACGCCGTACTCGTGGTCCGAGAGGACGGCACCTGCCCGGTCGAGCCATCCGTCCGCACCGTCGACGGTGGCGGCCGCCTCGACGAGCGTCTCGAGCACGCGCTCGTCGTTGCGCGCCTGCTCGCGCCCGTGCTCCGGTCGGTCGCCGGGGACGAAAAACGAGGTTATCCGCTGGGCTTCACTCGCGTCGTTGGGGCCGTCCCGGACGCCACACCAGCCGGTGTTGCCGACGACGTACACTCCCGGGGCGAGGTCGGTGACCGACTGCGTCCGGTCGTGTTCGACCAGCAGCGCGCGGTCGGCGTCCGCGACAACGAGATGGAAGGGTTCGTAGCGCCGTTGGTCGGTCTCCTCGCGTACGAACGAGACGACGGCGTCCGCATCAGCGCGGTCGAGTGCGTCGCGAACGAGCAGCCCCCGCGACCGCTCGCCGTCTGTCACCGACCGTGTCCAGCGGTTCGTCAGGGCGACGAACAGGCCCGCCTCGTTGTAGCCGATCCATGTCCCGCCGGCCTCCTCGTCGCGGGGCGCGAACACCCACGGAGAGTCGCCCCGGACTGCTGGCCCGGAGGAGGGCCGGGACAGCGACTCGTCGCGGTTCGCGGCGACCGCGAGATGGGCGTCGAACCGCTGCCAGGCGAAGGTGAGGGTACACACGCCCGTCGGTAACGGTCCGTGCGATAAAACGCTACCCCGTTCGCGTCACACCTCGTCGAACCGAGCCCGCGCCGCGCTCCTGTCGACGGTTCCCGAGGCCGTCCGCGGCAGCGCATCGACGACCTGCCACGTTCGCGGGAGCTTGAACCCCGCGAGCTGCTTGCGCGCGAACGACTCGACGTCGTCGACGTCGTCCGTGCCGACGAGCAGCGCCGCGACGCGCTGGCCGTACTCCTCGTCCGGGAGGCCGAGCACGAACGCGTCGTCGACGTCCGGGTGCTCGCGGAGCGTGGCGGCGACCTCTCCCGGGTCGACGTTCTCACCGCCCGTGACGATTCGGTCGTCGAGCCGGTTGAGTATCCACAGACGGCCCTCCTCGTCGCGGTAGCCCGCGTCCCCGGTGTGGAAGCCGTGAGGGCCGAATGCCTCCGCCGTCGCCTCGGGGGCGCCGTAGTAGCCCGATGTCACCGTACTCCCGCTGACGACGACCTCGCCGACTGACCCGGTCGACACGGCTGCTCCCGCCTCGTCGACGACCGTCACCTCGACGTGGACGTGGGTGTCGACCGGCGGGACGTGCGATCGGTTCGCCAGCGTCTCGTCGCCGAGATCGACCGCTACGGCGACGCCACTGCCCCCCGTCCCGACGGCCGGTACGGCGGCAGTCCGCGGGGGTCGTTCCTCGGCGGCCCAGCCCTCCGAGACCGACTCGTCGCGCTCGCGCACGACCTGGGAACGTACTGACGCACGCTGCGTACGTGCCGACGAACGCCCGGGGCGACGACCGGGGTTGACGACGGTCGCGTCCCCCGACGGCGACGGCGACGCGGAGGGCCCGCCCCCGCCGTCGCTGAGAAGACGTTAAGTAACAGGCTGTGAAGGTTCGACCGTCATGCCATCCGACACCACGCCGGTGACGGACCTCGCGGGCAAGGAGGTGTTCACCGCGGACGGCGCGCGCGTCGGCCGGGTGACCGACGTGCTCGTCGACTTGGAGTCGGACGCGGCGGTCTCGCTCGCGCTGTCGGACGTCGCGGAGGAGACCGTCGGCGGGCTCCCCGGCGGCGCCGAGGGCGTACGCGTCCCGTTCCGGCTCGTCCGGGGCGTCGGCGACGCGATCGTCCTCCGCAGCGCCGCGCGCGAGGCCGCGCTCCCGCTTCCCGGCGGCCGCGACGACGGACCGCAGGGTGGCGACGCCGCCGACCGACGGGACGGCGAGCGCGCAGCCGAACGGGTTGTCGACGACGACGCGGACGCGCCGGCCGGCGACGATCCGATCGTCTGAGGCGGCGTACTTTTGCCGGCGCCGACCGACCCGACGACAATGAGCGCCAGCGACGCCCCGCAGATCCTCCTAACGAACGACGACGGCATCGAGAGCCCCGGCTTTCGCGCCCTGTACGACGCCCTCTCCGAGATCGGCGAGGTCGTCGCGGTCGCGCCCGCGGACGACCAGTCGGCGGTCGGCCGGAAGCTCTCGCGTCGCGTCGAGGTGCGTGAACACGAGCTCGGCTACGCGATCGCGGGCACGCCGGCCGACTGCACGGTCGCCGGCTTGGAGTCGCTGTGTCCGGGCGCCGACATGGTCGTCGCCGGCTGCAACAAGGGCGCCAACATCGGCGCGTACGTCCTCGGGCGCTCGGGCACCGTCTCGGCGGCAGTCGAGGCTGCGTTCTTCGGGGTGCCCGCGATGGCCGTCTCGCTGTACGTCCCCGGCGGCAGCGGCGACGACTGGCGGCGGAAGGCCTCCGACCCCGACGACTACCGGGAGGCGGCGGCCGCCACGCGCTATCTCGTCGAACGCGCCTCCGACGCGGGCGTGTTCGGCGAGGCGGACTACCTGAACGTGAACGCGCCGTGGACCCCCGAGGGGCGCGCGACCCGGATGGAGGTCACGCGGCCGTCGACCCTGTACGACATGACCGCCGAGCGCGACGGCGACCACGTGGACCTGATCGACCGCACCTGGGACCGGATGCAGACCGGCGATATCCCCGACCCCGTCGGCACCGACCGCCGCGCGGTCGTCGAGGGACGGATATCGGTGTCCCCGCTGACTGCGCCGCACACGACGCGCCACCACGAGGCGCTCGACAGCCTCGCTGACGGCTACGACCCCGAGGTCACCACGCGCGCGAGCGACGACTGACTCCCCTCGTCGCCACGCGTCCCTCGCTGCCCGGGATATACACGTTTATACCGCGTTCGGTCCCACTCTCGCGCATGAATCCGCTGCCGCTCGCCGCCGAGTCCGGCTCCGAGGTCGCGCTCCCGACGACGCTCACCGCGTCGGTCGTCCTAGTCGTCAGCATCCTCGTCGTCGTCGCCTGGCTCGCGTACCTCTATCGCTGAGCGGGGCACGGGCGACGCCGCGTTCCGCCGAGCGATCAGTCCACAGTCCCGCGTTCAGTCCTCGGCCGTCGGCGTCGACGCCGGCTCGACTCGCTCGCGGAACCAGTCGGCGGCGTCCGCGACGGCGGCCTCGTCGGTGCCCGTGAACTTCACGCGGACGGCGTCGCCCGGGTACGATCCGACGGCCACGTCGTAGCGCTCGCGGACCTCGGCGAGCCGGCTGAGCAGGCGGGACTCCGGCTCGGGCGTCTCGACGACCGCGATGTGGGGCTCCTCGCCGGCGAACTCGTCGGCCACCGACGCGAACATCGCCCGCATCTCCGCCGGGACGCCCGGGAACACGTACACCGAGTCGATCACGCAGCCGGGGGCGACGCCGACCTCGTTGTGGATCGGGCGGGCACCGGCCGGGAGGTGCGTGGTCCCCTCGGTGAGGTCGTCGGCCGCGTAGCCGCCGTGCTCGGTGAGGTAGGTCAACGCGTCGTCGTTCGCCGCGAGATCGACGCCGACCGCGGCGGCGACGCCGTCCATCGTCACGTCGTCGTGGGTGGGGCCGACGCCGCCGGTGACGAGCACGGCGTCGTAGGCGTCGCGGTACTCGCGGACCACGCCCGCGATGTCGTCGACGCGGTCGGGAACCGTCGTCACGCGCTCGAGGGCGACGCCGCGGCTCGTCAACTGCTCGGCGAGCCACGACGCGTTCGTGTTCACCGTGTCGCCCGCGAGCAGTTCGTCGCCGACGGTGACGAGTGCGGCCTGCATTGGTGGACGGGATGTGGCTCGGGCTGATAAGTGCCGTGGCGAACCGAGGTGGGGGAGAACTCGTCGGGGTACCGATCGAAACCGGACTCGACCTCAGAGGTAGCCCGCGTTGGGGATGACGCCAAGCAGGGCGAGCACCGCGACGACGAGCATCGCGATGGCGATGGCCATCGCGGGCGGGTCGACGTGGGTGCCCGAGTGGGCGTACATGACCCGCTGGGTCGCCTCGCCGAGCAGGCCGCTGACGACGCCGAACGCGCCCGCAGCCAGCAACGCGACGACACCGCCCGCGATCGGGTCGACGACGACCGCGCCGACGGCGCCGATGAGCGTGATGTGATGGGTGACGGGGATCTTCTCGACGCCCAGCTGGAGGAACAGCAGGCTCATCGCCGAGATGGCGTAGCCGAGGAAGATGCTCCCCGTCTGGAGCCAGATGTATCCGCCGAGGATCCCGCCGACGAGGCCGATCGTCGCGACGCCCGCCCACTTGTACTGGTGTGGAAGCCACGGCTCGGTGGCGAGGCGGCCCTCGTGTTCCATCGGAACCTCGCCCCCGTCGGCGGCGGCGCGAGGCTCCTCGCGCTCGAACGGCGTCATGTCGAGGATGCCCTTGCCGGCCGGACGCCCGACGAGTGGGTAGCCGAAGGCGACGCGCGCGATCACGGCCGTGAGAACGACCGACAGCGCGATCGTGTCGGTCGGCGTACCGACCGCGGCCCCGACCTGATTGATGAACATCCCGAGGAGACCGAAGACGGCCCCGACCGCCAGAATGTCGGGTTTGGTACCGAACGCGTACAGGATGTTCTTCCCGAAGTGGTAGTCCCACCCCTCCGGCTCCATCTCGGGATACTTCTTGCCCGCGTACGCGGAGGCGGCGACGCCGCCGGCGAAGGCGATGTGCGGGCCGGTGACCGCGCCGAACCCGATCACGCCGGTGACGCCGGCCGCGAGTTCGCCGGCGTTGACGCCGGGGAGCGTCCCGATCTCGCGCTGGAGGATAGCCAGCCCCTCCCCGAGGAAGACGACGAACCCGGTGAAGATGAACGCCGGCAGCGCACCGATGGCGGCGCCGAACGCGCCGCCCGCGAGCGCCGTGATCAGCAACAGCAGGAACGGTTCCCACTCCATCCCGATCAGCGGCACCTGCAGCAGTAGGTCGTGCATGGGTCACTCCTCCGTCGCCCAGTTCAGCGAGCGTTCGACGGCGTCGCCCCACCGGTCGTACATCGCGTCGGCGTCGGCCGGGTCCATCTCGGCGGTGAACTCCCGGTCGACCTGCCAGTTCTTTCGCAGGTCGTCGACCGAGTCCCAGTAGCCGACCGCGAGGCCGGCGGCGTACGCCGATCCGAGGGCGGTGGTCTCGTCGACCTCCGGGCGGGCGATCTCCGTCTGGATGATGTCCGACTGGAGCTGACACAGGAAGTTGTTCTTGACCGCGCCGCCGTCGACCCGCAGCGAGGTGGTCTCGACGCCGGAGTCGGCCTCCATCGCCTCGGCCACGTCGCGCGTCTGGTAGGCGATCGCCTCCAGGGTCGCCCGGACGATGTGTTCCTTCCGCGTTCCGCGGGTCATCCCGACGATGGTCCCCCGGGCGCGGCCGTCCCAGTGCGGGGCGCCGAGTCCCGTGAACGCGGGGACCATGTAGACGCCGTCTGCCGAGTCGACCGACCGCGCGAGCTCCGCCGTCTGTGCGGCGTTGTTGATGAGGTCGACGTCCTCCAGCCACTCGATGGCGGCGCCGGTAACGAAGATCGACCCCTCCAGCGCGTACTGGACGGGTTCGCCCGACAGCTGGAAACCGATCGTCGTGAGCAGTCCGTGATCGGACTCGACGGCGTCGGTGCCGGTGTTCATCAGGTAGAACGACCCAGTGCCGTAGGTGTTCTTCGCGTCGCCCTCGTCGAAGCAGGTCTGGCCGAACAGTGCCGCCTGCTGGTCGCCCAGCGCGCCCGCGACCGGCACCTCGGCGCCGAGGAACCCGTCGGGGTCGGTGTACCCGTAGTACGACTCGTCGGACGACGGCCGCACCTCCGGGACCATCGACTCGGGAACGTCGAACTCCGCGAGCAGCTCGTCGTCCCACTCCAACTCGCGGATGTCGTACAGCATCGTCCGCGAGGCGTTCGAGACGTCGGTGATGTGGTTCCCCGTCAGGTTGTAGATGAGCCAGCTGTCGATCGTGCCCATCAGCAGCTCGCCGGCCTCCGCGCGCTTGCGGAGTCCGCCCCCGCGGGACGACTGCAGCTTCAGCGGCTCGGCGTTGTCGAGGATCCACTCGGTCTTGGTCGCCGAGAAGTACGCGTCCGCCTCCAGACCGGTCTTGCCGCGGATCCACTCGACCTTGTCCTCTGCCTGCAGTTCCTCGACGCGGTCGGTGGTGCGGCGGTCCTGCCAGACGAGCGCGTTGTGGACGGGACGGCCGCTGTCGGCGTCCCACACGACGGTCGTCTCGCGCTGGTTCGTGATCCCGATCGCCGCCAGTTGGCTCGCATCGAGTCCCGCATCGGCGAGTCCGTCGGTGACGACCGACTGCGTGTTCTCCCAGATCTCCGTCGGATCGTGTTCTACCCATCCCGGCTCCGGGTAGATCTGCTCGTGTTTCTCGTAGGCGTTGGCGACCACCTGCCCGGCGTGGTCGAACACCATGAACCTCGTTCCTGTCGTTCCCTGATCGATCGCGCCGACGTACGTGTCTTCCATTCGTGTGTCCTCCGTGCCGGGTCTCGCTCCCACGAGATCCCTTGTGGACGACAAACATAGTGAACTATTATAAACCTTACTGACGCATGGGGTACTGGAAGTAAACAATGATACGACCGATCTCGTCGGCCATCCTCGACCCGGCGCTCGCGGGCGTTCCGTCGCGGGTGCGCCCCCCAAGCGGCCGCCCCGAAACCGGGTCGAGTAAAACCCCCGCCCCCGTAGGCGGCGTACCGACCATATCGGACCGACGATCCCGTCGGCCGACACCCACGATCCATGGACATCGAGGACCGAATCGCACGTCGCCAACGAACCGGTGACCGCCGGCGCCTCGTGATCGACGAGGAGGCGTTGAGCCCGGTGTGGCACCCCACGGAACCGATCGGGCGGGGGCCCCTGATCGAACGACTGCTCGACCACCTCGACCCGGTGTTCGACGGCCGAGCGCCGCCGAACGGGTACCTGTACGGGCCCGGCGGGACCGGCAAGTCGGCCGTGACCGCGTCGCTCGTCGACCGGCTCGCGGAGACGCTCCCCTCGACGGGGGACGCGCTGTACACGACCACCCGCGGCGCGAGCGCGCCCGGCGTCTCGTTCGTCCGGGTGGACCTCCGGACGGCCGACTCGGCGTTCGAGTTCCTCCACGGGGTGTTGAACGCGCTGACGACCGAGTCCGTCCCGCGACGCGGCGTCGGCACCGACGAACTCCGCGAACGCCTGGAGCGGCGCGTGCGTGGCGCGGGCCCGGTCGTGGTCGTCGCTGACCACGTGGGTGAACCGGAGACCGTGGATGTACCGACGGTGGCAGAGCGCCTCGAGGCCGTCGAGGGGACCTTCGCGTGGCTCGCCGTCGGCCGCGCCGACCCGGGGGAGGTCGAGGTGCCCGACGACGCGGCGACCGTCGAGGTGGAGCCGTACTCGCGCGCTACTCTCACGGATCTGGTCGCGGCCCGTGCCGACGCCGGCCTTGGGCAGGGCGCGCTCGCGCACGGGGCGGTCCGACGCCTCGCCGAGTGGGCCGAGGGCGACGCCGGCGTCGCCCTCTCGGCGCTCCTCGGGGCGGTCGAGGCGGCGTCCGCCGACGGCGACGGGACGCTCGACGACGAGGCCGTCGAGGCGGGAATGGCGGCGGTTCCGTGGCCGTGCGTCCCGCTCGGCCGGGTGCTCGCGCTCCCGACGAACCGGGTGCGGACGCTGGCGTGTCTGGTCGACCTCGACCAGGCCGAGCGCGCGCCGGTGGGCGACTGCGCCGCGCGGATCGCCGACCGGATCGACCTGACGGGATCGACGGTGGAGCGCTTCCTCTACGAGCTCGCGGAGGCCGGGATCGTCGAACGCGTCCGCGTCGACGCCGCCGACGGGCCGGGACGCCCCCCGAGCAGCGTGGACCCGCGGTTCCCGACGCTGGCGTTCCGCCGGCTCGTCAGGCGCCAGTTCGACGAGATCGCGGCGTGATCGTCGCGAACAGTTCGGCGCCCTGTTATCTACGATCGCTACCGGGTGATCGATAACGTAATACCTGACGCGTCCGTGGGGTGTGATACACGGAGTCATACTATGAGCGACCGGACCGAGGTGCTCGTGATCGGCGGCGGGTCGACTGGCTGCGGCGTGGCGCGCGACCTCGCCACTCGCGGGGTCGACGTGACGCTCGTCGAGCAGGGCAACCTCACGCACGGTACGACGGGGCGGATGCACGGCTTGCTCCACAGCGGCGGCCGATACGCCGTTTCCGACCAAGCCAGCGCCCGCGAATGCATCGAGGAGAATCGGGTGTTGCGTGACATCGCGAGCCACTGCGTGGAGATGACAGGGGGACTGTTCGTCAAACGGCCCGAGGACACCGAGGAGTACTTTCAGGAGAAGCTGGAGGGGTGTCGAGAGTGCGGCATCCCCGCCGAGGTGCTCACCGCCGAGGAGGCGCGCGAGGTGGAGCCGTTCCTCGCGGGCGACATCGACAAGGCGATCCGGGTGCCCGACGGCGCGATCGATCCCTTCCGGCTGTGCGTCGCGAACGCCGCCGACGCGGAGGCACACGGCGCGCGCATCGAGACCCACTCGCCCGTCACCGACGTGCTCGTCGAGGACGGCGAGGTCGTCGGCGTCGAGGTGACGCACGAATCGGGGGCCGGCAAGCGTGTCCACGGCGTCGAGGGCGGAACGGAGGAGATCTACGCCGATCACGTCGTCAACGCGACGGGCGCGTGGGCGGGCCGGATCGGCGACATGGCGGGCGTCGACGTGGAGGTGCGCCCGAGCAAGGGCGTGATGACCGTGATGAACGTCCGCGAGGTCGACACGGTGATCAACCGCTGCAAGCCGAAGGGCGACGCCGACATCGTCGTTCCCCACGAGACGACCTGCATCCTCGGCACCACCGACGAGGAGGTCGAGGACCCCGAGGACTACCCGGAGGAGGCGTGGGAGGTCGACCTCATGATCGAGGAGCTGTCGAAGCTCGTGCCGATGCTCGACGGCGCACGCACGATCCGCTCGTACTGGGGCGTCCGGCCGCTGTACGAGCCGCCGGGAACCGGCACCGAGGACCCCACCGACATCACGCGGGACTTCTTCCTGCTCGACCACGACGAGCGCGACGACCTGCCGGGGATGACCTCCATCGTCGGCGGGAAGTTCACCACCTACCGGCTGATGGCCGA
>ENA-ORDC01001620-ORDC01001620.1-marine-metagenome-genome-assembly--contig:-NODE-1620-length-15890-cov-4.319357_pt1 | contig 15890 bp, 8 predicted proteins | sample MGYA00237783_ERZ508515 | MGnify/ENA primary metagenome ERZ508515 (study PRJEB26186, sample SAMN06268792) | marine metagenome | isolation source: Eden Landing Ponds, San Francisco, CA, USA | place... | reverse complement strand
CTTGCCGGCGCCGCTGGGTCCGGTGACGATAGCCGTGTCGGCGGGTTCACCGTTCGTGATTGGCTCGAGGACGCTAGAGAGATGGTTGACTTCGGCGTCGCGATGCTCAACTTCCCGAGGAACGAACCCGGCCCGGAGAACGCGAGCATCGCGGATCATCTGTGACTGTTCGGCTTTTTCCCGTCTAATCATAAAAGCGTGACCGGGTCATTTCCGGAATTGTTCTATATTGTCCTCTGTTGACCTTCCCAAACTCCTTGCAGTAGAGCGATTCTGGTTTGTGGAAAATAGGGGTTTCCGGAATTTTCAGGAATCGACTCCAAGGCGGGAATACATTGTACCAGAATCCCTCAATTCGCGCCTCCGACGCCGGTTGAGTTCTTGTTTCAAAACGACCCACAGCACCCCATAAGACTTGATCCCGGGATTTAGGCCCTCTTCCGGATAGATTCTGATTTCGGCTTTCTAGACGCTGTTCCGAACATTTCGACCCCACAACCACTCGCGTTGGGTTTAGGTGGCTGGTTTTATTTAGCCAATAGGTAATCTATTGGTATCATCAATGACCGAGGCCTACTTTGTTCATACTAATCGGCAACATCACAATCCAATTGATTTTGAACGACTATTCGAGGATGTCAGCGTAGCCGCGACGTTTGCCGACAAATCGGAGTACGGTGAACAGCTTCAACCCTTAAATGAGGGCGACAGGGTACTGATGTATGATCAACCCTCTGGCACTTATGTTGGAGTTGGGACTGTCTCGGAGCCGTGGAGTGGTGAAGGTGTTACCGACCCTGAAAAGAAGGTTGCCCCAGACGATGATGTCCAAGAGTTCCACGTCGGCATCGATTGGGAACACTGGCGCCACCCGAGGAATGGCTATAATCGGGCGAAGGTTAACCGGATTTTGGGATATGACGAGGCGTATGCTCCCCCACAGTCGGTTATGCCGATCAAAAACCCCGATGAACAGGCGATCGAGCGGGTATACGGCATAATTAGTGATGGTGGGGAGATGCCTACAATATTGACTTCCGACCAGCGGGAGGTACTCGAAAAGTGGCGAGAAGTCGCGGAAACCCACACCGCTGGCGAGGAATTTGATTTCGAAAAACACGACCGGACTAAAGATATCCGAGAGCGGGCGGATGCGTTCATCGACGATCCCACCTCGGAACGGTTCAAATCGATGTGGGACCGGATGCATGCCGCTATCCAACGTGGTAATGCCGAGAACATACTGTCTAAGTGGGACAATTCGATTGATGAACTTGCGGATCTTATAAAAGAAATTCGTGATGCCGAGCAATACGACGACCAGTGGGAATCTGAACTAGGTGGTAAAACGACGGTCCGGGAACTCTTTGGGAACCTCCATATTGAGGAGTATCCGATCATCAACGCCGCTACTGAGAGCGGTCTGGCCTTCTTCGACTACGATCAACCAGACTCCTACGCAGAGGGTGTCGAGGAGTTCGAAAATTTCCTCGAAACATATGAGCAAGTTGTTGGCCACGCGACAGCGGAAGCTGATCACGGACTCGAGGTCCCGATTCGGCTTGAGGTGGATCAGCTATTTAATGTGATCGACAAGGTTGACGAGTCGAGTATCGAGAACGAATCTTCTGATGCGGCAATCCGACTCTATCGGACGGTGCTTGACGCCAAGACCGACTCTAGTACTGAGGGCGGCGACGGATCGACGACAACAATTCAGGACCTCGCAGGGACGGGCGCCAACCCGTTCTGGGTCAATCAAGGTAATCAAGCTGAAATCCGAGACGAATATCTGAGAGCTAAGGTAGATAATGAGTGGCACCACGACCTTGAACGGGTAGCGGAAGGCGATGTAATCTTCCATAATTTCGACGACGAGCTCATCGGTTACTCAATCGCCTTGGGTCACCACGAAACATACTCCTTCCGCGACCAGAAGTACCAGCGAATCGCTGTCGACTTCCACTGGTTCAACGAACCACTCCCTGTCGATAGCGAACTTAAGGAGACTCTCGGTCAAGACAAGTACCGAACAGAGAAATACTACCCAATAAACTCCAACGATCACCTCGCACAAGCATATCTCGCGGATCTCTCGGACGCAGCCGCAAACTTTCTCCTCAGTCAAATTGATATCGACGTCGAGCAGGCGACCTCAACCGACGCTGCTGAACTCCCGTCAAAACCGAACAGTGCTGAAGAAATCGAACGCCAGCTCGTCCAGAACAAGCAGGTTATCTTGTATGGTCCTCCTGGAACGGGGAAGACCTTCGACGCGAAGCGTTTCGCGAAACACTGGATCCACGAGAAAACCCAGAGGGAGCCTACAGGGAAACAGATTCGGTCGGTGACGTTCCATCCCTCGTTTTCTTACGAGGATTTCATCGAGGGGTTGACTGCCGACGCAACAGAGTCTGGAAGTGTTACCTACGATGTCGAGGATGGGGTGCTGAAACACGTTGCTGAGGACGCGAACGACGCGCTGGAGGCAACGCCGGCGGGTGAGCAGGCACCGCCGTTTGTCCTGATTATCGACGAGATCAACCGCGGAAATCTCGCTCAGATCTTCGGCGAAGTCATCACCCTTCTGGAGGCCGATAAACGAGGCAGCTTCGAGGTCGAACTCGCACACTCCGGCGATTCGTTCACGCTACCCCCGAATCTCTACATCATCGGGACGATGAATACTGCCGACCAGTCGATATCGCTGGTTGATACGGCGCTCCGTCGACGGTTCCGATTTATCGATTTCCCACCAAATCTCGATGTAGTCTTCGAGCAGTACGACACCATCGACGCCGGGATGGAACCCGAGGAATTGCTCATAGCACCTACTGGAGTCGTCTCAGACAGGGACCGGCTCTTAGCAGCCAGTATCCTCGCTATTGATGAACTCAACGAGCGTATTTTGGACGCGGCACAGCTTGGGAAAGGTAAACAGCTCGGCCACACCTACCTCCTCGAACACGATTCGAGGGCAGCAGTCGTCGACGCGTGGCGCTTCGATATATTGCCTCAACTGGAAGAATACTACTTTGGGCAGCTCGACCGGCTTCGAGAAGATCTTCTCGATGGGACTGGCGAGACACTATTTGACTGGAATACTGAGCGTATTCAGTCATTCAATGCCAACGACCTCTATACGACGCTCTGTACGCTCGGCGGAATCGAGAATCCAGTCGATCTGTCCGGCCAAGAACCTGAATCATCAGTAGAATCAGATTCTGACTCCGCTGACGACACATGGGGGGAGGGAGAACGAACAACTGAGGCGTTCCGTGACCGGATTTCGTCAACGCTTGATCCGGCGAACGCCGAAAAAATATCTCAGTTGATTGATAACACCGGCGATATCGCCAATCTTGATCCTGGGGACGGCGACTATGCGAGTCTGATGGTAAAAGCAGATTCGGTCAACCCATCTGTCGGGGTTATCCAGATTGAGGAAGATGGTACGATTGGGTTCCGGTGGAACTGGGTAGTCTCGAACGACAACAGTGAGGTTTCACCGGCGTTCATCGATGATGCCGCCACGGTCTTCGAATCGGTTACGGGCTATCAACACGAGTGGGACCCGGAAGACGGGGAGAACGGGGATTTCGAGAGCCCTGAGCTCAACGTTCAAGATCTCGCACAGTCAGATATCGACGATCTCATCGAAAGCCTTCGCGAGTTCGTCAATCGAGCGAACGAACAATAGCATGACTGAGTTTCTCCCGATTGGCGGGCTCGGTCCACAGATTGACGAAGCTGGCGGCACCGAAACCGAGCCCCCGTCGGAGCCGATCTCTCTCGGAGAACATGAGGAGACGGATCCTTTCCCCGTTTCGCAAGCGGATGCCGAGTTTTTAGAGAGCATGGAGGAGCGTTTTGGGACTGCACCACTCGATGTTTCCTTCGGGAGCGATGGGAAGGTAACTCTCTCTAGTGGCTCGTACGTAGGGGTACTTACGCTGCCCAGCGGTGTTCGCGTCGAGGTCACCCCCAAACGGACCGTGACCCGGCTACTGTGGGCGCTTCGGTACGCGTTCGACACGCCGGTCGACACTCTCGATTTGGAGACGGACTTCACAAGTGCCTCGTCGTTTTTTGACGCGATTGGAATCCTGTTTCGGGCTGAACTCCACTCGGTGCTCTCCCAAGGTCTTCATCGGGATTACGTCTCCACGAGTAGCATCGAAAAACGTGTGAAAGGGCGAATCGACGTACAACGACAGCTTCAGCGCCCCTCTCCTGTCACGACCGACTTCGCCGTCGACTACGAGGAATTTACCACGGACAATACACTGAATCAGGCGGTATTGGCGTCAATTCGGGTACTCATCACTCTCGTAAGTGATGACGACCTTAGGAGCCAGCTCAGAGTACAGGAGCGACAGCTCAGGGAGTTCGTTAGCGTGGAACCGGTACAGCCAGCAACCGTTCGACGTATCGAACTTTCTCGACTGAATGACCACTATACGACATTACTCGAACTGGCGACACTGGTGTTAGAGCGAGAATTTTTCGAGGATATCCGTGCCGGGACCCAGCGCTCCCTGGCGCTGTTCGTGAATATGAATACCATCTTCGAGCGGATCGTCGAACGGGGGTTTCGTGCTATCGCACAAGAACAAGAGGGTCTTCGAGTTGACGGCCAGGCCTCAATCCCGAACCTCGTCGACGGTCCCCACTCGGTTTCAATGCGGCCGGACGTCCTCGTCCGGACAGCCGGTGGGGAACCGATACTCGTTGCCGACGCGAAGTGGAAAACCAACCACGAATCGCCGTCTTCTAGCGACGTGTATCAGCTAACCTCTTACATTCTCTCGCTTGAAGTTCCGGGTGTTCTAGTCTATCCCGGTGGAAGTGTGAAAATGCCTCCTTCAACAGTGGAGGGGTACTCGTTGCATTCCTTCGCAGTGTCGACTGACGCCGACACAGGTTCCTACGATGACTACGTGCAGGATCTTGAAGCAAGTGTGGAGCGATTATTCGATCAAGTCGTTACCGAGGCCTCCGAATCCTCTCGATGAATACTCGATTAGGTGGTTCGAAGTCATTCACTGAATCGGAGGACGGATATCTCGCCATCGAACATCAATCGTTTCTCCCGATTCGAGCTGGATTCGATAGAGCCGTGAATCCCGTGAATCTCCTGTTTCTACGCCGGCGTCGTCCGAGAGAATATTCACAACTACACCGTGGTCTCCGTGATATTGGTGGTCTGGATCGGTCTCGTCGGGAATGTCTATTCGGACCCGATCTCCTTTGTCTGTGTTTTCCATAGTGTACAGGTGGTGTCTTGGACTCATCCCCGCTCGGCGATAGACAGGTAGAGAGCGTAATTATCAGTTAGTTCTCCGGTATCCCGATCCTCAGTACGTTGAAGATTGACTTCGACACGGGTAGTATCGTCTTCAAAATCGAGCAAGGGCTTGAGGAGGGCTCCTGCTGCCTCAATAAATTCAGGAGTTCCGGTAATTCGAACCGTGGAGATCTCTGTTGGATACTTACTACCTGAGAAGTCGGAGGGCTTCGGAATCACGGCGTCCTTGAGTTCTTCATCACTTGGTTCGTCCAGCCCTTCCATCCACTCCATCGCTTGTTGCTTTACGACGTGTCCAGAGTCAGTGGTGGGTAGTTGGTCTAATTCGGTCATGGTTAGAGTTGGCTCCTACAGCTATTTGAACTTCAGCGAGACTCTGTTGATACCTCGAACAAGATCACTCAGAATCTCCTTTGAGGTACATACCTGCCACGACGTGTGGCGGTTCTTCTTGCTGCTCAGCCCACTCCTGACGCTCCTCGTATCGTTCTTCGAGGTTGTAGCGTGACATAATTTCGACGACCGCCTCAACGAGTTCGTCGCCGGTCACTTCTTCGTCACGCAGAGTACCGAACTCGTCGAGAATTTGATCAGCTGAAACGGTTTCTATAATATCCTGATATCGAGTGAGAGTTCGCTGTTGATCGGGATTCTCAACGGAATCAGCGACCTCCCCAAGTTCATCGATAACGTAGTCTCGATCGACGCTTGCTCCTTGCTGAGCTTCCCGCTGGAATCGATGTCGCTCTCCCATGTCTTCGTTAAATTCGGTACGAGCGACCTGGACAGCTTCTTCATACCGCTCATCGAAGAGTTCAGCATCAACATCTGCCACGGGTTCGTCGACGGGGCATGTGATGGTCTCAACGACTGTATCCTTTTCCTGCGATTGGAGTGTCTTTCCACTTTCAGCTGGGAAGGTGACCAAGTAGGGCGTAGTATATTCTCCCTGCCGGTAAACGATGACCACACCATCATATTCCCGGTCCCACTCCATAGCGCTCCGAATACCATCTCGGTCTTCGAGCCAACCTAACAGGTCTGGATGCTCTTGCTTGAGATCTTGGAGATTACTTGCGGGGCCGATGAGATCGTCACTCCCAATAATTTCGTTGACGTCCTCCTCGACTTTCTCGATATCTTCTTCGGCGTAGATATCTTCCATATACGACCGATTGATATTGTCCTCGGGACTCAGGATGGCTCCGTCTTCCCCCAGAACACGGCCGATTTCTTGGACACGATCTTCGACCCGTTCGACGATTCCGAGTTCCTCTTCGAGTTCAGTTTCTGGGAGGAAATTTAATGCGTAGATATCATCATGGCCGCTACCGAGGCGATCCACCCGACCGATTCGCTGGATAAGACGGAGCGGATTCCAGTGTAGGTCGTAATTGATGACAAGATTAGCGTCTTGGAGGTTCACCCCCTCGCCGGCGACGTCAGTCGCGAATAGAATGTCGATTTCATCTTCTGGATCCACCTGATCGCGAGCATCATTCGCGTCCGGGGCGAACCGTTGGATCGTCGCTTCAACATTTGACGAATCCCCGCTCGCGCTTGCGAACTCCACATCTCCCGGAAGCCGACCATTTTCCTTAAATTGCTCAAATGCCGCCTCTAAGTATTCGACCGTATCGGTGAACTGCGTGAACACGATGAGTTTCTCGGCTTGGTCACCCCGTTCCAAGATATCGTGCGAGCCGAACTGTAACTCGGTAATCAGCTGGCGAAGTTGCTCCGTTTTGTCGTCCATCGAAAAGTCTTGCTGGATTTCTTCGTGGAAGGGTTCGAGAGTAGCCTGAAGCTCCGAAAGGAGGCGAATATCCGCTTCAAGATCCCGTTTGAGGTCGTTGAGGTGGAACGCTTCCGTTTCATACTCCGCATATTCGCCTTCCTCTACCATCCGGTCGATTTCTTCGAGAATGTAATCGATTTGCTCGCCGCTATTGATGAGGTCGGAAACGTCGCTCCCGACAGCGACCGTCCCTTCATCAAGTAGATCGCGGAACAGTTCGTAGCTCTGCAGCATGCGGTTCAGGGAAGTGTAAAACGCATGAACGCTGCTTTCCAGCCTCTTCAGGAGGTTGGACTTCATCAGCCCTCGAATGCTACGTCCCATCGACGAGAGGTTCTGATATGGGTCCTGATGGGCGAATTCGTCCCTTAGGTAGTCCTCTTGGCCTAGTGAGTAGCGGGCGAAGGTGAGTTCCTCGAGCGTCTCGACGATGGCATCATAGAGTGAATCTCTGACACCGTCTCCTGTCGAGTACGTATCGTGGAGATTGTAGTCTACCGTTTGAAGATGTCGCTCAGGAAGGTAGCGCCGTTCGCCTCCCATCTGGAGGTACTCTCGACCTTGTTCATCTTCTTCCCCATATTGGTCAATGATGTCTTGTCGGGTTCGCCTGACCATCACATGGCTGAGGAGGTTCGAGAGATCTTTCTCACCGTTTTCAGCCATGTTCGTGAATTCGTAGAGGTTCGGCGGAGTAATTGGAATCGGTGTAATATCCTCGATGTGGAAGAGTTTGATCTGATTGTAGACGTCCCAGGCGCTTTTTGTGTACGGTGTCGCGGTGAGCAGAATCGTTTGGTTGACGGTGGGTAGGAACGACTGAATGTTGTCGTATCGATTCGTGTCGTCGTTACGGAAGTGGTGTGCTTCGTCTATGAGGCAGACTGTTGTATCGTCGTGTTCCTCCAGAAGCACCTCGTGATAGTCCTCTTTCGAGACGTGTCCAAGGCTGATGACCTCGGCATTGAAATTATAGCGCTTGTTGACCATCCGCTCCCACATCGGCTGGAGATGCTTCGGAGAGACAATCAGCATCTTTCCCTTCTCTCCTCGGAGCCGGTTACGGGCGTGGAAGTGTTCAAGTAGGCCCAGCCCGACGAACGTCTTTCCCATCCCGACGACGTCGGATACCAGCACACCGTCGTACTTGTTGGTGATCCGGATCCCACGGTTCACGGCCCATTGCTGGAAATCGTAGAGATCCTCGTACACATCGAACGACTGCAGATAGTCTTCGGCAGTCTCGAGAGTCTCCTTGTAGAGTTCATAGAGAATCTTCGTGTAGACGATGTATGGGGCGGGTAGCCCAGTTCCCGTACTCACTTCGCGAAGAGTCTCTCTGGTCTTGTCAGGCAGTTCTTCGTCGGGTAATGCTGGTGAAACGCCTTCTGCGATTACGTGGCCTGGATTGTTAGCCACCCATGAGTCTTCGAATACGTCTAAGAGTTCAGCATCGAATTCTTCCGCATCGTTCCAGAGATCGTCAAACCACTGTTTCAGCTGTTCTACCTTTTCGTTGTAGACTGGTGCATTGAGTTCGGTGTTGCTATGGAGCCCGCTGAGGCTGAGATTGGAGGATCCAATGACTCCGACATCTTTTGGTTGGAAGATATCTCCCTCTTCTTTCTCGAAGAGGTACGCCTTGGCATGGAATCTCTCCTGGAGATATAGTTTGGGTTGAATCCGTCCCTGTTCCAACCAATCGACAAGTTTCGTAAAGAAAGCTTGGTTGTCTTTTGTAGGATCTTCGTAGAGCAGCTGGTTTGCATAATTGTCAGCCGTATCCGCTTTTATTTCTGTTCGCTCGCTCCATTGGACATTACTTGCCTGACGGAATTTCGTACCGGTGAGACGTAGATTTTGATGGGCTTCTATCAGTTCATCCAGACCTTGCTGGTCCGGATTCCCCATCAAAATTTGAAGTGTCCCTCCATTATCGAGGAACTCATCTAGTTCGGGCCGAAGCCGCTTGAGTCCGCTCATATAGAGGTAGCCCACCGCAATCCGAACTCTATCCACTCCTTCGTTCTTCAGACCAGACTCCAGAACTTTGTCCAAGTGGGAATAACGCTGGTTATCGATTATCCCGATAGAGTTGTTATTGCTCATTTAGAATCCTCGTTTATGTACCTGAGTACTTGCCGGCCCCTTCATCATTTTGGTGGGTCTATTCACCATCCTTTCAGTTGGGGTGGGATGCTGAGTAATCATGGGTGATCAGAGAGGATTGAATAGTTTTTCTTTCAGTTCGACGAACATTTTTTCGGAGGCCTGTAGACTTTTACAACCAGTTATTATGACACTCCCACTGGAAAATATTAGAGCCACTCCGTTATGCGTTTCCGGTCGATAGATAACACCCGGAAATTGTTCTGGCTCATATTCTGTATTTTCAAGACCCAACCCAATAGACACTTTATTTAAATCAAGCTCAGAGTTTACCTCTCCAGAGCAAACACAGTTTTTAATAGAGAATTCAATATCTTCTATATTTTCGGTAATACCAATATCGGCCAAAACTCCAATAGTTGATCTCTTTCCGAATACATCTCTTCCTCGGATGTGGCTCCCGTGATAATATATTTCCCAGATCTGTATAGAGTTACTAGATCTGAATCATCAGTAATACGTAAATATACTGCCGGGTACATTTCCGGATCATACTTAGCTAATGGGTGGCCGATACTTTCATAAACTGATTGAAGATCTAATTCTTTCCCGAGAGATCCTGACCCCACCATATTTACGATTTCAATCATCTCGAACCAACTCAAATCAGTCCGTCTACCATCTGGGCTTTATAATTAGTCAGTTTGATAATTGGTTCACTTCTTCACACACTGTCTGCCTTGCTCAGCCGTTCATCAACGAGTCGAAGGAGGCCCTTATATATATCCAGCTGAGCTTGGTCAGATAGACCTATAACCTCAGCCATAACAAATCGGTCAAGTTCACGACGGTCTTCTTTTATTCCTGAAAGCTCGACTTCTTCAGGAGATTCAGCTCCTAACTCTTTGAACACAGACTCAGGTTCCCTATCAAGCATTGATACTGCGGAGTCTGGGATAGATGCACCTTCTGTGTCTGGTTTGATTACTGGAAGCTTTCCATAATCATCGGTGTAAAGATCCAAGGCCCCCTGACCACGCGGATCTCCGTATATTTCGAAGAACAGACTTCCGAAGGTGGAGTTTAATATTAGAGATATAAATTCGCTATCTTCTGGACTCACTCGATAGAAACGACCTGTGATGACTTTCTCCGGGTTATAAAACGCCCGATGGTTGTCATTGTGGGTGCGTGGCAGTACTATACTGGCCCCGTTAGCTGCCTTGGAGGGGGGTTTCCACCAAGGTGTACGACGACTGGGACCAGATCGTTCATTGTAGCCTTTTTCTTCACCGAACTGGATGTATTCTTGTACTTGGTAAGAGCTGAGATCGGTTTCTGGCGGAATAGAGAGAATTCGGGTATTGCCAGGATCATCGGGGGTGATCCGAAGGGCTGTCGTATCTCTTGGCGATCCAAGGAATGGCTTCAGGAACTGGTTTTCTACTAAGAATTCCTTATTGTATTCTCGATTCCGAATCTTAGATAAGTTCTCCCCGACTTCCTCGACCAGTTCTATGACGTAGAACTTCTTTGCACCACCTGTATTGAGATAGCTCGTTACTCCGTAATTCTCAAGAGTTTCCACCCGTTCACCCTGAGATTCAAGCACCTCAAATACCGTATCTGGGGCTCGGATGTACATACTCCCCCACTTATCACCATCGTAACTTCCTTGTGGGATTGCAGTCTCGGAGTTATCAATTCCGTTGGTGTTTATTTTGCCACCACCAAGTCGCCATAGGCTTGCCGCACCAATTGAAATAACCCGAGCGTACGGCTGAGTGGAAAGTTGGAGAGTTTCCTCTCTATATTCGGCTTCTTTGTTACATTCACCGTAGAGGAGCGCCGGAATATTGTCCGGTGTAACAATTTGACTATATGAATCAGAGCAAGAGATGAATCGAGGGGTTCCATGAAGCTGTTTTTTGTCTAAGTCTCGCTTTTTAACCGTCGTGATTGCAGTTGTAATGTCTGCCTCTTCGAATGACCGCTCTGTTCGGTTCGCAAGAATCGATTTTGGATTGGTGTGGGTCAGAAAGACCTCCTGTAGATCCGAACCATATCCTCTATCAAGCCATTTGTCAGAGGTGATGTAACTAAGAGTTCCACTCTGATCGAGGATCTCAAGACCTTTGTAGAAGAAGTAGGCGTAATAATCACTCTGCCCATCCGGCTCAAATCCATATGTCTCCTGAACGTATTCTGATAGCTGTTGTTTGTATTGCTCTTGAATTTCCTCTCGATGGTCCCCGTCCATTTGATCAAGCCGTTCTTGAGCGATTGACGGGTCGGTTATGAATTCGTTCCCGATGTATGGAGGGTTGCCAATTACGATGTCGAACCCTCCGTTCAGCATAACCTCGGAAAAACTCAATTCCCACAGGAAAAACGCTTCACCTCCGGTTGAATCGAGTTTTTCCTTAATTTCGGTTAGTCGCTCTATCTCGACTTGAGCCTGCTGGCTATTCTCGGATTCACTAACCCCTCCCGTTAGTGTCTGTTGTTCGCCTGAATCTTTACGACGGATGACCTCCTCAATATGCTGTTTCAAGAGTTCCGTCTGCCGTTCCTTAATCTCATCCTCGTCACTACGTTCTCCCTCAAAATATTCCTGCTTCAGTCCTTCAACTTCGCTTAGTCCCCTCTGCACATCGTCACTCGGTGATTGAATGAGCGACCGAACAGAAATCCGGCGTTCACCTACCCGCTGAATAATACTGTCGCCAGTCTGGAGATTGAACGAGAAGTTTGGAAGTACAGGTCGCTCATCTGGTATCGTGTCCGAGGCCTCAATAAGTGACAACCACAGACGGAATTCAGCTACCCGCACCGCCCAGTCTTTTATATCAACACCATAAATATTTGAATTGATGATGCGGCGCTTCTCTTCGAACCCAAGATCGATGTCCAGCTTACGATATAGCTCTGAAAGCACCTGAACCATACCGACGAGGAAAGCACCTGATCCGCAAGCCGGATCAACAATATCGAGGTTCTCTAAATACTGTTCTAAATTGGATGTTTCCTCTGGTCCTCCCTCCCAGGCGTTAGGCTCGGAGAATACAAAATCGACAATGGCCTTTCGATCTGTATCTGATGAAACATCCGCTTCCTCAATTAGCTGCTCGTAAATAGATAATCTGCACATGAGATCCACTTCTGTTCGAGGTGTGTAGAATATACCCGAGTCTCCCCTATCTTCTTCAGCGATGAGGGATTCATAGATTTTCCCCAGCATCGCTGGATCAACAGCGACATCTATGTCATACGGGCTTTCTTCTGTAACTGTGAAATTGTACTCTTCAAGAAAACCCCGAATCACCGTATTTAGAGCCGCATCTGAGAGGAAAGTATCGTTATCATCGAGTTCTGTTTTCTGGAATAGACCGCCGTTCATATGAGTAATTCCAGAGATCGCATCTTCCACAGTACTTGGTAGATCGGCATCTATCGGTTCGCCAGCCGGTTTATTCATACCATCAAAAAACAAGGCTGAAAGCCATTTTTTGTGGAATTCCCCGGATTCACCAGAGGACTCATACTCTCCGTGGAACCACTTAATAAAGTCCTTCCGCTCTCCAATCCACTCCTTCTTTTGGAGATAATAAAGGAACATTAGACGGTTTAGCGTGATGTGCGCGTAGCGATCCGCTTGCTCAAGCTCTAAGCCTTCGTCACGAAGTTCGTCGCTGAGGACATCATAAACCCGCTTATAGTCATCGTAGAAATCCTCGGTGACTGGTTTGACGCTGAACGCATCATCAATACGTTCCGCAAGCCGCCCCTGACTCGCGTCAATATCTCGAAGAGCTTCAGCGACGGTTCTGTGAGTTTCTCCTTTACCTAGCGTATACCTGCGCAGTACCGGACGACCTGTTGTGAGATCGTCGGTATCCTCCTCGTAGGGTGTTACAAGGTGCCACGTTTCCGATTCTGGAGCGTGGAATACCGTGAGGAAGGATCCTTCAATAGCCCAGCCGCCTCTTCGGTCTGACCGGGTAAGGCTCTGGATTGCGTTCCGCTCAGCTGTTCGCGTCAGCTTTTCGAGTTCGATATATATGACGCGAAAGTTGCCGGCTTCAGCGAATAATCGGGCGGCCTCAGCACGAGCACTGTCCCGCCATCGGTGTGCTGGGAGCTCATGCCAAGTATCCTGCCCTGTGGCCGAGACGCTCATATCGAAGTTGAGCATCTGAACGAAGAGGTCTTGGAAGAACTGAGTGGCTGCCTCTTCGGTCGGTCGAGGATCGTCTTCAAATTTCTCTAAAGAGAGTTCCTTATCGAGTCGACGTCGAATCTCCGCGAGTTGGTCGTCAGACATGGGTTCTAACCTGAGGGTAAATTGATTCGAAGTTCGTTTTTGAGAGCATAGTCTTCCATGCTTCGCCATCCCTCTTAAGAGTTGGAGATGAAGATGACGGAAAGCTATTAGCGGTTGTTGGTTTTTGTTGGTACAAACCGCTTGACTATGTCGGATTTGGATCGTCAAAAAGTGAGAGAAGCACTCGAGCTGTTTGACTACTCAGCTGGGACCGAAGGGACCCACGTTGGAGACGCTCGAGACCGGCGTTTAGATATGCTGATGCAGTATTTTATCAACGAATTCCCCGCCTCTGCAAGAGATCTCCGAGTATCGACTTCGCTTATTCAGTCTGAGATTCAAGATCTCTTATCGGATAGTGCGCGGAGCGGTTCCCCGGTTGAAGAATTCATTTCGAGATTTGACGAATTACCTGCCGTGATAGCCCAAATCGATCTTGAAGAATTTCAGTTAGGGTTTCCTCTGAATATCTCAGACTGGCCTCTTGGAACGGAGATCTCTCATCAGGATCATACCTTCCATAATATTGAGTGGGATAGGTGGAAGGCCAGGTATGCAGATCCTGCACGAGACGACCCAGATTTCGCAGATCAATTCGGAGAGCGTCCAAACGAATTTGATGAGGAGTTCACCTACTGGGAAATTGAATATGCGGCCCGTGATCCGGAGTATGCAATCGAGGTTATTGAGCGCGGACTGGAGGTGATCCTGGGACAGATCATCTACTCGATGCTACCATGGAGCCACTCTAACCAGTTTCATCAAGGGGACGTTTGGAACCGTCCATGGTCTGAATTGCGGCCTCCTTTCGTGTATCTCGTACGAGACGGAAGCGGATATCACGATTACTATTTCGATGATGATATTTCCCCACGGGAAGTCATTCAGATGTTTTTAGATCGGAAAGAGAGGGTTGAGTTTCGATATCCCCAGATTCCTTCGTTGGACCCTTCGAATCGAATTAAACGAAAATTGATAATTGCTTTCCGGAATTTCCATTCGGGAGCTACAGAACCGAACCGTCGTCGGGCTTTCCTTGATTACTGGAGAGCCATCGAGACACTCTGTCTGTTCGGGGATGAAAATATGGAGGACCTCGTTCCACGAATCAAATCAGTCGTACCAAACGAATCGAGCGATACTCTCTTTGAAGAGCGAGTAGAGGAGATCAAAGACAAACGAAACGCATACGTCCATGAACAGGTCGATGTGGAAGTTACTGAACGAGATAATGAGTTTCTTCGACAGCTCTTCTACGAACTAGTCCCATTCTTTGTCATCAACCGAAATACCGGTGTTGAACGAGTGCTGATCTGGCTGGACAACGGGTATAAGTCTTCAGAACAGCTCGATCACGAAATCCAGAATAAGGAAAACGAACTACATCTCCTCCGTAGAATTCGAAATGCGAAAGAGCGGTAATACTACGCACTCAGCTATCGTTTTAGATAGCAACACTCCGCTAAATCCCTAATTAATCTTGATAGTCTTGAGCTGTCAGTCTCGCCAAGAGTGAAGTGAGACCGATATCTTGGTAGGGAGTGTTCGATGGATTCAACGCTTCTCACCGGCCCGAAACACGCCCGATTGGAACAACGGGCATTTCAGCGGACTGATGACCTCGCCTCCGATTCCCTGGGCAGTATTCTCTACATAACGCGGAATGACGCTCGCCGGAGTACGGTTGAGGACAACTGGGCTGCATCGCACGCCCCACTCCGTCTTCGTGCCGAGACGCTCGATGCGGTCGTCCGTGAGTGGTACGAGCATCTCCACGGCCCGGTCCAACCCCTTTCCGGACAGCTGAATCGCCGACTTGCGGAGTACGCGCTCGACAGAACGACAGCCGACACAGATGGCGCTCTTGCCGGCGAACCAGCCTCTGCCGCCCTCGCGGATTCGTTTAGTAGCCGCTTCTCACTTTTCGACGACGCCGGCGTCGGGACGGCCGACGCACTTGCAGCAGAGTTCGAGGGGTCGCCCCTCAATGATCGAATCGCGACGGCCACCGTCGACGCCTACCGGCACTATCGGGATCTCCACGCCGACTACGTCGACGAGTGGGCCTGTACTCGTGGAGAGATGTTCGACGCCGTCGCGACCGCAGACCAGTCGCTTTCGACACTCTCGCCGGAACTAGACGTCGTGATTCTCTCCGGGTATCACGAGTTCCGTCCCGTCGAACGCCGCCTCATCGAACGCCTCGTCGACGAACTTCCGATGATTGCACTCCTCCCGCTCCATCAGGGAGGCCGGAGCGGTGTCGACGCCGTCGCGACCGATGCGCTCGACGTCTACGAATCCCTGGACTTCGAGACGGTCGCAGTCGAGCCCGCTGATGATGCCGGGAA
>ENA-ORDC01001617-ORDC01001617.1-marine-metagenome-genome-assembly--contig:-NODE-1617-length-15895-cov-3.281072_pt1 | contig 15895 bp, 20 predicted proteins | sample MGYA00237783_ERZ508515 | MGnify/ENA primary metagenome ERZ508515 (study PRJEB26186, sample SAMN06268792) | marine metagenome | isolation source: Eden Landing Ponds, San Francisco, CA, USA | place... | reverse complement strand
AGTCAGATTCGGCTACGGGTTCGCCCGCGCGGAGTTCCTCGCGATGCTGGCACTCGCCTACGCCGTGCCGCTGTGGTTCGTGGTCCGGCCGACCTTCACCCCGCTCGTCCTGCTCCCGCTCGCCACGCTCCCGTACGCGGTCAAGATCACCCGGACGATGCTCTCTGAGACGTCCGGCGAGATACTGAACCCGACGCTCGAACGGATGGGCCGGTTGCTTGCGGCCTTCTCTGTCCTGTTCGCCGTCGGGCTCTCGATCCCGGAACTCCCGCTCTGAGCCGATGGACGTCACCCCCTTCTCCCTCGATCTGTCGTCGCCGCTGGCAACCGCGTCGGGGCCCATCGAGCGCCGGAGCGGGTACCTCGTCAGGATCGAGGCGGACGGCGCGGTCGGACTCGGCGAGTGCGTCGCGGTCGCCGTCGGAGGGAGGGTCGGAGCCGGTCACGCCTCGGGAGACGGCGGCCGGCCTGAAAAGCGTCGAGCCCGCGAGTCCGTCGGCCGCCGGTCCGCCGGACCGACGAGCAAAAGCCCCTCCGGTCGGTACTGCCGGCAATGAAACTCCAGTTCCTCGGCGGGGCCGAGGAGGTCGGGCGCAGTGCGATTCTCGTCAACGACTCGCTGTTGCTCGACTACGGGATGCTGACCGGGAATCCCCCGCAGTTCCCCGTCGGCTCCGTCGAACCCGACGCCGTCGTCGTCTCGCACGGCCACCTCGACCACGTCGGGACGGTCCCCGCGCTCCTGTCGGGCGACGACTGGCCGGCGGTCCACTGGACGCCGCCGACCGACGAACTCGCGCGAACTCTCGCGCGCGACACGCTCAAACTCCACGGCGGGAGCTACAACTGCCCGTTCACCGAGACGCACGTCCGGCGGATGACCCAGCAGTCGGCACACCACGACTACGGCGAACCGTTCGAGGCCGCCGGCCACGGGGTCACGTTCTACAACGCGGGCCACATCCCCGGGAGCGCCCACGTCCTCGTCGACGACGGCGAGACGCGCCTGCTGTACACCGCCGACTTCCACACCGACGACCAGCGGTTGGTCTCAGGGACGACCGACCGCCCGGACGCCGACGTGGTCATCTGTGAGTCCACCTACTCCGACGTGGAACACGACGACCGCGCGACCGTCGAAGAGCGCTTCGTCGAGTCGGTGCGGACGACCGTCTGGGAGGGTGGCACCGTCGTCGTGCCCGCGTTCGCCATCGGCCGGACGCAGGAACTCCTCATGGTGCTCGACGCCCACGACATCGACTGCTACGTCGACGGCATGGGGACGCGCGTGCTGAAGATGCTCGGAAACCACCCCGACTACGTCCGCGACGCGGCGGCGCTCAAGCGGGCGAAGTCGAACGCCCGAATCGTCTCGGGCCGGGACGGCCAGCGAAAGCGCATCGCCCGACAGAACTCGGTCATCGTGACGACGAGCGGAATGCTCTCGGGTGGTCCCGCGATGACGTACATCCCCGAGATTCGAGGCGACCCGACGAACAAAATCTGTCTCACCGGCTATCAGGTCGAGGGGACGCCGGGCAGGGAACTGGTCGAACGCGGCCGGTGCGAACTCAACGGCGGCGTCGTCCCGGTGGCCGCCCGCGCCGAGATGTACGACTTCTCGGCCCACGCCGACCGACGGGGGCTCCTGTCGTTCCTCGGCGACTACCGCGACGCGCCGGTGTTCGTCAACCACGGCGACCGCTGTGGGGCGTTCGCCGAGGAGCTACGTGCCGACGGCTACGAGGCGGCGGCTCCCGAAATCGGGACGACGGTCGAGGTCTAAGCCGTGCGGCTGTCGGGGCGAATCGCCAGCCGGCGGCTGACGGCGCTCCGGTCGTCGGCGCTCAGACGCGGTCGTCGGCGTCGGCGTCGTCGGGCACCGCTATCGACCGACTCGCGGCGACGCACGCGGACACGCGGAGCCGAGTCCGCTGTGACCGGAACCGGCCGACGAACGAGCGGAGCTTCCCACCGGACGTATCTGAACTCATATTTTTAGGTTGGCCTAAATAAATATAGTCGTTGCGGTCGGCGCGTGTCCGGTCTCGGGGGACTTCCGCGAGCCACCCGGTCGAAACCCCCCGGTTTCGCCTGTCCCCCCCGACTGTCTCGATTTCCGACGCGTCAGTCGCGTTCGAGTCGCTCGCGGCGGCGGTCGAACTCCTCGTCGTCGATGTCGCCGCGGGCGTAGGCCCGGCGGAGTTCGTCGAGCGCGTCGTCGCCTCCGTCGCCCACGTCGCGCAGGGCGCGGAACAGGAGGACGCCGCCGGCGACGACGACCGCGAGGACGAGCAGTTGGCCGAAGATTCCCATCCCCCACATCCACCACGGGACGGTCCCGCGAGTTCCGCCGTGCATCCACGTGTCGTGCATCCAGCCGCCGCCCCATCCCATCGGCATGCCGCCGCCGAGACCTGCCATCCCGAAGAGGGCGGGGAGCGCGAACAGCGCGGCCAGCGCGAGCAGGACGATGCCCGCGAGTCGCGTCGAGTCGTTTGTCGTCGTCATGGTGTTCACCGAGGCGGCGGGTGCCGCCTCACAGGAGACAGTACGCGCTCCACGTTTAGGTCGGTTGTCGCTTCGGACCTACGGCTCCGACGCCGGCAGAGATTGGATTTCCCCGCTTTGCGCCGCCCGGAGGTTAGAATCTTCGGCGCGGTCGGGCACGGCGTTCGCTCGGGCGCCGGTCGTGATTTCTCGCCGACAGCTGTCGGTTCATACTTGAACCTCGCTTTCCTCTCGTCGGTATGCCCGGTCGGTTGCACGTCCTCGTCGTCCACGAGGACCCCGCCGTTCGCGAGCGTCTCGCCACCGAGCTTCCCGATTTCGTCGGCGACTCGACGACCGATGTCCGCGTCTCGACCGCCGACAGCCCCGACGCGGTCCACGCGGAACTCGAACGTGCCCGCATCGACTGTCTCGTCGTCTCGACGGAGGTCGCGGACTCGGAGGGGCAATCGCCCGTCTCGAAGCGCCGCACCGACGGCGTTCCGCGCGTCTCGTACGAGGGGTCGACCGTCGCAGACCGCGACCTCGACGCGCTCGGCCGCGCCGTCTACGACGCCGGTCGCACCGCCGTCGGCTCGCTCGACCACCGCGCACTCTTCGAGGCCGTCAACGTCGGACTCGCGGTTCGAAACCTCGAAACACTCGAACTCGTCGACATCAACCAACACTATCTGGACATCCTCGGTATCGACCGCGCGTCAGTCCTCGACACGAGTCCGACGGACGTGACCCCGGACATCTCCGGCTACGATTCCGAGCACGCCTTCGACGAGGTCGAGACCGCCCGCGAGGAGGGCGATAACACCTTCACGTGGCCTATCGAGAACGCCGCCGGCGACACCGTCTGGATTCGCGTGAGCCTCACCGTCGCCGAGATTTCGGGGCGGGACCGACTCATTTCGACGGTCGAAGACGTGACGAGAGAGTGCCAACGCGAGCGCGACCTCGCGGCGTTCAAGGAGGCGGTCGACGCCGTCGACGCCGGGGTCACCATCACGGAGAACGACCGGCACGTGTACGTCAACGAGGCCGCGGCCGACATCTGCGGCTACCCGGACGCCGAGTCGATGCTCGGGACCGGCTGGAGCCACCTCCACGACGAGGCGGAGCTCGAACGCCTGCGGGAGACGGTGCCGCCGGCGCTCGAAGCCGACGGGAAGTGGCAAGGCGAGGTGGCGATTCGCCGGCCCGACGGCGAACTCGTCTCGGCTCGGTTCTCCATCACGTCCCTCGAAGGCGACCGGGACGTCGTCGTCTTCCAGAGCCTCTCCGAGCAGAAGGCCCGCGAGGACGAGCTCGAACGGAGCCGCGACTTCCTCGAACGCACCCAGCGCATCTCGAAGGTGGGCGGCTGGGAAGTCGACCTCACGACCGACGCGCTGGCGTGGACCGACCAGACCAAGCGCATCCACGCGGTGCCGCTCGACTACGAGCCGACGGTCGACGACGCCGTCGAGTTCTACGCCGCAGAGGAGCGAGACCGGGTCCGCGAGCTGTTGGACCGCTGTCGGTCCGAGGGCGTGCCGTGGGAAGACGAGTTCCGACTGGTCACCGCCGAGGGAGCGGAGCTGTGGGTCCGCACCCGCGGCGAGCCGGTCATCCGCGACGGCCGAGTGGCGGCGCTCAGGGGGACGATTCAGGACGTGACCGCCCGCCGCACCCGCGAGGACGAACTCGAACGGATGAACGCCGAACTGGAGGCGCTGAACCGAATCGTCCGCCACGACATTCGAAACGACATGGCCGTCGTCGTCGGCTGGGCGGAGCTCCTCCGAGAACACGTCGACGAGGAGGGCGCGGACATCCTCTCGCGCATCCTCTCGACGGGCCGCCACACCATCGAAATAACCGAGGTCGCCCGCGACCTCATGGAGACGATGAGCGGCGGCGGCGTCGAGACCCGCCCGATGTCGCTCGCGAACGCCGTCGAGCGCGAACTCGCGGTCCGCCGCGAGGCGTTCCCCCACGCGACGTTCGAGGTGGACGGCGAGATTCCGGACGTGGCGGTGCGCGCGAACCCGCTCATCGCGTCGGTGCTCGGCAACCTCCTCAACAACGCCGTCCAGCACAACGCCGACGACACCGTCGTCACCGTCTCGGCGACCGTGAACGACGACGCCCAGACGGCGCGCATCCGCATCGCCGACGACGGTTCGGGCATCCCCGACGCGCGGAAGTCGGTCGTCTTCGGTAAGGGCGAAAAGGGACTCGAAAGCACCGGCACCGGCCTCGGGCTCTACCTCGTTCACCAGCTGGTCGACTCGTTCGGCGGCGAGGTCCACTTCGAGGACAACGACCCGACGGGGACGGTGGCCGTCGTCACCTTCCCGCTGGCGTCGGTCGGCTGAGTCGACCGGCCGTTTCAGACCGTGTCGGTCGGCTCGTGGGACTCGGCCATCTCGGTCGCGGCGGCCGCGTACGACTCTCTCGTTTCCTCGTCGGCAACGCGCCCCAGTTCGTCCTCGGGCACGTCGACGGCGGCGTAGGTGTCGCGCACGTCGGACTCGAAGCTCGTCAGCGAGCGCTCCTTCCGGTGGTAGCGCGTTCCGTCGGTTGTCGCGTACACGAGGATGATGATGTTCTGTTCGTCGTCCGAGTAGGTCCGTTCGACAAGCCACGTCCGCACGTCGTTCGCCATGGTCGACGGTACGGCCCGAACCGTGATACTCCCTCGGCCGCTTCTCAGTCCTCGATACCCAACTCGTCGAGGAGCGTCTCCAGCGTGTAGCTCTGGAGCGCCCGGTGGCTGTCGCGCATCGAGGAGATGACGAACGTCGAGTTCGTTCGCTCGACCTCCGGCGTCGCCTCGAAGTCGCTGATGAGTCGCTCCACGCGGTCGGAGTCCGCGAGGTGGGCGACGACGATGAAGTCCGTCTCACCCATCGTGAAGTAGAGCTGTGTGACGCCCTCTATCTCCAGCAGTTTGTTTCCGACGCCCTCGTACGACCCGCTGTAGTCCGCCAACACTTCCACGACCACGGTGACGCCGAGTCCGAACGCCTCTAAATCGATGTCGTAGAGGTCGTTTTCGATGACGCCGTCGTCTTTCAGGTTGTTCAGGCGGTAGTGGATGGTCGACACGGGGATGTCCGTCGCTTCGTGTAGCTTCTCGGGACTGCCCGTCCCGAGGTCCGCGATGGCCTTCAACAGGCGCACGTCGCGTTCGTCCATACCTCCCCGTTGCGGTCGGTGACGTAAGTCCTTGTTCTGTCCGCCGTTTTCGCCACCTCTCGAGCCCAATCGAACTATAACGAATTATACAGCGTTTGATACAGGAAAATACAGAAAATATATTCTAAACTCCAACTCAAATTGAATCTCTTGTAGAAGGCTTTAACATTGTCTGGCTCTGAGAGATGAAACAGATTCGACTATGACGCGAACCACTTGGAGAAACGTTCCGACGACGCCCCTGCTTTTCGTCGCGCTCGCGGCGATGTGGGGCACCTCGTTCGTCGCCATCGAGGTCGGCTTGGAGTTCTTCCCGACGCTCTCTTTCGCCGCGCTCCGCTACGAACTCGCGGGCCTCGTGATGCTGGCGTACGCCTGCTACTCGACCGACCGCTGGCGGCCGGAGACGAGAGACGAACTGCTCGCAACCGCTATCGGCGCGGTGTTCATCATCGCCGCGTACCACGGCCTGCTCTACCTCGGACAGGAACACGTCCCCGGCGCGGTGGCCTCTATCATCATCAGCCTCTCACCCATCCTGACCGCCGTGTTCGCCTCGTTCGTCCTCCCCGAGGGGTCGCTGGGGAGGACCGGCACGGTCGGACTCCTCGCCGGCTTCGCCGGCGTCGTCCTCGTCGCCGACCCCGTCTCTGCGTTCTCCGGTTCGGCCGGTTCGACGCAGGGGCTCGGTATCGTCCTCATCTTCCTCGCCGCGGTGTCGTTCGCGCTCGGTACGGTTCTCACCCGCCCGCTCCGGACCGACCTCCCGGTCCAGTCGATGCAGGCGTGGGCGATGCTCGGCGGCGGCGTCCTGCTCCACGCGTGGGCGCTCGCCAACGGCGAGTCGCTTTCGGCCATCGAACTCGCCCCCGCCGGCCTCGCGTCGTTCCTCTATCTGACGCTCGTCTCCGGCGCGGTGGCGTTCCTCCTCTACTTCGAACTTCTGGACCGCCTCGGGCCGACCGAACTCAACCTCATCGGCTACGTCGAGCCCGTGGTCGCGGCGCTCATGAGCTGGGCGCTTCTCGGACACGTCATCGACGCGACGGCGCTCGTCGGCTTCGGAGCCATCTTCTTCGGCTTCGCGGCGATGAAAAAGGAGACGCTGGTATCCGTCGCCGTCGCGCTCCGGCGGCGGGTCGCGGCCTGAGTTCGGGTCCGCGTTTCGAGGTCTGTTTTCTCTGTTTTCTCACTCAGCTTCCGCGGGGACGCTTCCCCGCAGGCCGACCACCCGGGCCACGCTCTCGCGCTGGACCAAGACGAACCCCGAGAGGATGACCCCGAAGCCGAGGACGGTCGCCGGCGAGACGGTCTCGCCGAGGAACGCCCACCCGGTGACGGTGGCGACGACCGGCATCGCGTAGGCGACGAGGTTGCCACGGACGGGGCCGGCCTCCGCGAGGAGCGCGAAGTAGACCGGGTAGGCCGCGGCGGTCGCGGGCATGCCGACGTAGAGAATCGCGGCGACGAGTTCCGGCGACCACGCGACCTGCGCGACCGACTCGCCGAGGCCGAGGCTCGCGGCGTGGATGCCGACGGCGGCGGCCGCCATCGCCCACGCGGTCTGCGGGAGCGTCCCGATAGCGGGCCCGACGCGCTTGAGCAGGACGGTTCCGAACGCGACCGACAGCGCCGAACAGGCGATGAGCGCCTGTCCGACGCTCCCGCCGCCGAGGACGCTCTGGGGGCCGACGATGACGACGACGCCGACGAGTCCGAGCAGGATGCCGGCGGCGTCGACCGCCGAGATGCGCGCGTCGTCGAGGAGCAACACGGCGAACACCGGGGAGGCGACGGGCATGATGCTGTACATCACGGCGGCCGCGCCGGTCGTCGCGTGCTGTTGGCCGACGAAGAGAAACACGTTGTTCGCCCCGAGGACGAACGCGGCGCTGGCCAGAATGCCGAGGGCGTCGGCGCGGGTCCGCGGGAGCCAGTAGCCGCCGCGGACGGCGACGAGCGTCAGGAGGACGACGGCGGCGACGTCGACGCGGAAGGCGGCGAACAGCACCGGCGGGACCGAGCCGATGGCGGCCTTGATGCCGACGAAGGAGGTGCCGAACAGCACCGCGGCCGCGACGAAGAGGACGAGGCTCCGGTGACGGCTCACGCCACCACCCCCCGCGCTGTGGCCGGCGTTCGATTCGCCGGGCGAGCGCGGGAGGTGGAGTGCGGTCGACGCTCGGTGCGTGGACGGCGTAGAGGCGTCGTCTGTATCACAACACGTTCTGCGACTTCCGAAGCCATATGTCTAACGATTAGTCTTGTTGTAGTACGAATACGCAGTTCGAGTCACGGTTTACCACGATTCGTTGACTAAATTTGGTCAGACGTTGCCATGGGTGGTGTTGTCGCTCTCGGTGGGTTCGAGCCGGCGGCCGCGTCGCTCGGAGCCGTCGAACCGTCGTCGAAAATCAGGAGACCGCGGTCAGTCGCGCTGTTCGGCTTCGACGCGGTCGGCGTGCTTTTCGAGGTCGGCCGCGAGCTTTCGGGCCTCCTCGGGCGACAGCGTTAGCGTGTCCGCGTGCGGCGCGAGCGCGTCGAGTTGCGTCCAGTCGAGTTCGAGTTCGAGGGTAATCTCGTCGGGGTGCTTCCGCGGCGAGGTGACGTTGCACACGGCGAACGCCGACTCCTCGAACTCTTGGCCCGTCGCCGACGCGTCGACGAGGTCCAGCGTCGTGTAGGCGTTGACCTTCAGGATTCGGTCTGGCATCTGTGAGTGGGTATCGGTGTCGTCGTACATAGGTGGCGCGGCGGTGAGCCGTCACCGACGCGGACCGGCGTCGGAACCCGGCGACGAACGCGGCGGTTCTGGTCGGTCGCCGGCCGGGAACGGTCGGCTCAGTCGTCGCTCGTGATGGGCGTGCCGTCGGCGCGGGTCGGCGCGGGGCTCGCGTCGAGGCTGTCGTCGTCGGCGTACGGGTACCACGTGCGCTTCGTGTTGTGCATCATCGGGTCCTCGTAGCTGGTCTCTTCGGGTTCGACCAGTTCGGCGAGGTCCTCCTCGTCCGTCCGGGCGACGAACTCGCGGAACGTCTCGTCGCCCTCGCGGCGCTCCTCGAAGTTGGCGAGCAGGTTCTTGATAGCACCCGGAACCTCGTCGACGGGGACGCGCTGGGTGACCCACTCGGCGAAGTTCGGGTTCTCGCCGAGGCCGCCGCCGAGGCCGATGTCGAGCGCCTCGACCGGCTCGCCGTCCTTGCGGGTCTTCATGCCGCGGAGGCTGATGTCCGCAATCTGCGGCTGGGCGCAGGAGGCCGTACAGCCCGAGAGGTGGATGTGGAAGTCCTCGACGCCCGCGGGGAGTTCGACGTTCTCCTTGAGCCAGCGGGCGTAGCGGACCTGCCGGTTTTTCGTCTCCACGATGGAGAGCGAACAGAACTCGGTGCCCGTACAGGCGATGGAGCCGCGCATGAACGGGTGGGGGTCGGGCGAGTAGTGGTCGAGGAGCTCCTCGTCCTGCAACGCGTCGAGCTTCTCCTCGGGCACGTCGGTGATGATGACGTTCTGACGCTGGGTGATGCGAATCTCGCCGGAGCCGTATTCGTCGGCGACGCGGGCGAGTTCCTTCGTGTCGTCGACGCCCATGCGACCGACGAGGACGTCGAGTCCGACGTAGTAGTTGCCGTCGGCCTGCTCGTGAATGCCGACGTGGTCGGAGTGGCCGCCGTCGGCGTAGCCGGAGTTGTAGGAGTACTCCGAGCGCAGGTCGTCGCCGGCGGTCTCCAGTTCGAAGTCGACGTACTCCTCCTGGAGGACGTCGCGGAACTTCTCTGCGCCCCACTCGTCCATCAGGAACTTGATGCGGGCGTTGTAGCGGTTGTCGCGGTCGCCGTTGTCGCGGAACAGCGCGGAGATGGCTCCCGACACCTCGGCGGCCTGCTCGGGCGTCACGAACACGTCGATGTCGCGGGCGAACCGCGGCTCGTTCCGCGAGAGGCCGCCGCCGATGCGGATGTTGAAGCCTCTCGTCTCCTCGCCGTCGATTTCCTTGGTCGCGGGTTCGAGCGCGAGGTCGTTGATGTCGCCCTGCCCACAGCCCTCGCGGCACCCGGTGATAGAGACCTTCCACTTGCGCGGGAGGTTCGAGTGGTCGTCGTTGCCCTTGAACGTCTCGTTGAGCTCCATCGCGACGGGGAGCGCGTCGACGTGCTCGTGTTTGTCCTTGCCGGCGACGGGACAGCCGACGATGTTGCGCCACGAGTCACCGCAGGCCTGCTGGGTCGACAGACCGACCGATTCGAGCTTATCGAAGATTTCCGGGATGTCTTCCAGTTTGATCCAGTGGAGCTGAATCGACTGGCGGGTCGTCCAGTCGACGTAGCCGTTGCCGAAGATTGGGTTCTCGGCCGGGCCGCGGGCGTACTCGTCGGCGACCTCGGCGACGACTTCGGTCTGGCCGGGCGTCAGCACGCCGTTCGGCGTCCCGATGCGCATCATGAAGTACGACTCCTGTCCGTTGCGCTGGTGGTACAGCCCCCACCATTTGAAGCGCTCGAACCAGGCGTCTCGCTCGTCTTCCGGGATGGAATCCCAGCCCTGCTCGGCGAATTCGAGCAAGTGCTCTCGTATCTCGTTACCGTAGACCTCCGACTTCCAGCGTTCGACGTCCGTGGGCATTCGTATGAATATCCATATACGTGCCCACGTAAGGCCCCGAGCGTACCGTCAACCCTTCCCGGTGCTGCCCAAAAGCGGAGAATGTTGCTTATTCATCGTCGTCGCCGCGTCGAACCGGGAGGACGACCCGCTCGCGGTCGATATCGACGAATTCGCCCTCGCGGAGCCTCCCGACCGGAACCCAACCGGGCACGCCCGTCTGGCCGCAGGCGATGCACTGGCCGTACACTTTCGCGGAGACGGTTCTGCCGTCCGCGCCGACGTCGAGGACGTTCTCGACGACGAAGTCGGGAAGCTCGCACCCACAGAATGACGGGTCGTCGAGCCGCCAGAGCTCGCTCACGCTCACTTCTCTGGTGTCGTTCACGGAGACCCACGCCCCGTCGTCGAGGACGCGCAGGGAGACGCTCATACCTCACCCTCCGGGCTCCGGCTACCTATGCGGGACGGCGCCCGCAATCCCCGCGGGGGAGCACGACGCTCGCTTCGGAGGTAGTTCGGCCGTAGTCGTGCGATTGTGTCCGAAACCGGCCGTCAGAGGTAGGGGCAACCCGTTCCGGTAGCCGGGAGTGGGGGTACACATTACAGGTGCGGATTCCCTTATGCGGGTCCGGCCGGTACGTGGTGGTGATGAGTGACCACCGCACCGCCGTCCGACAACACGCCTCCGCCGACGTCGCCCCAGAGCTGTTCGAGCAGTCCACGGAGGGTGACGCATGACCGGCGAGGCAGAACTCGAACCCGACCGCGACCGCGACGCCGAGGCCGACCCGTCCGCCGAGGCGGAAGGCGAAGACCCCGCGGCCCACCTCAAGGACCTCGAAGACGGCGCGGGCTGTACCGAAATCTGGTCGCACCTCTCTGAGTCCCGCGAGGAGTAACCCGACCGTGGACCGCCGGCAGTCTCTGCCCGTCCGCGGCGGTCGGTTCCCGGGCGGCCGGCCGCTCGCGCGCGAATCTCGCCTCTCGGGGGGACGTTTTTAAACCCGAACGCGCTATCGATTCGTAGATGACGAACGACGAACGCCGACGAACGACCGAGGTTCCGGCCGACCGACGCGAACCGGTCGGTGAACCCGTCGTCCGCGCCGATCCCGCGGTGACGGGCGAGCGGGCAGACGAGGCCGTCGGCTTCGATCCCGACGACCCCGAGAGCGTCCAGCTCGCCGCCGACACCGTGCGCTCCTTCGCGGAGAACACCGTCGGCTCCGAGGACCACGTCTACATGCTCCGCGGGGCGGCGGCCTGTGCGGCGCTGGTTCGCGGTGTCGGCTCCTACAAGGCGGCAGCCGAACGCGCCGGCGGCGAGGTGTCCGTCTCCTTCATCCGGAAGTGGGCGCGGGTCCACGACTTGCCACAGGCCATCCGCCGGCACGTCGCCCGCGGCACTATCGCCCCGACCGCGGCGAAACACATCGCCCGCGTCTCGGGCGACGACCGCTACGCGATGGCGTGGGCGACGCTCGAACACGACCTGACCGTCCGCGAGATTCGGCGTCTCGCGAGCGAGGTGAGCGACGGCACGTCCGTCGAGAACGCCCTCGCCGACCGGGGGTTGACGTTCGGGCGCATCGACGTCACGCTCCCTTCGGACCAGTACATCGAACTCCGGCGCCGGGCGTCCGTCGAGAACGTCGCTCCCGACGAGTTGTTGGCGGAGGCGCTGGACGCGTATCTGGAGTTGTGAGCGGCGGCGTCGATTTTTCACCGAAGCCGACTTCACACCCCCCGCGACTGAGACCACGCATCCGAAGGACAGAGGAGAGCGTAGTGAGGCCGCTGTACTCACGAGTTTCTGCGCAGAGACTGTTCTGTCCTCCAGCCGTTTGGCGATAACGAGCGATACGACCTCGTCGTCGAGGTTGCTTCGTCGGTCTACCGGATACAAGTCAAGACGGGGCGTCTCGAAAATGGGCGGGTTCAGTTCGAAACGAGAAGCACGGTGACCAACATCCGCGCTATCGCCAAAGAGGGGTACGAGGGACAAGTAGCGGCGTTTGCCGTCTACGCCCCGGCCACCGAAGACGTCTACGTGGTGCCAATTTCGGATGCACCGGACACGAGTATGGGGCTTCGCATCGAGGACCCGGACACACCGTCACCGACCGTCAACTGGGCCGACGAGTTCGGCATCGGGGCGTGGATTTCGTCGCGGACGTAGGACGCCCATCGTAAGTGTTTACACCTCTGCCCCCAACCCTCAGATGAGGGCCGGTAGCTCAGTCAGGCAGAGCGTCTGGCTTTTAACGTGCCCGCCCGGTCGAACGGGCGGTTGCGGAAGTTACCAGACGGTCGGGGGTTCAACTCCCTCCCGGCCCGTTTTCCTGCGAACGTCAGTGAGCAGTGAAAACGCCAGAGGGCGTTGAACCAGAGAGTGAAGCGAGCGGAGCGAGCGGAACGACCGTGGTTCAACTCCCTCCCGGCGCGTAAGAACTCCACGAACGACAGCGAGCGGTTTCGAACGACCTGTGGTGGTGTTGAATGAGAGAACGCCGAGCGGTAGCGAGGTGTTCGCGTGGTTCAACTCCTTCCCGGCCCACTTCTACGAGGACCGAACGTGACGAGCGAAGCGGTTACGGAGGGCGCCCGGTCAGCCCCAACTCAGTCGTCGAAGACGCTCGTATCGAAGGCGTCCTCCGACTCCCGAACCAGCCGCTCGGTACCGTCGTGGGCCTGCAAGTCGCCTTCCGCTAACCCGGTGTTCTCCCGCTCTATCGTCTCGGGAGCCACTTTCTCGGTTACCTCGAACGTCTCGACGGGCCGGAGGATACCCCACATCGCACCCGCCGCGTGGAGGACCACCGCTAGCGGGGTCAGAGCGAGGAAGACTGGCCACAGGAGTGGGTGTTTGCTGTAGGCGACGACACCCAACAGCGTGTAGAGAAAGAGGATGGCGAGCAATCCCGTCGAGAGCAGGCCGTAGAGCGCCATCCCCGGCGCGGTTCCGGGCAGGAGATACGAGGCGACGACGAGTAAGGGGACGAACGGTGAGAACGCCCACGCGACGATGCGAGTGAGATAGAGGGGGCGATAGTGGAGTGGCAACAGGTTGTCGTCACGGACCGTCCCGGACATCCACCGACGGCGCTGTCTGAACATCGCCCACAGCGAGGGCGGGGCCTGGTTGCGAAAGCGAGCGTCGACCAGTTGGTAGTCGAGGTCGTACGCCGACGCGGCGCGCCAGATGAGGTTCGTGTCTTCGGTAATAGTCGCCACGTCCCACCCGAGTTCCGCCTCGATACCGTGTCGGATTGCGAAGCCACCACCCCACGCGTAGAGCGGGTATCGCAGGCGGTGAAAGCCGAGTTGCTCGAACTGATAGCCGACTCGAAACACCTCACAAAGGTAGGTGAGTCGGGAGCCAGTGTATATCGGCTTCTCAGTGAACTGGATGAAATCCGCGTCCGGAAGGCCGGTGAAGCCGGTCACGATGGTGTCTTCGTCGAGATAGAGGACGTACTCGGCGTCACAGTCGACGTGGCGGAGCGCCCACTCGACGGCGCGGCCCTTGTTCGTCGCAGTACAGGTAAACTCGTCGGGCACGGCGTGGACCGTGGCGCCGTCGACATCGATATCGCGTTCGGCGATGACCCGCACGTCGGCGACGCCGTCCGGGACGCTGTCGACCGTCTGCTGGACGACTGCCGCGGCGTCGACTGTCAGGATGCGAACCTGTACGTCGTCCAGTCCCCACTTGGGCTCCTCACTGGGCCGCCATCCGTACGCGAGGACTGTCGTCTCGACGAGCCACCAGAGTGCCGAAAAGCCGTACACGCCGAGGGCGACCCACAGGAGGACGGCGACGACGGCTTGTGGAGTTGCGGCGTCGACCACACCGGATACCGCGGTTTATCGTGAATAACGTTACCCCTTCGGAACCCTCATCCGCGCAACAGCCGGATTCGAACACTTTTGCCACTGAGCCCGTCGCAAAGGGGGCCGGCGTCGCACAGTTTCCGGGGACTCACCCCAGCACGACCAGCCGAACCTCCACCTGTCGCTCGCCGTCGACAGTCACCTCGACGCTGTGTCGACCGCTGGCGGGGTTCTCGCTCACGGCGTACTCGACGAACAGCGCACCGTCGCTCGGCGGGTCGGCGACGGTAGCCACGAACTGTCCGCCGTCGGTGAGTCGCGCCTCACGGACTGTGACCGCGTCGTCGTCGTCTGTCCGCACCCGCACGCCACGCTCCGGTATCACGGTGGTGTCGAGTGGGCGGTAATCCACCGCTATCGACCGTGTCGGCCCGTCGATTTCGAGGACGAGCGTGTGCGTGACGGTCGTATCGTCACCAAGCGCTGGCTCGGCGATGAGCGTCGCTCGTGGCTCGGGGTCCGGAGACGCTTGTCGGTCGTCAACTGGCGTCCAGCAGGTGACGTCGGTGGCACCGGCCGGTGGTCGTGGGTGGTCGGTCACGGGCGTGAGGGCGTCGCCGTCGAGGCGGCAGTCTTGCAGGCGGGATGGGCGGTCACACAGGAGTCGTTCGAGGGTCACCCGTGGTCGCCGCCCACGGTTTCCGGGGGGCACTGTGGAGTGCATCGTCCTCCTCACGTATGAGTAACGTGTGCGTATCACTGGATAACGGTCGATTAACCGTCGAGACGCTCGCCCTGATAGCTCCCCTCGTAGGTGCCGTCGTGGTTCGCCTCGGCGAACACGAGCTGGGCGACTCGTGCGCCCGGCTCGACTGCGAGTTCGCGGTGGACGGCCAGCAGTCCTTCGCCACGGCCCTCGTAGCCAGCGTCCCAGACGGCAGTGTGAAGCATGCTTCCATTGCGCATGAGCGACGAGCGAGGGTAGACGAAGCCGATGTGGCCCTCCGGAATCCGGATGCGCTCGTCGTAGCGGGCGACGTACCCCCCGGGTTGGAGGACGTACGCCTCGGCGTCGGGGTCCGGGTCGAGTTCGCGGCGGTCGGCGATTCGTTTCCCGTCTCTGCCGATTCGTCCCCGTTCGGTCGGTTCGAGAATCGCGTCGACGGTCAGGTCGACGCCGTTCGGTTGGACTTGGTCGGGCGTGACGGGGCTGAGGTGGTCGGCGACGAACGACCCGGCGCGGAACATGCGGGTGGGTCGGCCAGCGCCGACAAAACCGTGGCGGTCCGTGAGACGGCGGCGCCGACGCGTCCGGCACGTGACCCCGCGTCGTCGGGAGCAACGCGGGATTTATATCCGTCGGCGAGGGATAGCCGGACGTTATGGGACAGACGCTCACGGAGAAAATCCTCGACGACCACTTGGTCGAGGGCGACCTCGAACCCGGTGAGGAGATCGGGATCGATATCGATCAGGTACTCACGCAGGACACGACTGGGACGATGGTGTGGCTCCAGTTCGAGGCGCTCGAACTCGACGAGGTCCAGACGGAACTCGCCGCACAGTACTGTGACCACCAGACCTACCAGTTCGACTTCAAGAACACGGACGACCACCGCTTCCTCCGCTCTGCGGCCGGCACGTTCGGCGCCTACTTCTCCCGTCCCGGCAACGGGATCTGCCACAACGTCCACCGCGAAAACTTCGCCGCGCCGGGCAAGACGATGCTCGGCTCGGACTCCCACACCCCGACGCCGGGCGGACTCGGGGAACTCGC
>ENA-ORDC01001616-ORDC01001616.1-marine-metagenome-genome-assembly--contig:-NODE-1616-length-15906-cov-3.811548_pt1 | contig 15906 bp, 27 predicted proteins | sample MGYA00237783_ERZ508515 | MGnify/ENA primary metagenome ERZ508515 (study PRJEB26186, sample SAMN06268792) | marine metagenome | isolation source: Eden Landing Ponds, San Francisco, CA, USA | place... | reverse complement strand
GGTAATGCCGGCTATTTTATTGACAATAATGGGCGGAATCACTTTATTAATTTGACACAGGTTAGTTGGAATGGCACCATTATTTGTATGGGATTCCAAAAACCACCTAAACACGTCGACATATATGAGTATATTCGATAAACATATCAATCTCCAAAAAGAGTTTGATGTAAGTGCCTTAAATAATAGGGCTACTGCTAAAAAATTGGTCAAGAGTATTCAAAGCTCATGGGTTAATACTGTTGTTTTAGACTTTTCCGATATAGAGTTCGCTTCTCGTTCTTTTTTAGATGAGCTGAATTCACATCTACCTCATATCGAAAAAGAAGTTAAAAAGACAAATATGAATGCTTCTGTGAGAGAAATGGATGAATTGGTGCAGCAGCCAAATCGTCAAGCTCATTCACCTTTAAATAACTCCGAAAGTTACTCTGAATCTGAGTTACTGACTTTTTAATTATCTTTTACATCGATACAAGCTGCCTAATATATAACTACTCTTCTTCAGAGCGGCCCTCCCTATAATACCTCAATCTTGTTTTATCTCTTCACTTTTGAAATAGCTCATAAGCAGTACCCGATTCAAGATCGAAGTCTATTCATTTAAAGACAGTAGTCCATTGTGAGTTTCACTTGAATATTTATAGACCTTTTAGTAAGATTATCTTACAATATGTAATAAAATTATACGACTTATGAATAAAGAAGAAGTAAAAAATGCACTAATTAAACAGATTCAAGCTAACCATCAATTAACTACTGGTGAAGAAATCGAGATTGATGAAAATACTGTGCCCTTCGAAGAATTGGATTTTTTTGATAGTTTATTAGCATCTGAAGTAGGCATAGACCTCCAAGATAAACTAGATTGTGATTTTGAGAAGATAAAAGAAGCTTTCGAAAAAGCTGAAATAGAAGGTAAATCAATTGATGAGATGGCTAAAATAATTTTAAGTGTTGAGGAGGAATAATGACAAATTTAAAACAATCTATAGCTAATCGATTAAAGGAAGCACGTGTAAATGCTGGCCTTTCCCAAAATCAGGTAGCTCAAATAATAGGACTAAATAGGCCATCAATTTCTGAAATTGAAGCAGGTAGAAGAAAGGTAAGCGCAGAAGAGTTAGTTAAATTTTCAGAAATATATAAAGTGAAATTGGATTGGCTTACTTGTAAAGAATCAGAATCAAACGACGATATCAAAGATAAGCTAGAATTTGCAGCTCGTGAATTATCTGATGTAAAGGGAGAAGATCTCGATAAGGTAATAAAAATTTTAACTGCTTTTAAAAGTTCGTAGAAGTGTCCAACTCTAAAAAAAAGCTAATAGAAAAAGCCTTAATAACCGCTTTAAGAGAAAGAAAAAAAATTAGCAACCACCCATATAAGCCCTTCTGTTTGTACGACTTTATTGAAAAACAAGAGGTCGAAATTAAATTTGTAAATATTTCTAGTTTAGAAGGTATTTATAGCAAAGAGCCGGGGCCACTAATTCTATTAAGTTCGCTAAGACCACATGGGAGACAATATTATAATTGTGCGCATGAATATGGTCATCATGTATTTGAACATGGAATGGAATTAGATGAGATTACAAATAATCATGATACTAGTAGCTACAATCCTAATGAATTTTTAGTAGATGCTTTTGCTGGTTTCTTGTTAATGCCGAAGTCAACTGTTAAAAGAGCTTTTAATATAAGGGACGTTGGGTTGAAGAAAGTTAAGCCTATAGATGTTTATCGGGTTGCATCAAATATTGGTGTAGGTTATAAGACACTGGCGTTCCATCTATACAGATCATTACGGATGATTGATAGATCAGTTTATCGGAAATTATCGAAAGTAAAGGTAAGTAGCATCAAAGAAGAGATATTGGGCCAACGGTTTCCTGGAGAATTAATTTTCGTGGATAAGCAATGGGAGGGTAGGCCGATTGATCTTCAAGTTAATGATTTGATTGCTGTTAGTGATGATTATGAGATTGAAGAAAGTTATCTAAAAAAAATAGACCAGATAGATAATAATTTGATTTTAAAAGGTCATAAAACTGGAATTGGTAGAATTAAACTTAATTCATCTAAAGAAGCTCACTTCGTAAGAGTCTCTCGGGATAAATACAATGGCTTTAATAAGTATAAGCACTTAGAGGAGTAGTTACTATGTCAGAATTAACTGTAGTTGAAAGTTCTAAAAGCATTTCAGATGCATGGGCACAATCCTTTAAAAAGATTTATGATGATGGAGATATATCACCGTTAGTTATATCCGTTACAGGTTTCTCTGGAGATATGAAAACTCCAGAAGATACGGATATACGAATTGCTCTTGACATATCACTCAAAGAACTTAATGAAAGCAGTGTCCAAACAGTTGCCAATACTATATTCCCATGGTCGCTATGGAACAAAGATAAGCCTAGAGAGGAATTATATGAACGTCATGACAAAATATTGCCATCCATCAGAAGTTGTGACGCTAATAAAAGAGGGCACTATTTTAGAAGAATGATCTCATTTGATAAACCGGTAGGTGGTATTAATCAACTTGAAAAAGTATTTGATGTTTGGGATAGCTCACATCGTCATTCTGGTTTACAAGTCGCTTTTTTTGATCCTAATAGAGATCATATTCGAAGTCCATACTTAGGATTTCCTTGCTTACATCAAATATCTTTTGACTGCTATGGTGCAAATGGTGCCGATGGGATGGGCATCACAGCTTTTTATGGAACTCAACATAACCACCGGAAGGCGTATGGTAATTTACTAGGTTTGTCAAGGCTTGGAATGTTTATGGCCCATGAGATGGATTTAGAATTCGTGCGATTAAACTGTGTTTCTGGGCTTGCAAAATTCAGTGGTAGTTTTAGGAAAACAAATGAGTACGTTGAAGAATTGGTTGAACTAATTGAAAGTAAAATAGACTAAAAATCTTCTTAGAATTACCAGTAATCCGAAAAGGATTCATATATTATGGATAATAAATTTATCGTTTTTGAAGGTCCCGATAACATTGGAAAAACAACATTGTGCAACAAAGTTTCAGAAATATTAACCCAAAAAAATAAAACCTGCGAAGTACACTCCTTTCCTGGTAACCAAAAAGGGACATTAGGAAAATTTGTACATAACTTTCATCACAACCATCAAAAATATGGGGTTACCAATATTCCAAATATAAGCTTACAGCTTTTTCATGTTGCTGCACATTTTGATACCATTGAAAAGAATATTAAACCCGCTATTGCAAATAATGAGTACCTCTTGTTAGATCGTTATTGGTGGTCAACCTACGTGTATGGAAAGGTTAACAATATTAAGCAATCTCTATTAGATAAACTTCTCGAGATAGAAAAACTAGCCTGGAAAGAACTTTTGCCAGATACTATAGTATTATTGACTAATGACTCACCTTTTGAAGGAGCAGCAAGTGAGGAATGGCTCCAACTTCGAAAAGAATATCTAAAAATAGCTGAAAATAGTACAACCCCAGAGGTGATCCAGTTTAGTAATGTTGGTGATATTGAAGACAATGCACAAAAACTAATTAAGCTATTTTAAATCCAAAATTATTCATGTCAGATCTTCGACAAAATATTTTAGAGTTAAAAACAGATGATCATGCAACTAACAAAGGATTTTATTCGGAATTATTATCAGAACTAGCACCTGCTAAACCTACCGAAGTTTATAATACATATTGGTATTTTGCGGCAGAACGGCAGAATGTTTTTTTCAACAAAATAAAGAAAAAACACCCGCCTTGGTCTAAAGATAGGATACTCAGAAAATATAAGTTTACAAATGCATATCGAGCAGCCGACCGAGTAAGCCAGTACTTAATTCAAAATGTTATTTATGATGATGATCATGATTTAGAGGATTTATTTTTCAGAATTATTCTATTCAAAATTTTTAATAAGATTGAAACATGGGAATTACTAAAATCCAAATTAGGTGAAATAAATTACAAAACATTTGATTTCTCGACTTATAATGAAGTTTTAACTGAGGCACAAGATTCTGGTAAAGCTATCTATTCAGGTGCTTATATAATGGCATCTGGCAAGAGTGCATTTGGATATTCAAAAAAACATAGGAATCACCTTGCTTTAGTTTCTAAAATGATGGAAGAGAACCTACCATTAAAAATTGCTACTGCTGAATCAATGCAGGAGGCTTTCACATTGATTAAATCTTATCCATCGATCGGTGATTTTTTAGCATATCAATATGTAACAGATATTAACTATAGTAAAATTACTGATTTTTCAGAGACTGAATTCGTTGTACCAGGACCTGGAGCAATCGATGGCATTCATAAATGTTTCTCTGATTTAGGTGGGCTAAGTGAAACAGAGATCATTAAAATGATGTATGAAAGGCAAAGTCTTGAATTTGAAAGATTGGGCATAAAGTTTAAAACCTTATGGGGTAGGCCCCTTAAGCTGATAGATTGTCAAAATCTATTTTGTGAAGTGGATAAATATTCACGAGTAGCTCACCCAAATATAAAAGGGAAGAGTGATAGGAAAAGAATCAAACAAAAATACTCACCTACAAATAGATCTTTACACTATTGGTTCCCACCGAAATGGGGAATAAATGATAGAGTGCAAAAATTTTATGAGGAGTTGAGTTAATATGTAATAGCTTCTCAGTCTTTATCAATTATTTCAATTTTGCGTTTAGTTAAGTCAACTGACATTTTGCCTCCTTTGTTTTTGCGTAAGTGTCTATACACTTCGTACGAATTTAGAATAGCATTTTCCCACTCTTTAAGTGACCTTTCACTGACTTCAAAGGGATCAACTAAAACCTCTATAGTTTTCAAAATTTCATAGTCAAGTGTTTCAACCCCTTGAAAGAAATTATTTTGTTCGGCAAATGGATAAATATAGGCAGATATTGCTTCCTCAATTATAGCCGCTCGAGCTCCGTCTTCAACTTCATCGATACTTGGAACACTTTTTCTTTTAACGTTTAAAAGTTTTCTAAGGACTGGTGACCATCCTAAGTATGCCGCAAACCCATAGTGAAAAATATCGTGAAATCTATAACCATCATCTTCATAAGAGTTGTCTGTTATTGGATCCCCAACCTGGTCGCCATCTATGAATACAGTGACTAATGTATCATCACCTTTCGTGGTCTCTTCAAACTCCAACTCAAAATTTCTTGGCAGTTGCTCGCCTTCAGGGAAATCATCATCAAATAAATGATATTGAGCGTTGTCTATTGACTTCCACCGGTTTTGTGTTTTCTCAAGATTTTTTTGGGCAATCTTCTCCAAATCAAGATTTGCTTTGGTGGCAACATTAGATAAATACCACAAAACATCACCGAGTTCTTCTTCTAAATGGGGTTTAAACTCAACATAAGCATCTCCATCTCGCAATCTTTTCTTAAATTCAGAAATGGTTGACCCAATCTCTCCCACTAATCCTAAAATTGGGACCAAATAATTGATCAATTTATTTTCGTCTTCTCCTTTTGGGTTTTGATCGGTCTCTTTTGACTTTATTTGGTACTCTCGTAGATCCATAATAGGAATACTGGATTAATAAATGGCTTCTAACACGTCTTATTAAAAATAAAAATAGAGCAAAATGAAAGAATAGAGAATACATATATACAAAAATGCTACCTATAGTATACCAAACCTATGGTCAAGTTCGTGATAAAATTATTGTTGTAATATCACGGCTGGGACATTTCGAGCCTCATGAACAAGTAGCGGTTCATTCCCTCATTGCCGACATGATGAAAGCGAGAGGCCAAGAAGAGCTCATTGAAGAATATGGATTAGCTCCCTTCCCCTAGAAAGTACTAACTATAGAACGGACCTTTTGCGAAAAAATAATGTCCCTGGTTCGCTTCTCTCATGCCGAAGATCCCTATGAGGATCACGGAAATAAGGTCCGGCATACCTACGACATTCACATGCTGCTAAAGCAACCGTCAATTCAAGACTTTGTTGAAAGCGATAAGCTGGATGAAATGCTGCTTCAAGTCGGAGCCGATGATATTGAAAGCTATGGCGACAAATACGATTGGCTGTACGATCATCCTGCCTCGGCCCTGCTTTTTGACAAACCCGAAGAAACCTGGGATAAGATCAAGCCTGTTTATAGCGGTACTTTTAAAGAGTTGGTAATTGGCGATCTTCCGGAAGCTGATGCTGTACTCAGTGATATTAAGAGGGTCGCCGAGCGTCTTAAAGCTATCGATTGGGAGATTTAAATCCCGGAAATTTAATTTCTTGGTATATTAAAACCCGAAAGTTTAATTCCATTCATTTGCCTCATCCCTTAAAACCTGATTATTAATTTTTATTGTGTAAAAGAAAAGTCACTCAGTCATAATCTTCGCAAATCCACAATAACGTAATCACAGAAGAATAACTATCTAAATAAATTGACTCTTCATTCAGCAATAACCCATCCTCTTCTAGTTTAGGGAACCAATCTATTGCATCACAAACCTCTTTCTTTCTCTTTTCTCCATTGTCAAAAAATACTTTTGGCGTTGAATTAATTGGCAGAGCATCTTCCTCTAAATACCCCAGATAGAAATCATCTGTACTGGCAACCCATTGAATTTGACCCTCTTCAGAAAAAACTACATAACAAGGAATATCCCCATATTTCGTATATTGAATGCAGGCAGATGTAATACTAGAACCCAGTTCTTCAGAAAGGTTTTCCAAAAGGCTGACACTCAATTCTTTGCTACTTGTTATATCTCGAACTAAATACTTTGGCATCAATAACTCTGCTGCAAAGTTGTTCGCCTCGTATTCCCGGTAATCTGTTTGGCTTGATTTTTTATTCCATTTGTTGAAATCATACTCTTGACAAACGAAGTTCATCAGTTGTTTATGTAACAGATGATGACCGAATTCGTGTGCTAATACGAACTTTTTCTTAGGTAGATAATCAATACAATCATCTATGGTAATCATAGATTTATCAGACGCTCTCGAAAATAGAATTCTTCCTTGCGCCCCATCTATCTGTTCATATTTGACAAAAGCATTTCTAACTGCACAAAGGTCTTCTATTTCTCCTAGATCTATGCTTCCATCGATAAAAAATTCTTTTCTTATTTGATTAGCGACTCTTGCAGCCCTATTCCTCATCTTCTTTTTCTAGCTTTTCAATAAGTTGTAAAAGCTGTTCATCATTGAACATTTTTAATGCATCTTCATCGCTTATATCATCTAATTTGGAGAATTGAAAGGCAAACTTAGACTCAGGTGACTCCATATTTGAAAGAATAGATTTTAGAGAAATGTCCTGGCTTTGTGATTTAAGCAGTTCTTGTGCTCTTTTTAGGAGACTTTTCTTTTCTCGTGCTTTTTTAAGTTTATTCTCAGCTAAAGCTTTTTTAAATGTATTTACTCCCTCCTCCTCAAGCTTATCCAAATCATAGCCTTTACTTTTCAAGTATTCATCTCTAGCCGTTTTATCTTCAAACTCACCTAACCACGATAGTATTTTGGCTAATTTCTTCATATTAGTTCTACCATCAATTTTTCAGATTATCGAGAAATTTTTCACAAGCTCTTCGAAGCCTTTTTTTAGCATTATATACCTTTTGTCGTGAGTCATAGTTTAATTTATCCGCTATTTCATCTGCTGAATAACCTTCTTCTTCGAAAAAAAGCAATTCTGCAAGTTCTTCATCAATTTCTACTAGGTGATCAAACAATTGGTCCCTTAAATCTTCTCCATGTACCTCTTCAAGTACACTCACCTCACTTTCCAACAAATCGAAAAAACTATCAGCAGATTGATCATTACTTGCATGATGAGTGGTTGACGTACTTTTTAAATTAAAGTGATTGCTGATTTCACTGGAAATACAACCTTTTAGAAAATTCTTGAAACTCGGGTTTGTATCAGGATCCCAAGATCTATGATCATCACTATTCTCATCTAATACCTTTCTTATTGCCCTGCCAACAAAATCTTTGGCACTCATTCCTTGTGTGGTAATAAAATTAAGTCTGTAGTCAGCAAAACTGATTAAATCTTTATACAGATCATCAAGTTCGTCATCCGTCAAATCATCAATGTATTCAAAAGCTCTTGAACTCATAAATCATAACCCTCTATAGACTATAGCTGTTTTCTCATATTAATTTTCCACGGGATGGAAAATCCGGTCAACTTTTCAGCTATATATAATAGAAGGCTAACAAAAACCAAAATATCACTACAGCTATGAGTAACAATGATAGATCAGTTTATCGAAGAAGCGATGGTAAATGGGCAAACAAAAAAGATTCTGCTTCAAAAGCATCCTCCGTACATGATACGCAAAAAGATGCTGCTAAAGCGGCGAAGAAGAATTTAAATAACCAAGGTGGTGGTGAGCTCAAAATAATGGGAAGAGACGGTAAAATTCGAAGTAAGGATACCATCTCTCCCGGTAACGACCCATTTCCGCCACGTGACAAGGAACATTAACAAACAGTCAAATTTCAAACCAATAATCTCAATATTATGAGTAATTCAGATAAAGGAAAAGGTAAGGAAGATGCCCCAGGTCAGAATAAAGAGTTTACAATATATGTAAACGCAACCCCAGAAACCTGGACCGGAAAAGAAATATCATTTAGTGAAGTCACTAAGTTAGCTTTCGAAAATCCTCCATACGGAGAATACACAGAGTACCAAGTAGTATACTCAGAAGCCCGGGGAAATAAAGAAGGGACTTTAGCTGAAGGACAAACCATAAAGATAAAAGAAGGTACAGAGTTTGATGTCAGCGCAACTGATAGATCATAATGAAGATCTCAAAAAGTTAGTAGAGAGTGGGTTAGTTCTAGAAATCAAAAATAACTTCCTCCTGATTCACAGGATACCATATTTAAACTCTATTAGTGAAATTAAATATGGGACATTGGTTTCCAAGCTACAACTGTCAGGTAACAAAACGAGAAAGAACCCTGAACACACTGTTTATTGGTCCGGCGAAATGCCATGCAGGTTAGATGGTACCAAATTTAATTCGATCCTAAACAATAGTAATACTCAACAAATTGCTGATAGCTTTGAGGTAAACTTTAGATTTTCCAGCAAGCCCAAACCCAATGGGTACTCGGATTATCATCATAAGATGACTACCTATATCAAGATGATTACAGCGCCAGCCAAAGCAAAAGATAAATCAGTGACTGAAAAAGGAAAGGCGCAAATAACCCAAAGCAAAGATGAATATGTATTTAACTATTTAAATACTAATTCTAGCAAGCCTGAATTGAGTACTTTAGAAGATGAGCTCAAAGAACAAAAAATTGCAATCATTGGTCTGGGGGGCACTGGGTCATATATTTTAGATTTGGTTGCCAAGGTGCCAGTGAAAGAAATTCATATCTATGATGGAGACTGGTTTTACAATAATAATGCATTCCGAGCTCCGGGCGCACCCTCAATAGATGACCTCACTGTACCCAAGAAAAAAGTAGTATATCTTCAGAACATATACTCCAAGATGCATAAAGGGATTAAGGCTCATCCTTTATATCTAAAATCAGAAAACGTTACGACGTTAGATAAGTTTGATTTTGTCTTCCTATCTCTAGACTCAGCTGACATTAAAAAGGATATAATCAAGTTTTTAGAAAAAGAAGGTATCCCATTTATTGATGTCGGGATTGGGGTAAATAACAATCAGGGTGCACTTACTGGTTTAGTAAGGACAACAACAGGAACACCTTCAAAAACAGATCATATCTGGGATAAAAATTATATTCCTTTTACCAAAGATCCGGATAATGATTATGATTCTAACATTCAAATAGCTGAGCTAAATTCACTCAATGCGACCCTTGCTGTTATAAAATGGAAAAAGCTGTTTGGTTTTTACCATGACCGAAATAATGAGCATACTAGTTTTTATCGGATTAATTCAAACAAAATGTTGAATGAAGAAACTGAATCATAGATTTGTAGAATACATACCAAAAGATCTTGAAGAAGGCGTTCTTTATATCTCGATAAGATTTGGCACAGCAGTTCATAAATGTGCTTGTGGTTGTGGCAATAAAACTGTTACTCCACTTTCACCAACAGATTGGGAATTAAAATATAATGGAGAATCTGTATCCCTAAGCCCATCAATTGGCAATTGGAGCTTTCCATGCCAATCTCATTACTGGATTATTAATGATGAGATCAGATGGGCAGATAAATGGACTAAAGAAAAAATTCAGGCAAATAGAGTAAGACAGCAGATAAATAAAAAACGCTACTTCAACTCTTTAAAAACAAATTCTAAAGAGCCAGAATCTAAGGAGCAAAGCTTATGGAATAAGTTTAAACATTGGATTTCAAACCTCATGAAATAAAACTGCTCTTTATTTTTCCTATTCCTTTTATCTCATTCAATCCCAATCTGTCCCATCCGTTAACAGCTCATTGCACCCTATTCCAGCCCATCCCGGGGTATTTCCCTTGATTTAAAATAGTGTTACGTTGACATCGGTGATTGTGTAAAATGTTACAATCACGACATATTAACCAAGCCTGGCCCGATGCCTGAACCTTTGTCAAACCACATAGATACCCAGCAGCGCGACTACGCCACCACCCTCCAGGAACTGCGAGAGGGCAAGCCTATTTTCGGCAGCATTACCGGCCGGACCGATGATCACATCGACGTCGAAAAGGATATTCCATTCAACATTCGTTCTCCTTTTAACGTAGCCAAGGCTATGTGTCGCCTGGAGCCCGGGATCTATACGCTGCATACCGGGGATGACCATGATATTGAAATCAATTTCCGGATTGACGATCCCAGCAAGCAGGCCGAAGCCGCCACTGACTTCGTCGGGCAACCAACAGGCTCCAGCCAATCAAACGACGAAGGTTATTACAGCAATCGCATTCTGCGACTGGAAGGGGAGCTCCATGACGCCGACCGCAAGATTCGCCAGCAGGTTGACGAGATCATGACCCTCAAACGGGAGCTGGCCGAAGATAAGACCACCACCCTGCTCACCCACCAGAAAGAGCTGGCCGACCTGAAAGAATCCCACCGTAACGAAATCGACCGCCTCAAAGAAATTCAGCGTAGCAACCTTAAAGCCCTCGAAAAGGAGCTCGGCGAACTGGAAAAAGTAAAATTCCGCATGGAAATGGAACAGCGAGCGGGCGGCAGAGACGCCGGAAGCCGCATGCTTGATATGCTGGAAGAAAATGCGCCCCTGTTTTTTAGTGTCATCTCAGGGCTCTTTGCCCAACGGGGTGGCCAAGGCCAACTAACCCCCGAGCAAGCCGAGGCTTTTAAAGCCGCAGTAGCCCAAAAGGTACAACCACAGAACAATTCCGACCTACCCCAACAAGATGCCCACCTCAACGAAGAAGCCGAACAACCCAAAGGTGCCGGGGAGGAGACTCCTCGGCACCTTCCCGCCGACGAGGGTGATCTTCCAGAGTCCTTGTTAAACAAAACCGATGGACTAACGCTGAACGGTAGCTTTATTTCGCCCGATGCAGGTGGCCATCCCGAATCAACCATGACCATATAACCGACTTTGAATAACCCCGCCATGAATCCCGATCATATTACGCTGCTCAAAATGGCGCTCGAATACCTGGGCGACCGGCCCGAATCTTACGCTCGTTATGCCAAACGCATAAAATCGCAGTTGGCACTGCTGCAGTCCTGCGGGCGCCCCATTACGATCAACGACTGGACACGCATGGCCAAATTACTTTCCGAAGAAGCGATAAGCAGGGATATAGGAGCCGAACGCATTGCAAAAACGATATATCCCCTTGTGGATGGATTAGGGCAACACGCAACTACGCTCTGCTATATCCCTGCCCCTTTCGCTTGCAGGCAGCTGCTACACTTTACCGGCATATCGGTGAGCACCCAGATAAAGACGCTCCTAACGGAAGTCATTATCGAATTGCAAAAACTAGTCACGTCCAACGGACCCAAATCTTAGTTAACAGCTATGCCAACCATTACCCAACAACCCGTCACGAGCCTTCGGGATAATATCTACAAGGAATTGGATACCGCAGGAATAACGACCATCACGCGCTCCCGGCAATTTGCGGGCGTGCTTATCAGCCTGGGCGACCTTGACCCAAAACTAGCGAAACGGCTCGGTGATGTCACAGCCCGCAATCCCGAGCACGGCCTGCAACTGCTACTTGACTATATCACCTACCGCTCTTGAACAGTCATTATCCTCATATCACCCCTTCCCGTAACGCAGTCACTACCGACGGTTTAGTGATGAGCAATAAGGCGGCAGCAAATTCCCTACAAGGTGATGCTGCCGCCCCTATTATTTCCCGGCGCAGGACGTATCCAGGTATTGAACAAGTGCTTAAGGTAGCCTCCCAGCTTGTAACCAAATATACCGGTCGGGACGATATCCGAAACCTTGCCTTAAAAATCACTCGTAGGGTTCCCAGGAATATTAGCACCGGCCTGCCTAACCTACGAAATGTAGATCAGATTGCCGATTCTATCTACAAGTGGATGACCCGTAATATCAACTACGTTCGGGATCCCTGGAATATTGAACGCATTCAATCCCCGGATGTCACCCTCCGGCAGAAAGCCGGAGACTGTGACGACCACGCGATCCTGTCGGCGGCGCTGTTGCAAACCCTGGGCATTCAAACTGGTTTTCGTATTGTGAGCCGAACGGGGCGAACCTATGATCATATTTATACGGTCTATCGCTCCCCACAGGGATGGAAATCCTTTGATACCACCGTAGCCAAATATCCTGGATTTCAGTTTGACGAGCGACTGATCAAAAAGTCCAAGCATCTGCCCAACCGGATGCCCGGCGGTTTAGGCATTGACCCGATTACCCTGACCGCTGCTGCAACGACCGCCCTTCAAACCGGCGTCACCATGAAAACCATGTTTTCCAAATGGTTTGGCGCGAAGGATAAAGACGAGCGTATCCAACGCGGGCAATGGCGAGACTATCTGATGGCCCGAGGGGTCCGCTCGGATGTCATTTCGTTTTCTCAAAAGGATAACGCGATCCTCAGGAAGTACGCTCAGGTTATCCAAGAGTACGGCCAACCGGCCGTTGATCATCTAAACCGGTTCGGTAGTCTGGACAATAGTTTTTACGCGAATCAACAGAAAATCCAACACAAGAAATGGCTCCTCTACGGCGGACTCTCGGCCGGGCTTCTCACGCTGGGCGGGATGAGCTATTGGGCCCTAAACCACTCCTGACCTTATGAGTAGTGCTTACTTACAACCTATAGCGATAACAAACGACGATGATCAGTTGATCATACCTAATAGCCTACGTAGTGGCTTAGACGGCTGGGAAGAAGATGATCCCTGCCGGTATGCCAACCAAAGCTGTAAGGGAAAAATGTTCGGCAAGCTCAAAAGCTGTCGGCGCAAGCGCGAAAAATCGCAGGCCCTCTGCAAGGCCCACGAGCGCAAGCTGGCTGAAAAGAAGAAAATGGAGCAGGAAAAACAGCAGCTCATGACGGCGCTTCAGCATAATGTTACTGATACTGCTGCCAAGCAAGAGACGGCCGGCACCGCCATGATTGCCGGGGCGGCAGTTGGAGGGGTGGCCATCCTGGGAGCTGTGGTCTTCCTGATTGCTAAAAAGAAAAAATCTAAACCGCAATAACCTATCCCTACTTCTATGAACAGCAGCTCTTTCGATCAAATCGATTTTTTGCAGACGACCCGCCCATTTAACTACAACTTAACAAATAGCTTCCTTCCACCCGTACAGCCAACCACCACAAAGAAAACCAAGTTTGGCAGCATTTTAAATGACTTGTCAAGCTTTTTGACTACGGCAGCTGATACGGCCGTAACCGTGGACGGGGTTATCAATGGCGGAAAAAACAACCCGTCAGGCAATGGCCTGACGCCCGAACAGCAAATGGCGCTGATGAGAGCCCAGAAGACAGGCGGGGGCAGCATGATGACCGTCCTGCTTATTGGCGGTGTTATCGCCGTCGGTGGGGGTATTATGTATTCGATGTTAAAAAAGAAGGCCTAATATGATAGACCCTATTCCGACAACGAACCATCCTGTGGGTATTTCCCACTACACGGACGGACATATTCCTAACGAACGGTACCGGAATCCCTCTCAATCGGAGGAAAAGGTGTACCTACAACCGACCATCCAGCTGCAGGAAGTCCCAAAAGGGGCGGAGGTTGAAGCCCCTGAAGGCCAATCGATCTGCCAGCGGCTCTCCTCCGTCCGACCCTCCGAAGAGCTCCGAAATTGGTTTGACCAACACAAGAAAACCCTGGGATGGATTGCCGGAGGATACCTCGTATTTCGAATCATAACCAGACGAAAACAGCAATGACCCAGACCCAATCTGAATATAGCGACAACGGCTTAGGATCCGCCGGTATTACAGGGAATATCATTAGCTCTGATGCTGGCGAAGTTCGCATTATCGGGCGGCATCCCGAGCGCGGGCTGCCCAAATCCGGTGTTCCGTTCTCTATCGATATCGAAATCGACCGGTACCGCAACTTCTGGAATTCGTTTCTGCTTATAGCATGTCCGGACGCTGTCATCGCAGTCCTCGATCCACAATCCCGAAAGGTACTAGCCATATCCCGAATCCTAACCAGCATGTGGGATGGGTGTCGCGGGCAAACACGACTGGTCTTCGGGCGCTCTTTTCGTCCAGACCGTAATCACCCAGTCATCTTTGAGTTGCATCCAAGCAACGTTACCGAAGCCAATATATCCGAGGCCAAACCGCTTGCGGCCTCCAAGGCTATGACGCTGGATCTGGATATCGAGGAAGGCCAACAAAGCGGAGTATATGCCCCGCCGACTGAACCCTGGTACGAAATTAGCTTGCCGAATCCGCAAAGCGCATTCAGCGGTGTCAACAGCACGCTCACCAAAGCATTATGGCTGGTTGGAATCGGCGCCGGAGCGTACTTTCTCGGCCCGCTGATGCCCGGCCTGCGAGACAGCCTGAAACAGATTACCCACCCAGGCAAAACCGACGAGGATCAAAAGAATGTGTGAGCTAATCGAAGGCCGTGATTACCAGATCGTCGATGACGGAATGGGCGGGCTAAACAGCTACCTGCGCCAGACTGGCCGAAATGCATTCAAAAAAGCCATCGGTCTAGCCGACCTCGCCCTGAGTGGCCGGAAAGGACAAGCCGCTACCATGGCCCTTGTCTTGGCTGATCTGACCAAAGACAGGCGCTCCTTCCAGCAGGTTTTCAATCGAAATGCCGACGTCATCAACCAGTATTTCGAGCACGTAGATCTGCAGGCGGTAAGCGATATGATCGGTCTCCAAGATACGGTCGCTAAAAGCAAACCTGTTTCTATAATCAAACAGGCCGGTATTTTTTCCGTTGGCATCGCCATCGGCATTGCCGGACTCACCTTTTACAGTCGAAACCGATCTTGATTATGACACTCAACATAGGCGACAAAGGTCCCCAGGTTATGCACCTGCAGTCAGCGTTAAAGGCTATTGGAATTGCCCTCCCCAAATATGGTGTCGATGGCATCTTTGGCCCCGAGACCGGGCAGGCGGTCAAACAAGCCCAGCAAAAATTAGGACTACCACCGAATGGAATTGCGGACCAGCTACTACTTAACCGGCTCGGCATTAACCAGAAATCCCTCCAAGTAAATCGTAAAAGCAACTTGCCCAAAACAGGTCTCCTGGTAATAGGGACTATCGCCATTATTGGAATTGGAATCGCAATTAAACAAACCAAACGGAAGTAATATGGAATCCATGACTGCCCAGCAGCTTTCCCAGTTGAACATCAAAGGCATCAAAATAGCACAACCTTACGGGCGGCTTATCGGCGAACCCGAGAAAAATGCCGTCATTTTTATTTGGGGCGAAAAAGGAGCCGGTAAATCAACCATGAGTCT
>ENA-ORDC01001615-ORDC01001615.1-marine-metagenome-genome-assembly--contig:-NODE-1615-length-15911-cov-3.452507_pt1 | contig 15911 bp, 12 predicted proteins | sample MGYA00237783_ERZ508515 | MGnify/ENA primary metagenome ERZ508515 (study PRJEB26186, sample SAMN06268792) | marine metagenome | isolation source: Eden Landing Ponds, San Francisco, CA, USA | place... | reverse complement strand
GGAACGTGTCCTCGGAGTCGATGAAGATGCAACGACCGTGGAGGCCACCCTGTTCGTCCTGTAGCTGGACGTTGACCGCGAGCTGGTGGGTCACCTGTGACTTCCCGGCACCGAACTCGCCGTACACCTCGGTGATGGACTGCGTCTCGACGCCGCCGCCGAGCATCTCGTCGATCTCGGGGACGAGCCACTCCAGTTTCCCGATCTCCTCGCGGCGGGCGAGCACGTCTGAGCCGGTCTCGAAGCCGCCGATGTCGGCGGCCTCGCGGGCGGCGTTGATGATGTCGGACGCGGAGGACTCGCCCACGTCGGCCTTGTTCGACAGCTCGCCGGGGGAGGCGACCGCGATGGACTGATAGGAGTCGTAGCCGTTCTCCTGTAGCTTGTCGGCGGTCGCGGGCCCCACGCCGGGGAGCTCCTCGAGGTTCTGACTCGTGGCCATACAGCGGCGTTGTGCGTCCGGGGATATAAACCCACGTTAACAGCAACCTGAAAGTAAAATCGACGGAGGAGATGTCCACACTCGTCCCTGTCGGCCGAAGGTTTAGACCGGAGGACCGCACCGTCGCCGGTGTGTTGGTCAGTTCGTCTCGCGGTCGCGCTCCGTCGCCGCGAACGAAGCCCCCCACGGATGGACGTCCCCTTCCGGCCACAGGGGGTACCAGTAGGACTTCTCCGACTCCACGTCGAGTTCGCCGTCGAGCACGGATTCGAGTTTGAACTCCGCCGCGGAGTCCCGTTCCCTGTCGCCGGCCGGGACGAACGGGTAGTAGGTGCCCCGCCGGAACGAGTAGAGCCAGTACGCCGTCTCGCCGTCTCGCCCGGGCTCGAATGCGAACGCGGCGGCGAGCAGCCGTGAGCCGAACCCTGCTTCCATCATCGTGTCCGCGGCGAAGTGCGCGCCCGTGACGAGGTCCTCGAAGTCGTCGTCCGCGAGCACCACCCAGTCGTAGCCGTGGGCGTCCGTGCGGAACTCGAAGGCCGTGCCCGTCTCCGATTCGCCGGCATCGAGTACCGCGGCCACCTCGTCGCGCGCGTCGGTGAACGCGGTGGAGTCGACGCCAGAAAAGCAGAGCGCAGCCTCACCCGCCGGCGCGTAGTCGAGCTCCGCTTCCATCGTGACGTACGCCGTCGAGAGCCCGAACAGGTCCTCCGGGTCGGCCTCGCGGGTCGCGTCGGCCTCCGCGGCGAGCCCGAGCGCCTGCCGGAGCGCGTCGAACACCCCCATTATCGCGTCTCGAGCTCCCGCTCCAGTTCGCGGAGCTTCTCGACCCGCTTCTCCGTCTCCGGATGTGTCGAGAACAGCCGGCCGACGATTCCCGACTTGATGGGGATGACGAAGAACGCGTTCATCTCCGCCTGGTCGCGGAGGTCCTCTTTCGGAACCTGGTCCATCTCACCGCTGATCTTCAACAGCGCGGAGGCGAGCGCCGACGGCTTCCCGGTGATGACCGCGCCGCCGCGGTCGGCGGCGAACTCGCGGTAGCGGCTGAGCGCCCGGATGAGCAGGAACGAGACGATCCACACGACCAGCGAGGCGACGATGGCGACGATGACCGGTGCCTGATTCCCGCGGCCGCGGCCGCCGGAGAACAGCCAGCCCCATCGGACGATGAGGAAGGCGATGGTCGAGAGGAACGACGCGATCGTCATCACCGCTACGTCGCGGTTCTTGATGTGTGCGAGCTCGTGGGCGATGACGCCCTCCAGCTCCTCCTCGGTCAGCGTGTCCATGATGCCCGTCGTCACGCAGACCGCGCTCGACTTCCGCGACCGGCCGGTCGCGAAGGCGTTCGGCACCCGCGAGTCCGCGACGGCGACTTTCGGCTTCGGGAGGTCCGCCTGCTGTGCGAGCCGGGAGACGGTCGCGTGGAGCCGTGGGTACTCCTGCTCGCTCACCTCCTTTGCGCCCATCGAGTAGAGCGCGAGCTTGTCGGAGAAGAAGAACTGTGCGGCGAGGAACAGTGTCATGACGACGAGGATCGGGAAGAGCCGACTCGTGAAGAACACCGCCATCACGCCGACGAAGGCGATGTAGAGGGCGAACAGCAGGAACATGGTGAGGACCATCCGACCGCGGAGCCCCCAGTCCGGTTTCCACTCCATGGACCCCTCTACTCGATGCCCGGATATAGGCCTCCCGCTACGGTGGGTTCCGGTGCGGTCGTCTCGCTGTCCGCCGTCGCGGTCACGATTCGATGGACGTACCGCGAGCGAGCCGAAGGCGAGCGAGCGGTAGGGCGCGCGGACCGACGTGCTCAAAATCGCCTCTGGCGATTTTGGCATCGCGGAAATCTCCGATTTCCGGCTGACGCCGCGAAGCGGTGCGGAGGGAGTGATACGAAAGAGAGCGCGAGGCGCGTTCTTTCGTCATCCCGAGGGAACGCGTTCTCTCGTAGCTCGCGGAGCTTCACTCCGCTCACTCCCGAAAATCGGAGATTTTCGGAGACACGCCCGCATATTTCTCCCCAGATTTTGCCGGGGGTGAGCGCCCGCAGGGCGCGACCCCCCGCGAAAAAATGTGGTTAGTCGTCGTCGCCGATCCCGAACGTGACGTCCTCTTGTGGCGTCGCTTCGACCGACTCGTCGTGGAGATGGCAGGCGACACGTCGGCCGTCAGTCTCGACCAGCTCCGGGGCCCGGTTCGCACACACGGTTGGGAACGCCTCCCGGAGCAGCTCGCCCGCCTCGGCCGTTCCTTCCTCGACGAGCGCGTCGACCGCGTCGGTCACGGCACGCTCCGCCTCGGAGTCAGAGAGTGGAGACGGGAGGTCGAACTCCGCGCGCACCGCCTGGTTGACGGCGTCTCTCGCGAGGTCCGCGTCCTCGTCGCCCGGGAGCTCCTCCGTCGGCAGGTGGCTCTCCGCGAGGCTCCGGGGATCGAGGTCGCCACGGGCCGTCCGCGACCGGAAGTGGAGCACGTTGCGCCACGCCTCCTGCCCGAGCGACACGTCGTCGGGCGCGATGACCGAGGGGCACCGCGTGTGGAACCGACAGCCAGTCGGCGGGTCCGAGGGGTTCGGAACGTCGCCGGTGAGCTCGATACCCTCCCCGCGCCTTCGTGGGTCGGGCTTCGGGATGGAGCCCATCAGCGCCTTCGTGTACGGATGTTGTGGGTCGTCGAACACGTCCTCGGTCGGCCCGGACTCGACGATCTCACCGAGATACATCACGTTGACGCGGTCGCAGATCTGCCGGACGACGCCCATGTCGTGGCTGATGAGCAGGATAGAGAGGCCGAACTCCGCCTGGATGTCGTCGATGAGTCCCAGTATCTCCGCCTGGATGGAGACGTCGAGCGCGGACACCGGCTCGTCGGCGACGATGAAGTCGGGGTTGACCACGAGCGCCCGTGCGAGCGCGACGCGCTGTTTCTGCCCGCCGGAGAACTCGTGGGGGTAGCGGTCGGCGTCGCGGGCCGACAGCCCCACGCGTTCCAGCAGGTCCTCGACGATGCGGCGTCGCCGGTTGCGGTCGCGCATCCCGTGGATCTTCAGCGGCTCGGCGACGGAATCGCCGATGCTCATTCGGGGGTCGAAGCTCGAGGAAGGGTCCTGAAAGATCATCTGTGCGCGCCGGCGGAACGCCTTCAGCTGCGACTTATCGTAGGTCGTGATGTCCTCGCCGCCGAACAGCACCCGTCCGTCGGTCGGCTCCTCCAGCCGAAGCAGCGAGGTGGCAGCCGTCGACTTCCCACAGCCGGACTCGCCGACGATACCGACCGTCTCGCCCGGCCGGATGTCGAAGCTGATGCCGTCAACGGCGCGGACGCGGCCGACCTCGCGCCGCAACACCCCCTCCGTGATTGGGTAGTGTTTGGTCAGGTTCTCGACCTCGACGAGCGGGTCGGCTTTCACTGTGGCCCACCTCCGTCGGGCTGCTCCGAGTCGTCGGCCGTTTTCGCTTCTCTTGCGGTTCCGCCGTCGGTCGTCGCGGTGACCGTCCCCCTGACGGTCGAACTGTCGTAGCCGTCGCGGTAGTAGACACAGGCGGCACAGTGGTCGTCGTCGGGGCCGTCGACGCCGATCGGCGGCACCTGTTCGCCGACGCGACACTCCTCGACGGCGTACTCACACCGGGGGTTGAACCGGCAGCCGTCCGGTGGGTCCGTCGGGTCGGGAAGCGAGCCACCGATGGCCTCCGTCGCGTCGCCACGGCCGGGGAGACACTCGAGCAGCGCCTGCGTGTACGGGTGGGCGGGGTCCTCGAACAGCTCGTACACATCGCCCCGCTCCATCACCTTGCCGGCGTACATCACGACGACGCGGTCTGCGATCTCGGCGACGACGCCGAGGTCGTGGGTGATGAAGACGATCCCCATGTCGAACTCCTTCTGTAGGTCACGAAGCAATCGGAGGATCTGTGCCTGGATCGTCACGTCGAGCGCGGTCGTCGGCTCGTCGGCGATGAGCAGATCCGGCTCCGCGGCGAGCGCCATCGCGATGACGACCCGCTGGCGCATTCCCCCCGAGAACTCGTGGGGATAGTCGCTCACCCGGGCGGCGGCCTCGGGGATGCCGACCCGGTCGAGCAGCTCGATGGCACGCTCCCGTGCGTCCCCCTTCGAGACGTCGCGGTGGAGCTGTATCGCCTCGATGATCTGCGTCCCGACGGTGTAGACGGGGTTGAGCGCCCCCTGCGGGTTCTGGAAGATGTGGCCGATTCGGCCGCCGCGGACCTGCTGTAACCGCTTCTGGGAGGCGTCGACGAGATTCTCACCGTCGAAGTCCACCGTCCCCGAGACTCGGCCCGGTGGGATGTCGATGATCTTCGTGATCGCTTCACACGACACGGTCTTGCCGGAGCCGGACTCGCCGACGATACAGACGGTTTCGCCGCGGTCGACGTCGAAGCTGACGCCGTCGACCGCGCGGACCACGCCGCCGTCGGTGTCGAACTGTACGTGGAGGTCGTCGACGGAGAGCAGGGGTTGGGTGTCTGAATCTGACATTAGCTGTCACCTCGTCGCGGGTCGAGTGCGTCGCCGAGCGCGTCCCCGAGGAAGTTGAACCCGAGGATAGTCAGAAAGAGGAAGATACCGGGGATGGTCGCGATCCACGGCGCGTTCGCCAGGTCACCACGGCCCGCGGAGATGGTTTTCCCCCACGAACTGATGCCGGGGTCGGTGACGTTGAGGAACGCCAGCGCCGCCTCGAACAGAATGAACCCCGGAATGAGCAGCGACGCGTTCGTGATGATGGTGTTCGAGACGTTCGGGAGGATATGTCTGCGGATCACCCACCCGTCGCTCGCGCCTGCGTTCTCGGCGGCGCGGACGAACTCCTCTTCGGTCCGCTGGAGCGCCTCCGAGCGGACCAGCCGTGCTGTCCCCTCCCAGCCGAGCAGGCCGAACAGCGCGATGAGCATGAACAGCGTCGGCTCGAAGAAGTACGAGAGGATGAGGAAGAGGAAAAAGGAGGGAACCGAGGCCTGCAGGTCAACGTACCGCATCAGCACCTCGTCGACGTAGCCGCCGAAGTAGGCGGCCGTCGTCCCGACGAGGCTGCCGAGCGTGATGACGAGCAGCATCGTGATGAGGCCCACCTGCATGCTGACGCGCATCCCGAGCACGAGTAGCTTCAGGATGCCCTTCCCCTCGCCGGTCGTCCCGAGGGGATACTGCCACGTCCCTTGACACACCTGTTTGCCGCCCTGCATCGTCGTCTCGCCGAGACACTCGATCGGGACCGTTGTCGGTACGGTCATGAACACTGGCGGCTGGTATGCCTCCAACGGCTGTATCTGCGGGTCCTTGAGGAACAGCGGGCCGACGATGCCGACGACGAAGATGATCACGAGATAGATGGCGCTCACGACGGCGGCGCGGTTCTTCTTGAACTGTCGCCAGTAGGTGGCGGCGAGCCGCGGGTTGTTCCGCATCGGCAGGACTCCGTAGAAGTAGCCGACAGCGACGGTCACGACGAACAACCAGTCCGTCCCCGAGAAGTCCCACAGGAAGGTGAAGTCGATGCCGACCGACTCGAAGGGGATCCACAGCGTCGGGCCGTTCGTGGTCGCGACGAACTGTCCGAGCCCCGAGGCTTCGAGGCCGAGCGGGCTCAACAGCAGCACGTTCAGCCCGTCGTGTAACAGCAGCCCGTCGTACGCGAGCACGAGCAGGTATATCGCGGTGAACGCGAGCATCTGCTTGCCGCCCGCCGAGAGCCCGACGCCGCCCATCTCCTCCCAGTCGATGTCGCGGAAGGTGTCCTGTGTCGCCATCAGCGATCACCGTAATCGATGCGTGGGTCGAGCACCGTATAGGAGATGTCCTGTAGCAGGTTCCCGAGCAGCAACAGCAGTATCGGGATGAGCGAGGTCCCCATGAACAGCGGGGTGTCCTGTGAGATGAGTGCGTCGTACGACAGCTTCGCGAGCCCCGGGATCTGGAAGATGACCTCCACCAGGTACGCGCCGGCGAAGAAGAGCCCGAGGATCTCGGCGATGAAGATGGTCATCAGCGGGATGAGCGCCGGTCGGAAGATATGTCTGAGGAGCACGCGCCAGTCGCTCGCGCCCTTCGCGCGGGCGGTCTTCACGAACTCGGCGTTGACGTACTCCATCGCGGTCGCCCGCGAGTAGCGCATCTGTCCGGCGATCTGTGCCGTCGACAGCACGATGACGGGCATGATGAGCTGTCTCGCGTTCTCCCACGAGACCCAGCCGTGATTGAGCACCGCTTCCGTCTGGTAGTACACCGGCAAGGGGAGCAGTTTGACGCCGAACAGCGTCACCTCGGGCGCCTGCACCGCGAGGATGAGTATCAGCATGATGCCGAACCAGAAGTTCGGGATGGAGATGCCGAAGAAGCTGATGAACGTCCCAGTGTAGTCGGTCATGGTGTACCGGTGGGTCGCGGAGTAGAGCCCCACGGCCGTCCCGAAGAGGATGGAGAACAGCGTCGCCGGCAGCGCGTACTGCAGCGAGTACGGATACGCCTGCGAGATGGCGGTTATCACCTCCTGGTTCCGGGTCTGCGACCAGCCCCAGTCGCCGGTCGCCATGTTGACCATATAATCGAGGTACCGCTCGTGGAGCGGGCCGGTGAGTCCGCGGATCTGTTTGTACGTCTCCGCTGCCTCCTCCGCGCTACCGCCCGATGTCGCGACGCTGAACTGGAAGGAGGCCTGTCCGCCTCCGGGCGCCAGCTGGATGAGCGCGAAATAAAACGAGAGGATGACGAACGTAGCGAACGCTGTCCAACCGAGGCGCCTCGCTACGTACCAACGCATGCTCATGATAGGAGGGGGCGTTGGGGGGTTACTCGAAGCTGTAGCCGTCGTCGAGCGCCTCGTCGAGCATCCGCTGGGCCCCGCCGATGCTGTTGGAGTCGGGGCCGCCGAACCGAACCACCTTCGAGTCGTCGTACCACTGGGAGTACTCCGGCTGGTGGGTGTACGCCGGCGTCGCGAGCCCGCGGTTGATCTGCTCGGCGATGACCCGCTTGGGGATAGCGGTCGAGATTCCCTGCCGCACCTGCTGTTTGCGGAGCTGGTCCCAGCCGTTCGCGCGCTGGTTGTATGGCATCAGTCCGGTAAATGCGTCGGGTGTCTGCACCACGTTGATGCCGTCCTGCTGAGAGAGCGTCTCGTACTGTTCCTGCGGGATGCCCGTCGCGTCGATCTCGCCGGCCTCGAACGCCGAGATGCGCGTGGACTGCTCGCTGAACACCTGGATGCGGTACTCCTCGAAGTAGGGGACGTTCCCCCAGTCGGCGACCGTGTTCGCCGCGTAGTAGTCGTCGTTCCGGCTCGCGACGAAGACGGAGTCGCGGTCCCACCGCTCGTAGCTGTACGGCCCGAGGTTGCCGGAGTAGGCGAGTTCCAATATCTCGTCATCCTCCTCGGCGAGTTCGTTTCCGATGGCGATCTTGTCCTCCTCCGAAGAAGCGTCCTGCACCCGCTCGTAGTACGGTTGGATGAGCCCCTTCGGGAGACAGTAGGCGCCCCACATAATCGGCTTCTGGATGAACGACAGGTCCGGCCCGTTGGGTAGCGTGATTTCGAAGCTGAGCTCGCCGGTCTGCTCGACGCCCATCGGATCTCCCTGCTGGAAGAACGTGCTGGGATTCACGTCACCTGCCCAGTTGTCCTCGGCCTGCCGGACGTTCCGGATGTAGTACACCCAGTCTTCGGCGGTCATCTGTCCGTAGCCGGCGCCCCACTCGAGCCCGTCGCGGAGCGTGAACTCGTAGGCGGTCGCGTCGTCGTTCCGCTCGTAGCTTTCTACCCAGAGTCCCTGGAACTCACCCTGGTTGCCTTTGAGTGTGTACGCGCCGTCAAGCGCCAGTGCGATTCGGGCGTCGGACTCCGCATCGTTGCTCCGTATCGGGTAGAGCGTCTTTGCGGGAGCGCTGGTTCCAGAGGTGTAGGTTCCTCCGACAGAGGCGCTGTCACCGAAGTAACGGGTCTGGTAGTCCCAACCGAAGAAGAGCGTTGGGTCACCGAGTCCGCTGACGCGATCGCGGAACCCGTTGAGAACCGTCGCGAGGGTGAGGAAGTTCACCGGCTGGTCCTCGGAGAGGATTCCGAATACCGTCGAGAATAGGTCGAGGCGTGTGTCCGGGTCCCCGGACTGCGAGGCCTCCGAGAGCTTCGGCTCAATCGGCTCCGAGGGCTTGTACCCGTAGAAGTTCACCGTCGCGATGTCCTTCGACACATCCGACCAGAAGACGTTGATCGATGAGGGAGTGAAAGGATAGGAGTTGAAGCCGATGCCGGACATGAAGTCCCACGGCTCCTGCGAGACGGACTCGTCGCGGGAGCCGCCATTGAAACTCGCCGCATCGGACCCTTCCGGCGCGTTCTGGGCGTACTGCACGAGCATCTGGTTGAACCCGAGCCCCTTGAGGTTCACCGCGATGCCGACCTCGCCGAGCTTCTGTTTGATGTACTCGGCGGTCGTCTCCGTCGTCTGGCTCCCGGTGGAGTAGACGTGCGTGAGTTCCACCTGATTGCCGTCCGGATCGACGAGCGTGTCGCCGAGCCGCTCCGGGGTATCGGTCGCGGTGTCACCGCCGCCGTCGTCATCGTCACCGCCGCTGTCCGTTGGCGTCGAGTCGCCGCTCGTACAGCCGGCCAGTCCGGCGACGCCGCCGACGCCGAGGCCTTTAAGGATGTCTCGTCTGCCGAACCCGTGTCCACCACTGTCGTGAGACATACCAACAACCTGCGTCCTAAAGTATAAATAGTTCACGACCCGCAGAACCGCAAGAGGCAGGCCGAGCGTGGCGGTATGTGGCAGCCGACGGAAGCCCGTGTCCGTTCTCCCGGAGCTTCTCCCCCACGGTCGCCGCCCCGGATTCATCCGCCGCCGCGGTGCGCTGTCAACGCCCGACGGCGTTCCCGTCCTTCCGTGGCTCCGTCGCGCCGGCAAGCACACCCTCCGGGTCGCGACGCACGAACTGTGCGCCCCCGAACATGACCGGCGGAAGCACGGTCAGGTCGTGGCCCTTTCGCAGCAGTTCGTTCTGCACGTCCGTCGGGAACCGCGCTTCGACGGCGAGCTGCCCGTCCTCGCGGTAGCGCCACCGCGGTCGGTCCAGCGCCGGCTGCGGCGCCAGCCCCTCGTCGACGATGTTGGCGACCACCTGCACGTGGCCCTGCGGCTGCATGTAGCCGCCCATGACGCCGAAGGCGGCCCAGTCGTCCTCGTCGAACTCCACGAGTCCGGGGATGAGCGTGTGGAACGGTCGCTTGCCGGGTTCGAGGCGATTGGGATGGTCGTCGTCCAGCGAGAACGACGCGCCGCGGTTCTGCAGCGCGATGCCGGTGTCGCCGGCGACCAGCCCGGAGCCGAAGCCGGCGAACCGGGAGTTGATGTACGAGACGACGTTCCCCTCGTCGTCGGCGACACACAGCAGCACCGTGTCCGCGTCCTCGCCGTTCGTCCCCGACATGAACGACACGTCGGAGCTCGCCGTGTCGCCGACCTCCGCCGCGCGCGTTTCGGCCCACTCGCTGGAGTTCAGCGGCGGGATCGGCTCGTACTCGGGGTCGGTGATGTAGCGGTGGCCGTCGTGGAACGCCCGCTTCGTCGCCTCCACGAACAGGTGGATCCGTTCGGCCCCGTCGGCCTCGCCGGCGCCGAGCTCCTCGGCAATGTTGAGCGCCTCGAGCGCGACGAGTCCCTGGTTGTTCGGCGGGAGCTCGTACACCTCGGCGCCGTTGTACGTGGTCGAAACGGGGTCGACGAACTCCGGCTCGAAGCCAGCGAGGTCGTCGACGGTCATGAAGCCGCCCGCTTCCTGGACCTCGGCGGCGATCTGTTCGGCGATATCGCCTTCGTACACCACGTCGGCACCCGCCTCGGCGATGCGCTCCATCGTCCGGCCGAGCTCCGGTAGCCGGACCTGCTCACCGGGCTCGGGGGCGCGTTCGCCGTCGACGAGATACGCCTCCCGGGCGTTCTCGTTCTCGAACAGGTCCTCCCCGTGGCGCCACGCGTCGGCGATGACCGGCGACGCCGGATACCCGTCCGTGGCGTAGCGGATGGCGTGCTGGAGATTCTCCCCGAGCGTCCGCCGCCCGAGCTCCTCGACGGTGGCCTCCCAGCCGCGGGCGGTGCCGGGGACGGTCACCGCGTGAGGGCCACGCATCGGCATCTCCGCGTCCGCCGGGTCCTCGTCCTCGCCGGCGACGGCGTCTCGGACCCGTTCGCGGGTAGCGCCGGCCGGTGCGCCGCCACACGAACGGAGCGCGCCGACCTCGCCGTCGGCGGTGCGGTACAGTGCGAACACGTCGCCACCGAGCCCCGTCGATGTCGGCTCGACGACGTTGAGCGCGGCGGCGGTAGCGACCGCTGCGTCGAAGGCGTTCCCGCCGCTCTCGAGCGTTTCCAACCCTGCCGTGGCCGCGAGCGGCTGGCTCGTCGCGACCATCCCCTCGGTGCCGTACACCGTGGAGCGCCGCGACCCGAAGCTGTCTATCGCGTGCTCGTCCATGTTTCCGTGCTTGACCGCCTCCGACATAGATGCCGTGGCATCGCCCCTCGGCGTTCACACAGTCAGCGGGCCGAGGCGAACGCTCTCGTCGGCGTCGCGGCGGGTCGCGGACGCGGAATTTAAACGCGAGAGCGCACCAGAACAACCAATGAGCGAGTCACGGCAGTTCTGTCCCCGGTGTGGCGACCCGGTCGAGCGGTCGCCCGACGCCGACCTCCCGGGCGGGTCGCGCGACCGAGACGCGCTCCTCTGTGACGACTGCTACTTCGAGGACTTCGAGCTGGTCGACGCGCCGGACCGCATCGAGGTCCAGGTGTGTGGACAGTGCGGCGCGGTCCACCGGGGGAACCGCTGGGTGGATGTCGACGCCGACGACTACACCGACGTGGCGGTCGACGAGACGGCAGACCGGCTCGGCGTCCACATCGACGCGAACGAAGTTCGGTGGGGGGTCGAGCCGGAGCAGGTGGACCGGAACACGATTCGAATGCACGCGACGTTCACCGGCCGCATCCGCGACACGCCGCTACAGGAGACCGTCACCGTTCCGGTCTACATCGCACGCGGGACGTGCGACCGCTGTGGGCGCATCGCCGGCGACTACTGGAACGCGCTGGTGCAGGTGCGGGCGACGAACCGGACGCCGACGGACGCGGAGATGGACCGCGCCGAGACCCTCGCCCGCGAGTACGTCGCCGAGCGGGAGGCCACCGGCGACCGAAACGCCTTCATCACGAGTGCCGTCCGCGAGGAGAGCGGGCTGAATATGAAGCTCTCCGCGAACCAGATGGGAGAAGCGATCGCCCACCGCATCGTGCGCGAACTCGGCGGCTCCGTCTCCGCGGCGGAGACGCTCACCACCGAGGACGGCGACGGCAACGAGCTGTATCGGGTGACGTTCGTCGCGCGACTCCCGGAGTTCACCCCCGGCGACGTGGTCGACCTCGACGACGGCGACGGCCCCGTCCTCGTCACCAGCGCCCACGGGAACCTGAAGGGGATCCGCGTCGAGACGGGCGAGCGCTACGAGGCGAGCCACGAGGAGGGGATCGCTCCGGACGGCCGGAAGCTCGGAACCCGGGAGGGGGCGACGACGACGACGCTCGTCGCCGTTGAGGACGAGCACGCGGTGCAGGTGCTCGACCCGGAGACGTTCGAGACGAAGACGGTCCCACGGCCGTCGTACATGGACCCCGACGCCGACGAGGTGCCGGTGCTCCGGTCGCGGGCGGGGCTCCACGTGCTCCCCGAGGAGGAGCCGTGACCGAGCGACTCGCGGCCGTCGTCGAGCGCGAGCGCGCGGAGGACGCCATCGACGCGTTGGCGAGCGAGGGCGTCTACGACGACACCCGCTCGGTCGACACGTACGGCGAAGGGGTCGCGATTCCGGTCTCCGCTGCGCCGACGGAGACGCCGGTTATCGAGGTGGTCGAGGCGGACCTGCCGGCGCGGAACCGCGACCTCCGAGAGCTGCTCGCCGGCCGCGGCTGGACCGAAGCGGAACTCGACCGGCTCCCTGCCTCGTGGGCAGTTGTCGGCGACTGTCTCCTCGTGCAGGCGACCGACGGCGAGGCGCCGTTCCCGCGCCCGGAAGAGGTTGGCGAGGCCCTGCTCGAACTCCACGGCGGCGCCGACACGGTGCTGCTCGCTCGCGGCGTCTCCGGCACTCAGCGCGAGCCGGACGTGACGGTCCTCGCCGGCGCCGGCGACACCGAGGTCGTCCACACCGAGCACGGGACGCGCTACGCGCTTGACCTCTCGAAAACGATGTTCTCGCCGGGGAACCAGGCCGAGCGCGTCCGGATGGGCGAGGTCGTCGACACGGACGAGCGCGTCTTCGACATGTTCGCCGGCGTCGGCTACTTCACCCTCCCGATGGCCCGCGCCGGTGCCGTGGTGACTGCGGCCGAGATCAACCCCGAGGCATACCGGTATCTCGTCGAGAACGCGGTGCTGAACGGCGTCGAGGCCCGGGTGTCGGCGTTCCGCGCGGACTGCCGCGACGTGGACGCCGGTGCCGAGCGCGTCGTCATGGGCCACTACGAGGCGACCGACTACCTCGACGCGGCGCTCGACGCGCTCGACCCCGGCGGCGTGGTCCACGTCCACGACGCGGTCCCCGAGGCCGAACTGTGGGACCGCCCCGCCGGTGCCATCGAGGCGGCGGCCGCCGACCACGGGCGCGGTGTCGAGGTGCTCGACCGTCGCGTGGTCAAGAGCCACGCGCCGGGTGTCGACCACGTCGTCGTCGACGCGCGGGTCGACTGAGCGGAACGGAAGCCGCGGGCTCCGCGGCGGTAAAAACGAGAGGAAGGGGAGTCAGATCGTCCGGTTTACGTCCACGAGCCGGCGGCGTCGATCCACTCGTCCGCCTGTGCCTCGGAGACCTCCGCCGCTGCGGCGACCGCTTCGGCGTTCGCGTCGGCGAGCGCCTCGAGCGACTCGAAGCCCGCCTCGTGGAGCCGGCTCGCGTACGTCGGGCCGAGGCCGTCGAGCGCTTCGAGCGACTCCTCGGCCGCTTCGATCTGCGCTTCGACCTGCTGTTCGACGGTCTCGGTGAGTTCCTCGGTCACGTCCTCGAGCCGTGCTTCTATCTCTTCGAGCTGCGCCTCGAACTCAGCGAACTGTGCGTCCATCTCCTCGGCAGCCGCGTCGCGCTGCTGCTCGAACTCTTCCCGGAGCTCCTCGAGGGCTGCCTCGAACTCCTCCGTGGCGTCGAGTGCGGTGTCCTCGGCCGCCTCGTGGGCAGACAGGATCGCCTCGAACTGTTCGTCGATTGTCGCGGCGAACTCGTCGAGGAGTTCGTCGGTGGAGTCGGTGCTCTCCTGAACGTTCGCCTCGATGCTGTCGATGAGCTCGGACTGATTCGCCTCGAAGCTGTCGAGCTGTTCGTCGACGGTCGCGCGGACCTCGTCGAGCGTCTCCTGCTCGTCGGGCATCGCGGCCTCGACGGCGTCGAAGTAGGCGTCGACGCCCGTGCGGACGGCCTCGTAGGTGCGCTCGTTCGTGCGCTTCGCGGGGTCGAAGTCGACGAACGACGCGCTGAACTCCCGCTGGGTCTCGATGCCCCGCTTGACTGCCTCGTGGGTTCCTTCGAGTGCGGTTCGCTGTACGTCGAATACGACACTGACCGGCGATCGGGTTTCGCTCATTATACCCCAACAACGTGCTCTGGACGTATAAATCTACCTCTGAATACCATCTGGAACCATTTGATGGTATAGGACGGAGTCTATGTCCGAATGAAGTAGCCGCGGGTCCCGTTTACGCACCGGGCCTATCGTTACGCTCGCCGGGGTGCGGGCGACCGGACCGCCGGAGATATATCCCGTGCGGACGGCATTCCGGGGTATGTACGTCGACTGCGGGACGCTGTTCACCGGTGAGGCGGTGGTTTCGGACGGGCGGTTCGTCGTCGAGGACGGTCGCGTGACCGCCGTCGGAACGCGAGACGATGTCGACGCCGTTGGGGACCGGGTCGACCGCTCGGAGGACGTCGTCGTCCCGGGGTTCGTCGACGCACACCTCCACCTGAAGGGCGCGCGGTCGATGGACCCGATGGACTGGGCCGCCGGGACGACCGCGGAGAGTGCTGCCAGAGCCGTGGCGGACGCCGGCAGCCTGCTCGACGCCGGGTTCACGACGATCCGTGACGTGGGCAGCGACGTCGCCATCGGCGTGCGGAACGCGATCGACGCCGGGGAGCTCGAGGGTCCTCGCGTCTACACCTCGGGGCGCTCGATCTCGCAGACCGGCGGCCACGGCGACCTCCACATGCTCCCTCGCGAGTGGGTGAAAGACGGTGCGGGTATCTCGACGCTCGCCGACGGCGAGGACGAGTGTCGCCGCGTCGCCCGCGAGCGCCACCGCGACGGCGCGGACCTGCTGAAGATCATGACGACCGGCGGCGTTCTCTCGGAGAAGGACTCCCCGACGGAGGCGCAGTTCACCGACGAGGAGGTTGCGGCGCTCGTCGAGGAGGCCCACCGCGTCGGGATGCCCGTCGCCAGCCATGCGCAGGGCGCCGCGGGCGTGAAGCGCGCGCTGGAGAACGGCGTCGACACCATCGAGCACGGCTTCCACCTCGACGAGGAGTGTCTCGACCGGATGCTAGAGACGGACGCGACGTTCGTCCCGACGCTCGCCATCATGTACCGCATCGTGACCGAGGGCGAGGACCACGGGGTGCCGGAACACGGCCTCCGGAAGGCACGAGCCGCACGGGAGGCGCACTTCGACGCCGTCCGCCGAGCGAAGGAGGCAGGAGTCCCTATCGCCGCCGGCACCGACTTCATCGGCCCCGACCTCGTCCCGCACGGGGAGAACGCGCTCGAACTCGAACTGCTCGTCGAGGAGGTCGGCTTCTCGCCCGACGAGGCGATCGCCGCCGCGACCCGGATCGCCGGCCGGACCATCCCCGATGACGTGGGCGGCCTCGCGCCGGGCAACTACGCCGACTTCCTCGTTCTCGGCGGCGACCCCCGCGACGACATCGGACACGTCTACGATGTTGAGGCCGTCTTCAAGGGGGGCGACCGCGTCCGATAGACGCCCGACTCAGCCCCGGAAACACCCGAATCGGCAGGTATCGCGGTTTCGAAGCGTTTAATCGCAGACCGGTCGACGTGCGGAACGACTATGTCTAAGGTTAGCATCATCGGCGCCGCCGGCACCGTCGGGGCGGCCGCGGGCTACAACCTCGCGCTTCGGGACGTGGTCGACGAGCTCGTCTTCGTCGACATCCCGGACATGGAGGAGAAGACCGTCGGGCAGGCCGCGGACACGAACCACGGCATCGCGTACGACTCGAACACCACCGTCCGACAGGGCGACTACGCGGCGACGGCCGGCTCCGACGTCGTCGTCATCACGGCGGGAATCCCGCGCAAGGAGGGGCAGACCCGCATCGACCTCGCGGGCGACAACGCCCCCATCATGGAGGATATCGGCTCCTCGATCGCAGAGCACA
>ENA-ORDC01001613-ORDC01001613.1-marine-metagenome-genome-assembly--contig:-NODE-1613-length-15928-cov-5.854268_pt1 | contig 15928 bp, 16 predicted proteins | sample MGYA00237783_ERZ508515 | MGnify/ENA primary metagenome ERZ508515 (study PRJEB26186, sample SAMN06268792) | marine metagenome | isolation source: Eden Landing Ponds, San Francisco, CA, USA | place... | reverse complement strand
ATAGTAGTCGACGATGGCCTCGACGACCGGCTCGGGGGTCTGGGTCGTCGCCGCGTTGTCGAGATAGACGAGCGGGACGCCGTCGCCGACCTCCCGCTCTAAAATGGGGAAGTCTCGACGGAGTCGCTCGACGTCGAGCGGTGCCGATTCGCGCGCTTCCATTGGGTCGATGGAGGGGCCCGAGGCCTAACACTCCTTCGCTCCCCCCGCTTTCGGGCGGGGGCCGACGGTACCTCCTTCAGTCCTGCTCGGGCTCGTAGACGTGCGCGTCGTCGACCGACGGCGCGCCGATGGCGAGGAACCGCACCGAGGAATCGGCGTCTTCCGGATTGTGCGCCCGCTGGGGGCTGCCCGGGTCGACGAAGAGCGCCTGGTCGGCATCGACGGCGTACTCGCCCTCGGGCGTCTCGACCTGCAGCGTGCCCGAGAGCACGTAGAACGCCTCGACCTGCTCGTCGTGGTAGTGGTAGGCCAGGCCGGACTGCTCGCCCGGGCCGAGCTCGTAGACGCGCATGCCGAGGGCCGAATCCTGGTAGTCGAGGCCGGCGGCGGTGGAGAGCGACCGCACGTCGGTCGGCCGGTCGTCCCACTGCTCGAGGTCGTCGGGGTCGACGAGGTGGTAACCCATGGCCGAGACTACGGAGGTGGGGCAATAAACTGCTCTGAACGACGGGGTCCGGATGGTCCCGGGGCGATTGTAGCACCCGTGAACGAGCGAAGCGAGTGAGCGGACGCGGCCGCGGACCGGAGCGAAGCGGAGGGAGCAGCCGCGGTTTTTGGTGCAGGTTGTTGCAAGCGGGGCCCATTCGCGGTACCGTATAGCAAAAAAGTGCCTCGGTAGGCTTTTAGGACGCACCGGCCTAGCTGGAACCAGCAATGGCCGGCTCGGACATGTACCGCCAGCAGATTCTCGATCACTACCGCAACCCGCGGAACTACGGGGAGCTCGAAGCGCCGACCTACACCCACGTCGGCGAGAACACGTCGTGTGGCGACGAGATAACGGTCGACGTGAAGCTGGCCGAGGACGGCGAGACCGTCGAGGACATCGCGTTCCGGGGGGAGGGCTGTGCCATCTCCCAGGCGGCCGCGAGCCTGCTGACGGGCGAGGTCCGGGGGATGACCCTAGAGGAGCTCTATGACCTCGACCGCGACGACGTGCTGGAGCTCCTCGGCGTCGACGTCACGCCCATGCGCATCAAGTGCGCGGTGCTGGCGGAGAAGGTCCTCCAGGACGGCGCGCGGATCTACGAGGGCGAGGTCGAGGTCGACACGACCTCCACAGAGTGAAACCGGCCGCACCGTGCGATAATACGATTAGCCTGGGGGCGGTGAAGCCGCCAGGAGAGCCATGGAACGCTGGTCCTCGCGCTTCGGATTCCTGCTCGCGGCTATCGGGGCCGCCGTCGGCCTCGGGAACATCTGGCGCTTCTCCGCCGTCGTCGGGCAGAACGGCGGCGGGGCCTACCTGGTGCCGTACCTGCTCGCCGCCTTCGTCTTCGCGGTACCGCTGTTGATCCTCGAGGTCGCCGTCGGCCGCCACCTCCGGCTCGACGTCGTCGCCGCGTTCCGGTCCGTCAGGAAGGACTTCGCCGTCCTCGGCTGGATCGTCACCGGTTCGGTGCTGCTCATCCTCTCGTACTACCTCGTGCTCACCGGGTGGGTGCTCTCGTTCCTGGTGGCCGGGCTCGGGGGCGGGGGGCTCACCTTCTCGGGCTTCACGGGGTCCTATTGGCCCATCGCCGCGTTCGTCGTCACGACGGTCGCGACCGGCGCTATCGTCTCCTTCGGGGTCCGGGCAGGCATCGAGCGGCTCTCGATGGTCATCATCCCGGTCATCCTCCTGCTCCTCGTGGGGCTCGCCGCGTACGCCGCGACGCTCCAGGGGTTCGGACGGGCCGTCACGTTCCTGTTCCAGCCCGACTTTTCCGTGCTCGGGGACCCGCTGCTCTGGAGCGCCGCCTTCGGCCAAGTGTTCTTCTCGCTCTCGGTCGGCCAGGGCATCATGCTCACCTACGGGAGCTACCTCGACGAGGGGACGGACGTGGCTCGGTCGGCACTCGCCATCACCGTCGCCGACATCGGGGTGGCCATCCTCGCCGGGCTCGTCATCTTCCCGGTGGTGTTCAGCGTCGGCCTGGAGCCCTCCCTCGGGACGGAGCTGGCCTTCACGACCCTCCCACAGGCGTTCGCTTCGATGCGCCTCGGCGCCGTCGTCGCCGTGGCCTTCTTCGGCATGCTCTTCTTCGCCGCCCTCACGTCCTCCGTCTCCCTCCTGGAGGTCGGCGTCGCTGCCGTTCTCCGGACGACCAACCGGTCGCGGCGGGAGGTCGCCGCGATGCTGACCGGACTCGTCTTCCTCCTCGGACTTCCCTCGGCGCTCTCCTACAGCGCCCTGGGCCTCTCAGTGGGTGGCGTCCGGGTCCTCGACCTCATGGACGAGTCAGTCGGCGCGTTAGCGCTGCCCATCACGGCGACGCTCATCGCGGTGGTGTTCGTCTGGTTCCAGGACGAGGAGGCGCTCGCGTCCCAGATCGGCACCGGCGTGGTCCGGACGCTGGCGAAGTTCGTCATCCCGGTCGTGCTCGTCGCCGTGACGGCCCTCCGGCTCGTGGGCGGGACCGAGTTCCCGTGGCAGTACACCGGGCCGGGGGTCGAGGTCGTGGGCCGACTACCGCGACTGGCGGTGCTCGTGGGCGCCGGGGTCGTCCTCTACCTCGTCGGACGATACCTGGCCCGTCGGCTGCCCTCACCGATACGGCGACGGCGGCTGTGACCGAGGGCGGAGAGGGGCCCTGACGCCTACTCCCCGGGACCGTCGACGTTCACTACGAGCGGCCCCTCGCCGATGAGCGTTAGCAGGACCTCCTGGTGGACGTCGTCGTCGGGGTTCACGTCGCGGTGGACCGTCCCGGCGGGGATGTGGAAGAAATCGCCGGGGCCGGCCTGGACGGTCTCGTTCCCGCCGCTTCCGCCGCCGATGTCCTCGCGATCCAGCCCCGCCTCGTCGAGGTAGGAGTTGGTGACGCTCCGGCGCGCCTCGCTGATCGGTACCTGGTACTCGTTGACCAGCGTGTCGAGTCGCTCCTCAACCGCCTCGACGGTCACGTCTAGCTGGTCTGCGAACTGCTCGTGTATCTCGTCCGCGTGGGTATGCAAATCCGTCATGGCTGTGCTGTCTCCGCGTGTTTTCGATGGGAGACACCCGACAGTTGGTCGCCCTCCTATATAAAGTCGCGGCGGGCGTGGTGGAAGTGAAACTCCCGGCAGCGGGGCGAACAGCGTTCGGTGCACGGAGAGAAGATTCATAGGAGGGGAGTCCACAGCCCAACCATGGCCGAGGACGGGCAGCGACTCTCTCGATTCCTGCGATCGGGCCTCGAGTCCGCCGGCCGTCAGCTGGCCGAGGCCAGGCGTGCCTACGAGAACGCAAAGCACGCGGCCCGGAGTGATCTCCCGCTCGCCGAGGACGGGCGAGCACGGATCGTCTGCCGGCGACACGCCGAGCGACGGGCCGTGCGGGTGGACGGGGACGGTCGCCCGGAGTGCGTCGATTCGGCGCATCCGGACTGTCGCGGGTGCGTCGAGGACATCCGATCGGGGACCATCGAGACGTGGGAACCGGACAGTGGCCGGTGAGCGGTCAGTTCGCTTCGAGTCAGTCGCGTCGTCTGCAGCCGTGGGTGGGTCATTATAAGGATACCCGGAATACGACGTGCCATGACCGATGACGCGAGTGCGATCGCGGCCAGCGGGCTTACCAAACGGTACGGACGGACGGTAGCCATCGACGGGCTGAACCTGGACGTCCCCGATGGCATCGTCTACGGGTTTCTGGGCCCCAACGGCGCGGGAAAGACGACGACCATGCGGCTGTTGACGGGACTGATCGAGCCGACCACCGGAGACGGGTTCGTCGACGGCGTCCACTGTACCGACCGGGCCAGCCTCGTCGAGCATATCGGACTGTTGCCCGAGGAACCCCCGCTGTACCGGGAGTTGACCGGTCGCGAGCAGTTGCACTTCGCCGCGGATCTGCGGGGCATTCCCTGGGAGCAACTCGAAGAGCGGGCACTCGACATCGCTGAATCGCTGGCCCTCGAGGGAGATCTCGACCGGCGAATCGACGGCTACTCGAAAGGGATGAAACAGAAAACGGCGTTCATCCAGGCCGTCCAGCACGACCCCGCCGTCGTCTTCCTCGACGAGCCGACCGCCGGACTCGACCCCCGGGCGGCCAAGACGCTCCGGGAGTTGATCGTCGACCTGGCCTCGGCCGAGACGACGGTGTTTCTCTCGACACACATCCTGCCGGTCGTCGAGGAGATCGCCGACCGCGTGGGCGTCCTCTACGACGGCCGACTGGTCTCGGAGGGATCGCCAGACGGTCTCGCTGCGGGGAGCGAGGACGGCGAAGCCGACCTCGAGGACGCGTTCCTGGAACTGACCGCCGATCCGGAAAGAGCCTGGCAATGACGGGGAGCGAAGGATCGAACCGTGAAACGTGGCGAGCGGCGTGGACACTCTCCCGGACGGAGTGGCGCACGACGATCCGGAACGTCCGTTCGAACACACGACAGGTCGTCGGATTCGCCGTCATCGGCCTGATGGTGATCGGGTTCCCGTTGTCGCTGTGGGAGCAGACGACCGGCTTCGGGCGGGACGTCGCGGCCGGGACACTGCCGATCGGAACGGTCGCCGCGAGCTACCTGGGTGTCGCGTTCGCCGGCGGGTACGTCGGGTTCGTCGGCGGGTTCAACCAGTCCCGGGTCGGCGTCGTCGGCCCGCTGATCCGGACGTCGATCCCGCCGACAGCAGTGTCGATCGGTCGCTTCGTCACGCGGACGGTGGAAGGGTTCGCCGGGATCGTCCCGGCCGGGTTCGTCCTGCTCGTGGGCGTCGGCGTCGGGGCCGGAAATCCGCTCGTTCCCGCGATCATCGGCCTCGGTGCCGTTCCGATCCTGGGGGCCGGAGTGATCGCCGGCCGGTTAGTCGGCGACGTCGCGCGGTACGGCAACGAACGCCTGCGGATGTCGCTGTGGGTGCGTGCGGGGCTGTTTCTCGGCCTCACGATCGCGGTCTTCGTCGGGACGCAAGCGGTATTGACCCCGATACTCGAGGAAGGGAACATGTTTGGACCCGTCTCTATCGGGGCAATACTCCCCGGAGCGCCGATCCAGGCCTATGCAAGCCTCGTGCTCGTACCGCTGGGCGCGACGGGTGGGGAACTCGGCGTCGTCGTCGCCGTCGTTCTCGTCATCGTTGTGGCGGTGGGGTTCGTCACCGCGATCCACCTGGAGACGCTGTTGCTCGTCCGTGACGTCGGTGGGGACAGTGCAACCGGACGCGTCGAGGGGACGCACGGTGTGCCCTGGCTGCTCGACGTCACACGCTCCGGGCGGATCGCCTGGCGGTACCTGCTCCGGACGCGACGCGATCCGCGGACGCTCGCCCATCTCACGCCCGTTTTGTTCGGCGCGCTGGGGATGACCGGGACGGCACTCGAAGACCCCCACAGGCTGCTCTCGATCGGCCCGCCGGCGGCCGTCATCGCCGGGGCCATCCTCGCGGGTGGCGCATACTGTCTCAATCCACTCGGCGACGACCGCGAGCAACTCCCGCTGCTGTTTTCGAGCACGTCGTCGGTCGCCCCGCTGCTCCGGGGGCGCATGCTCGCCGGGATCGTACTGGGGTTGGTCGTCGGACTCGGCGTCGGAATCCCGCTCGCGTTGCTGGAACACGACCCGACGTTCATCGTCGGCCAGTCGGTGCTCGCCGTGGTGCTCGCCGTCGCTTCGACGGGGATCGCGCTCGGCCTGGGGGCGGCCGTCCCGAAGTTCGAGCGCCGCGAGTACATGAACGTCGAGCGAGCCCATCCATCGCTTGCGGTCACGATCGTCTTCTTCATGGGCGGGATACTCGTCGGCGCGATCGGGTTCGTCCTGCTGTGGGTCGCACTGACGGAAACCCTCCTTGGAGGCGTCCTCTTCCTCCTGGGGTATACCGCGGTTCTGGGCCTCGTCGCTGCCGGCGGGTACTGGTACGCGATCCGGCGGTTTCGGGCCTTATCGCTCGACGGAATGTGACTCGACCAGCCACCAGGTGTGAATCCGAGGGCCCTCGTCCCGGAAGTTAAAATAGGGCACCCGGAGAAGCCGCGTGTATGCGTGGATTCATCTGGTTCTGGCTGTTCGCGCTGTCGGTCCTTGCGGCGCTAAGCGCGATCGTGGTCCTGATCGTGGACTTCTTCTACCCGAACCCGCCGTGGGGTGGAATGCCGCCGAGCGGCTACGTCGTCGCGATGGGCGTCGCGCTGCTCGCGCTCGGCGTGATGCTCACCCTCTCGATGACCCGCCCCGACGGCCGCTGAAGCGGTGACCGCTGATCAACTCCGCATCGACCCGCCGTCGATAGGGACGGCCGCACCAGTCAGAAAGCTCGCCCGGGGGCTCGACAGAAATGCCACGACGTCGCCGAGTTCCTGTGGCTTGCCGATGCGCCCCATCGGAACGTCGGCCGCCCAGTCCTCGTACCCCTCTTCGGAGCTGTCATATTCGCCACGATCGACAGCGTCGTCGATCAACTCCTCGATGCGGGCCGTTTCGTGAGCCCCGGGCAGGACGGCGTTGACGCGAACGTCCGGTGCGAACTCCCGGGCCTGGGTCTTCATCAACCCGATGACCGCCCGTCGGACCGCGTTCGAGAGCACGAGGTCGTCGATAACCTCCCGGACCGACCGGGACGTGATGTTCACGATCGATCCCGCGTCGCTCTCGGCGAGGTGCGGGTAGGCGGCCCGCGTCGTCCGGACGGCGCTCATCACCAGCAGGTCGTAGGCGTCGTACCACGCGTCGGTCGGCGTCTCGAGGAACGACCCGCTGGGGGGCCCACCGGCGCTCGTGACCAGATGATCCAGCCCGCCGAAGGTCTCGACAGTTTCCTCGACGAGTGCTTCGACGTGATCGGGATCGGTGATGTCGGCTTCGATCGCCCGGACGTCGCCGGGTCCCGCCACCGCAAGTTGCTCACGTGCGGAATCAAGTCGGGATTCACTTCGACCGCAGACGACGACGTCCGCGCCCTCCGCGGCGAGTGCCTCGGCGCTTGCGAGTCCGAGACCGCTGGTGGCAGCTGTCGCGAGTGCGACGTTGCCGTCGAGTTCGAGGTCCATGTTCGGACGGTACGTCGCCGAAGAGAAAAGCGTCACGAGCGGCGCGCTTGCCGGTCGAAGGATTCCGACGGTACCAACAGGGATCGGCGGACGGTCCTTCGGAAGGTGTCAGCTGCCCCAGAAGTTGTCCCGACTCCCGAGTTCGGGACGGTCCGGCCCGTCGTCACGCTCGTCGTCCCCTTCCGATTCCGATTCGCCCTCGTCGCTGGCCTCACCGGCGTCTTCGCCGTTTTCGGCCGCCGAATCTTCTTCCTCGAGCGGGAGCCGCTCGACCTCTTCGGCCCGGGCGTGGTTCGAATGGACAGTAGTCACGCGAACGCGGGCCCGCGCTTCAGGAAGGACCCCATCGATCAGGAGAATGAAGCCGTCCTCGGTTCGGCCGACGCCGGCCCCGCTCTCGTGGATGTCCTCGACGGTGACGACGACTTCCTCACCGGGCTTGACCGGCTGGGACTTGAGATCGGAGATGGGCTGGTTGTAGTGGTTGCACCACTCGGCCCCGCCGCGGTCGCCGTAGTGGGTACACCCCATGCCCTCGATCCGCTCGCTAAATTCGGGGCAGTCGTCGGCGAGTGGACAATCCGCCATGCTGAATCGGCGTAGTTGGCGGGTACGCAAAACGTTTGCGTCTGGCTCCAGAGCTCCGCGTGCGGGTCGAGCCCAGGTGACAAATTGTCCTGCCCCTCGGCCGTCGATACGTGCTACTCCTCCGGCGTCGAGACGTCCTCGCCCGCGCCGTCAGCGTCGATCGTCAGCGTCCGGTCGGTCTCGATCGATTCGATCCCGTCCAACTCGCAGACGTCTCCGACGTCAGTCTGTGGAATGGAAACAGACAGCGTCTCGAACTTCAGGGTCTCCTCGATCGTCCCACCGGCGGCCTCGATCCGGTCGCGGATCTCGGCAACGTCGTCCGTTGCACGGACGAGTAGCGTGACCGATTCTTCCTGGTCTGGGTGCTCACGGATCGACCGGACCGCCGGGGAGACGTACATACGCGAAGATCGGCAGGCCCGAGGCTTAGGTTTCTCGCCCTTGCACCGCCGAAAACGGCCGTCGCCACAGCGATTAACTACGTCGGGGTCGTGACTCCATCGCATGGACGTTCGTGAGGCCGTCGAAGCCGACGCCGATGCCCTGGCGGAGCTGGCTGACTCGCCCGTGGACGTGATGCGAAACCTCGTCCACGACCGGACGGTCCGTGTCGCCGTCGAACCCGACGCCGGCGAGGCCAAACCAGCGGACGAGGGCGATCACGCTGGCGATAGCCATGGCAACGACCTGTCGTCGATCGTCGGATTCGTGAGCTTCGACGCGCGCGACGAAACGGTCCACGTCACCCAACTCGCCGGCTCCGAGTCAGCGTGTGCTCGACTGCTCGAAGAACCGGTCCGGTTCGCCCGCGGGGAAACGATGGCCGTCGAACTGTTGGTTCCCGACGGTGAAGCAGCCGCCCGGGACGCCGCCGAAGCCGCCGACTTCGCCACGGCAGGGTCCGGGCCGCGGTTCTCCGGGCAGCCGACGACCCGCTATCGACTCGAACCGGATCCCGACGCGGCGTGAACCACCGGACGCACGCCACCCGTCGGAGAATTACATGAAGTCCCCGATCCCCGTTTGCTTGCTCGTATCTCTCCCACCTTTTTCCGCTCGGGTCACTCGCTACGCTCGCATCGTTCGCGGTTCCACCGCTCACGTTTTCGAGACGCTCCCAATGGTCGCGTCTCGCACCGCTCGCGCAAAATCTGGACCAAAAAATAACCGAGCCTCACTCGTCTCGAGGTTTCACCGCTCGCGTTTCGAGGTTCGTCACGATGTTCGAACCTGGCTTCGCTCGGCTCGGGAGAGATCACTCACATGAAGTCTCCAATTCCCGTCTGTCTGCTCGTGTCGTCCTCGAAGACGCGCTTGATCGAGCGATCGAGGATCTCCAAGCGCTGTTTGGTGTACTCTCTCGCGCCGAACTCCTCGGCCACGCGCGTGGCCGTGTCGATGTACTTGTTGACCGAGCCCTCGTGGACGGTCAGGTTCACGTCGCCACCACACTCCCGACACTCACCGGTGAGTGGCACCCGCCGGTACTTCTCGCCACACCCCAGACACCGGACGTCCTGGCGAGAAAAGGCCCGGAGGTTCCCGATCAGGTCCGGCAGAAAGTGGTACTCGATGATGCGTTCGGCGACGTCGGTCTCGTCGACCGCCCGGAGTTTCCGGGAGATCTCGAGTTGGGCGTCCATCTTGTCCTCCATCGACCCCAGCGTCTTGTACGCCGAGAGATCCGGCCCGAGCGCGATGTTGCTGGTGTCGTGTGTGTGGTCGAAGCCAGTGTACTCGTCCTCCGTTCCCAGGGTATCCTCGGCGATCTTGACGTCGACAGCTTCGGGATGGGCCATCTCGCGGGTCGCCTCGTAGAGTTCCAGCGGGTACTGCTCGACGATGTCGATGTTGTGGGCCTCGTCGTCGATCTCGGCCGGGTCGATCCGCGAGGACATGACTAACGGGGCGTCCATGGAATTGTGTGCGTACAGCCAGTTCGCCGTGAACACCGGCTCGCCACCGACCTGGATGTCGTAGAGATACCCGTCGTAATCGACGGGTTCGACGTTCGTGACGCGAAGAAACGAGAGGTCGCCGTCCACGAGCGGTCGTATTTCGTCGAGTTTCGTTTCGGCTTCGGCAGGGAGTTCCCGACTGTCGAGTTCATCGATCATCTCTCGAAGTTTCTCGAGCGAGACGTTGTCCCGGCGTTTGAGGTACTTCGGAATCGTCTGTTTCACACCCTCGATGTCCATCTCACGGAGATCCATCAGCGCGTCCGGGATCGAGACGACGAGGCTCTTCGGATGGTATGGCTCTTCGCCATCCAGAATCCGATGGAGTGGGTTGTCGTTCGCTCCACCTGAGACGGTGATCGTGAAGATATCCTGGCGGTTCCCGTCCCGGTCGGTCTGCTCCGAAACGTTCGCAACGAGCCCGAGACGATGAAGCAAGAATACGAGCCCGTCCTTGACGTCCGTACTCGTCGTATAGAACGAGACGGTCGTCACGTTGTCGTCCGAGCTATCGTTTCCATCGCCAGCGACGAATCCGCGAAGGAACTCGAGGACGATTTCTCGAGGGGCCGTGAGAATACATTCGGGGACGAGTTTCTCACTGGAGTCGTACGAATCAGCATCCACAAATCCGAGCGAGTAGAGCACTTCCCGGAAGACGGCGGGGAACCTGAGTTCGTACGCCCGATTCGACCATCGTCGCCCGGGTTCGACACCGAACGCGGTGGTCGCGATCTCCGCGGCGCGATCGATGAGTTCCTCGTCGGCGTTGTGAATGCACGGGCTGACGCTGGACGTCGTCCCCTCGGCGACAAACAATCCAAGTAGCCACGCGAAATCAGCATCAACATCGATATCGCGTCTGATCCCGGTCTCCGATCCCCAGAGGGCGATTTGAACGTCTCGTGGAACCTCGAATCCTGCACGGTCGAGAATCGTTTCGAAGCGTTCCAGGGGGATCTTTGACTTCGAGAGGCGATGGGAGAGTCCTTGCTCGAACGCTTGATGGGTCGGGCTGCCATGGTCGGTCGAATCCCAGGCCGTTCTGAGCAGGTCCTCGACGCCATCGTCAATAACGACGTATGGGTCGTCGATGCGTTCGGCAACGTCGATCGTCGTCCGCTCCGTCTCGACGTCCAGTTCTCGCGGTGCGACCACGAGATCACCTTCTTGTAACTCGCCGCCGGCAACTTCCTCGATTCCGTTGTCGTACCGGAACAGGCTGTGATGTTCAGTCACCGAAAGCGAACGGCCGAACTGAGTCTCGATCCGGACGAGGGACTCGTCATTGTCGGCGTGATACCGGATCGCTTTCTCGATAGGTTGCAAGGATGTCTCGTGATTCTCGTCGAAAGCGTACGTCGTCCAGCCCTCGGATCGGCACGTCTTCTTCCGGAACTTGCCGTCCTCGACCACATCCGCATCGAGGCGCTCCCAGAACTCCGAGAACGTCAGGAACTCGGGTGTTCCGTCCGTATCGAACGCCAGTAAACGCGAGTCCGCTACGACACTTCCGCCACGCTGGTCGGGCAGATACTTCCGGCTGAAGTTGAGCAAGCCGTCCATCAACAGCATGACGCAGTCCTCGTCGCCGTCGCAGTTGCGACGTTTCGCGGCGTGGAAGTACGGATGGGCGTACCCCACCGCAGCCGAGGTAAACCCGATGACGCGGCCGACGGTCGCCGCGCTGGTGTGGGGTGCCATCCCGAAGACGAGTTCGCCGACGAGGTCGTCGCGATCCTCCAGTTCGTAGTAGGGATCGAGGCCGTAGTACGACTCGAGGAGGTCGTCGATGAAGTCCGCGGTCTTGAGCATGTGTTCGGCCGCGCCATCGGAGAGGATGACGTCCTGGACGTTGAGTTCGACCAGTTGATCGTCGTGGACGAGTGGATCGCCGCGGATGTCCTCCTCGTAGCCCAGATCGCGGAACTGCTCGACGGTGACGTCGAGTTCGGCCGGCCGAACCGAGGTGACGGGGAGGTCGGTCATGTCGTAGCGGACCGTCCCATCTTTGAACGCGCTAATGTCGTGTTTGGCCCGGAGCACGCCTTTCTCCATCGGCTCGGGGGTTTTTTCCTTCGAGGACAGCCCCTTGACGCCCTTGAGCACGTCGAAGGCGACTTCACGCTCACCGACGCTGTCCATGGCCTGCCGGTAGACCTCGCCGACGTCGATCGTCGTCGTCCGGGTGGGCGAGGCCAGCGTTTCACAGCGGGGGCACTCGGCGCGGCCGGACTCGTCGGGGTCGACCTCCCGATCGCAGTCCGGGCAGACGTAGATGGTGTCGGTGATGCCGTTGCAGTCGGGACACCGCGCCTGGTAGGTCTCGGTGGCGCAGTCGGTACACCGGCGACGGCCCACTTCGAGGGCGACCTCGCCGGGTGCATCGCCCATCTCGTCGGCGTGACCCGCCGCCTTCGCGACGTCGCGCTGGTTACCGCCCGCCTCCCCGATCGGGAACAACGTGTGGACGGCCGGCGAGAGCTCCCGTTCCTCGGACTTCTCGGGGCGTCCCATTCGGTTGCCGATCCGGGTCGGTGCTCGCTCGCGGACGTCGAAGGGGGCGATCTCGTTGACGGCCTCGATGGCGTTGTCCCCGCCGTCGGACGTCCCGTCCGACGAGGCTCGCCTCGCGCCGCTCGGCTCACCGCCGGCGTACGTGCGGGCGCGTTCCGAGAGATTGTCGATCGTCCAGGTCCGCGTCAGGTCGTCGTCGAACCCCAGCGTCTCGACGAGCGGCCGCCAGGTCGGGACGATGAGTGAGGCGTCTGTCTGGGTGTGTTCGACCAGCAGCGATTCGAGGGTCCGCGTGGCGGTTTCACTCCGCGGGAGGACGAGATCCCCGGTCGTGGAAGTCCCGGTTGCCTCCTCCTGAGACGGTGGATCGGCCGCTGCGCCGTCGCCAGTGACGATCTCGCCGTCGGCGATCGCGTCGGCCAGCGCGTCGATGTCCGCGACGCTCACGTCGTGATAGACGTAGGTGTATTTCGGGTGGAGCGGCGCGTCGTACTCTCTGGCCCACTCGAGGGCTTCGGCCGGCGTCGGATCGTCGAGGTCGACCCCGACGGAGTCTTCCATCGCCTGGACGTCCGCGCCGGCTTCTTCGAACTCTTGAACCCACCACTCGACGGTGTAGGAAGCCGGCGCGAGCGGGTGGTTGTTTTCGACGAACTCGCCGTAGTTGACGAGGTACTCCCCCAGATCAAGGACTTTCTCGACACCGTTGCGGACTTCCTTGGCTTCCTCTGGATCGTCGATCCGCCGGACATCGCCGTTCGCGAGCCGAACCGTCGGCCCCTCGATGGTGTCGACTGGAACCACACCCGCCGCTTTTCCCGGGCGCTCGGTCTTGATCTGGGTCCCGGTCGCGAGGAAGTCGTCGACGAGGTGCATCGTCGCCGGATGGACGCCCGCCGTCGCGTTGCCGTGATTCCTGGCGCGACCGTAGCGCAGTCGAAACCCACCCGATTCGCTCGGATGAGAGAAGACGGGGCGGCCCGCGATGAGGTCCCGGAGGTACTTCTTCGACGGCTCGGCCCGCGGTGGACCGTCCGCTTTGGGAGCGTCGTCGTCACCCTGGGTGTCCCCCTCGCCGTCGCCCACACCGACTTCGCCTTCCGCTGCGCCCTCGTCGCTCTCGTCCGCGCCGATCGTGCCGTCGATGAGATCCTGGAGCCAGGGCCACTCGACCTCCTCGAGCTGGCGCGTGTATCGCTGGATCTTGGGAGCCTTCAGCGCGATCCCCTCGGCCATGACCAGGCACATCCCGCCGCGGGCGCTGTTGGAGTCGACGCGTTCGAGGTCCCGGTAGCCGGAGACTTCCTCGTCGCCGGTGGCCTCGCCGTCGAGCATGATCGGCATGTGCTCGGCGATGTGGCGCGTCTCCTTGTCCTTCGGCGAGTACTGGAGGCCGGTGTCCTCGTCGTAGAGTTCGATCTCCTCGACGTAGCGACCGATCTCCTCCTCGCGGGCGTGATATTCCTCGATGTCGAGCAGGGTCCGGGCGTAGTCGGCCACGAGCACGGACAGTGCCTGGGCAGTCCCGCCCGCCGAACGGATCGGGCCGGCGTAGTAGACGTTGACGAACTGGGTACCGTCGTCGTTGTCGAGGATCTCGACGCGATCGATCCCCTCGATCGGCGCGGCGACGACACCCTCGGTGAGGAGGGCGACGGCCGTCCGGACCGCTCCCTCGATCTTGCCCGCCTTCGTCTCGTAGTCGCCGACAGTCCCCTCGACGAAGTCCTCGACCAGGGCGAGGGCAGCCTCCTCGCGGGACATCTCGCCTTCGAGGTCGCGGACGCGCTCGGCGACGCCGTCGATCCCGAGAATGTTTTCGACGCGGTCGGCCATGTCCTTCGCGACGGGAATCTCGACGTCGGGCGTCGGATCGCCGCCCTGCTCGCGGGCGTCCCGGGCCACGTCCATGGCCCGGTCGAGTTCGTCCTCGAGTCGCGCGAAGTAGCGTTCGTCTGTCTCGCGCATCTACAGCGTCCAGAGGTCACCGCCGGTCGTCTCGTCCGGAACCCGTTCGAGCGATTCCTCGAACGTCCGGACGTACACTTCCCCGATGAACGTCTCCCCCGCGTCGAGATGGCCGGCGATCGCCGTCCCGTCCTCCCGGGAGAGAACCACGTGCGTGTGCGCGAAGGGCTCGCCGTCGACGTCGAGCGAGATGTTGCCGACGCAGGCGGCGACCTCCAGCGGTTCGTCGAAGACCGTCTCGCGGTACTCCTCGTCGTCCTGATCGTAGTACCAGATCGTTGCCTCCTGGACGGTCCCCAGGCCGAAGAAGACGGCCGCGTCGATCCCTTCCGAGCGGGCGAACTCCTCGATCTGTCCGCGCCAGTCCGCGCCGTGAGTCATCCTGGCGACGAACTCCCGCGACCCAGTGAGTTCCCGATAGTGCATATTCGTACCCACGGCGACGAGGACAAAAAGGGTTGCTCACGGGCCGCGGTGATGAGAAGACAGGGAAACGAACAGACGATCGGATCCGTTCAGTCTCGCCAGGTCTCGGGCACCTGGATCTGGTAGCGACCGTCCTCCTGGAGCGCGATGATGTACTCCTCACGCTCGTACAGTTCCATGAGGTTGAGCTCGTACTGTCCGGGTTCGACGATCCGGATGGACTCGAACTGGTCGTTGAGTTCCTCACGCAGTTCGCTGAGGTCTGGGCGGTCCTCAGTCGTCGGTCGGTGATCGGCCGGCGACTCGTCACTGCCAGCCTCGGCATCGCCGCCACTCGAACCGACAGCCACGTTCGCGGTCCGGGCGGATTCCGGGAGTTCGTCGGGCGAGACGACGGCCGAGCGGGCCGATGCCTGGGCCTCGTCCTCGAGGGCCCCCTGACGAAGCGTCTCACGACGACCCGACTCGGTCGCGGTTTCGGTGGCGACGGCGCTTCCCGACGTTCGCCCGGCGGCTGTCCCCGGGGTTTCGGGTCGAGCGGTGGGCGTGGCGTCTTCGTCCTCGGTCGGGCCGTCGGTAGCGTCGCTCGGCCACGGCGATAGCGGGTCCGCCTCGTCGGGATCGACGCCGGTCGTCGGCTCCTCACCGCCGCCGATGAAGTTCTTGACCGTCTGGGCCGCGTTACCGACGGTCCGGGCAACGGAGTCGTCCGGTTCCGGTCGCTCCGGTGGCGCTGCGTCGGTCGCTGATTCGGCAGGCCCGTTACTACCGCCCGGGTGATACTGAAAGGTGTTGCCACCGCACTCCGGGCAACCCGAGAGCATCTCGGTGGAGCCGTCCGCAAAGACCGTGCCACACTCCGTACACTGGTGGGGCATTATTTCCGGGAGACGAGTGCACTGATGAGTGTTTCGTCCTTGTGGAGCGTCTCGATCTGGTTGGCCGGCCCGATCACGGTGAGTTTCTTCGTCGACTCCTTGCCCATGAGCCGATCGAGGAGGCTCTTATCGGCGGTCTCCGACCGGGGATACGTCTCGATCTCGATCCCGTTGAACTCGTCCGGGCTGATCTCGGTCATCGTCACCTCGATCAATCGGGACTCCTCGTCCGGGCTCAGCCCTTCCTCCAGAACGACGATGTTACCGTCCCGGACGCCATCCAGAATCATCCGGATCTTCTCCATGCTGGCCATGCCCTCCATCCGCTGGCCGCTGATCAGATCGATCTGGACGCCGTCGCGTGGTTTGTTTGTGACTTCAGCCATGCTCGATCACCCGAAGTACTCCGCGATCTTGTC
>ENA-ORDC01001612-ORDC01001612.1-marine-metagenome-genome-assembly--contig:-NODE-1612-length-15950-cov-5.640900_pt1 | contig 15950 bp, 15 predicted proteins | sample MGYA00237783_ERZ508515 | MGnify/ENA primary metagenome ERZ508515 (study PRJEB26186, sample SAMN06268792) | marine metagenome | isolation source: Eden Landing Ponds, San Francisco, CA, USA | place... | reverse complement strand
AGGACGGTCTGGTTGCCGCGGAGCTTCATCGCCGCCGAGTCGATCACGGTGCGGGTGAGAAGCGGCGCGGTCCCGCGGGCGAGGGCGACGGAGTCGACGCCCTCCTCGCGTAGCAGGTGCGTGGCCGTGTTGCCCGCCCGCGCCGAGAGCGTCGAGCCGACCTGCGACTCGAACCGCGCGTCGGTCACGTCCTCGAGCGCCTCGCCGGCGAGGGCGCGCAACTGCGCCTCGCTGGCGGTGTCGCCCACGTGCTCGTCGGGCAGCAGGTCGTCGGGACGGAAGTTGACGAGCAGGTCGCCGCCGGAGCGCTCGACGGCGCGGAACGTGTCCTTCAGGGCCGCGGCGTACAGGTCCGCCGCGTCCGTGGCCGACAGCGGCGTCGTCTCGGCGAGGTCGGGCAGGGCGAGTCCGGGGCGTGGCGGGTCCGCGAGGACGGCGACGACGGTCATACCCGGGCATAGCGCGGCACGGGCAAAGGGGTTATCACACGTGCCGACGCAGGCCGGGCATGGAGTTCACCGCGTCGCTGGTCCGTGTGGGATCGTTGCTGTCGGTGCTCACGGCCGCCGCCGCCGTCGCGTTCCTGCTCGCTACCGGAACCACGGTGAGCGAGGTTCCGACGGTCGGCCTGGTCGCGACGGCGGGGCTGCTCGTCGTCGCCACGCTCGCGACCGTCGCGTGGGGCCGTCGGTCCGCCCCCGTTCGGTGGGAGACGCCGTACTGGTAGTTGGCGGGGAACCCCGTCCGCGGTCAGCGGCTCCGACGACCCTTCGTCTGGCGGTAATCGCGCGAGAAGACGTTCTCCCGCACGTGTTCGACGAACCGATCCGCGTCGGCGTCGGTGAGATCCTCGAGGGCCTTCATGGGGAGGAGTTCGAACCCCCGGCCGCGCACGGTCGTCGCGTGTTCGGCGTCGGCGTCGAAGGAGTCGGGCGAGCGGGTGGTGTATTCGATGGCCAGCGCCTCCAGCGCGCGCTGGCCGACCGGGACGATGAGTTCGGGGTTGATCATCCGCGCCTCGGCGTTGAGGAACGGCTCGCAGTTGCGCTGCTCCTCAACCGTGGACGGTCGCTCGGGGTGTCGACAGCGCGTGAGGTAGGTCGTGTACACGTTCTGGAGTTCGGGGTCGTCGGCGTCGGGCGGCGAGCGCGAGAGGCCCAGTTCGCCGAGCACGCGCTGGATCCGGCGTCCCACCTCGTCGCCGGTGAACGGGACGCCGGTCCGCTCGGCGCCCGCGGTGGGCGCGTCCCCGAGGAACAGGATCTCCGCCTCGGCGTCGCCGTAGCCGTGGACGACGCGCTCGCGACAGCCGACGAGCGCGGGACAGTGTTGGCAGTCGGTGTCCATCCCGTAAGGGTTCGACAGCTCCTCCTGGTGCGGCACTATCGGTGTTCGGAGTGTGTCGGGCATAACGGTGTGGGTGTGAGTGTTCGCGACAGGGTGTGCGCAAAGAGTGGCTTCGCTGAGCTCCGATCGGTACGGCATCTCTTCCGCTGAAACAGCCGTTGGATAGCGACTGTTATTTGGTGGAGTTAGCTGCCCACGGCGGTTTCTCGACAGTCGTGGTCCCAATTCCGTACGTTCTGAAGCGGCGCACAACGGTCAACTGCTCCCCATCAGCAACGGTCTGTGTTTGGAGCACGAACGAGCGTATGATCCCTTCAGCGGTCACCCGAACCGTGAGTTGCGACTCCGAACGCGTCGTAGTCAGGACGTAGCGGTCCGTATTCGGTCGCTGTTCGGTTCCGACGTATGCGAGTTCCCGACCGATGAGTGCACTCTCAAGGAACGTTCGACCCACATCGACAGTTGCGAACGTACTCGGCGGTCCCCCCTGATCGACACTGACGACGACACTTCCGTTCGGAAGCACTTGATGAGACACAGTTGTGCTTCCGTTCGTCCAGAAGTCGTACTCCGTACTTGGTGGCGTAACCGTTGTAGGAGCCACCCCGCCATCTTCAGATTCGTATCGTTGAGTGGAATTGGTTGTCCACGTCGTCTCACCCGTCCAGTAGACGACAGTTCCAGTCGAATTCGTCCACACCTGCTGATACTGCCACGTAAGAGAGCGATCCTCCAACGCCCGGTCGTGAGCGATGACCAGCGCGCGCTCATCGACCGCATCATCTGCGTTTGGTGTTACGCCAGTCGGATACGATGGATCACCGGAGTTCCCCTCCGGTGTCGAGGTAGCGGTCGTGGTTTCATTGAGTCGTGGGGCGACGGTCGACGGGTCCTCTGCTGACCCCGAGAAGGCGCTACACCCGGCGGTTACGACAAGGAGAGCGACAACCACTACGGGGGCTACTCGCATACTTGCAACTGGTGACATGTAATAAAAATAATTGGGGCTACTGAGAACGGCCGTGGTACGGGAGGAGTGAGGCGGTCGTTGGTTCGGATGGATATGGCCGAATTCGACCGCCTCGACGGAGGTATCGGGTGGATCGACGTGGATTTTGTGGAGCAAGAGCGGACACCCGAGCAGGTCAGTGAAGTCGGTGTTCAGCTCCACCTTGCGGGCCCCTCACTATGGAATACCAAACCGTCTCTTGAGAGGGTGAGTGTCGAGCTGAGTCGTCCCGCGAGTCAGAACTGGATTCGGAACGCTGATCGACAGCCGTCCGGCGATGGAGCTCCGAATCAGATCGCCGGAGCTGGTGCGATCGTACTTCGGACATCGTGGAGTCGGTGACCTGCGACCCGAGAGCGTGCCGTCTCGTTGCCGACACACGGAAACCAACAGGTAGGAGGAGGTCCAAGGACGGGGCATGGACCACGACACCCTCGATTCGCGACGGGTTCCGAAGGAGTGGGTCGCGCTGCTCGAACAGATGATCGACGAGAGCATCGAACGTGAGGGCGGGATCCAACTCTCGGCCGAGGACCTCCAGGTGGACGTCCCCTTGGCTTTCGGAGCGGACGCCGACCGCGCCGAGTGGGGGTTCGACGGGTCGGTAACGGTCGAGACGAAAGGGACGCGCGGATCGCTCGCTGAGTGGTTTCACCTCCATCACGAATCGCTTCCGGCCCCCGGGGAGGACGGCCTGCGCCGACCGTCCGACACCGGCGACGCCGACGAGTAACGGCCCGTCGTCCAGTTCATGAATGCTGCTGTCGCTGGGCGACACCCCCTTTCCGGTTGAACCACGATTATAACCGTACGAACCGTTCCTACACGTGTGACTGATGTCGTTGTCGTCGGCGGCGGCCCCGCCGGCCTGACCACAGCGTTGTTCGCGCAGAAGAACGGACTCGAGTCGACGGTTCTCGACACCGACGGGACATGGATGCACAAGGCTCACCTGTTCAACTACCCCGGTATCGGCTCCATAGACGGCTCCGCATACATGGAGACGCTCCGTGAGCAGGTCGACTCGTTCGGGGTCGATCGGCTTCAGGGCACCGAGGCGACCGGCGTCGAGGAGACCGACGACGGCTTCCACGTCGCCACCGACGAGGACGGCGTCGAGGGACGGTACCTCGTGCTCGCGACCGGTGCGAACCGCGATCTGGCGGAGTCGCTCGGGTGTGCGTTCGACGGCGACGTCGTCGACGTCGACGTGACCATGGAGACGAGCGTCGAGGGCGCGTACGCGACGGGTGCGATGGTTCGCGCCGAGGAGTGGCAGGCGGTGATCTCCGCCGGCGACGGCGCCGCCGCGGCACTCAACATTCTCTCGGAGGAGAAGGGCGAACACTACCACGACTTCGACGTCCCGAGCGACGCGCAGGCGGTCTTCGGCGGGATGGCCGACGGAGCGTAACGGCTCCCTCGAAACCGCCCGAGTACTGCCCGTCCCGACGTACTGTAGTGTGGTCGTTCACACACGCCCCGCGAAGTCGGTTGCCTCGACGTTCCCGCGATCGCTTCGCGGCTACCCGCACAGGACGAACTGACAGAACGGGTCCCGATATCTGGCGAGTAACGCGCCGGACCGACCGCACGATCCGGACGCCGGTCGGGTCGCTACCGCTTACGCTTCGAGTTCGACTTCCGTCCCGTCGCCGACAGTGGCCCCGTCGTCGGTCAGCGAGTACACGCGCTTCCGAGCGTCGCGAAGACAGATCGACTCGTCGACCAACCCGGCGTCCTCGAGTCGACCGAGAGCCGTTCGAACGGTGCGTGCGGACAGTGTGGTTTCGTCGACGAGCTGGGTCTGCGTCCGCTCGTCGTCACGATTGAGAACGAAGTGTACGAGCTTCGCGCTCGGCGGGAGATCCCCGAACGGTTCGGCGTCCGATACGGACGCATCGGTGGTCGCCTCCTGCGTCGTTCCTCCGCTCTCGGTCGATTCCGTCGTCGATTGTGTCTGGTGAGGTCCGGTCATTGATTCGAAAGTCCGCCGTCCGGTGTCGGACAACGGTCGGGTACGAGTTCTCATTATCTACTACATCCCGAGATGACTTACCCGTTTCCGGGCGTTCACGTCACCCAGTTACGCCGGTGTTACCGCGGTCGAAGATCGAAATCGGTTGGTTCCCTTCGTGTTCGTGGTCCTATGGTACACAGTCTGGCGACTGGCCGATCTCCCATTGAAACCTGGAGTCGTTGGTGAGATCGACTCGCACCAACTCAAACGCCGGCCAGTGAGCGGAACTACACACCTCAGCGTTGACTCTGCCCGTCACGGACTGCACTTCGCTGAGTCCACCGTTCTGGAGTACCAACTCTACACAGCAGCGGCCACGATCCGAATGCGTTCTCATGTCTGTCTGACGACACTAAATGAACCGTCGACTTCGAATCATAGTCCCTGCATACATCCGTCGATCACGGGTATCACGGGCCAGCTAGCCGATCCTCGGAAACCGAGCAACGTCACTGGCTCTTGAGGGCGGGCAGTTAGGGTCTGAAGCGGTCGGACGCCGCAGCGATCGAACTCACGGAGTTTCCGACTCCCCTCGAACCCGTCGTTCGAGTCCCGGAACGTCCGTTCCGGTACGCGAGGAACCGTGGTTAGTCGTCCGAGACGGCGGGGGCGACTGGTTCTTCCGCGGGGGATTCGAGTCGCTCCTGTCCCGATACCCACGCGAGTTCCTCCTCGTAGTGGAACGGTCGGTGATCGCGTGTCGGATCGACGACCGTCAGCGAGAGCCAATCGTTGTCCAGCAGTTCGGTCAGCTCCTCGTGGTCGTCGAGGACGTCGGTGACGCGGTCGACAGGCGCGTGAACGACAGTCGAGAGACGGAGGGGTTGATGGAGTGGCTCGTCGTCAGCGGCCATCAGGGACTGCAGCGGGAGACCGGTCATCAGATCGCCCCCGTTGCCCTGATAGACGCCGACGTTCCCGACGGGGTTCTGCGTCACCTTCGAACCGCTCCCGTAGACGGCGTTGTCGACCGTCGAGAAGTAGTACTGGTTGTTGATCCACTGGGTGACGACGAGCGGCCCGGTGAGGATGCCCTCCAGCGCGTCGCCGTCGGGGTCGGACGACCAGTCGTACGAGTGGAGGAACGCGCGGCCGTCGAGGTCGACGTCGTCCGTCAACTCGCGGGGACCGACGACGAACCCGGCGTTGCCTGCCAGTCCCCACTCTGGACGCGTCTCGGCCCAGTCCGCCGCACGACGCTTCGTCTCCCCGACGGCCCTCGAACCGTCGGAGCCCATGCGTTCGGCGCGCTCGGCGGCCGCGTGCTCGCGGGCGGTTACGAGGTCGGAGCGCAGCCGGTCGAGGTCGTCCGCGTGGCTCTCGGGCACGTCGGTCGCGTAGAGTTCCACCTCGTCGGTCGTCGTGTTGTGTTGGCCGGCGAGGAAGACGGTGTCGTCGGGAACGTCGAAGCCGCGCTCGCGGAGTTCCGCCTTGACTTCGGCGTCGTTACAGATCGCCGCCATCACGCGGGCGCTCGGACCGCCCGGGTTACCGGCACAGGCACCACAGTCCAAGCTCGACCCGTAAGGGTTGTTTGCCGTCTCGCTCGCGTGGCCCGCGAAGACGACGAGCCGACCGAACTCCTCCCAACCCATCAACTCGAAGGCGGTGGCGGCGTACTCGACCTTCTCCTCGGTGGTCAGCCCGACGGGGAGGTCGCCAGAGTACGTGTGCTGGTGGTCGACGAACGGCCGACAGAACTCGTGACTGTCGGGTACCGTCCCGGCGGCCGTGTCGATCAGGTCGCGGACGCGGCCGGGAACGAGCGTCCGGGCGGCCAGCGAGAGGGCGTAGCCGCTACCGGCAGTCTCGACGTAGCCGTAGGCCGTGGCGGCGTTGGCCTCCAACATCTCGATGACTTCGTCGGCGGCATCACGGATACCCGACCACCGGTCGTAGCGTGCCTTCGTGTCGTCGTCGGTCGAGAACTCGGTGATGTAGTGCTGGGGATCGAGGATCGGTGGGCAGGCGTCGACCGACACGTCGGCGTCGTGTCCCCGATACTCCATCGGGATGCCGAAGAAGCCGGCGTATCCGTGTGTCTCGTAGTCACCCCTCGCCTCGATGTGGCGACGGATGACCTCCGAGCGGGTGTCGATACAGAAGACCAACTGGGCGTCCGGGCGGCCCGAGGTGTCTTCGCCGGCCATCGACCGGCTCTCCGCGGCGACGGTCTCCACGAGGTCACTGCGATAGGTTGCCTCCCACGCGCGCAGGAACGCCCGGGCGGATTCGTGGACGTGGTCCCCCTCGACGACGTCGTTCGCGGGGTCGAGGTCGCCGCCGACGGCGTCCAACAGTGCCAGACGCGCCGCGAGGTATCCCTCCAACGAGATCGGGTACGTCGACTGCCACTCGCCCCCGTCGTCGACACGACGCTTGATGAGTCCCGTCCACCCCGGGAGGGCGGCGAGTTGCTCCTCGAGGATGGGCTCCCACTCGTGCTCCGGAAACTGCTCCAGCACCGTCTCGATGGTCTCGATCGGTGTCTCGGGGAGGTCGGGCATGATCCCTTCATCGGGGATATCGCCGTCGTGGTCGGCCACTCCACGGAAGGCGGTGTAGAACCCCGCCTCGCGGTTCGGCATCGACCAGTGGGCGCTGCCCTCCTCCAGGAACGCGGACAGCCACTTCGCCAGCACCCGATCGACGTGGGCTGCGGCCGCGTCCCCGTCACCGCCCTCTCCGGCGGCGTCGTCGGCGTTTGCGGCGTCGGCAGCGTCGGCCATGCGATCGAGCAGCGTCTCGGGGGAGTCCTCGTATCCCGCGTCCGCGAGTTCCGCCTGAAGTATCCGCGGATCGATCTGCCCGCGATCCAGCGCCGTCGCGAACGTCTCGGGACTGGGGTACCCACGGCCGCCCAGCAGTGCGGTCGCCTGATCGATCGCTTCGTCGAACGGTTCGTCCTCGAATCCCGAGAGGGGATTTGCCGTCACGAACGAGTGGACGGGCCACAGGGAGCCGACGGTCGTCGCCGCGTCGTCGATCCTGTCGCGGATGGCGGATTCAGTACTCATTGTACTCCTCCGTGGAGGTCAGCAGAGTCGCCGATGACGGTTGCGTCGCGTTCAGCAGTGCCACGTACAGACGCTGGCTGTGTTCATGGACGCCGGTCTCGATGGCCACGTAGATGGCGACGAAGCTGACCGCGATGACACCGTGGAGCAGGGTCAACTCGGTCGTCGCCGTGCCGACCGCCAGAAGCTCCGTGACGCCCTCGTACACGACGGCGTAGATGAGGATGGCCGGGAAGAAGACCAGCGGGACGGCCCCGTAGCGGGCCGTCCGCGAAAGCGAGGTGTGTTGGATCGTGCTGCGGGCGGCGTGGAGCGTCGTGAAGACGACGAAGAACGTCAACAGGAGGCCGCTGTCGACGTTCGCCCCCTTCCCGGTCATCACCGTGAACACCACGCCGCCGCCGAGACCGGTCAGCAGTGCCACGACGAGGCCACCGGCATCCGTGATGCCGCCGATCGTGTGCTCGGTAGTCTCGCTCGGGCTCGTCTGTTCGACCTGTTCGCCCGAACTGAGGAACTGGTAGGCCTTGTAGAACCCGTGGAGGATGAGATGGGTGATCGCGGCCGCGAAGAACCCGAGACCGACCTGCATGATCATGAAACCCATCTGGCCGACCGTCGAGCAGCCGAGTTTGCCCTTGACGTCCGTCTGGACCGACTTCAGTAGCTTCCCGCCGCTCGCGCTGGCCGCGCCGACGGCGACCACCGCGAGCATGAGCGTGGAGTCGACCGTGATGACCGGGGCGAAGCGGGTCAACAGGATGCCGCCGGCGTTGACGAACCCGGCGTGCATGAGCGCCGACGCCGGCGTCGGTGCGGTCATCGAGGAGAGCAGCCAGCCGTGGAACGGGATCAGGGCGGACTGGATCATCGCCGCGGTCACGAGCGCGCCGGCGGCGACGAGCCACACGGGCCCGCCGAGCGTGTCGGCGGCCGCACCGATCCCAGATATCGTCGTCGCCCCGGTCGCCCACCACAGCGATGCCAGCGCGACCCCGAGGAGCGCGCTGCTGGCGAGGAAGTACCTCCGAGCGACGCCGGCGGCCGCCCGCGCCTGCTTCCAACCGCTGACGGTTCCGATGAGGGTCGACATCGAGAGCCCCATCGCCAGCCAGAGGAGTCCGAACAGGGCGATGTGATCGGCCGCGACCAGTGCGATGACGAACACCGTGAAGGCGAACATCGTCGCGAAGAACTTCGTTACCTGTGCGCTGCCGGCCATGTACCGGCGGGAGTAGCTGTGGACGATACCGCTGAAGAACGTGACAACGACCCACAGGAGAACGGTCAGCCCGTCGACGGCGATCAGGCCGGGAACCTCCCACGCGACGCCGATCCGGGCTCGAGCGATGAGGACCGCGACGCTCGCCGCGAACAGCGACCACACCACCCACGTCAGTACAACGGGCACGGACGGCGAGTCCACCGTCGTGTCCGGAAGCGCTCCGACCGTCGGTTTCGAACTCCGTTCAGACATCCTGTGATCCATCCGGGCGACCGAGACGGGAGCCGCTCTCGTCTCGGTCGTCTCTACCCACCGGAGAGAACAGACTGCCTATTAATTCCTTCTATATTCACAATCTGTTCGATAAACTCGAATGAAAGAACATTATGGTTTCCGTGTGTCCGGGAGCATCCGATAACGAAGGTCACGTCGGCGGACCGTGCACCCGGATAGACGAGGTCTCCGGGGACCGAGCCTCTATCGTGGGCGATCCCGCCGCGTCGTTTAGGGGGACGGATACCTCCCATCGGGAGAGGAACCGGTACGCCGGGCCCTGAGTCACGGGGCCTCCGGTAGCCTCATCGGTCCTCGAGAGCGACGCACATTCGCGACTGTCGCACCGAAGCGGGCTGATGGTACCGGACCGTTCGAGACGCCGGTTCAGGAAACCATATCGTTATCGAAGCGCCAAGCCCCGACATGGAGGAACTATCGGGGACCGTTCTCGCCGGACGGTCGTTCGAACCGATCCGCGGACGCGTCGTCGTCGAGGACGGTCGGATCGAGTCCGTCGAGGAGACGGGGACGACGTCGACCGACATCGTACTGCCGGCGTTCGTCAACGCACACACGCACCTGGGGGATTCCGTCGCGAAGGAGGCGGCCGTCGGCCTCTCGCTCGAGGAGGCCGTGGCGCCGCCGGGGAGCCTGAAACACCGACGACTGGACGCGGCCGATCGGTCCGAACTCGTGACGGCGATGCGCCGGACGCTCCGATTCATGCAGCGAACCGGCACGGTCTCCTGTCTCGACTTCCGGGAGTCCGGGACCGCCGGAGTCCGCGTGCTTCGCGAGGCCGCGGAGGCCGTCGCCCTCGACCCGTTCGTCCTCGGAAGCGGGGATCGCTCCGTCCTCGATGTCGCCGACGGATACGGCGCATCCGGTGCGAACGACGACGACTTCGCCGACCAACGTGCGGCCTGCCGGAGCCGCGACGTCCCGTTCGCGATCCACGCCGGCGAACCCGACGCGACCGACATCCATCCGGCACTCGATCTGGAGCCGGAGCTCCTCGTCCACATGGTGCACGCGGAGCGGGAGCATCTCGAACGGGTCGAGGAACAGTCGGTGCCGATCGCGGTCTGTCCGAGAGCGAACACCGTGCTCGACGTCGGAACGCCACCGCTCCGGGAGTTACTCGAACACACGACGGTCGCGCTCGGGACCGACAACGTGATGCTGAACCCTCCGTCGATGTTTCGGGAGATGGCGTACACAGTCAGACAGTTCGACGTGACTGCCCGGGAAGTGCTACGGATGGCTACCGTGGCCGGCGCGGAGATCGCCGGACTCGACTGTGGCGTTATCGCCCCGGGTCGACGTGCCGCGTTCGTCGTCCTCGACGGGGATTCGGACAACTTGGCCGGATCGGCCGATCCGGTCGAGGCGGTCGTCCGGCGCGCGACCGAACTGGACGTCGAGCGGGTCGTCGTCTAGACGTCGTCCGTCGGCCGATCGGAGACGTCGAACTCGTCGAACGGTGTCGTCTCGTGGGTTCGAACGAGGACCTCGTCGGCGACGGTGAGTCCCATATCGAGCAGTTCCTGTGCGACGGGCGTGACCTCGCTGTCCGTCTCGCCGACGACAGTCACGAGGAGGTTCTGTTCACCGGTGACAAGCTCCTGAACCGACACGACGCCGTCTATGCCGAGGATATCGGGGATCAGGTCGCCACGTTCCGAGATCGTCGCCGTACAGTAGAGCAGCATTCGGAGCGGATAGCCGGATCTCTGATAGTCGACGCTGGCGCTGTATCCCTTGATCACGCCGTCCGACTGGAGACGCTGGATACGCTTGCGGACGGTACTGTCCGAGGTACCCGTTCGCTCCGCGATGTCTCCGGACGACATGTTGCGAGCGTCCTCCTGGAGCGCGTACAGGATCGCCCTGTCCACGTCGTCGATCTCCTCGTCGGTCATACCGGATGTCCGCGACAGGGGCACTTTAGCGTTGTACGTCGTCCGAGCTCTCATCGAGCGGTCCGTACTCTCCCCACGCCGCCGTCGCGAGGCGACCGCTCGGCGGGTTCCGGAGGATCGTCGCCACGGGGACACGGTCGTCTCCGAGACGCGCCACCGGGGACCGGGACCAGCAACGACATACGCCCCTGGCGCGGACGGTCGAGCGTGACCGACTGGAGCGACCATCCGGGCTACGAGCGGCTGTTCACCGGCGACAGCCTGTCGTTCGGTACGGGATTCCCGCTGACTGACGCGCGCGAGTCGCGCCCCTCCGTCCGGGAGGAAATGGCGCTGGCCGCCCACGCCGAGGCGGTCGGCTTCGACGGCCTGTGGGCGCGCGACGTACCGCTGTACTGGCCTCGCTTCGGCGACGCGGGGCAGACGTTCGATACGTGGCCGTGGCTCGGCCACCTCGCCGCCCACACCGACGAGGTCGCGATCGGAACCGCGAGCGCCGTGCTCCCGCTTCGACACCCGCTTCACGTCGCCAAGAGCGCCGCGACGGTGGATCACCTCTCGGACGGGCGCTTGGTGATGGGCGTCGCCACCGGCGACCGCGACCCGGAGTTCCCGGCGTTCGGCGTCGACATCGACGATCGCGGCGAGCGATTTCGCGAGTCGGTCGACCTCCTGCGGACGGTCTGGAGCGACGACTTCCCGGAGGTCGACGGCTCGTGGGGGGAGCTCGACGGCGACCTCGACGTGGTCCCGAAACCCGTCGGCGAGTCGATCCCGTTGCTTCCGACCGGGTTCGCCCGGCAGTCGATCGAGTGGATCGCGGATCACGGCGACGGCTGGTTCTTCTATCACCTCCCGGAATCGACGCTGGAGTCCTACCTCGACGACTGGCGTGCGGCCGCGGGTGGCAAGCCGTACGCGATGGCCGTTCGGACCGAACTCGCGGACGAGCCCGAGGCGGACCCCGAACAGCGGCACCTCGGCTATCGCGCAGGCGCGGAGTGGTTCGTCGAGTACTTCCGCGGCCTCGACGACCTGGGCGTCGACCACGTCCTCGTCTCGCCCGCCGGCGGCGACGACCCGGAGGCGGAGCTGACGCGGTTCGCGGAGACGGTGATCGAGCGAGTGTGAGCCGACCCGACGAGAGCGCGACCCGGTCCCGGACTGTCCGTTCCTGATGATTGATTAGGTGGGGCTCGTATCGACGGGCATGGACATCGATACCGAGGAGCTGCTCACGTCGCTGACCAAGCGCGAGGACAACGCCGCGATCAAGTCGTACCAGAACACCGTCGCGGTCGCGTGTCCCGCCTGCGGCGACCCGTTCGACGACCTCGTCGTCTGCAAGCAGAACCCCACGAGCCTCGACCTCTCGAAGCAGTTGGACCTCTGCGTCGGCGTCGACGACGGACAGGCGTACATCTTCACGCACAGCTGATCCGGCCGGGACGGGAACCGCCGATCGCGACCGCCGCTTCGGAGGCCCGAACCGGCGCGGTTTTGGCTCGCCGGACCAACCGTCGTCCGTGACCGATTGGCCTCCCCTCGACCCGGCCGACGCGCACGCGGTGGCCGACCGACGCGACGAGATCGTGGAGGCGGTCCGAGCGCACGCCGGACGCATCGCCTACCAGCTGGCGCTGCTGCAGGGTGGCGACTACGGTAGCCGGGACATCGACACCGACCGCGGTACGTGGACGGTGAAGTACGAGGGAGGCGACTTGGAGTACCTCCTGTTCTCACCGAAGAGCGGCGCGGACGTGTACGTGATCTCGACGAAGCGCGACCCGGAGCCCGGACCGCTGGCGACGGCGCTCGCGGACTACGGCGCGTTCGTCCGCGGGTTCAACGACTACGTCGCCTCGCTGGAGGGCGTCCTCGACGACGTGTCCGCGGAGTTCCCGGATGCGACGACGACGGAGACGGCAGTCGCCGAGCGCGACCGCGTGCTCGACGCCGTTCGCGACGCCTGCGACCGGATGGCCGGCGAACTGCACCGCTATGAGGGGGGTGACTACGGCACCTACGCCGCCCGCGTCGACGGCACCCGCTGGGAACTGAAGTGGGACCGCGACGACGTCTCCTACCTCCGTGCGGGCGGCAGCGGCGGCGTCTACCTCCTCTCGCAGTACGAGGCGCCCTCCGCGGCCGACGTGCGGCAGTACGCCCCGAAGTTCCGCGGCTTCGTCGAGGCGTACAACGAGGAGATCGCGGACCTGGAGTCGGAACTGGCGGTGATCGAGCTGTGAGTCGTCGCCGCTGACGTCGCCGTCGTTCCTGCCGTCGCCACCGTCGCAATGGACGTCCGCCCGCGTGTGGAGGGCGGACGCAGTAGAATCGGTGCCTCTCCCAACGCAGATGGAATCGCTACCTCGTACGGCGAACGCTCTCGGTCGAGTCGCGTTGGGGGACGGGGGCGTCCTGCGAGCCGGCTTACAGCCCGGCGTAGGGGCCGCCCTTCGCCTCGGTGAGGCGGTCGACCTGCGCCTCGGAGAGGTCGATCGTCGCGGCCGCGAGGTTCTCCTCCAACTGCTCGGTCGTGCGGGCGCCGACGATCGGCGCCGTGACGCCGTCGCGGTGCATCAACCACGCGAGGGCGGTCTGTGCGGGCGAGGCGTCGACCTCGTCCGCGACGGCGTCGAGCTCGTCGTGCACGTCGAAGTTCTCCTCGGTGAGGTACGCTTCCTCGAACCGGCTGGACTCGACGACGCGCGAGTCGCCGGTCAGTCCGTCCTCGCGATCGTACTTCCCGGTGAGGAACCCCTGCCCGAGCGGGCTCCACGGACAGACGGCGAGGTCCTCGTGGCGGGCGAACTCGAGGTAATCTCCCTCGATCTCGCGGTCGACGAGGTTGTACCGCGGCTGGAGCACCGTGAACGGCTCCCAGCCCTCGCTGCGGGCGATCTCGTTCGCCCGTGCGACCTTCCAGGCGTTGGGCCGCAGCGTCGAGGCGCCGAGGTAGTGGACCTTTCCGTCCTCGACGAGACCGTTGAGCGTCTTCATCATCTCTCTGGCGTCCGTCTGGTCGTCCCAGCGGTGGATGTACAGCACGTCGACGTAGTCGGTGCCGAGCCGGTCGAGCAGGGCGTCGATCCGGTGGCGGATGTTCTTCCGGTTCGTGCCGCGGCTGTTGGGGTCGCCGTCGCGGATCTGCCAGAAGATCTTGGAGGCGACCGTGTAGCGCTCGCGGTCTCGGTCGGCGAGCCAGTCGCCGATCCAGCGCTCGCTCTCGCCGCCGCCGTACACGTCGGCGGTGTCGATGTATCGTCCGCCCGCCTCCGCATAGGCGTCGAGCAGCTCGTGTGCGCGCTTCTCGCCGATCTCCACGTTGCCTTCCTCGGTCTCCTTCCCGAACCGCCACGTGCCGAACTGCAGTTCGCTCGTTTGGATGCCGGTGCCGCCGAGCTGAACGAACTCCATGTCGATGTCCGCGAGGTCTGTCATCGATAGCTGGTTCGTCGGTTCGAGTGAAAAGCGTTCAGCATGCGGCACGCGACGGGAGGGGTTCGCCGACGACCGGGTACCGACGGGGTCGAGACCCTCGGCAGAACTGATCCGGACCGAACGCCGGGTGGTGGATCCGGGGTACCCGCGACGGATGCGGCAACGGCGCTCCGCCCCTCACACGGTCAGGGGTCGTTCAGTGGCGCCAGGTTCCTGGTCCCCGATCCGAACGGGGACCGCTCCACTCGACAGGAGTATCGACGCTCCCGATCCGTCTCGATGGGACCCGGACAAACAGCCCGGCAGTCGGCCGATCCCGGGCTCGCTGTCGCCGCCGGAAACCATCTGGAAACCAAAAGAGATAATTTCGACGCTGCTGTTTTCACACTCCTCTCGGCATCGTTCTCGTGCATGTCCATGCAATTACTGGATGAGGCCGACGCCTACACCATAGAATGGGACCCGAACAACGAGATCCCGGTATTCAGATGGGAGGAATCCGTCAGAGGAGAGGAGTTCCGCGAGTACTCCCGTCGGTTTCAGGAGGTAATGGACGAGCGAGGCACCGAGAAGTACATCGTCGACACGCGGGCGATCACCGCTCACGACGACTCCGACAAGCAGTGGCTCGCGGAGACTTGGGTCCCCGAACTCATCGAACAAGGGATCCGCCGTGCCGCCGGCGTCTACGGTGAATCGGCGATCGCCTCCATGGAGATGGAGAAAGTGGAGAAGAACTTGAGCGCCATTCACCCGGACTACGAGTTCCGCGTGTTCGCGACCGAGGAGGAAGCGAAGGAGTGGCTGGCGACGGCGTGACCCGATCGACCGTTCGGTGTTGAGATCCCCATGGTGAAGTCGATCCCCGCCTCGCAGGGAACAACACGGTCCGGATACCGCACCGGCGACGGCCGACCGACGCTCCCGGCCGCTTTCGCGGTAATGGACCCCAGGGGTCACCCGGTCACTACCTCCCGGAGATCCGGTTCGGCAGCGCCTCGACCGAGACATCGCCGGTGCTGTCCATGTGACGCTCGCGGGCGGGGCCGTCTCGGGGTCTCCGTCGATCTCGTCACCGCGACCCTCGGACGATCTGTCCTCGCTGTCGTCGTGATCCGTCCGCTATCGACCTCCCGAGGGACCGCTCGGCGCCGTCGATCGGTCGCTCGGTGTGAGTTCCGACCCCCGTGTACTCGACGGCCACCACCGCCCCGGGAACACGTTTATGTCATCTGTTGCCCGTCCCCGAAACGACATGTCGACAACATCCGTACGAGGGATGGTCGGGGGGATGGCACGGCGTGGCAACCCGGCGTTCGCGGTCGCCGTCGTGGCGGTCCCGCTGCTCGCGCTCGGCTACGCGGTCACCGGCGCTTCGGTCCAGATCCACACCTACGTCCACGTGATGGCAGGGCTCATGTGGACGGGAACGGACATCTTCATCGGCGCCGTGCTCGGCCCGGTCGTCGGCGGCCTCGACGAGGAACAGAGCGCGGCAGTGTTCGAGCGACTGACCCCGAAGACGTCGTTCCTCCTCCCGGCGTTGGCGTTCACGACGATCGCGGGCGGGATCACGCTCGCGCAGCGTGTCGGCGCGTTCCCCCACGCGGACTCGTGGCTCCCGCTGTTCACCGCCGCGAACGTGATCCCGATCCTCCTGCTGTTCGGCTATCGGATGAACGTCTTCGGC
>ENA-ORDC01001606-ORDC01001606.1-marine-metagenome-genome-assembly--contig:-NODE-1606-length-15993-cov-3.291405_pt1 | contig 15993 bp, 20 predicted proteins | sample MGYA00237783_ERZ508515 | MGnify/ENA primary metagenome ERZ508515 (study PRJEB26186, sample SAMN06268792) | marine metagenome | isolation source: Eden Landing Ponds, San Francisco, CA, USA | place... | reverse complement strand
GAACACGGAAGATAAGCCCGCCAGCGTTCCGGTGAGTACTGGAGTGCGCGAGCCTCTGGGAAACTCGGTTCGCCGCCTGCCATTCATATCACGGCCCGACGGACGCGGTGTCCGTCGGGCCGTTTTCATTTCTGGAGCGGGATCCGCTCCACTCGACGTCGACAGCGGCCGCGCCGCGGACCGCTATCCTTAACCACGACACTACACTACCGACGACTGCGCCAAGGTGGCAGAGTGGCCTTACGCGGTCGCCTGCAGAGCGACTATACGCCGGTTCAAATCCGGCCCTTGGCTTATTCCGACCGGTGAGCGACAGGTGTTGACCGCGGTGGGTTTTTGCCCTCCGCCGGTCCAGCGGAGGTATGGAGATAGAGACGGTGCTCGTTCCCGTCGACGGGAGCGAGGAGTCGGTGGCTGCCGCCGAGTACGGCGTCGCGCTCGCCGACGCGTACGACGCCGGTCTCCACGCGCTGTACGTGTTCGGTGAGGGGGTCGTCCGCGGCGTCGAGGCCGGCGACCTGGAAGAACAGCAGGTCGCCGCCGAGTCGGAGGCGTTCATGGACGACGTCCGCGAGCTGGCCGGCGACGTGCCGGTGAGCCACGCGACAGCCGCCGGCTTCTCGCTGTCGCGGCTCTCGCGGCATCCGGGCAGCGTGATTCTGGACGCGGCCGACGACGTGGACGCTGATTTCCTCGTCATCCCCCGCGAACCCGCGACCGAGGCGTCGGCCTCGGTGCTCGAGAAGGCCGCCGAGTACGTACTCGCCCACGCGACCCAGCCCGTGTTGTCGGTGTAGCCGAACGCTCTTTGCGGCACCGCCACTCCGTCCGGTATGTCCACCGACCCGACCACCCCGTGGGAGCGGCTGCTCGATGTCGTCGCCGACGCGGCCGCCGAGTACCGCGAGGCCGGGCGTACCGTCGTCGCCGTGGAGCCGACCGACGTGTCGGTCACGCCGCCTGGCGAGGGACCGTTCGGACTCGTGCTCGTCGTCGCCGACGCGGCCCACGCGGAACTCGTCGAGCTGGCTGCCGCACACGAGTTTCGGACGGCGGACGTGTTTCGCCGAGTGACCGACGACGTCGTGTTGCTCGCGGTCGCGCTCGAGAGCGCGGACGGGGAGGCATCGGTCGTGCTGCCGGCGTACTACGAGCGGACGGCGGTGGAGGAGGGGCAGCTCCGTGCCCACGACGGGTCGCTGTTCACGCACGTCCGCGGGCTCGGCGGCACGAATGTCGTCACGTTCGAGCACGCGGAGCCGTCGGCGTTCTTCCCAGACGAGCGGTTCGACGAGGGGTAGCGGTTCGGCCGAACCGCCCGCTCTCACTCCCCGTCGTGTTCCGTCGCGACCGCGTGGGTGTGGCCACACTCGGGGCAGGTGACCTCGTCGTGGCGCAGCGCTGCTGAGTGTTCGCGCACCTCCCGCATCACCTCGGAGATGCGGTCTTCGGCGTCGAGCTCCTCATCGACGGAGAGCTCGACCCCCTCGACCTCGAGGAGGAACTTCGCGATCTCCGTCACTTCGTACATCAGGTCGTCGAGCTCCTCGGCGGTGAAGAAGTCGCACATCGCGCCGTAGAGGAACGTCGCGCCGGCCTTCCGAACCTTCCCCTCGAAGGAGGCACGCGCCTGATTGACCGCCTGTGGCGAGTAGGTGTCCGTCATGAACGGGACGAGTTCGGGGAGGTTCTCTCCGATCTTCGTCATCTCGACGCCCGTCTCGGTGCGGAAATCCGCACAGAGCCGCGCGATCGCCCACTCGCGGGCCGTGATGTACGTCCGGTCGCGGAGGAACTCGTTCGCCCGGTCGTACGTCGCGCCGTCGATCTTCGAGAAGCGTTCGTACTCACGGACGTCCGCGGGCACCTCGTCGTCCGACGCTTCGGCGGCGGGCTCGTCGACCCGGCTGACCGCCTGCGTGACCTCCTCCCCGTCGACCGAACCGGACGCGTCACTCATACGTCGGGCTGGGTTCCGCCGTCGAAAAAGCGTATCGCCGGCGTCTGACGGACGGCGGACGGATCGGGGCAGCGACTCCGAGCGTCACTCCACTTCGCGCCGGCGGTCGGCGTCGGTGGCGACCACGCTATCCTCGTCCGCCAACTGCGATTCGAGTCGTTGCTCGAACTCCGCGTCGGTGAGTTCGCCGTTCGCGTACTGCTGTTTGAGCCGCTCCACCGGGTCGATCGGCTCCCCATCGTCGTCCGCGTCGGATTCGTCTTCTGCGCCGGAGAGAACGGCCACGAGCGGGACGAGGACGGCGAACCCGACCACCCACACGGCGGGAAACCACTCGATGCCGGCGAACAGCGCGATGAAGCCGGCACCGAGAACGAGAAACACGGTCACTGCGGTCGGCTTCTCCCGTCCGCTGGCGAGTGAGCCCATACGCGACGGTCGGTTCGCCCGGGCGAAAAAACCTCCCGCCCGTGCCGGGACGCTTTTGCCCCCTGGCGGCGTTGCCGCCGGCATGAACGTGCTGTTGGGCATCGGCGGCAGCGAGGACTCGCTTCGGGCGCTCGAGCGCACCATCGAACGCGCGCTGGAGGCCGGCGACGACCTCACCGTCGCGGTTCTCGACAATCCCGACTCGGATCCGACGCAGGCGGCGGTCGCCGAGCGCGCCCGCGAGCGGCTCGACGCGGCTGGGCTCGACGCGGAGGTTCGCGAACTCGATGGGCATCCGGGGAGTGCACTGGTCGATCTCGCGGAGTCCGAGGGGTTCGACCGCATCGCGCTCGGGGGCGGGGAGACGAGCCCGCTCGGGAAGATCCAGCTCGGCTCCATCGCCGAGTTCGTCCTGTTGAACGCCTCGGTCTCGGTTACGCTGGTACGATGAGTCGCGTCTATCCCGACGACGTGGCCGGCCCATATGAGGCGCCGTCCCGGTCGTTCACCGACCGGGAGGGGCGTGCCATCGAGCTCCGCCGGTTCGAGCCGTCGGCGATGGAGTCGCTGGTGGAAATGTACGTCCACTTCCACCCGGAGGACCGGGCACAGGGTATCCCCCCGAAGGGGGAACAGAGCGTCCGGGAGTGGCTCGACACTATCATCGACGACGACGGCGTGAACGTCGTCGCGTGGCACGGCGACGACGCGGTCGGCCACGCGACGCTCGTCCCGGAGTTCCGCGACCACCCGGACGACGAGGTGTCCGAACACGAACTCGCCATCTTCGTGCTCCGCGAGTATCAGGAGGCCGGCATCGGCTCACAGCTCATCGAGGCGCTGCTCGGCGCGGGCCGGGCGGATGGCGTCGAGAACGTCTGGCTCACGGTCGAACGCTGGAACAACGCCGCGGTCGCGCTGTACGAGAAGGTCGGGTTCGAGCCCTCCGACACGGGGAGCTTCGAGCTGGAGATGGCCGCTCGGCTCCGCTGAGACGGCGGTTCGGCTGGAACGCCGGCTACGACGACCGTACGTTCTCGCCGACGGCGTCCCCGAACCGCTCGTCGTCGCCGTCGCGTTCGTAGACGACGGAGCCGCGCACGAGCGTCAGCTCCGGGAAGACGCCCTCGAACCCCTCGAACGGCGTCCACTCGCACTTCGTGTGGCGGTCCGCGCCGCTAATCTTCCGCGGCGTCTCCGGGTCGACGAGCACGAGGTCGGCGTCGTAGCCCGGCTCGACCCGTCCCTTCCGTGGTAGGTCGAAGACGGCGGCCGGGGTCGCGGCGGTGAGGTCGCGCACGCGCTCGTAGCTCAGCTCCCCCTGCCGTGCGAGGTCGACGAGCAGCGGCAGTGCCGTCTCCACCCCCGGCACGCCCGACGGCGCCGTCCAGATGTCGGCGTCCTTCTCCGCGCGGGTGTGCGGTGCGTGGTCGGTCGCGACGATATCGACCGTCCCGTCGGCGACGCGCTCGAACACAGCCCCGCGCCGCGCTTCCGAGCGGAGCGGGGGGTTCATCCGGCCGTACGTCCCGAGCTGGTCGAGGTCGGCGCGTGACAGCAGCAGGTGGTGCGGCGTCACCTCGCAGGTCGCGCCAGCCTCGGCAGCGGTGTCGATCCCCTCCGGTGTCGACGTGTGTGCGATGTGGAGGTCGACGTCGCCGCCGGCGGCCGCACAGGCCTGCTCGACGGCGGCGGCCTCCGCTTCGGCCGTCCGGAACGCGCTCCACGCGTCCGCGTCGTGCCGTTCGTTCTCGCCGCCGGGGCGAACCGACTCGTCGAACAGCGTCGCGTCTTCCGCGTGGACGGTGACGGTGACGCCGGCCGACGCGGCGTGGTCGAGCGCCGCCTCGAACAGCGGCGCCTCGATGCCCATCTCTCCCGTTGAGTCGGCGAGGAACACCTCGCCGAGCGCGAACAGGGGTCGGTCGAACAGCGAGTCGGGGTCCCACGACTCGGTCACGCCCCCGCTGATGCCGTAATCGATGAGCGAGTCGGCGGCGAGGTCGGCCTTCGCGTCGAACGCTGCGCCGTCCGTCGTCGGTGGGTCGGTGTTCGGCTGGTCGACGACGGTCGTCACGCCGCCCGCGGCCGCCGAGCGCGACCCCGTTGCCCACGTCTCCTTGTGCGGGAAGCCGGGCTGGCGGAAGTGGACGTGCGCGTCGATCATCCCCGGGAGGAGCAGGCGGCCGTCGGCGTCGACGACGCGCTCCCCGTCGTCGGGGGTGAGCGCCGGCTCGACCGCGGCGATCCGCTCGCCGTCGACGCGGACGTCCCGGGTCCGGCCGTCGGCGAGGTCGGCGTTCTCGAAGAGCATCAGTGTGGCCGTCGGTGCGTCTCGCCGGGGGGTAAGTGTCCCGAAGTCCGTGGCGCGTCACTCGATGGTTTCGACCGTCCGCTCGCAGTCGCCGACGAGGGCGGCCTCCAGCGCCCGGGCGACGGCCTCGGGGTCGGCGGTTCCACCCGCCCGGGCGACGCTCCCGACGGCATCGGGGTCGAACGGCACGTCGAGCGCGTCGTAGACGGGGCCGAGCACGTCGGCGATCGGTCCGTGGTCGCGGACGACGGCGATCCCGGCGACCTGTGCGACGCCGTCGCTGACGCGCTGTGCCAGCCCGACGAGCTTCCCGTCGGCCGACAGCGAGTGTTGGCCAGGACAGAACGCTCCGGGGGGCTCACCCCGTTCGGCGTCCACGCCGACCGATGCGAGCCCCTGCCGAACGTCCTCGAGCGCCGCCTCGTAGCGGTCGTCCAGCCCGCGGCGCACGTCGTCGATCGGCTGGAACCGGCAGAATGCGACCGTGTTTCCCGTGTACGCGACGGCACGCCCCCCGACGTCGCGCTCGTAGGGGGGGTAGCCGCGCTCGCTCGCGGCCGCGCGGGCCCGCTCGTAGCCGTCCGCACGCGCGTCGCGCCGTCCGAAGGCGACCTGCCTGTGGGGTCGCCATGCTCTAACGACCCCCTCGTCCGTCGCCGCGACGTCCTCGCGGAGCGCGGCGGTGATCGCTCGGTCGTCGTCGACGGCCTCCGCCCGTCCCCGAACCACGCGCATACGTTGACTCCGGGTCGGGGTGGCTAAAGGGTCGCGCTCCCACTCGTTCGTATGGTCACGCTGTCCGGGGATGTCGTCGACCGCTACGAGCGGTTCTCGCTGTACAACTCCCCGTATCCTGCCCACGACCGGGGTCGAGCGGTGGATCTCTACCCCGGTGAGAACGGCGGGCCGGCCCCCTCGCCCGTCGCCGGCGAGGTACTCGACACGCGGACAGTCCGGTGTCCGGACCGGCCGTATGCCGTCGCCGAGGACCACCTCATCGTCATCGACGTCGGCGACCGGGTGGCCCGCGTGCTCCACGTCGACCCGGCGGTCTCGCCCGGTGACACGGTCGCGGTCGGCGACTCGCTCGGGACGCTCGTCCGCTCCGGCTTCTTCGGGCAGTGGGTCGACGACCACCTCCATCTCGGCTTCCGCGCACCCGACGCGAACCCGTACAGAGCGTCGGGGTCGCTCCCGCTCGCTCTCGATGTCGTGGTCGATCCGGTCCCGTGGGACGGGACGGGAACTGTCGCCGCGGTCGGGCCGACCCACGTCACGCTCGACGCGCCGACGCACTCCGGTGCAGGCTTCGCGGCGATCGCGAGCGACGAGGGCGTCCCCCTCGATGGGGGGCTCGTCCACTACGGGGGCGGCGGGGCGTTCGGTGGTCACGAGGGACAGCTCTCGCTTCTGGGCTGTGCAGTCGGGGTCGCCGACGGGCGCGACGTGGCGTGGAACGATGTCGCGGTTCGCGCGAACGGGCAGCGCGCGACGGGCCTGTCGCTGTTCGCCTCCCGGATCGGCGTCGGCGCGAAACTCGTCTTCCACGAGGGACACGGGTTCGCCGTCGGCGACGCGGTCCGGGTAACCGTGGAGCCGACGGACGACCGGATACGGCTCGACTAGCCGTCGCGGTCGCGCCACGCCTCGCGTTGTGCGACGTACGCCTCGTCGGCCTCGACGAGCTCCCACCAGCGCTCGAAGACGAGCGCAGCCTCGCGTTTGTCGTGGTCGGCCCACTGCTCCGGCTCCCGCTCCTCGCCGTCCTCGTACTTCCGGCCGCCGGGGTAGCGCGCGTACCGCATCGCCCGGGTGTACCCCATCTGGAGGTACTTCCGCGCCATGTCCATCCCGGGGAACTCGTCGTTCCGCCGGTAGGCACGGAACCGCTCGTGGATCGCCTCGCCGGCCTCGTCGGCCGTCTCACGGTCGGCGTACCCCCACAGTGGCAGCAGCTCCGATTTGTACGGCTCGACTTTGAACGCGCCCTGTTCTCCCCGCTCGACGCGATAGCGCTCCGGTTCCGCGCGGAAATCCACGTCATACTCGGGTCCATCGGTCTCGTTCGGGCGGTCGTTCCCGTCGTCGCTCACGGCCGTCGTTGGGCCCTCGTGGCCGTATGCGTGTTCCCGTCAGATGTTTACGTCGAGCCGTGAAGTGAGCCGTATGGACCGACAGCAGCTCCTCGCGCTGCTCATGGTGTTTCTGATGGTGTTCTCCTCGGTCGCCTACGCGGCGGCGTCGCTGCTTTAGTCCGTTCCCCACACGTCGCCGAGCGGGTGATCGTCGAGCGACTGCGGGCTCTTGCTGCTTCCGCCGTCGCCGCTGGTCGCGGTCCGCGACGAGTCCCTGCCGGTCGCGTTTCGCCCCTCAGTCGAGTTCGGATCGAACGCCGGCAGCTCCGGCCGGTCCATCGCGTCCACCTGCGCGGCGAACCAGTCGGGGGTATCTCCCCGCGCCCGGTCGAACAGGTCGAGCAGCGACGAGTCGGCGAGATAGGTCGCGCCGTAGTCGTCCGGCGCGCGCACCACCCGCCCGGCCGCCTGAATCACCGTCCGCAGCGCCGCACGGTAGTACCAGCCCCACTGTCCGTCCTCGAGCCGTCGGGCGACCCGTGAGTCGCGCGTGTTCGGATACGGTGCTTTACAGATAACCTGCCAGCGACACAGTTCGCCCGCGAGATCGAGCGCCTCCTCCATCTTCACCGAGACGAAGACGGCGTTCCCGGACGACTGTTTCCAGCCGCGCAGCGCCGCGTCGCGGGTCTCGGTGTCGTGGCTACGGACGCGTCCTCCGACCCCGAGCTCATCGAGCTCGTCGACGAGGCGCTCGGCGATGGCGTAGCTGTGGGCGTGGATCAGTCCCTTCTCGTCCGGATGGCGAGCCATCAGCTGGGCGACGGTGCGGGCGACCTTCGGCAGCGTCTCGTCGCGACGTTCGTAGGTCATCTTCCCGCAGGTGACGTCGTACAGCGGCCGGTTCCCGAGCGGGAAGGTGTGGGGAACGTCGACCAGCGCCACGTTCTCGGGGTTCAGCCCCGTCCCGGCGCAGAACGCTTCCTTGTTCAGGATGGTCGCCGACAGCAGCGCGAACTGATTGCCGCGGTCCCAGACGGTGTGGCCGAGATAGCGGGCGGGGTCCATCGGCTTCACCGTCACGGCGTTCCCGGCGCCGTCTGGCTGGTCGACGACCCACGTCGTCGGGCTCTCCGGGTCGCTGACGTCCTCGAGGAACCAGCCAAGCTCTCGGGTCAGTTCGGCGAGTCGGTCGCGCTCCCCCACCTCGCTGCGGGACAGCTCCGGTTTCCCGCGGAGCTCCTCCTGTCGGCGGTCACACACCCGGAGCAGCCGCTCGGCGTACCCTTCGACGTCACGGAGTCGCTCGACCTCCGGCGGTTCGCAGGCGTCCCACACGGGCACCCGCGCGGGCGAGAGCTCGATGGTCGCGTACATCTCCGCCCACTCCGCGAGCCCGTGCGCCTCGTCGATGACGACCACGTCCCGCTTCCCGAACACGTCGGAGCCGGCGGTTCGCATGAAGTACGCGAGCGTCATCGCCGCAATCGACCGGTTCGCGGCGATGGACCGGTCGGAGAAGTACGGACAGCGGTGCTTGACGGGGCAGTCGAACCCCGTCTCCCGGGCGCAGGGTGCCTCCGTGACGGGGGTGTCGGTCTCCCCGGGGAGAATGCAGTCGTAGTTCCTCTTCCCGCGGACGACGGCGAAGTCGTCGAGCAGGTCGTCGCCGGCCACGTCGTCGAGCTGGGACACCTGCGGTGTGGTGTAGTAGGCACCGTGGGCCTCCACGCCGTCGGTTTCGCCCGGCGTCCGTGCGCAGCCGGCGATGGCCCGCGCGAGCAGCGACTTCCCGCTGCCGGTCGGCGCCCGAACGAGCACGACGTCGTTGCCCGCCTCGAACGCCTCGCGGATGCGTCCCAGCGCCTCCTGTTGCGCTCCCCGGAACGTGGGTGCCGGGAACGCCGCCTCCATCCGCTCGGGGTTCACGGCCGGACGGACCCGCGCGACGGGCGTAAACGTCTCGGTGTCACTCGCCGTCGAGCGCGGCGATGTCCGACGAATCCGGTTCGTCGGGGAGCCGGTCGATACAGTCGTAACACAACAGGTGCTCGCTCCCATCCGACAGTTCGAGCGTCAGCCCCTCGGCCTCGTCGCCGCCGAACGTCCAGATGTTCGTGATGCCACCGGCTATCGTCACGCGCTGGCCGCAGCCGTCGCACGGCTCGGTCGCCATACACCGCGTACGGTGCGGTGCGGGAAGACGCTACCGTCCGTCAGTCAGCGCCCCGGCGCCGACCGCCCCGCCGGTCGCCACGTTTCGGCGGGTTGACGAACAGCGCGTCGACGACCGCCGCGGTTCCGACGAGCGCGGCGGCAGCGAGCGCGCCGTGGGTGGGGATCGAGGAGAGCAGCCCCGCAACGAGTGCGACGACGAACGCGAGGGGAACGACGGCCAGCACGAGGTCGTACCGTGTCGGCACCGGTCCACGGGTCGTTCGCTCGACGATCCGTTTTTCCTGTGTTCGGTCCCGCTCCATGCGCGTTCACCTCGTGTGTGCGTTCGGACCATCTCCACAAAAAAGTAACACAGGACGCCGGCTGTGGCTTCACATAACTTATCGTGTGGTTATTCCGGTTAGTCACCGGCCGCGATGTCGACGACCTCGTGGAGCGATTCCACCTCGAAGGCCGGTGGGGTCTCGTGGTCGACGTCGTCGTTGTGCTCCCGGCGGACGAAGACGGGGTCCATCCCGGCCCGGTGCGCCGCGACGATGTCGCTCGCGCTGTCGCCGACGTACAGCGCCGAGTCGGCATCGAGGTCGGCCAGCGCCCGGTCGAGGTAGTGGGTGTTCGGCTTCTTCAGCCGGAGGCTCTCGACGGTCTTCTCGCGGCCGTAGTAGGTGTCGAAGGCCCCGTCGAGTCCGAAGAAATCCAAGATGAACTCGACCGTTGTGTGGTGGTTGTTGCTCACGACGCCCCGTCTGCCGACCACGTTATCGAGCGCGCTCACGTCGTCGTAGAGCCCGCGGTCGCCGGCTCGGAAGGCGTCGAACTGCGACTGTTCGTCGTGTCGCTCGCGAGCGGCCCACAGTTCTGCGGCGTCGAGGTCGTACGCCCGGGCGATCTCCTCGAGCCGATCGACGGTCACGCCGTGTCGGAGGGCGGAGACGTGCTCGTCGTCGATCCGCGTCACGCCCAGCTCCGCGAACGCGTCGCGGATGGCTGCAGCCTGGGTCTCTCTTGCGGGCGGCGCGACGAGCACGCCGTCGTTATCGAACAGGACGGCATCGTATCCGGACACGCCCGTCCGTTCACGGCGGCCGCTGTTCGACGTTTCGGTTTTCCCCGGAACGTGCCGTCGTGCGGCGCCGCCGCTCGCGAGTAAGGTGGTCGCTAGGAGAGCGGGCTGCTCACCGGTCGGACTTGATCTCCTTGAACTGATCGAGCAGCGCCTCCGCGGAGTCACCGGAGTCGTAGCTCACGCTCCCGTGGTACTCCGTCCGGTCGTCGTCGTCGCTCACGTCGACGCTGGCTGCCTTCGCTTCGCGGCGCTCGTGCTCGTCTTCGTCATATGCACCCATACTCATGGTAGTGAGTACCACTTGTGAACAGTTGCCTATTAATGTATTGGTAAATACGGCCGCGCCGGCCGGCGATGACAACCGGTTAACCGCTTCGGCGCGAAGGGGAACCGTGGCAGGGCCGCTCCGCTTCCGCCGGTCGAACGAGTCGTGGAACGAACCGCGGGTTCGGAAGCAGCTGCTCCGGCCGCTGGACGAGTCGTTCGGCGCACGGATCGAGTCGCCGTGGTTCGAACCGCCGGACGGCTACGAGGCGGTTCGGCTGGAGATGGACAACGGCGACTTCGCGCTGTTCTGCTGGGACGGCGGCCGGGCGTACTGGCTGGGCAACACGACGACGCCCGAGACGCTGTGGCGCACGGAGAAGTACGACTTCACCGAGATACCGTATCTCGTCGCGCGCTGGGCACAGCGGGAGCTGCTCGCTCGCCTCGAACTCGTCGACCCGTGGCTCGCCGACTACGACCACGTCGCGTGGTTCTTCCTCCCGGTGTTTCTCTCGAAGGACGGCCGAGAGACGACCCGCGCCTTCTTCGCCGAGCACGCAGCCGGCTTTCCCGACGCGAGCCGTGACGAGGCGCTCGCCTTTCTCGACGACGTGCTCTCGACCGGCGTGCTCGACGACTACCGCTACACGATGGCCGCGAAGCTGGGCACCAGCGAAGGAATGGATGTGGGCCGGATGAGCGCGACGATGGCGGAGTTCATCGTCGCGAAGCTGCTCGCCGACGCCGGCGTCGACTTCGAGCCCGAAGTGGAACTCGACAGCGGCCACGCGCTCGACTTCCGCGTCGCCGGCGAGTATCTCGTCGAGGTGACCCGACCGCTCCCGCCGGGTCGTCGCAGTCGCGCTGACACGCCCGTCGCCGCGGTTCGAGAGACGGCGAACGCGAAGATGGACGCGCAGCTCCGTGCACACCCGTCGGCGACGCTGTTCGTCGACTGCTCGTCCTTCCGGGACGACGAGTGGGCTTCCGTCCGGGCGGAACAGCCCAGCGTGCGCCACGAGCCGACCGTCGTGTTCCGTGCCCGTCCCGACGGGCACGTCGAGGGATACCGGGTCGGCACTCTCCCGTTCGAGTTGGGCGACGCTGTGCAATGGGTTGGCTGACAGGCGGACCGTCCCCCGACGCCGGGCCGGCGGTCCGCGCTCCCGCCGTGACCGACCCGGCCGACACTCAGGTCACGGGCCGGCTGGTCGCGTTCTCGGTGATAAGGATACGGACGAGCGAACGCCGCCTTCAGTCGCGCGCGGCGTCCCGTCTCAGAAGGAGAGCTGCGTCGGGCCGTCCTCGCCGACGGTCGGCGCGTCTCGGTCCGAGTATCCCTTCCGCCCGATCGCACCCTCGGAAACGGCGGACATCGCGGCCTGCTTCGCATCCTCGGCGTCGTGGTACGTGGTGTCGCCGAGCCGCCCGAGCGCCTCGCCGAACGTCTCGGAGCCGTCCTGCAGGTCGAGCTCCGTCTCGCCGTACGCCTCGATGAGCTCCTTTCCGGTGGCGGGGTAGCTGTGTGCGTCCAGGTCGGCGTCCGCGTTCTCCAGCAGTCGCATACCCGTATCGAGCCGCGAATCCTTAATGAACGTTATGTAGGAATACCATTCCATAATGGTGATTCATTAAGGATATGGAAGGGTGAACCGGTGACACACCGTCGCCGACGCGAATGAGCAAGCGGTTTCACCGCGCCGGCCGTCGTTCGAGTGTGAACACCGTCGTCGCTGACCTCCACACGCACACGACGAACTCGGACGGGGAGATGACGCTCGACGACGTACCGGTCGCGGCCGCCGAGGCCGGTGTCGACGTCGTCGCCGTGACTGACCACGACCGCGTCCACCCGGACCTCGACACTCCGTGGGAAGACCGCGACGGCGTCCGCATCGTCCACGGAATCGAACTCCGCGTCGAGAGTCCCGCCGGTCGCGTCGACCTGCTCGGCTACGGCGTTGAGCCGACGCCCGCGCTCGAACGCGAGATCGAACGGCTTCAGACCGACCGTGCACGGCGTGGCGCGCGGATCATCGAGAACGTGGAGTCGCGTCTCGACGTCGATCTCGACCTCGAAGGCCGGGCCGGTATCGGCCGGCCGAACATCGCGCGCGCCGTCGCCGACGCGACCGACATGACCGTTCAGGAGGTGTTCGACGAGCTCATCGGCAACGACGGTCCCTGCTACGTCGCCCGCGAGGTCCCCGATTTCGAGACGGGCCGCGAACTGCTCGCCGAGGCCTGCGGCCTCGTTGGTCTCGCCCACCCGCTCCGGTACGACGACCCCGCAGCCGCGCTGGAGCTGTGTGCCGACCTCGACGCTGTCGAGCGGTTCTACCCGTACGGTGGCGACCCCGACCCGGCACCCGTCGCCGAGGCGGTCGACCGGTACGACCTCGTCGCGACCGGGGGGAGCGACGCCCACGACCACACCCTCGGCCGGGCTGGCCTCGACGCCGACGGGCTCGCCCGATTCTGCGCCGCGGCGGGGTTGCCCGACCCGTAGCCGTTTTCACCCCCGACCGCGTAGCCGGTCGTATGCAGTGTCACTACTGCGAGGCGGAGGCCGCCGTCGCAGTCGAGAAGGACCACATCAAGGTCGGGCTCTGTGAGGCCCACTTCCGCGACCGCCTCGAGGAGCTCAAAGAGGACGGGTGGCTCGACGAGCTCCAAGAGGAGCTCGACATCGACCGGTCCTAACGCACCGTTTTCGCCGCGAGACGCTCCGCGTCTCGCCAGCCCTCGTTCGTTGTGTCGTCGCCGCTCGCGAGGACGCGAAAAAGACCGTCGGACCTCCCTCCGGGCCTCGCGGAATCGTTAGTTACTCCGTCCCGTCCTCGACCCCGTGTTCGGCTAACAGCTCCCGGAACTCGGCTTCGTCGAGCACGGCCACGTCGTTCGCCTCGGCGTCCTCCCGCTTGCTCTGTCCTGGGTTCTCGCCAGCGACGAGGTAGTCGGTGTTGCCCGACACCGAGGAGGTCGCGCTCGCGCCGTGCCGCTCGACGAGCGCCTGTGCCTCGCTGCGGGTCACCCCGGTTAGCGAGCCGGTGAACACGAACGTGAGGCCATCGAGTGCCTCCCCGGTCTCGACGTCGAGTTCCTGGGGCGTGACGTGGTCGAGCAGTCCGGCGATGACCGCCTCGTTGCGCTCGGAGTCGAAGAACTCTCGGATCTCGTCGGCCACCACCTCGCCGACCCCCTCGACGGATTCGAGCTCCTCCCGCGAGGCGGTTCGGACGGCCTCGAACGTGCCGAAGTTCCGCGCGAGGTCGCGGGCGACCGTCGGCCCCACCTCGGGAACGCCGATAGCGACGAGGAACTCAGGGAGTTCGGGCTTACGGCTCGCCTCGATGGCCGCGACGAGGTTTTCGGCGCTCGTCTCACCCCATCCCTCGAGGTCGGCGACCGCCTCGCGGTCGAGCTCGTACAGGTCCGGGAGCGAGTCGACGAGCCCGGCGTCGAGGAGCTGTCCGACCGACTTCTCGCCGAGCCCCTCGATGTCGAGCGCGTCGCGGCTCGCGTAGTGTTCGACGGCGCGCTGGAGCTGTGCGTCGCAGGCGAGCCCGCCGGTACAGAACGCGAGCGGACCGTCGTGCTCGACGGCAGAGTCACAGACTGGACAGTGGTCGGGGAACTCGAAGTGGCCGGTCGACCCCTTCTCGAGCACCTCGTCGACGTGCGGGATGACGTCCCCGGCGCGCTTCACGCTCACCCGGTCCCCGACGTTCACGTTCAGTTCCCGTATCTGGTCGGGGTTGTGCAGGGAGGCGCGCGACACCATCACCCCACCAACCTCGACGGGGTCGAGCAGCGCGACGGGGGTGAGCCGTCCGGTCCGGCCCACCTGCACCGCGATGTCGCGCACCGTCGTCTCCTCCGTTCTCGCGGGGAACTTGTAGGCGAACGCCCACCGCGGCGCGCGCGCCGTACGGCCGAGTTCCTCGCAGGCCGCCCGGTCGTCAACCTTGATGACGACGCCGTCAACCTCGTAGTCGAGGTCGTCGCGCCGGTCGAGCAGCCGGTCGCGGTAGCCGACGGCGTCGGCGATGTCGTCGACCCGCTCCACCTCGTCGTTTACCTGCAGCCCCCACGCCGGCAGCGCCTCGTGTCGCTCCCACGCGGTGTCGAAGTCGGCGCCGTCGAGCACCTCGAAGAAGAAGCAGTCCAGCGGCCGCTCCGCGACGACCGAGGGGTCCTGCTGGCGGATCGTCCCCGCCGTCGCGTTGCGCGGGTTCGCGAACGGCTCCTCGCCCCGCTCGACTCGCTCGCGGTTGTACGCGTTGAATGCGTCACGGGGCATGAACAGTTCACCGCGGACGGCGAGGCTCCCGGGGTGGTCGCCGCGCAGTTCACCCGGAATGGAGGCGACGGTTCGGACGTTCCGCGTCACGTCGTCCCCCTCCCGACCGTCGCCGCGGGTGACGGCACGCTCGAAGATGCCGTCCTCGTACACGACTTCGATAGAGACCCCGTCGAACTTCGGTTCGCAGACGAACGACTGCGGCCCGACCTCCCGCTCGACGCGGTCGGCGAACTCCCGCACCTCGGCCTCCTCGCCGGAGGAGTCGATGGAGAGCATCGGCGCGACGTGTTCGACGGTGTCGAACTCGTCGACCGGCTCCCCGCCGACCCGCTCGGTCGGCGAGCCGGCAGTGTCGATGTCGAACGCCGCCTCGAGTTCCCGCAACCGGTCGAACAGCCGGTCGTACGCCCGGTCGCCGATGACTGGGTTCGCCTGCACGTAGTAGCGGTAGTCGTGATAGCGGACTGCCTCGCGGAGCTGTTCGGCCTCTTCGCGGGCCTGTTCGGGGTCGAGCGTCTCCGGGTCGTCGAACGACTCGGGGACGTCCCAGACGTAGGGGTTGTCGACGGGGGCGTCGCCGGTCGCCTCCCCGTTCGACTCGTCCCCGTCGTCGGTGAACGACGAGAGGTCGGTCCGTTCGGTCATTAGTGGTCGTCGGCTCGGCGACGGCAAAAATCGGTCGTGTCGGTGTGGCGTTCACGGTCGACTCGTCCCGTCGACATCGTCGGGACGGCGGTGGCACACGTGTCGTCGCGGTCGGAGCGTGCGTTACAGCCCGGCCACGTCCTCGATGGCGTCAGTCAGCGCCTTCACGCTCTCGACGGTGTGCTCGCCCATATGGCCGATCCGGAACGTCTCCTCGCCGATATCTCCGTAGCCGTTCGAGAACACCATGTCGTACTCCTCGCTCACCTCATCGATGGTCGCGGCCACGTCGATACCGCGGGTGTTCTCGACGCAGGTGACGGTCTGTGACTCGTAGCCGGGTTCGGGGAACAGCCCGAAGTGCTCCTCGGCCCACTCGCGGGTGTACTCGGCCATCTCGCGGTGGCGCTCGTCGCGCGCGTCGTGACCCTCGTCGAGCATGTGTTTCATCTGCTTTCGGTAGGCGAGCATGAGCGGAATGGCGGGCGTCGAGTGGGTCTGGCCCTTCCGGTCGTAGTAGTCGAGCGCGCGCTGGAAGCCGCCGTACCACGAGGCGGACTCCTTCGCGAGCTCCCGCTCGTAGGCCGCGTCGCTGACGGTACACACCGCCAGCCCCGGCGGCATCGCGAACGCCTTCTGCGTCGAGGTGAAGATCGCGTCGATGTTGTGCCCCTCGATGTCGATGAAGTCGCCGCCGAGACAGGAGATGGCGTCGACGACGAAGTAGGTGTCCGGGTAGTCGCCGAGCAGGTC
>ENA-ORDC01001603-ORDC01001603.1-marine-metagenome-genome-assembly--contig:-NODE-1603-length-16006-cov-3.752401_pt1 | contig 16006 bp, 21 predicted proteins | sample MGYA00237783_ERZ508515 | MGnify/ENA primary metagenome ERZ508515 (study PRJEB26186, sample SAMN06268792) | marine metagenome | isolation source: Eden Landing Ponds, San Francisco, CA, USA | place... | reverse complement strand
GAGCCAGCCGGCCCACGACGAACTCACGGCGCAGTACGGCGGCGGCGACCTTGCCGAGTCGCTGGCGGCGGCCGACCGCGAGGGCATCGTCGACGCCATCCGCTCCGGCGGGCTCTACAACCAGAAATCGAAGCTCATCCAGGGTGTCGCAGAGGAGGTGCTGGCCGACTTCGGAAGCGAGGCCGACTTCGACCGCTACGTCCGCGAGGACGACCCCGCGACGGTCCGCGACCGCCTCTTGGAGATGAAGGGCGTCGGCCCGAAGACCGCCGACTGCGTCCTCCTCTTCGCGGGTGGCCGCGGCGGCGTATTCCCCGTCGACACCCACGTCCACCGCATCGCTCGGCGAATCGGACTCGCGCCCGCCGACGCCGACCACGAAGGGGTCCGCGCGGCGCTCGAACGCGATATCCCCGACGAGAAATGTGGCTTCGGCCACACCGCGATGATTCAGTTCGGCCGCGAGTTCTGCAAGGCCCGCAAGCCTGCTTGTCTTGATGGACCAGAAGCGTGCCCGATGGCCGACGTGTGCGATATGGTCGGAGTAACCGACAACTCAGGTCAAGAGACATAGCGTCGATTGCCGAGAGATATCGATGCAGGTCGAACAGCTACGAGAGGAGGTATGACAGAGAAAACGATATGTAAGACGGATAGAATTATTCGGCATGGAGTCGACAGACCGACTGATCGGTCTTGGAACTAAATCCGTCGCAGTCGGGGCATTCATAATTGGCTACGTTCAGTGGGCACCGAGTAGAATTGCGGAACTGCTGAACTCTCCAACGTATATCGGCTATCTGATATCGCTTCAATTCGGTCTCTTAGTCGTCATCGTGTTCTCGATTTTGTACATCATCTCTCATCTGAACGAGGTTCAAAAAGAGATCGAGGACAACATCGACCAGAGCGTGAATTATTATATATCCAACTTGGATTCAATTAATGACGAATTCTTAGAGACGTTCCAAGAGGGAGACGACGACGACCGAGACGAACAAGCCGAAGAGATAGCCACAGACGGTGGCTCTCAACCACTCGACAGTCACGTACAGAAATCGAACAGTGATTCGGCGGTCGGTCAGCAAAACACGGCCGATGACGAAGAAGGACCCCGAGTGGAGACGGAATCCGTGAGCCGTCTCACGACCACGGGGCGAGGGATGTTAGTCGGAATCGTCGTCGGAATCCCTCTTGGGTTGTTGTCTTCTCTCGATGCAACGGTGATCGGCGGGGTACTCGGTGCGCTAGCCGGAAACGAAATCGAATATCAGGCGATTAGACGGCAGGCGCACCAGCGGGAACCGGATACCGATTACCGCACGTCCAGTGAAATCTCAAAAGACGAAGTATTTGACATACTGAAAAGCTCGAGGCGGCGTTCAACCATACGGATGGTATCTCAGTCGGGGTCTCCACTGACCATCGAAGAGATTGCCGAGCGAATCGCCGCTCAAGAGAACGATAAAGCGCGGTCTCAACTGACGTCTGATGAGCGCAAAAGAGTGTACATCGCCCTCTATCAAACGCATCTGAAGAAGTTGTCCGAGAAGGGTGTAATCGAGTTCGATGAAGCGAACGGAACCGTGCGTCGCGGGGAGCTATTTGACGCGTATCTTCGTTCGCTTCGCGAATATATCCCTGAAAACGGCGGAGGACAACGGGAACTGGACAACCGTTTCCACATCCTACAGAACGCGCGGCGTAGAATGGTCATCGATATCCTCGAAGACGTTGATTCTCCGGTGTCTATCGGCGACCTCGCCGAGCGAATCGCATCCAACGAGACCGATAAAGCGATTGGACAGCTCACCTCGTCGGAGCGAAAGAGGGTCTATACGGCCCTGTATCAGGCTCACCTCCCGAAGTTAGACGACGCGAACGTAATCGATTTCGACAAGCACCGCGGGAAAGTGAGCCCGGGAGATAGCTTTGCGGACTATCTCAGAACGAGTGCAGGACGGACATCGCCAAGGAGGCGATGGTTGAATACGAATCTGGGGATGCTCACAGAACCGATATATTATCTCCTCATCGGTATCACTGCTATCGTCATCCTCCTCGGAAACGTCGGCGAGCTAGCGCTGATTTCCAACATCAGTTCGAACGTCTGGTTCGCAATCTATACCGCACTGGTGTTCGTTCCGATCATTTATCGATTCACACGGAGTCCCTGACTGTCTCGGAGTCAAGCCCCGACACTCTGCCTTGCTTGCTGTAGAATTCCCACAGGGTGACTGTTTGAGTTTTCATCGCAGTTCTGTCACCAAACGCAGACGACTGACTAACAGGCCGTCGCGTCGAGTCCGCTCACCGGCGAGCCGTCGTCTTCGTAGCTCGATTCGATGCCAGAGTCGGCGAACATCGGGAGGCGCATCGAGTAGTCGTAGACGACGCTGAACCGCGAGAAGGGGTTCGAGAGGAACGCCGCGGCGGGGCCGACGCCGTCGAACGCGACGCCCGCCCGGAGTTGGACGATGGAGTCGTTGCCGATGGAGCCGCTGGCTTCCATCCCGAAACCGCCCTCGCCGCCGAGGTTCTCGAACACAGAAAGGAAGACCACGAGGTCGATACCCGCGCCCTCGCCGCCGATGTCGAACTGGTGGCCTTCGCCGGAGAAACACGGCGAAGTCGCGGCGGTCGCGGCGGCGACCGGGGCGGTCGCGACAGTGAGAATCACGGCGAGTGTCAGGGACGCGCGAGTCGCGGCGTGCATACCGTCGCCTCCGGCGCGCTGGTAATTAAGGGTACGCCGCGATTCTCAGGCGTGATACCGTATCTCGAAACGAGGCGATGGACGCGCGCGTCGCGTCGTAGCCCGGTCCCGGTGTTACTCCTCGCCGTCGAGCTGTCTGATGAGTTCGTCGAGGACGGCGTCCGCGCTGGCGAGGTTGGTCGCCAGCGGCGTCTGGTGGACGTCGCAGATGCGGAGCAGGGCGGTGATGTCCGGTTCGTGGGGCTGGGCGGTCAGCGGGTCGCGGAGGAAGATGACGCCGTCGCAGGTCTCGCTGGCTATCTCCGCGCCGATCTGCATGTCGCCGCCGAGCGGCCCGGACTGCTTGCGCTCGATATCGAGGCCCGTGGCGTCGATGAGTCGCTGGCCGGTCGTGCCCGTCGCCATGAGTTCGAAGCGTTCGAGGTCGGCTTTTCGCTCTTCGGCGAACGAGATGAGGTCCGGCTTCTTCTCGTCGTGCGCGATAAGTGCGAGACGCATGGCAACCACTCGTTCGAGAGTACTGATTAATCTTCGCCCGGAAGCCGTCCGTGAGAAACCGTCGCGCGGCGGGCGATTGACGCGTCGATGCGGGTCACCGTGGTCGCGAGTCGTTACGCTCGCGGCCGCCGCGACGCTCCTTCTCACGGTCGTCTCGCTTCTGGCCGCGTCGCGGCGAATCGCCCTCCTCCTCACCGGCCGCGGTGGCCTGCGAATCGAGACGTTCTGGCGGCTCCTCGAACTGTTGCTCGCGTTCCTCGTCGCCGGTATCGTCGCCTTTGCGGTCCAACTCGGCGAGTTCGCGGCGACCGTCCCCGACCCGCGGGGCGGCGGCGTCTTCGTCGGCCTGTTCTTGGCGTTCGTCCTCGCGGGCGTCGGCCTCGCCGTCGTCGTCTGCCTCCGCGGGATGTGGCTCGTCGTGAACGCCGAGCTTCAGTCGGCGCTCGACGGCGTCTGAGCCGCGTCGATGCCGTCGAGCCGCTTCACCGTCCGGAGCGCGACGACGGCGATAGCCACCTCGGCGAAGCCGACGACGAGGAACGACGGAAGGTAGCCGACCGCGTCGGCGACGACGCCCCCGATGAGGAAGCCCGCGAGGAAGCCGAGGCTCCCGAAGACGTTGAAGCCGCCGAGGGCCGCCCCGCGCTCGCCCGACTCGGCGAGGTCGGTCACGAGCGCCATCGTCGCGGGCGCGACGAGCGCGCCGAAGACGCCGACGACGACCATCAGTCCGGCCGCGAGTTCGAAGGCGGGAGCGACGCCGACGGCGACGATAGACACGCCGTAGAGCATCGACCCCGCGACGACGGGAGCGAACCGACCGACGCGGTCCGAAAGCGACCCGAGGGGGTACTGCAGGAGCGCGAAGGGGACGAAAAAGAGCGCGAGCACCCCGCCGGCGACGGCGGCGTTCACTCCGAACGCCTCGCGGAAGTAGTACACCCCGACGAGGGCGAAGAAGCCGGCGGTCATGCGGTCGATGAAGCCGAAAGCGTACGGGACCGCGAACGCCGGGCGCGCGGCCAGTTTCTTGAGGACGACGCCGACGCCGACGCGGGTCGAATCGGGCGTCCGGTCGGTGACAGTCGTGACGAGCAGGGCGACGGCGGTGAGCGACGCGGCGGACGCGTACAGCGGCGCGAGAGGGTCGATAGTCGTGAGTTGGCCGCCGACGACCGAGCCGAGCGCCGCGCCGAGGCCGATGGCGATACCCGCCGCACCCATGTTCCGGCCGTTGCCTCCCGAGAGGTCCGCGAGCATCGTAATCGACAGCGAGAACGCGCCGATGGTCATCGCGCCGCCGACGAGGCGGACCGCGAGGACCGCGCCGAACGTGGCGTCGAGCCACGGGAGCGTGGCGAGCGCGAGGAGCGCGACGTAGCTGGTCGCGCCGCCGAGCGCGCCCGCGACGATGAGCCACGTCCGCCGGCCGAGGGCGTCCGAGAGCGCGCCCCAGACGCTGGAAAAGGCGACGAACGAGGCGAACTCGGCGACGAGAAACAGCATTCCCGCCGAGAGGTCGTACTCAGCCCGCCCGCCGCCGAGGGCGGTCACGAGGTCGGAAACGCCGGGATAGAGGAGCACCTGCGAGACGAGGACGCCCCAGACGGCGAGCGCGAGTGTCGCTCGTTCGCGGCGCGTCGGGTCCATACGGGGTCGGTCGGTCCCGACGAAAATAGCCCTGTCCTTGTTCGATTCGGTTGCCGTTAGCCGAGGCGGACGGGGTCGAACTCGAGGAAGGCCGTCTCGTAGCCCTCGTGGCGAGCGACCTGCGGCGGCACGTCCACCGCGAGGTCGACGGTCGCGTCGTCGCCGGCGAGCCCCGGAACCGACGCGCCGTAGTGGAAGCCGAGGTCGGCGTCGAGGCCGGGGTCGAGCCGGCCGTCGAAGCGGGTCGAACCCCCGGACGCGACAGTCGCTGTGAGGCCCAGCCGCGGGACGAGGAGTCGGTTATAGGGCGTCTGCGGGGAGACGGCGAGGTACGGGTCGTCGCCGAAGCGGTCGGCGTCGAGGGCGGTGCCGACGAGTCGGAGGCTCCCGGTCGTCGCCTCGCCGAGCGACGCCCCCGGAAGCGCCTCGGGAGCGCGGCCGAGCGGGAGACCGTCCATCTCCATCGGCTTGACAGCGCCGGGGTCGCCCTGCTTGTCGTCGAGCATCGTGTACGGGATGTCGTCGCGGTCGCCGGCGCTGTACTCGAAGTCGAGCGTCGCGGTCGCGGGCGACTCGAACCGACCGGCGAGGTCGCCGAACAGCCGCAGAGAGGGCGCGCCCACGTCCACCGTCACGTCGTAGGTGCCGTCCCCGTCGAGGCCGAAGTTCGAGCCGTAGTGGAAGCCCATCCGCTGGGAGAGCATCGCGTAGACGACCTCCTCGCTCACGAGGTCGCCGCCGCGGGCGATTTCGATAGAGAGGCCGGTGTCGGGGACGACGACGCCCGTCTCGGGGTCCCAGACGGACGCCATGAGATGCACGTCGTCGCCGGCCTCGACCGAGGTTTTCGACGTGCCGAAGCCGTCGCCCTCGTCGGCCATCACCCAGAACCGGTGGGGGTAGCTGTAGAAGACGCCCACGCGGAGGTCGCCGGCATCCGCGCTTCCGACCATGCCCATCCCCTCGGTGTGGGTCGGGACGTACACCTCGTCGGGGCGGTTCGAGACGACCGGCGGCTCGTTCGACGTGTAGAGCCGGCCGAGCTCGGCGAGACAGCCGGAGAGCCCGGCGGTCGCGACGGTCCCGCTCGCCGCGAGGAACCGACGCCGACTCGTCATGCCTCCCGGAGCGCGGTGAGGTCGTCGATGAGCGTCTGTTCGTCCGGTTGGTTGCCGCGGTAGGTCCGCTCGACGTAGCCGTCGCCGTTGACGAGCGAGACGAGGCCGAGGTGGGTGAACATGTAGTTGCCCTCGTCGTTCGGCTCGTTCTTCTCGAAGAAGACGCCGAACTGGTCTTCGACGACGGACTTCGCCTCGGCCTCGTCGGCGGGCCGGAGGAAGTGCCAGTTGCCCGCGTCCATGTCGACGTTCATCTGGTCGGCCTCCGCGCGGAAGGCGTCGGCGTCGTCGCGGGCGGGGTCGAACGTGATGGGGTAGAACGACACTTCGTCGGCGTAGCCCTCGCTGACCGAATGAATCTGGACCTCGCGGAGCGCGCTGATGAGGACCGGACAGACGGTCATGCAGTTGGTGAAAAAGTACGTGTGGAAGTGCGGCACGTCGATGTCGCGGACCGACACCTCGCTCCCCGCGATGGGGTCCGAAAGCGTCACCTCGGGGACCTGCTGGCCCCACGCCGGATACGGGAGGTCCTCGCTGGACACGTCGTTCTCGCGGTCGGGCCGCGACAGCGACACGTTCGGGTTGGCGTCGCCGCCGCCACCGAGACAGCCCGCGAGACCGACGGCCGCGCCCGCCCCGGTGGCGCGGAGATACGTTCGTCGTTTCATTGCTCTCCGCTAGAGCTCCGGTACTGAAATGCCGTTTGGTGTGCGTTTCGAACGCCAGCACGCGTGTTCTCGCTCCGCACGACCGCGGCCGAATCTTCGACGCACACACCAGAACGGACTTCCCCGCGAGGTCCCTAGCCGGGAGTATGTTCGACGGGTCTCCGTCCCGCCGGGAGTTCCTGAAGGCCGCGGTCGCCGCCGGCGGCGCGACGGCGCTCTCCGCCTGCCTCGACAGGGCACCGGACGACCCCGTCCCGGCGGGGACCGACGCGTTCGAGACGCTCCCGAGCCGACAGCACGCGTGGAACGAGTTCTGCCGCGAGGACGACCACGGCAACGCCGAGATGCCCAGCCATCAGGTGCTCCTCTACCTCGACCTCGACGGCGAGGGACCGCCCGACGAGTCCGACCGCGAGACCGTCGAGCGCTCCTTCCGCGTCCTCGACCGCGCCTACGAGCGGAGCCACGAGGGCGTCATCTGGTCGGCCGCCTACACCCCGCGGTACTTCGACCGCTTCGACGACTCGCTTCCCGACAGCGTGGACCTGCCCGACCCGCGGGCGCTGTCGCCGTTCGAGACGCCCGAGTTCGACCGGCAGGACGCGCTCGTCCACCTCGCGTCGGACCGCGCCGACGCGGTTCTCGAAGCCGAGCAGGCGCTCCTCGGCGAGGCGGACGAGGCCAACGGCGTCGCCGTCGACGCCGACCTCTCGGACGTCTTCTCAGTGGACTCCCGGCGGACGGGCTTCGTCGGGGCCGGCCTCCCGGCGGACCACCAGTCCGACCTGAACGGCATCCCCGACGGGAACCCCGTCCCCGAGGAATCGCCGCTGTTCATGGGGTTCAAAGCGGGCTTCGCCGGGAATCAGGCCACGGAGGAGTACGTCACCATCGACGAGGGGCCGTTCGCGGGCGCGACCACGAAGCACGTGGCGAACATTCGCCAGCGCCTCTCGGACTGGTACGACGAGGAAGACCGCTACCACCGGGTCATGAAGCTGTTTTCGCCCGCGCACGCCGAGCAGGACCTCATCGAAGGCGTCGGCGACAACCTCGGCGACGACAGCGGTATCGACGCGATGCTGGACCGCCTCCGCGACGACGCCTTCGAGTTCGGCCACGTCGGCCACGCCCAGAAAGCCGCCCGCGCCAACCGCGACGAAGATGGCAACGTCAGACTCCTCCGCAGACACTTCGAGTCGGCGGACGACGGCGTGGCGAGCCTGCACTTCCCGTCGCTCCAGCGCGGCATCTCCGAGTTCGAGGCGGTCCGCGAGGCGATGAACGGCACCGACCTGACCGACGTGCCGACCGTCCGCCAGCGCGTCAACAACGGGATTTTAGAGTACATCTTCGTCAAGCGCCGCGGCAACTTCCTCGTGCCGCCGCGGCGGCTTCGAGCGTTGCCGACGCCGACCGGCGAGGTGCCGGGACTGGACGGCTGATTCGAGCGCCTCCGGTTACGTGTTCTGTCGGCCGCGGCCTCAGATGTGCCCGAAGAACGACAGCGCCAGCCAAATCTGCCAGAGGCCGGCGAGCACCATCACGCCCGCGGCGACCTTCTGAACCGACCCGACGTAGCCCGACAGCGACCGGATTCGGTCGCCGCCGAGCGCGGCCGCGACGGTGACGACAGCCAGCGGGAGCGCCGCGGCGGCGGCGTAGGCCCCCAGCGAGACGACCGCCTGCGCGGTCGGGAGCGCGAGCGACTGGGTGACGACACCGAGGAAAATCGGGACGACACAGCCGGCCGCCGCGAGACCGTACACCCCGCCGAAGACGCCGAAGCCGGTCACGGACGACCGGTACTCCGGGAGGACGACGTGGAGGCTCGGCGCGCGACCGGTGAAGATGAGGACGCCGAAGCCGACGAGCGCCGCGCCGACGAGCGGTTCGAGGAGCGCGAGGTGCGAGGCGATGCGGCCGCCGACGACCGCGAGGGCGCTCCCGACGGCCCCGAGGACGAGGAGGGCGGCGAGCGAGGCGACCGTCCCGCGGACGGCCGCGCCGCCGAGGTCGGCCTCCTCGCTGGAGAGGTAGTAGCCGACGTAGCCGGGCAAAAGCGGGTAGGCGCAGGGCGCGAAGAAGGTGGCGACGCCCGCGCTGACGGCGAACGCGAGCGTGCCCGCGAACCCGGGTTCGAGCCCTAGTACGGGACCGAGACCGAACCCGGGCATCAGGCGACGTCCTCGACGGCGGCGCGGAGGTTCTCTTCGCTGGCGAGGCCGCGGTGCGTCCACGCTATCGACCCCTCGGCGTCGAAGACGACGAGGTACGGGAGGCCGTTCGCGCGGACCGCGCGCATCAGGGCGCTGTCGGGGTCGTGGCCGACCGTCCAGTTGCCGTCGTGTTCGGCCCACCAGTCGCGGATATCGTCCATCGTGAGGCCGCCGCCGAGACGCTCGTTCGTCACCGAGACGAACGCCACGTCGTCGCCGAACTCCTCGTGGAGGCTCCGAAGCGACTCCATCTGGGCGACGCAGGGCGCACACCACGTCGCGAAGAGGTCGAGGACGGTCGGCGTCCCCGCCGCGGGGATTCGAACCTCGCCGGCCGACGACCCCTGCGCGTCGACGGTGTCGACGACGAGCGGGAGGTCGCCGGAGTCAGGCGACCCGGTGGCCGAGGCGGTTCCGGTGCCATCGCCCGCGGTTCCGGCGGTCGTCGCGGTCGTCTCGGCTGACCCCTCGGATGTCGAACCGTCGCCGAGACAGCCCGCGAGGCCGGCGACGCTCGCGCCCGCGAGAACAGAGAGGAGGGCGCGTCGTCTCACGGGTCGTCACCTCGCCGGAGTCGGGTGAGCGGTCGCGTCGTGTCCATAGTCGTGGCTAGTGAATCTCGCCCTAAAGCATCGCTGGTGTCGTGCACGAATCCCGCGCGAGAGGTGGTGTGGGCGTCGAACCCGATTACCGGGCGTTCTCGACGGCGCTCTGGAGGTCGGACCACCGCGGCGCGACCTGTTCGCCGCCGACGAGGACGGTCGGCGTGCCCTGAAAGCCGCGCTCGTCGACGGCCTCGGTCCGGTCGGCCTCGACGAGCGGGCGGTAGCGCTCGCGGGAGGCGGCCGCGGCGACCGAACAGCCGTCGAGGTCGGCGTCGTCCGCGAGCGACTGGAGCGTCGACAGCGAACCCTCGGCGTCGCCGCCGCCGAACGCCGACTGGTTCTCGTAGAGCGTGTGGGCGAACTCGAAGAAGGTCTCGTCGTCGGCCTCGTCCTGGACGGCGCGGGCCGCCGAGGCCCCCTTCCACGACCACCAGTCGTCGACCGGAATCGGGAAGTCGTGGTGGCGGTAGCGGACGACGCCCTCGGAGACGTACTCGGAGCGGAGTTTCGGGGCGACGTCGACCGCGAACGTCGCGCAGTGGGGACAGGCGAAGTCCTCCCAGACGTCGACGACGACGCTCGCGTCCTCGGACCCGATGACGGGCGTGGGGAGGGAACTGACCGCGTCGCGTTCGGGGACCTCGCAACCGATGGCGGCGACGGCGTCGTCGCCGGAACCGCCGCTTCCGCCGCCGAGACAGCCGGCGGTGCCCAGCGTCAGCGCACCCGCCGTGGCGGCGAGATAGGCGCGTCGTGTGTTGCGCATGGTCGGGTTCGGGGGCGAACGAACTTAGATTCACCGAGGCGAATCGCGGGGACTCGGAGGGCGTTGCCGCTTTCGGTGGTTCGGTTCGGGAACTCCGGCGACGCCCGCGGCCGCCGCGTCTCCGCGATTTCCGTCGTCCCCCAAACGACACTGATTAACCCCCCTGCGGCGTCTTCTCGCACGTGCCAACCGTCCACTTCCGCGGCCGGGAAATCGAGTGCGACCGCGGGGACGTCCTCCGCGACGTGCTCCGCGCGGCCGGTGAGTCGCCGCACAACGGTCACTCGTCGTGGTTCAACTGCCGCGGCGGCGGCTCGTGCGGGACCTGCGCCGTCGAGGTCCGCGGCCCCGTGACCTACCGGACCAAAAAGGAGCGCCGCCGGCTCCGGTTCCCGCCGCACGACGCCGACTCGGGACTCCGACTGGCGTGCCAGACGGTCGTCCTCGGCGACCTCTGGGTGGAGAAGTACCCCGGCTTTTGGGGCCAACACGTCGACGACGAAGCGGGCGAGGACGCCCGCGAGGCCGATGCGCGCGACGCCGACGACGCCGACGACGCGCGCGGAACGCCGGAACAGTCCGACTGAGCCGGCGGCCCGGTCAGTCGCCGGCGACGTGGTCGTACCACGAAAGCAGGTCGTCGCGGTCGCGGGTGTCCGCCGGAAGCTCCGAGACGCGGAACCAGCGCGCGGCCGATATCTCCTCGTCGGGGTCGTTCACGCTGAGTTCGGCGGCCTCGTCGGCGCGGGCGCGGTAGACGGGCATCACACCCCACGTCTGGTGGCCGTCACAGCGGATGTCGATTCTGGTGGCCATCGCCAGGCCGCCGTAGTCGGCGCTGATACCGGCCTCCTCGGCGAGTTCGCGCCGGGCGGCCTCGGTGAAGCCCTCGTCGTCGCCGTCGACGCCGCCGCCGGGGAGGACCCAGAGGTCGACGCCCTCGTGGCGGACGAGCAGTATCTCGTCGTCGCGGCGGCGGACGACGGTGTGGACCCCGTAAGGCGTCCCCGTGGACTTCACGCGGGAGGCGAGCGTCCGAAAGTGGCGGCGGGAGACGCGGCGCGTGTGGACCGGTTCGAGGTAGTCGGCGTCGGCGTGGCTCCGACGCAAGCGGTGGTACGCCTGCTCGGCGCGCTGTCGCGCCTCGTCCGCGAGGAACCACAGGTCGTCGACCGTCATCGGCGCGCGTCCGGCGGTCGATGTGCGAGCGGGCGACTCGGCATACCCCACGGTTCGGCGCGACTCCACAAATCGGCTTCGACACGCGCCGTCGTGGGGGGGGAGCCGGTGAGTTCGCGGCCAATCATCGCCCTTTTATCCGGTGGCGCGGAACCTGTGCGTATGAGCTTCGAGAAAGACGACGCGGTCGTTCTGCACGACAAGCACAGCGAGTTCGACGGCGAGACCGGTACGGTCACGCAGGTCATCGAGAGCATGTTCGGCGAGCCGACCTACACCATCAGCTTCGACGAGGGTCAGGAGGTCGGCATCGCGCAGGACCAGCTCGAAGCCGCCGACGCCGCTGACGCCGACGACGACGAAGCCGACGACGAGTAAAGCGACCCACCGACCGACGCCTCCCAGACCCACTATGCCACGCGTTCCGTTCCACTACATCGACCTCCGAACGTTCTGCTACGAGACGGAAGACGAAAAACGGGTCGAGGAGGCGCTTCGAACGTTCCTCCCCGACGAGTTCGACGTCGACCGGGTCGAGAGCACCGGGCACCACGGCGACCGCATCATCGTCTTCTCCGCGCGCGTCGAGCGCGCCAACGACGTGCGGCACGTCCTCGACAAGATTCGCGACCTCCCCGACTTCGAGACGCTCCTCGACGAACTCGACCAGCGCGTCACGGACAACACGGAGTTCTTCCTGCGGCTGGACAAACAGGCCGCGTTCAAAGGCGAGGCCCGCCGCGGCGGGGGGCTCACGCTCCGCGCGAAAGTCGAGGCCTACCCGGCGAAGAAGGAAGCCGCGGTGGAGAACGCCCGCGAAGCCCTCCTCGGCGACGAGTAAGCCGTCCGCGAGTCGGTCGAATCGCTCGCGGTGAACTATTCTACGCGTCTTTCCACTTGATGGAACAGCCCTGCGAGGGGGACTCCTCGACGGGGATGTCGTCGCCGGCGAGGAGCGCCTCGACCGCCGTGCGCATCTCGTAGTCGGTCACGTCGTCGTCGGGACTCATGGCGTCGTCGATGCGGGAGTGGAACGCGAGTTCGAAGTCGTCGCCGGTGTTCTCGAAGAGGAACGGGTCGGGCGTGCAGACCGCGCCGTACTCGGCGGCGACTGCCTGCGACTCGTCGCGGAGATAGGCGGTGTACCCAATCGTGCCGTCGTCGACGAGTTCCCGCATCTTCTCGAAGGAGTCCTCGGGGCGGTCCTCGGCGTCGTTGGGGTTGATGCCGACGACCGCGAGGTCCTCGTAGGCGCTGGCGAGGTGGTTCAGCTCCTCGAACTTCGCCTTCGCGTACGGACAGTGGTTACACGTGAAGACGACGAGGAGGGCGTCGTAGTCGTCGAACGACGAGGGGGAGTAGGTCTCGCCGTCGGTGCCGGGGAGTTCGAAGTCGGGGGCGGCGTCGCCGCGTTCGAGCTCGGAGTCGGATTCCAAGAGAACCATGTCGGCGCGTTGGCGCGCGAGCATCAAAAGCCGTTGGCCCGCGGCAGTTCCGCGTCGCCTTCGGCGGGCTTCGTGACGCCCGCTCAATCGATGGAGACGAGGGCGATTGCGAGGACGGCGAAGGCGATACCGGCCACCTTGCGAACCGTCAGCGGTTCGCCGAGCGCGACGATGCCGACGACCGACGAGACCGCGAGGAACATCCCGAAGATGGGCGCGACGATGGAGACGGGGCCGAGCGCGAGCGCCCGGTAGTACGAGAGGATGCCGACCGCGAGGCAGGCACCGGCGGCGAGGACGTAGGGGAGTTTCGAACTCACGACCGAGTCCGTGACGCTCTGCCCGGAGACGACGATGACCCCGATGGTTCCCACGACGAGCACGGAGTTGGCGACCAGCGCGGCCACGTCGCTCGGAATCTTCCCCTGTCCCGTCGTCGCCACTTTCATCAGCGGCGCGACGAGGGAGTAGGCCCCGAGCGCGACGACCGCCCACGAGATGTAGTTCACGGATAACACCGGGGTCCGAGTCGTGTATAGGGTTACGATTTAGGGTCGAAACCGCGTGAACGAGCGGCGGTACCACGAGGACGGAACCGGCGAACTCGATTTAGAATCGGATATGAAAAACGGATTCAGGTAGACGATAAATACCATATAGTCCCCACACACGAAATTTTATCAAGTATTATCGCATAATGGTGTGTATGTCCCAGGAAGTACAACCCTCGGTCATCGCGCACACGTGGGACGACCCGACTCGGTGTCCGTTCTGTCTCGACGAACTGGAGAGCGAAGGGGAGGGGTTCATGAAACACCTCGAAGAGAGCCCCATCTGTCAACAGGGGTTCGGCATGTGGCGCGACGCGGTCGCCGACGACGTTCGCGGCGAGTGGTCCGGGTAGGACCAAAATTCGGTTGTTTTTCGCGGTTCGGTCTACTCACTCGGGAGCGACGCCGAGTTGCGACAGCATGGTCATGATGTCGGTGCTGTTCCACTCCTTGACGCACAGGCCACCCTCGTAGCGCGCCTGTGCGATTCCCCACGTATCGAGTTTCCGGTGGGTCGCCGGGATGTCGCCGCGGGCGCTCCGGAGCGTCCCGTCGTGGGTACCGGTCAGCCGATAGCGGCCGTAGACGCTGTCGTCTCGCGCCGTCACGTCGAACAGCTCGACGTGGAAGTCGGAGAAGGCGTCGTGGTACCGGCGCGCCCATTCTTCGACCCCGTCGGTCCCGATGATTCCCTCGGGGTCCGAAAAGGCGTGAACCTCGACCAGCGGGTCGTACTCCGCTCTGATGACCTCGTAGTCGCGTTTGTTCCACAGTTCGTCCGCCACGCGCATGAACGAGTCTCGGTGCTGTCGTTCTCTCTCGGATGTTGCTGCCATTTCTACCACCGTCCGGAGAGACGACCGACAGCGGCTTAGTTATGGATTCTTGGCATCACGAACGTCGCCGGAGAAGGGAACTACGACGCGGACCGCCGACGAGGAAGGGTCACTGAGAGTACATCATCGGACTCAGAACGCCGCCGTGTGACTACCCCCGTATCCCCGATTGCGGTGTTCGTTCCGGCGCTCGTCTTCGGCGGTGCGGGATTCGCGCTTCTGGGGCCGTTCGGTACCGGAGTGGGTGCGGTCGGCGGTATCGCGCTTGCCGTCCTCGGGGGGCGAAAAGACGGGTACTGACCGCGAGGACCGGCGGGTGACCGAGCACGAACGCGCCGCCGTCAGTCGCTCGTCGTCGACCCCGGTGCTGGCGGCGGTCGCGGCCGTCTGGTCGAGCGACTGCCGGAGGTTCGCGAGTTCGGCACGCACCGCGCTCGCCCGCGCCGTGTAGACGACGCCCGCGGCACCCTCGGTGCTGGCGGCTGTCGCCAGCGTCTCGCTCTCGTTTTCGAGTCTGGCGACGCGGCGTTCGAGGGCACGCGCACGCTCGCTCACGACCGCACCAGGATTCGACGCGTTCGCCGCTGCACTCCCCCACATACCCCTGTCGACGGAGCCGTTCGCGTCGGCCGCCGTCGACTGCATGTACGCCGAGACCTGGGCCCCGAAGCTCGCGTTCGCCGGTGCCGTCTCGTTGTCGGCCTGGGCAGCCACGCCTGGGGCGAGTCCCAGCAGCAGGATCCCCACGATCACCCCGAGGAGGAGGGCACCACCCACCGTCACACGCTGTGTCGACTCCATGCTCGAGTTGCACTAGTTGCGGCTCCGGGTATAAAGTCGAACTTTCGTTTGGACTGTTTATCGAAGGCCTGTCGCGCATCGAGATCCCCAAAGAGCGTTCATAATCGCTTCTCGCCCGCCCTCGTCTCTCGTCGCGGGGCGGTCGACAGAAGCGGGACTGTGCCGTGGTGTCACTCGAGTCTCGCCGAGCGCGACAGGCCCTGGCAGAACGACGGTCGCACTGCCGGCCACCCCGAGCGGGGCCCGGTCGGCCGAGGGTGGTCGGGCTCGGCGGTCGCAATGCGCGGCAATATATGAGTGACGGGTAGCGTTTATCCCGCTGGGATTGGTAACAGGTAACGTACCACATGTTCGAGCCGTTCTCCCGAGGCTACTACCTGGGTCGCCTGTACGTCCACCCGCGCGAGGGCGAGCCGGCGACCATGTGTCGCGAGCAACACGAGCGCGTCAACAGACAGCTGTACGCCGACGAAGAGAGCCCCACGGCGGATCGGCCACTGGTCATGAAGCTCGGGCACCGGCACTTCCCCGTCCACGGCGAGGCGGACGTCCCCGCCGACACCCTCGCCGTCCCGCCGGACGTGCTGACGGACGTCGACGTGCGCAATCCCCCGTCACTCCGGGAGGTGTTCCTCGCCACGGCCGACCGCGCGTCCCAGCTCCTCCGGCTGACGGACGGATCGGTCGCCGCGGACGCGACGCCGCCGGACGCGAACGACGGCGCGCTCGATTCCGGGTTCGAGGGGGACGGGCCGGACGGCCCTGCCGGGATTTAAGTCGGTCGGGCTCCCGCCTCCGGTCGATGCTCGACGACCTCCTCGGTCGGTCGACACTCAAGGAGCGCATCGAGGCCCTCGAGGAGGACAAACGCCACCTCGAGCGCGAACTCGAGGGCGAGCGCGACCGGCGCGCGGACGCCCAGACCGCCCGCCAGGAGGCCGAACGGCGGGG
>ENA-ORDC01001602-ORDC01001602.1-marine-metagenome-genome-assembly--contig:-NODE-1602-length-16006-cov-9.355578_pt1 | contig 16006 bp, 14 predicted proteins | sample MGYA00237783_ERZ508515 | MGnify/ENA primary metagenome ERZ508515 (study PRJEB26186, sample SAMN06268792) | marine metagenome | isolation source: Eden Landing Ponds, San Francisco, CA, USA | place... | reverse complement strand
GGGCAGCGGCGTAGAGTGCGCTCGTCGCGACGCCCTCGATGGAACGTCCGGGGAGCAGGTCGTCTTCCAGCGCGCGGCGGTAGATGACGCTCGCCGTCTCGCGGACCGTCTCGGGCAGGCCGAGCGCCGAGGCCATCCGGTCGATTTCACCGAGCGCCTGCCGGAGGTTCCGTTCCTGGTGGTCGCGGGTCTGGAACCGACGGTTCCAGGTGCGAAGCCGCTGCATCTTCTCGCGCTGGTTCGACGAGAGTGTCTTGCCGTAGGCGTCCTTGTTCTGCCAGTCGATGGTGGTCGACAGACCCTTGTCGTGCATCATCTGGGTCGTCGGCGACCCGACGCGTGATTTCGAGTCGCGTTCGCTGGCGTCGAAGGCGCGCCACTCGGGACCGTGGTCGATTTCGTCTTCTTCGACTACCAGCCCACACTCGCGACACGCCGTCTCGCCGTGTTCCGAGTCGGTTACCAGCGACCCGCCACACTCGGGGCAGACGTGTTCTCGCTCTCGGTCGGTCGTCGACTGCTGTTCGTCGGTCGTTGCCTCGTTGGCCGTCCATACGCGTGTTTCACTCATGATAGGATGGGGGCGCCACGAACAGGGAATCCGGGGACCAGCCGTCGTGGCGCTTCTTAACCATTAGTAAGGCTGGAATACTTATAAAAGTTTCGGCCAAATCGGCGACGGGGTATAAGGCCGTCGGAATATACCAAAATAATTCTGACAATTTTTCGGCGTGAGAGAGAAGTAGTATATAATACCCTGTGGTATGCGGTGGCACGGCGCCGTGGCTGGACAGCGTGAGAACGGAGAGAACGCCGGATGTGAGCGCGGTGGCGTTATACTCCCGGCTGTACGTCAACCAAGGGAGCCGTCACCTCGGCGTGCCGGAGCCCTTGAAACAGTTACAGCCGAGAGTATCACGACCCCGATTTCCGAGCGGCGGCCATCGACGAAGCGTTGAGGTACGTGCGCCACGAACGCGACGCATGGTTGTCACGCTCCACGCCGTCGCGGTGGCCTCACCGGGACTGCTCGCACTCGTGAGCGTCGCCGGACTGGGGACGGCGATACTCCTCGGACTCGCCTTCGCCGCCTTCGTCCGCCGACGCTCGCGCCCGTATCTCCTGCTTGTCGCCGCCTTCGTGGCCCTCCTCGGCCGGTCGGCAGTCGTCGGGTTCAGCCTCGTGGGCGTCCTCTCGCCCGCCCAGCACCACTTGTTCGAACACGGGCTAGACGTGGTGCTTGTCGCACTCGTCGTCGCCGCCTACCCCCTGACGGCGACCGTCGTCGTCGCGACCAACGCGCTCACGCTCTGGGCGTCCCGACGGTCCGGCGACGACGGCCGGGTCCCGACTCGCCCCCTCGCGGTGCTCCGGCACATCCCTGCCGCCGAGTAAGCCCACCGGTCGTCCCGTCGACCCGGTCGCTCGCCTCGCTGGCGCGCATTCGATTCGTCGCCGCTGGGCCCGACGGGAGTCGTAACGTTCGTAACCCCCAGCGTCGGAGTAAGGACCGATGGGTCGAGTCTCCGTGCTGGTCCTCTGTACCGCCGCCCTCCTGCTCGCGCCGGTCGGCACCGTCGCCGCCGGCGCCGCGGGGGGCGGGGGGGCCACGAGCGCGTCCGTCGCACAGTCCGGGCCGAACCCCTGTGTCGGGACGGTCACCGACGAACCCGACCGGGCGACGGTCATGTCGATCCAGGGCGCCCGCGGTAGCGACAAGACGGACGCGATGCTCGTCAGCTTCGCTCCGTCGGGCGAGATCATCGGCGTCCACGACGACAGTTCCTACGGCCGCTGGTGGTCCTACGACGTCGACCGACTCGCGAACGGCAACTTCCTGCTCGCGGTGACCCAGGACCGCCACACCGTCATCGAGGAGATCGACGACGAAACCGGTGAGCACGTCTCGGTGCGTGACTTCCCGGACACCCGCGACACCCACGACGTCGACCTGATCAACGGCGACGAGTTGGTCATAAACGACATGAGCCAGGACGGCGAGGACCGCGTGTTCGTCTACAACCTCACCACCGAGGAGATCACCTGGGAGTACTGGTTCGCCAACCACACCGACCAGTTCCCGCGGGACGCCGGCGGCGAATTCGGCGGTGACTGGACGCACAACAACGACGTCGAGGAGATCCGACCGGGCGTGTTCATGGTCTCGCTCAAGAACTTCAACCAGATCGTCGCGATCAACCGTTCGACGAAAGAGGTCGTCTGGAAACTCGGCGAGCCCGGCAACAGCGATATCGTCAATCTCCAGCACAACCCCGACTACCTGATCAACGACGCCGGCCAGCCGACGGTCATCGTCTCCGACAGCGCCAACGACCGCGTCGCCGAGTACACCCGCGAGAACGGTGAGTGGAACCTGACGTGGTCGCTGGTCGGGGGCGACCTCAACGAACCGCGGGACGCCGACCGCCTGCCCAACGGGAACACGCTCGTCTCCGACCGCCGGGGCGACCGCCTGCTCGAAGTCACGCCCACCGGGGAGGTCGTCTGGGAAGTGTACGCGCCGTGGCAGCCCTACGACGCCGAGCGGCTGGGTACCGTCGACGAGTCCAGCGGTCCGACGATGGTCGACGAAGGCGTCACCGGCCCCCAGGAGATGACCGGCAGCGCCTCCCCCGACGAGGCGGCCAAGGAGGACTGTTACAACTACATCCAGAACGTCACGAGCACGCGTCTGGTCCCCGAAGACGACCCCGGCCCGGTCACCGCCCCGCGGATCGGCGAGGAAGGCACCGACAGCGGGAACGGCGCTACCGGGACTGACGAGAACGGAACCGACAGCGACAGCGGAACCGATGCGTCCGAAACGGAAAGCGCGAACAGCGACGACGAAGGTATCCTCGGGACTACCGAAGGTGGGTCCTCGGCGTTCGGTCCGACCGCGCTCCCAGTCGTTCTCGGGTTGCTCGCTATCGCACTCGGCGCGGCGGCCGTCGCCAGTCGAACGCGGCAGTGACGTCACGAGGACTGTTTTCGAGAGTGTGTCGTCGAAGTGTTCAGGAGAGGGGAATCATGTATCGCTCAGTGCAGAGTGTGAGTTCAGCAGTCGGGTGGATGGAGAAGATGGTGCGAGGAACTGACAGCAACCACTGTGGGGAGTTTCGTTCGATACAGTCGTTATTTGTCCGAACAGTCAATTTAACATCTTTTCGAGACAAGCCGACGTATGCCAAGAAACCTGTCTCGCCGTGGAGCGCTTACAATTGGAGTGAGCGGGCTCGCAACCGCACTTGGCGGCTGTCAAGCATTGTCATCTTCAGACGACTCCCCGATGCTGGACCTGATAGTTAATAACCAGACTCCGGAGCCACAGAACGTTGACGTCGAGGTTATTGATCCCGACGAGAACGACAGCGAGGCGTTGGTGTACGAACTTAGCAAGGACTCGGGGGACTCGTTAGAAGAGTACATTGAAATTCCGGCTGACTCAGAACGGACGTTTGAAGCTGTTGCCGAGGACGAGCGGTATACCATCCGTGCTACGGTTGATCGGGCTTTCGATAAATGGCGACACTATCATTACACGACTGCTCCCGTGGACTACGACGGCCAGGTTTTCGTTCTGATTGCCCGGCTTCCGGAGACCGGAAGGGATGTCATCCGGTTTGGACCGGGGCCGTAATCACTCACGCTTCAACAATTATCACGGTGTCATGTATCGCTTAGTGGCCTCCGATACATGCGCACCTGTAAGTAACAATCACGGAGAGCCACAGTCAGATGGTGAAAGCGCCAGCGGGGCGAAACGGAGGGAGAAGTATCAGCGGGGCGAAACGGAGGGAAAGCGTCAGCGGGGGGAACGAAGACTGAAACTGTTCAGTCGTCCTGGGAGAGCGGGCCGGCAGTGGTGCGGGCGGCACCGGACGGCGCGGTGTGGAAGTAGCGCGCCCAGACGGTGATCAGACTCGGGAGGACGAACACCGCGACGACGAACGACGTGACCATCGCGAGGACGACGAGCGTCCCGAAGCTCTGGATCTGGGGGTGGGGGTGGAGCAGGAGGGCACTGAACGCACCGGCGGAGGTGAGGGTGCTCCCCAGCAACGCACCGCCCGTCCCGGTCGTCGCCTCGTGGAGTGCACCCTGGACCGTCCGCCCGCGTTCGAGTTCCTGGGCGAAGCGGTCGCTGATGTGTATGTTGTAGTCGATGCCGAGTCCGATGACCAGGCTCAACAGGAGGGCGGTCAACAGCGTCAGCGGGACCTCGAACAGCCACATCCCACCGACGACCAGTGCCGTCACGACGACGATGGGGACGGCCGTGACGGCGCCGAGCGTGGCGCTACCGGTGACGAACCGGTAGACGAACGTCAGCAGTGCGCCGACGGCCGCCAGCGCGAGGAGCAACGTCTGCAGGATGCCGTCGGCGATCTGTGAGAGTTCGGCGGCGGTCAGCGTCCCGGACCCGACCGCGATGGCGCTGACGGCGTCGCCGTTCTCGTCTGCGGCGCTCGCGACGTCACGCATCGCGTCGGTCTGCTGGGAGGTCGTCGCCCCGGGTTCGATCGGGACGACGACCCGGAGCGAGCGGTAGTCGCCGCCCTCGCGGTCGATGACCTGACTCGCAGCGTCGGGCGCAGCGGCGAACAGCGCGTCGTAGACGCCGGCGACGTTCCGGTCGGGGACGCCGTCGCCGTCGGTGTCCGCGTCGGCGAACGTCGCTGCGAACTCGTCGTTCTGTTCGGCGACAGCCTGCATCACGGTCAGCGGGGACTGCAGCGGGACGGAATCACCCTGGCTGTAGACCACGTCCACCTCGCCCGCCCGGTCGTGGACGGCCTGGACACTCGCCAGCGCCGACGGGTCGGTCACTGACCCCTCGATCAACACGTTCGAGCGGCGCCGGTCGTCCTCGGTGGCAGCCCGGTACTGTTCGTCGACGTAGTCGAGGTGGTGTGACGTCTCGGAAACATCCCAGGCGAGCGGGCCGGGGAGGTTCTGTTTCCACTCGGCGATCCCGTCAGTGTCCTGCTGGTAGGACTGTCTGTCGAGGTCGGTCCAGGCGACGGCGCCGGCCGACCCCGCGACGAGCGCGAGGACGATGACGACCGGTGCGGCCCTGCGGGCGAGGGTCACGCCGCTGGAGAGCACTGGTTCGAGGAGTCGCGTCTTCCCCAGGGGCTGTTTGCGCCGTTCGAAGCCGACACGACCGAGCAAGCTGTCGATAGTGACCTTCAGCGCGGGGACGAGCGTCAGCGAGACGACGAACGTCGAGAACACGCCCAGCGAGATGCCGTAGGCGAGTTGCCGGATGGTCGGCAACCCGTTGACTGCGTTGGCCATGAACCCGACCATCGCGGTCAGCGTCACGAGTCCGAGCGCGACCGAGACCGAGGAGAGCGAACGGACCATCGGCTCGCGGATCCCCTCCTCGGCGCCGCGTTCCTCACGGTACCGCATGAACACGTGCAGTCCGTAGTCGACGCTCAGCCCGACGATGAGGACCGGGCCGATGATCATGGTCATGCCGGCGGGGATCCCCATCCAGCCGAGGATGCCGAACATCCAGAGCACCGAGAGGACGACGCCCGCGAAGCCGACGAGCACGTCGACGACGTCGCGATAGGAGAAGGCAAGCACCGCGAAGATCATCAGGAGCGCCGCGGGCACGACGAGTTGCATCGTGTTCTGCATGTACTGGGCGTTCATCTCGTCGACCGCGTGCGACCCGACGGTGAAGAACTCGGGATTCCCGGTGTCCTGGGCGCTCTCGTAGAGGGCAGCGGTCGCGCCAGCGTCAGCCGACGGCCCGCGAGGGCCCGAGTCCTCGGCCGCGAACTGGAAGACCATGCGCGTACTCTCCGCGCTCGCGGTGCCCGGTTCGTACGAGCTCGGCACGAGGGCGAGCGCCGTCGACCCCTCCTGGAGCGTCGACTCGACGAGGCGCTGCACCTCCGAGTCACTGGCCGACTGGAGGGCGGCGACCTGCTCGTCTATCGTCGCGTCCTGACTGCCGGCTGCGCGCATCGCAACGAGGTTCGCGACCGAGAACACCTGGCGGTCGCCGAGGCTCGCGGCGACCGACGCGTTCTTCGTGACGTTTCGCTGGTACTGGAGCGTGTCTACCAGCGCGGCCTTCGAGAGCGCGTTCCCACCCTCGTCACGGACGTAGACCGACGCTGGTACCGTTCCGGTCGACCCGTTCGTCTCGTTCGTGCCGTAGCCGGACCGGATGTAGTCGAGTTTCTGTGCGACTTCGGTATCGCCCACAGTACCGGAGGCGTTGGCCTGGCTCTCGGTCTGGAGCTGGCCCGTCCCGGCGGCGACGCCGGCGGTCACCAGCAACATGAGCACGAGCACGAGCAGGTTGTGCTCGGTGACGAACCCGAACGTCTTCTCCAGGGCGTCTCTCATCGGCCCAAACCTCCGGGCGTGGCCGCCGTCGGCGGTGGTGCGCTGTCTCCGGTGCTGTGCAACACGGTGTCCGCCCGTTCGAACAGTGGGGCGGACGAGGGACCAGTGGACGGTCGCGTGGACATTGCACTCGCACCGTCTCCCCCCACCCCCATATAAACGGAAACAGGACTTCAGGGTCAGAAACTGTGCGAAAATCCCTGCCAGTCGACATACCTCGGTCGACAGCCTTATTTTTACCGAACGTTCAGTCAGTGTATGAGCGAACCCACGTCCGGCCGCCGTCCGGTCGTCGCCGCGCTGCTCGCGGTGGCGGTGACCGGGCTCGGCCACGTGTACCTGCGTCGCTGGGCCAGAGCACTCGGATGGATCACGGTTGGCTACGCGGCAGTAGTCCTCTTCGTCCCGGAATCGACCCTGACGGCACTCACCAGCGGTAGTGGAATCGACCCGTTCACACTCGCCCCGGTCGCGCTCGTCGGACTGCTGAGCGCGGTCGACGCCTACCGGATCGCGTTGTTCAGCGAACGACAGTCGGCCAAAACCGGCGAGAAGATCGACTGTCCGGCTTGCGGGAAACCGGTCGACCCCGAACTCGGCTTCTGTCACTGGTGTACGACCGATTTCACCGACCTGCGGGTAGCCGAAGCCGACGGCGACGGCACAACCACGATAGAAACTGACGGTGACGAACGAGGTGACTGAGCGTGGTGGACGATTCGACCGACTCGACCGCGAGACCAGAGGCGAACTGGAGCCCCGCGGAGGAAGACATCATGAAAGCGACGTATCGTGCGCTGCTCGAACACGGCTACGCGGGACTGTCGATCTCGCGGATCGCCGAGGAACTCGACAAGTCCAAGGCCTCGATCTACTACCACTACGACTCGAAAGACGCCCTTCTGGTCGCGTTTCTGGAGTACGCGGCCGATCAGTTCGAGTCGTCGGTCGCGACCGAGACCGGCGACGACCCGCGGGCCGACCTCGAACACGTGGTCGAGAAGCTGCTGCCACACCAACCGAGCGAGGAGCAACGGCAGGTCCAGTCGGTCGTGCTGGGCCTGCGCGGACAGGCCGTGACCAGCGAGCCGTTCCGCGAGCAGTTCACTGCGATGGACGACCGCCTCGCGACCACAGTTCGGACAATCGTCGACCGCGGTATCGAGGAAGGTGCGTTCCGCGACGTCGACTCGACGGGAGTCGCCGAACACGTCCTCGCGACCGTCAACGGGGCAATGTACGCACGCGCGACGACCGACCGCGAGGACGCCGTCGTTGCGGCCCGTGACTCGCTGTCGGCCTATCTCGACGCGACTCTGGAGGCAGAGTCGTCGAGTCAGGCGGACAAAACATCGACACAGGAGGCCCAGACGTCGACCCAGGAGGACGACACGTGAGCGAGCGCGACGTCGACGTCGTAGACGGCGACCTGTTCAAGCCGCTAGTCGTCCTCTCACTGCCGATCGTCCTCTCCCAGATGCTCCAGATCGGCTACAACCTCGCCGACACCTTCTGGGTCGGCCGCCTCGGCCAGGAGGCCGTCTCTGCGCTTTCGTACTCGTGGCCGCTCGTCTTCCTGATGATCTCGGTCGCTGGCGGCTTTACTGTGGCGGGGACGGTACTCGTCGCACAGCACAAGGGCGCTGGCAACGACGAGCGCGTGAACTACGCGGCCGGCCAGACCATCGCGTTCGTCGGCGTGCTCGCGGTGTTCTTTTCCGTACTTGGCTACGTCCTCACACCCACGCTCGTCTCGCTCGTCGGCGCGACTCCCGGGTCCGCCGAGTACGTCCTCTCGGTAGAGTACACCCGGACTATCTTCATCGGCGTCGTCTTCATGTTCGGTTTCTTCATCTTCCAGGCGCTCCTCCGTGGCTGGGGCGACACGCGGACGCCGCTGTATCTCATGGCGCTGGGCGTCGCGCTCAACGTCGTCCTCGACCCGTTCCTGATCCTCGGATTCCAGGAGAACGTCCTCTTTACCGCACTGGGCCTGGACGGCCTCCAGTCCTGGCTCTACACCCAGACCGGGTTCGCCGGCTTCGGCGTCCAGGGCGCGGCCATCGCCACGGTTTTCTCCCGGGGCGCCGGCGCCGTGCTCGGCCTGGTCTGGCTGTTCTCCGGCAGCGTCGGGATCCACCTCTCGCTATCGGATCTCAGACTCGACCCCGAGATGGTCAAGCAGATCGTCTCGCTGGGCGCGCCCTCCAGCGTCGAGCAATCGACGCGTGCGCTGGGGATCACGGTCCTCACCGCCCTCGTCGCACTGGCCGGTGACGACGCCGTCGCCGCGCTGGGCATCGGCAACCGGATCAACTCCCTCGTGTTCCTCCCTGCCCTGGGGCTCGCCCGCGGGACCGAGACAGTCGTCGGGCAGAACCTCGGCCGCGACCAGGTCGACCGCGCCAAGCGCGCGGTCGGCTACAGCAGCGGCATGGTGGCCGGCGTCCTCGCGCTGGTCGGCGTCGTCGCCTACGTCTTCGCCGAACCCATCACGGCGATTTTCATCCCGGGCGCGCCCGACGTCATCGCCATCGGCGCCGACTACCTGCGGATCATCGGCCCCACGTTCCTGTTCATCGGCGTCTTCCAGGTGGTCCAGGGCGCCTTCCGCGGCAGTGGCTCGACCCGCCTCGCGATGGTCTTCGCCATCCTCTCGCTGTGGGCCTTCCGGCTCCCGCCGGCCTACCTGCTGCTGGTCGTCGCGGACATGGGCGCAACCGGCGTCTGGTACGCCATCGCGCTCTCGAACGTCCTCGCGATGGTCGCCGCCACCCTCTGGTTCCTGCGGGGCACCTGGACCGAGAACGTCATCGAGGACGAATCGAACCCGGTCCCTGGCGACGACGATTGAGACGGTCGGTTGCAACGGTTTCCCGGTCTCTCGCCGAGCGGTCTGGCGAAATCCGGAAACACCTCGCAACCGACCGTATCAGACCGGGGTCGGCGCCGTGATCGTCACTTCGAGGTCGATCGCCAGGTCGTCCAGGGTGATCGGTCCCTCGTCTACGATGTACTGTGGAGCCATCTCCGGTGGTCCGGTCGCTGGATCCTCGGGCGGGAGCCCGGTCCCGAGAAGCGCTGCTGTCATCGGAAGCGGGGGCCGGCCCGGTTCCCGCACTACGTCGTCAGGGTCGTCGCCGACGACGATTCGCATACCCATCCCACCCCACTCGTGTGGCGCACAGAACAGGTCGTACACCCCTTCCTCTTCGAAGCGATACAGCCAGAAGCCGTGGTGTTCGTTGACCGTCGAAGAGAACGCCGGCACGCAGTCCGGCACGCGACGCTGGCGCTCCTGGTCCGGGTGGTACGCCGTAGCCGTATGCTCGGGAGTGTTGAAGTCGAACTCGACGATCGTCCCCGGTTCGACGTGTAAACCGACGGGATCGAAGTGGAACGCGCCGAACTCGACCGTGAGTTCCGGGAGGTTCGAATCGTCGATCTTCGCCTCTTCCACGTGGAGTTCGACCGTCTCGTCCGGTGTCAGGCGGTTCGGGATATCGTCCTCGCTCGTCCCCGAATACCCGAAGTGCGAATGAACGATCGGTGGTCTCGCGTCGTCACCGTCCTGTTTTTGCCCGGTCGGTGGCCTCTCTCGGGCCGTGGCGACACCACCGAGAAAGGGCAGCGTGGCGCTGACGCCCGTCGCTTTCAGCACTGAACGGCGTCCAACGACCGAGTTGCTGGCCGATTCTTCACCGGTGTCCGCGGTGTGGTCTGTCATTGTCGACGAGAGTGTGTCGTAGGTTCGTGGGTACTGGCTCGATTTCGCCTGTCAGCTGGTTTCTAGGGGGTATGACGACGACCGCTACGCCTTGACCACTCGACTTCCGATGGGTTCGACGACGTCCTCGAACTCCCCGACGACGGTACTGTCCGAGAAGACCCCCAGACATCGCGCCGTCACGTCCCCGGTGTTCCGGAAGCCGTGGGGGGCCATCGGCGGGATCACCAGCAGGTCGCCCGCACCGATCGTTCCCTCGGCATCTCCGGCCCAGACCTCGATCCCGTCTCCGGCGAGACAGACGACGAGTTCCTCGGGACTGTCCTCGTGCGTGCCCAGTTCCCTCCCGGGTTCGAGTTCGAAGTAGACGACGGTGTGACCGCCTTCGAGTTCCTGCCCCGTCGATGCCGGGAATACGGGCGAGAACGGGAAGCTCGCGCGAACTTCCATGTCCGTGTCTTCCTGTGCGATCTCGACGAGGTCGAGGTCGTCGAGGTGGATCGTTTTCAGCTCTGCCATGGCCGATTCGAGCTACGCAACAGTCGCGGATAGTTGTTCTGAGAAATACATTTCTCTAATCTGGGCTAGTGAAATCCCGTTCACCGCCGGACCCGGATCCGGATCCTCGTGACACGTCCGCGAAATCCAGTCCCACACCCGCCATCCCCAGAACGGTCACATTGTCGTTCCACGGTCGAGGTCGACAACGCTCATCTCGTCGTCGACCGAGACTTCGAGCTGTTTCGCCGCCCCGTGGATGGTAACGGTGACGCGAAACGGGTCCTCCGAGACGGTCGTCTCGACACCCTCCCGAAGCAAGTCCACCACCTCTTCCAGGGAGGGCGCGAGGACGTCGATCCCCAGTTCGTCGAAGAAGCCGATCACGGGGGTGAACCCCAGTACGAACACTTCGACTGGCAGGCGTTTTGCGAAGCCACAGGTGTCACATCGGTGCGTAGCCCAGGCCTCCGAGCGAGTGCCACAGTGCGGACACAGTTCCCCCGCCTGATTCTGGTGGCTGGAACAGACAGAGACCGAGGCCGAGACCGAGCCCGCACACTCCCGGCAGATCCCGTGCACGAAGTAGGCGTTGTCCAGCATACAGCGATAGAATCCGACCCTGAGCGCCTCGTCGGTGGTGCGGTCGGTCAGTGCCGCGGCCGGATAGTTCGAGAGGAAGACCGACCCGTGGGGCGTCTCGTCACCGAACTGCCCGTCACACTCCGTACACCGCACGCGGAGCCACTGGTCCTCGTAGGCGGCCCGCATCGCTGCACCGCACAGTGGACACGGCTGGTCCAGGTCGGCGGCGAAATCGAGGTCGTCGGTGCCCGAGATCGCGATCACCGTTCTGGCGATGTGTTTCCCGGCGCCGCTCAACCGGTACCCACTGTCGGTCTGTCGGACGAAGTGGGGAACGAGCTGGGAGAGGTGGTAGTTGAACTGCCCGTTGTCGTCGACGTCGACTTCACGACGCAGGTCGGTAAACGAGATCGTCTCGGCGACGTCCGAAACTTCGTCGTACTGGTGGGCAGCGTCTGCCTGCCAGAGTGCGCGGACGATGTCGAGTCGGATCTCGTTCCCGAGGACAGCAAACGCCTCTTCCGGAGACATCCCGTCTAATTCGACGTCGGGGGTCAAACGGGTATCACTCATGCTAGCGAATCGCACGCCACGTTCAATAAGTGTACCCCGGGTCGTGCCGGCTGCGATCGCGGCAGTCGGATCTCGACGACGGCGCTCGGTCGACTGACGTGTGGATATCCGAGGCAGCGACCGCAAGCACCGATTCGACTCGCGGTCGTCCGGAGGTTTTCACCGGAGGGGGGACGAGCTGTGGCTCAGAGGGTCCGTCTCTGGATCTCACTCGTCCCTATCGAGACACCCGAGAACCGGGGATCAGGTGGATCGACTCCGGAGGAACCAGCGCCCGAATCTCGGACCCGTCGTCGACACCCAGTCGCTCGAACGTGGGCGGACGAACGCTCGCGATGAGGGTGAGTGCCCCACCCTCGACGTCGACGTCGACCCGGTACTCGTTGCCCTCGTTCAGCCAGCGACCGACGGTGCCAGTGACGGCGTTCGCCTGTTTCGCCCCGCCGTCGACGGACGCGTCGAGCGGTTCCAGTTCGACTCGTGACGGGTGGATACAGACCGTGACGCTCGATCCGGAGTCAGCCGCTCCAGAGACGTGAGAAGCAGAGGCGGCCGACCCAGCGACCTCCGGGGCCGCCGTCCGAAATCGCACGTCCCCGACCTGTACCCACACCTCTTCCCCGGACTCGCTCCGTTCGATCACCTGGCCCTCGAAGAGGTTCTCGGTGCCGGTAAAGCGGGCGACGAATCGACTGGCGGGCCGGTCGAGCACCGCCGAGGGCGAGCCGACCTGTTCGAGGTCGCCGTCACGGACGATGGCGAGCCGGTCACCCAGTGCCGTCGCCGTCCGCTGGTCGTGGGTGACGTAGAGCACTGGGATGTCCAGCGACGCGAACAGGTCGTGCAGTTCGTCCCGCAGCCGTTTGCGGATGGGGGCGTCGAGACTGGAGAGCGGTTCGTCGAGCAACAGGACGTCCGGGTCGGCCGCAAGCGTCCGTGCGAGTGCGACCCGCTGGCGCTCGCCGCCCGAGAGCGTCGCCGGTCGCCTGTCGAGCACACCTTCGAGTTCGAGGGTCGCTGCGAGTTCCGCGACGCGCTCGTCACTCGTGGCCGCGTACTCGACGTTCTCCCGGGCGGTCATGTGCGGGAAGAGCGCACCCTCCTGGAACACCATCCCCACCCGCCGGTCTTCGAGGGGGCGGCCGACCAGCTCGCGTCGGTCGAGGAGTATCGACCCCGAATCGGGCTCGGCGATGCCCGCGACCAGCGAGAGCAGCGTCGTCTTGCCGCTCCCGGAGGGCCCCAGCACGGCCAGGACTTCGTCCTCGACGGTCAACTCGACCGGGCCGAACGTGAACTCGCCGTAGGCCTTCGTCAATCGAGCGAGTTCGAGTGTCATCGCCAGGGGTTCGACGCGACAGTGTTCAGGACCAGCAGTGCCGCGACCGCGATGACGACGAGGAGTATCGCCACCGGGTAGGCGTGCGCGAGTCCGAGCGACTGGAACGAGACCCAGATCTCGACGGGCATCGTCCGCGGGTAGTACGCCACCATCATCGTCGCGCCGAACTCCCCCATCGCCCGGGCGAACGCCAGCGTCACCCCGGCGAGGATACCCGGACCGGCCAGCGGCAGCGTCACGTTACGGGCTGTCGTCCACCGGCTCTTGCCCAGCGAGCGCGAGGCGTGTTCGAGCGTGCGGTCGACGCTCTCGAAGGCGGCTTTGGCCGTCACGACGACGAACGGCGACGCGACGAACGTCTGGGCGAGGACGACGCCCGCCAGCGACCGCGTCAGTGGCAAGCCCGCCGCGGCCGCCGTGCCTCCGAGGAGCGTGTTCGGCCCGAACACCGTGAGCAACACGACGCCGCCGACCGTCGGCGGGAGTACCAGGGGGAGCACCACGACGGCGAGGACGGCGTTCTTCCAGGGCGTCTCGGCGCGTGCGAGCCAGTACGCCAGCGGCAGCCCGAAGACCGTCGCGAGCACCGTCGTGATCGACGCCGACAGCAGCGAGGTCGTCGCCGCAGACCGGACCGTAGCGTCGCCCAGTCGCCCGAGGATCTCGCCCGGCGACGCCGAGAGAAACAGCGACAGCAACGGGGCGAAGTAGTAGACGAGCAACAGTCCGCCGAGCACCAGCGCGACCGACAGCCAGTCGACCGACCCGAGACGACTCGCGTGCGTCGATTTCGCCGGTTGCGTCGAATCCGTCGATCCGGTCGGTTCCGTCACCATGGCTGAATCAGATCAGAACAGGTACTTCGGACAGATTATCCACCGACTCGCTCGTCCCCCGTCGAACGTCCGCGGGAGCGTCGCCCTCGTAGCGCGGGAACCCCTCGTGGACCAGGAATCCCGACTCGTCGAGGTACCCGCCCGTCGTCAGGGCGTCGAACACCGAGACAGCGGCGTCGCTCGACTTCCGGATCGTCGCGCCGTACCCGATGGTGTCGCCCTGTATCTCCTGTCCGCTCGGGAGTTCGTAGGAAACCGTCGTGTACCAGTCCTCGGCGTACTCGGGGTTGCTGAGGTCGACCTGGGCCGGGAGTTCGACGTACTCGTAGCCGCGCTCGACGGCCATGTTCCGGTAGGCGAGGGCGGCGTCGACCGCCCCCGTCTCGAACTGGCTGACCAGCGCCGTCTCCGGGTAGACCTGCTCGCGACGAGGGATTTGCTCGTGCAGGGCCGGGGCGTCGTCGTAGTACCGCGAGGCGAGTTCGAGCGTGAACAGCGCACGATAGCCCAGGGGGTCCTGGTCGGGGTCGGTCCGTCCGAGGCTGACGTCACCGTCGAGGAGGGGTTCGTACCACCGCTCGGCACCTTCCCCTGCCCTGGCTCCCTCTTCCGCGTCCGCATCGGCATCGGCCTCGGCGATCCGCTGACCGCCCTCGGTCCCGGGGTTGTACGCGAGGACGACCGCGTTGCTCGTGAACACCGAGTACCACGGCGGTGACAGCGGCGCCTCGAACAGTGCGGTGTCGGCGACAGCGACGATATCGGGGTCGCGCTGGCCCTCGTCGATCATGCGCGCGACCGTCGCCGAGCCGTGTGATTCGACCTGGACCGGGACGTCGACCCCGGGCTCGAACCCGGTTTCGAGTGCGTGCTGGAGGCTCCCCGCCGAGAGGACCGAGATGGTCGTCGAACTCGTACCAGCATCCGCGTCGGCGGGACCCTCTCTCCCGGAGGAGACGCCGCTCGGACACCCCGCGAGTCCCGTGACCCCTGCGACTGTCCCCACACCGGCCGCTCGCAGGAACCGCCGTCGTGTACAGGGTGAACCGGACGAACAGGACGAACTGTCGTGCGCGTCGCCCCGTTGTTCCCACATGGACACAACCATCGTTATGTCGGTATCGGCATAACCGTTTTGCCCGTCGGCGAACAGGGATTCGCATGGACCACGAGGTCGACGTCGACGCACGCCTGGACAGCGAGGGGGTGCGGTTCGCGGCGCGCGACGCCCAGCTACTCCGGGCGATACGCGAGCACGGGTCGCTGAACGCGGCCGCGAACGCGCTGGGGCGGTCCTATTCACGTTCTCAGCGGCGCGTGGTCGAACTCGAAGACGCGTTCGGACAGTTGGTCGAGCGCCAGCGGGGTGGCTCGGGCGGCGGCGGGAGTTCGCTGACTGGGACCGCCGAGTCGCTGCTGGCGGAGTTCGACCGACTGGAGGCCGAATTCGCCGGCCTGACCGAAGTCGAGGAGACCGTCCTCGGGGGAACGGTCGTCGAACGTGACGGCGAACTGGGGACCGTCGAGACCGGGGCGGGACCTGTCCGGGCGATCGTGCCCCCGGCAGTCGAGGAGGTTCGCCTCGCGGTCCGGGCGGACGCCATCACGCTCCACGCACCCGGCAGTGTCCCGGAGACGGAGACCAGCGCCCGGAACCAGTTCCGCGGTGAGGTCCGAGAGGTTCGTTCGGGTGACGCGCTCGCGCGAGTTGTGCTCGATATCGGTGCCGACACCGACCTGACCGTCCTCGTGACCCGGACGAGCATCGACACGCTCGGTCTCGAACCGGGGACACCAGTCGTCGCTTCGTTCAAGGCGACTGCGACGCGAGCGTATCCCGCCGAGTCGTCCCAGGTCGACTGCTAGGGACTGCTGTGACTGTTGTGTGTGCAGCGATTGAATATTGGTGTGACAATCCGAGTTGACGCAACTGCCGCGACCGCTGTCGTGCTCGTCGTGGCCGCCCTCGTGATCGTGTGATGGAAGCCCTCGGCGGGCTCGCTCACGGGTCGCGTTGCTCACGGGTCACTCCGTTCCCCGTTCGCATCGAGGCGCTCACACAGTTCGCGCCTC
>ENA-ORDC01001601-ORDC01001601.1-marine-metagenome-genome-assembly--contig:-NODE-1601-length-16013-cov-2.773030_pt1 | contig 16013 bp, 16 predicted proteins | sample MGYA00237783_ERZ508515 | MGnify/ENA primary metagenome ERZ508515 (study PRJEB26186, sample SAMN06268792) | marine metagenome | isolation source: Eden Landing Ponds, San Francisco, CA, USA | place... | reverse complement strand
CCGCCGTACTTCTCCGTGACGTCCTTCTCTAAGTCCAGCCCGGCGCTCTCGAGGGCGGACTCGACCTCGCGACTCCGCCGCTTGACCGCGCCGTGGATCTTCCGGGTGTAGCGGTCTTCGCTCCAGCCGCCACCGCCGCCGACGGAGCGCCCTCTGGCGACCTTGACGTTCGTCGTGTTCGTGAACGCGGAGACGACCTGGCCGACGTTCGCGGCCGCGAGGCGGGCCGACGCCTCCGCTTCCTGCATCGGGTCCTTGCCGTAGGGCACGTCGTGGCGCTTCGCGACACGGGAGAGCGGTTCGGGCTGCTCCGCGCCGGTGACCTGGACGAGTCGGGTGGCGTCGGGCAGCTCCCGGAGGAAGCGCACGAGGTCGTCGGCGTCGGTCGCCAGCTCGTAGACGTTGTCCGTCGCGAGGAGGGCTGGCTCCTCGTTCGCGATCAGCCGGCGGAGCTTCCGGTGGGTGACGACGTCGCGCTCGATCGTCGGCCCCTCGGCTGTCGCTGCGTCGCCGGACGGCTCGCCACCGCCGTCACCCGATTCGCCGTCCGGAGCCCCCCAGTCGATGCGGACCAGCGCGTAGGACGGTGCGTCCCCCCGGACGTCACCGCTGTGCACGTCGACGCCGAAGATGGTGTCGTCGAGTGCCCGCGTTCGAGAACTCACTGCTGGGATCATGGGGCCGGGTGACCAAAAGTCCGACGCGGCGATCGGGCCTTCGGGGAAGCACTCGCTGTCGAGACCCTCACCGGCGGGTGTGGCACTCGTTCCAGCGTCGACTGGTCCCAGGGGGCCTCCATACACCCGTGACGGCGTAAATTTATACGACAGCCACCCGAGACGGCTGACGCATGGTGTCACACGACACACCATCGGATTCGCATCGTGCAGCAAGACGATCCATGCTCGGTGCAGTCGACCCGGAGCACTCGCGTGGGAACGCCCGACAGCGGGCGGCGAGGCTGGTTCACACCCTCGAGCGGGGCCCCGGTCGTCGACGGCGAGCTAGCCGGCAGCACCGTCCACAGCACGCCCCAGAACCGGTCTGGACGACGCATCCACGCAACCAGCGGACTGCCACGACGCTTGCACTGACGATGCGGGCGCCGGACGGGGTGGTTCCGCTGGACAGCCACGGCGATCCCGATCGCACGCCGAACCGCAGTACAGGGCTGACTGCCCACACGCGGTGGCACCAGTTACTGCTCCGGCAGCGGTGCGACCGTGCGAGACACCGGTGCCGACGGAGTGGCAAGCCTGGTCGAACGGGAACCAGCCGTCGGCGTTCGGTCGCTCGATGCGGGAGCTGGAGACCGCAGTGCGATCGGTCGCGACCGCTACGGACGTAGCCGCACGAACTCGCCGTCGGTAGCCCACGTCGAGGATCGCGGCTGGCTGGGAAGAGCGACAGCGCCGGTACTGGTGTGATCGCCCGGCCCAGCAGTCGCATGCCGGAGAGCCGCAGCAATATTATTTTAGTTGTTATTTTCTGCAATAAGTATAATGGAGTGGCGCTCGACGGCGGGCCTGCATGGTGTCAAACAACACACCATCGGACTCGCATCGTGCGTCCAGACGATCCTTCCTCGGCGCGCTCGGGCTCGCGGCCGGTACCGGACTGGCGGGGCTCGGGAGCGCCACGCCCGGTCGGGGGCGGGGGCGCTCCGAGGACACCGTCGTCGATGGACTGAACGAGTACGCCGTTCCCGTCGCTTCCGAGGGTGAGGTGCCGATGAACGAACTCGTCCCGGTCGCCAATCGCGTTGCGCCACCAGGCACCGTCGGAACGGCGGCGAGCGCTGACGAACGAACGGGGGCCACGGTGGTCGCGGGGCGGCTCTCGGAGTTTCCGGTCGTCGGGCTCGGGGAGTCGACCCACGGCACCCACGAGTTCCACGCGATCCGGAGGCGGATCGTCCAGCAACTCGTCTCGGAGTACGACCTCCGCGTCGTCGCGTTCGAGGCCCGCTTCTCGGAGATGGTCGCGCTCAACGACTACGTGGTGCACGGCGAGGGGAGCTTCGACGCGATGCCCGCAGGCATCTGGCGCACCGCCGAAGTGCGTCGGCTCGTGGAGTGGCTCCGCGAGTTCAATCGCGGGCGTCCCCGCGAGGATCGCGTCGAGGTCCACGGCGTCGACATGCAAGGGAGCGCGGACGCGGCGAGCGCCCTGCTCTCCTACCTCGACGACGTGGGTGCGGCGGGACTCGAGCACGAACGGGACGTGTTGACGACGCTGGCCGAATCGACCCTCGGGTACTTCTTCGAGGGCCGGTCGCCCAGCCAGTCACGGATCGACACTGTCCGGGAGATCGTCGCTCCGATTCGGGAACGGCTCACGAACCGTCGCGACAGCTACGTCGCGGCGACCTCCGAGTACGCCTGGCAGTTCGCGCGTCGCCACCTCCGGACGCTGGAGCAGGCCCTCGAGTGGCTCGAGGCGCGGATGGAGGGGTTCTGGACCGGTTGGGAGACGCGCGACGAGTTCATGGCGGAGAACACGACCTGGCTCCACGACACGCTGCACTCCGACCAGGTGGTCGTCTGGGGCCACAACAACCACGTCAAGACCGGCTGGTACCTCGACTTCGCACCCGCGATGGGGAACGTCCTCGCGGAGACCCACGGCGAGGGGTACTACTCGCTCGGGTTCGACTTCGGCACCGGAACGTTCTCGGCCCGCGTTCGCGGCGATCCCGACGAACGCACGCCGACGATCGAGGAGCCTATCGCGGAGGGGTCGGCGCTGCTGAACGAGGTCGACCACGACCAGTACTTCGTGGACTTCGCCGCCGCCAGCGAACACGAGGCTGTCGCCGAGTGGATCGACCAGGAGCAGAAGCTCCACGCGAGCGGGTTCCTGTTCCTGCCGAACAACCCGGCGGACGACTACCACCTCGAAGACTCCTTCGACGGACTCGTGTCAATCCGAACCAGCACGCCGACGACGACCGTCCCGATGGGGGAGCAGTAGGCGGATCGGCCGTCGAGTCCGCAGTCGCGTGACCGGACGTGTCGGGCCGTGACGAGCGGGAGACACCCGCTACCGCGGGCGGCCACGGCACCTCGGGCCCGTTCCGAAGCCCTGTTGCGCGGGACGGTCCCTGGCCCGAACCGCACCGAGGACGATCCCGAACCTCGAACTGCGTCGGAAACGGTCCCGAGCCCTTTTGTCGAGACCGCCAGTAGGAAGGCGCATGACCGCAGTCACGCTCGGACCGGAGGGCACCTACTCGCATCGCGCAGCGCAGGCCGTCGACGACTCGGTCGCGTTTCGCGAGTCGGTGACGGCGATCGTCGAGGCGGTCGCCAGCGGCGAGTTCGAGCGGGGCGTCATCGCGATCGAGAACAGCATCGAGGGATCCGTCTCGGAGAGCCTCGACGCGCTCGCCGACAACGAGGTCGCCGTCGTCCGGGAGATCGTGACGCCGATCCGCCACGCGCTGATCGCCCAGTCCGATTCGTTCGAGCGCATCGAGAGCCACACCCAGGCGCTGGCCCAGTGCCGGGGCTACCTCTCCGAACACTACCCCGAGGTCGCCCGCGAGGCGGTCGCGTCGACGGCCCGCGGCGTCGAGCACGCGCGGAACGATCCCGCGGTCGCGGCGATCGGCCACCCCGCGAACGCGGAGAACGGGCTCCAGGTGCTCGCGGAGGACATCCAGGATTCCTCTTCGAACTCGACTCGGTTCTTCGTGCTCGCCCACCCGGAGGACGCGACGGAGGCCGGCGGGAAGTCCTCCTTCGTCGTCTACCCCAACACGGACTACCCCGGCCTCCTGCTGGAGCTGCTCGAGCCGTTCGCGAACCGTGACATCAACCTCACCCGCGTCGAGTCCCGCCCCAGCGGCGAGCGCCTCGGCGACTACGTCTTCCACGTCGACGTCAACGCAGGCCTCTACGAGGAGCGGACCCAGGAAGCACTCGACGACATTCGCGAGATCGCCGAGAACGGCTGGGTTCGGGAGCTGGGGTCCTACGACGTCGAGACCGTGGTCTGATCGGCGCTGCAGGTCCGTTCGGCCAGCGTGCTGACAGGCCAACGCAGCACAGATACTACTCCACAATATCGTTAATTTTAGGTTCTGATCGTGGTGTTGAACTGCCATGGTTCGTGGGTTGGAGGCACGTACGGTTGGCATCGCGCTCGCAGTGTTGTTACTCGTCGCCGCGCCGGGCTGCTCGGCGCTGGGCGGTGGCGGAGGGGGCGGCTGTGGACCCGGCGAGACGAAGATCTCGAATCTCGAGACGGGATCGATGAACCAGACCACAATCACGGGCGAAGTCACCACTGCCGGTCCCGGTTCGGTCGTGCTGGACGACGGCTCCGCCCAGGCGTTCGTGATGCTCGGCCAGAACGACCTCTCGGAAGGCAACTGCGTCACCGCGTCTGGCTACGCGAGTCAGATTCCCGGCGGCACCCCGGCCGACGTCGGGTTCACCGCGATGAACTACTCGCAGGGCTGAGACATCGGCGTGTCTGGTCGACCGTCGCTGCGGTGACCGCGCTGTCCCCACGGCCGTCGCGAGCGAACCGCAGGCTGTTTCTCCTCGACCGTCCAAACCGGAGCTATGCCCCTGCAACCCGGCGATGTGGCGCCCGAACTCGCCGCCGAGAATCAGGACGGCGAGGTCGTCCGCCCCTCGATCGACGGACCGACTGTCGTCTACTTCTACCCACGCGATCAGACGTCCGGCTGCACGATCGAGGCCCGGCAGTTCCAGCACGAGCTGGAGAGCTATCGCGACGCCGGCGTCGCCGTGTACGGCGTGTCCACGGACACCGTCGATTCTCACCGCGACTTTTGCGACGCGGAAGGGATCGAGTTCGACCTCCTCGCAGACCCCGACGCCGAGCTCGCCGACGCGTTCGACGTCGACACCAGTCGCGGCGCCGCAGCGCGCACGACGTTCGTCCTCCTCGACGGCGAGATCTGGGAGACCTACGAGTCCGTCTCGCCCGACGGCCACGCTCGGGACGTGCTGGGCGACCTCCTCGACGCCGGCGTCGTCGAGTTCTCGGAGTGACGGCCGCCGGCACGACCGCCGGATACAGTGATCGTTAGCGATCCACCGGGACATCGCGTGATTCGATACCCCACAGCCACGTAGCTGGATGCCACGATCCCTTCGGGTGGGACTGAGCTAAATCTTCGATTTCGCGAAGGTCGGAAGAGCTTGCTCTTCCGGGACTGGAAGGGGCCGAGTGCTCGCCGGTGCTACCGAAGCAAGCACTGGACCGAGCGAACCGAGGGAAGCGCGCAGCGAGATAGCACCGGCGAGCGCTCGGGGGCTTCCAAGTGGTTCGCGGTCGTCGAGACGGGATACAGTACACCCCCAACTCCCAGATGACGCTTATTACGCCCCGGGACCAAGGTCAGAACGTCATGGCACGCAACCCCTTCGCCGAGCTCGAGCGGCTGTTCGACCGGATGGAATCGCAGTTCGAGGGACAGGCCAGCTTCGGGACCAGCGTCGCCGTCGACGTCATCGACGAGGACGACCAGTTCGTCGTCGAGGCCGAACTCCCCGGGTTCGAGGCCGAGGACCTCGATCTCACGTACTCGGAGGGCCGACTCTCGATCGCCGCCGAGCGCGAGGAGCACCTCGAAGCCGAGTACGTCCGGAGCGAGCGCAAGCACGCCGTCGAGCGCACCGTCCGGCTCCCCGAGCCCGTCGACGCCGACGCGATCGATGCGGACCTCGACGAGCGGGGAATTCTCCGCATCACCCTGCCGAAGGAAGCGCCCGAGGAGACGGGGAAGCGCATCGAGATCGGGGAGTAAGCCGGGGCGCTACCGCTGCGGTTCCAGGCAATCCACGATCGTCTCGACCGTCGTATCGACCGCCGATTCCCAGTTCGCCGGGAGTTCACCGCCGCGCTTCGGCGGATCGATCGGCAGATCGACCGGCCAGTAGACCACGTCCTCGAGGTACTCCGCTGCGGCCGCGCCCACGAACGTCGCGTCCTTTCGCTTCGAGGAAACCCCGTCGCTCACGAGGTCGTAGTAGCTCGTGAACAGCTGGACGACGACCGCGTCGCGACCGTCGAGGACGCCCCGGAGCGCGCCGTCGTCGGCCAGGTGGCGAAAGAGCTTCGCGGTGTTGTTGGCTGGATCGGCGCGGCGCCACTCGAGTTCGACGAGCACGAGCCGCTCGGGTGACTCGCCGACGACGTCGACTGGGGTACCGCCGACCCGGCGCTCGACGGACCACTCGGCGTCGGGCAGCGCGGCTTCGAGCCCCGCGGCGAGCCGTTCCTGTACCTGCCGAGCGTCGTCGCCCACGAGCTCGCCATTCCGAGCGGCGTGCCGTGAACGTTTGGGCACAGCGCCGGTCCCGCCGCCGGGACGACCGCTCCGTTGCCAGCGCCGGCAACCCGTCCGGGCCGTCGATGGCCTTACCCGGCGTTCGCCCGTAGGCGGCCCATGCCAGCCGAATCGGCCGACGAGCAGCCACAGATCACGCTGTACCGGCTCCAGGCCTGCCCGTACTGCGAGCGGGTCGTCCGCCGCCTGCACGAACTCGACCTCGACTTCCAGTCCCGCTTCGTCGAGCCGATGCACGGCGATCGGGACGTCGTGAAACGCGTCGCGGGCGTCCGAGCGGTCCCGGTGATCGTCGACCGGAAAACGGGGGTCACGATGGCCGAGAGCGCGAACATCGTGGACTATCTCGACGGCACGTACGGGGCCGCGACCGACGGCGGCGAGCCGGCAGCCGCGACGGGAGGTGACGCCTGATGGTGGACTTCGAGGTCACCGACCTGCCCGAGACCGACCACGTCGACGTGGGCGAGCAGGCGCCGGACTTCGAGCGGCCGCTCGTGAACGACGAGTTCTGGGAGGACGTCGCCCTCTCCGATCTCACCGCCGACGGGCCCGTGCTCCTCGTGTTCCACCCGATGGACGGCGCGTTTCCGGCGACGTACGTCTGGAACGAGATCCGCGACCGCGAGTGGAGGAGCGAGTTCGACGCGCGGGTCGTCGGCTGTTCGATCTCCTCGGCCTACGAGCACAAGGACCGCATCGAAGACAGCGCCATTGACGCCTCGCTCTTCTCGGACCCCGCTGCCGACGTCGCGGCCGCCTACGGCGTCGAGAACGACCTCGACGGGATGGCCGGCGTCACCGAGCACCGCCCCGCCGTCTACCTCATCGACGGGGAGCGGGTCGTCCAGTACGCCTGGGTCGCCGAGCAGTGGCCCGACTTCCCGCCCTACGACGAGATCGAGGACGAACTGGCCGACCTGTAACGCTCCCACGCTATCCCGGACCCGACTCTCGATCCCGCTCGCTTTTTGCACCCGGCGTGCTGTCTCCCGCCAATGACCGACGACGGTGCAACGGACGGCGCTCCGGTGGCCGACGCCGATCTCGACGCCGCGGCGGCGGCCATCGACCGCGGCGAGTGCGTCGTCTACCCGACGGAGACGGTCTACGGGCTCGGCGCGAACGCGATCGACCCCGACGCTGTCGAGCGCGTGTTCGACGTCAAGGGCCGCGACCGGGACAAACCGGTCTCGCTGGGTGTCCCCGACGTGGAGGCGGCGCTCGAGTACACCGCGCCGACCGCTCGCGAGCGTCGGTTCATGCACGAATTCCTGCCCGGTCCCGTCACCGTCGTCGTCGAGCGGAAACCGATCGTTCCCGACCTGCTGACCGCCGGCAGCGATCGGGTCGGCGTCCGGATTCCCGATCACGAGGTCGCGCTCGCCCTCCTCGAACGGACCGACGCCCCGGTCACCGCCACGAGCGCGAACGTGAGCGGCACCGGGAGCGTCCGGACCGTTTCCGAACTGGGCGACGCGGTCCGCGACGCCGTAGCCGTCGTTCTCGACGCCGGCGAAACGCCCGGGTCCGAGAGTACGGTCGTCGACGTAGAAGCGGGAGAGATCGTCCGACGCGGCGCGATGGCCGAGGACATCGAGGCCTGGCTCGACGCGAACTGAGCGGGGCGAATCGGTCGGCGTCTCGTCGAATCGCGAGCGGTGAGGACAGCGGCGGGAAACCGATTACTCCGGCGCCGCGACCGTCGCGTAGCAGTTCCCACTGGACACCTCGAAGTCGAGCACCCGGAGATCGCTCGCTGCGAGATCGGCCTCGAACTCGTCGGGATCGTAGACGTGGTAGTACCGATCGACAGTCTCGCCGTCGGGGAGTTCCCAGGGAATCTCGGCGTCGAATCCCGCCTCGACGTCGAAGCGGTCGGCCGCGACGCTCCAGGCGGAGACGAGTGCCGCACCGTCGGGCGTCAGGACGCGGGCGATCTCGTCGAGACTCCGGACACGGAGCTCCCGGGTCGGGAGGTGATGCAGCGTCGCGATCGAGACGGCGACCGCGATCGAATCGCGTGCGAACGGCAGGGTTGCGGCGTCGCCCGCGACCAAATCGGCGTCGACGTCGGTCCGCTCGCGTGCGATGTCGAGGAGTTCGGTGCTCAGATCGAGCCCGATCGGCGTCGCGACGCGCTCGGCGAGCGGCGCGAGGTGGCGGCCGTTTCCGCAGCCGACGTCGAGACCGAACTCGCCACAGGGCGCCGCGTCGAGAAAGTCGGTGACCTCCGGCCAGGGGTAGCGTCGCGTCTCGGCGAAGTGGGCTGCGATCTCGTCGTACACCGCCTGCGTCGCGGCTCGCGAGCGATCCATCGTTCGATCGGGAGTTGCGGCGGGGCAGGGTAAATCTGCGTGATTTCACTGGATCGGAGCGGAACGCCTCGGTGGCGACCCCTCGGTCGGTCCCGGACCGCTTTTTGCCGTGCCGCCCCTCCCGGCGGGCATGAGCGACCTCGACCTCGGGCCGGAGCAACTGGAGCGGTACGCTCGGCACGTGGTCATGGACGACGTCGGGCCGGAGGGGCAGGCCGCGCTGCTCGACGCCTCGGTGCTCGTGGTCGGCGCGGGCGGCCTGGGCTGTCCGGCGATCCAGTACCTCGCGGCGGCGGGGATCGGGCGGCTCGGGATCGTCGACGACGACGTGGTGGAACGATCGAACCTGCAGCGCCAGATTCTCCACGGCGAGGCCGACGTCGGGCGCCCGAAGGTCGAGAGCGCGGCGGAGGCGGTGGCGGCGCTGAACCCGGACGTCACCGTCGATCGACACGAAACGCGCTTCGAGGCAGGAAACGCGATGGAGCTCGTGGCCGAGTACGACGTGGTGATCGACGCGAGCGACAACTTTCCCACGCGCTTTCTCGTCAACGACGCCTGCGTACTCGCGGAAACGCCGTTCGTCCACGGCGCCGTGTATCGTTTTGAGGGGCAACTCACGACCGTCGCCGCGGGCGGGAGGCCCTGCTACCGCTGCCTGTTCCCCGAAGCGCCGCCGGCAGGAACCGTGCCGAACTGCGCGACGGCGGGCGTGCTCGGCGTCCTCCCGGGGACGATCGGCGCGATGCAGGCGACGGAGGCGATCAAGCTCGCGCTCGGCGTCGGCGACGCGCTGACGGAGGCGGTGGTCTACTACGACGCGCGGAATCCTGGCACTGAGACCGTCGATCTGAAACCACGGCCGGACTGTCCGGTCTGTAGTGAAGGTGGCGAGATTCGCGACGTGGCGGACGTGACCTACGAAGGCGGCTGTACGGTCGACGCCGACTGATGCCGGGCTCCTCGACGGCGGCGCGCCGTCGGCACCATGCCCCACAAGTTTTATCTCATTTATTAGTAAATTAAGGTGCACACCGTCCTATTCATGTCTGGACCACTCGCCGGCCGTCGCGAACACCTCCTCGCGATCGTACTCGCCGCCTGCTTGCTCGCCGGTGGGGTCGTCGCGCTGCCGGCAGCGACGGCCGCGGGATCGGGCGCCACGGCCGGCAGCGGACCGGCGAGCGCATCGGCCGTCTCGAACGCATGGGCCGCCCCGAACGCCTCGGCCGTTGCGACGGAGTCGGCCGCCAGCACAGCCCAATCCGACGGCGTCCCCGACGTCGATATCGAGCAGACCGCCCGCGGCAACGTCTTCCTGACGAACGAGACGCCGAGCCTCGTCCTCGACGCCAACGGCGCAGACCTGGCCTGGACCGTCCGCGATTTCGACGGCCGAATCGTCGACAGCGGCACCGTATTCGTCGACGGCGAGACGACGATCGAGCCGTCGGTCGACGGCGTCGGGCACTACACACTCCGCGTGAGATCCGCCGACGGGGGCGATGACGGCAGCGCCGAAGAGTCCACGCCCCAGGGCACGATCACCCGCACCACGCTCGCAGTCCTGCCCGCGGACGGGTTCGACCACGGCGACGAGTTCTTCGCGATGTCGACGAAGTTCGGCGCCGGCCGCGACCACGCGATGATGGACACCCTCGAGCTGGCCGGCGTCGCTGCCGTCCGCGACGAGCACGGCTGGCACGCCATCGAGGGGACCCGCGGTGAGTACGACTTCTCCGGCCCGGATCGCGCGGCGTTCATGCAGTCCCTGCGCGAGCGCGGCTTCGATCGGCTCTTCCTCCTCGTCTACGCGAACGAGGCCTACGCCGACGAGTGGGAGGGCATCTTCACCTTCCCAGCGACCGACGAGGCGCGGCAGGGGTACGCGAACTACACGCAGGCCGTCCTTCGGGAGTACCCAGAACTCGACCACGTCGAGGTCTGGAACGAGCCCAACATCGAGAGCTTCTCCGTCGGCCCCGCCGGTCAGGACCCGACCGCCTACGCCGAACTCCTCGCGACGACCCACGACGCCGTCGAGGAGACCCGGCCTGGCGTCACCGTCGTCGGCGGGAGCACGACCCGAAACCACACCGGCACGAACCAGGTCCCGCCCGGCATCGACTACCAGTACTGGGAGGGCATCTACGAGGCCGACGGCGCCGAGCACATGGACGCCGCGGCGCTCCACCTCTATCGCCGCCAGCCCGAGAACTTCGCCGAGGACCTCGACAGCTTCCACGAACTCACCCGCGAGTACAACGACGGCGAGGCGTTCCCGATCTGGGTGACCGAACTCGGCTGGCCCACCTCGCCGCACATGCCCGGCGGCGACGGCGAGTCGATGCAGGCCCAGCACCTGGTCCAGAGCCACGCCCGTCTCCAGGCCGCCGGCGTCGAGCGCTACTACTGGTACACCCAGGTCGACACCTTCTACGAGGACCGCATATGGCAGCACGCCGACGGCAGCGACCAGTTCGGGCTCCTCCGCGGCGAGGGCAACCCGCTGGGCGACTACACCCCGAAGCCGAGCTACCTCGCGTACGCGACGATGACCCGCCAGCTCGCGGGGGCGGAGTTCCAGGGACAGACGGCCGATCCCGTCCAGCTGTACCGCTTCGCGAGCGAGGACGGCCCCGTTCGCGTGCTCTGGGCCGAGGAACGCACCGATCTCACCATCCGGACCGACGACCCCGTGACGGTGACGACGATGACCGGGAGCGAGCAGACGCTCCGCCCTGTCGACGGCGAGGTCTACCTCACCGTCGGTCCCGATCCCAGCTACGTCGGCGGTGCGATCGACGGAGTCGAAGTTGGCGCACCGGTCGACGTCGAGGGCGTGCTCACCAGCGAGGCCACGAACGGCGACGAGCCCGGCGAGCGAGCGCGTGCTCGGGTCGTTGCAACCTACACCAACGAGGGGTCGGCCGACCGAACCGTCGAGCACCGGATCGGCGACACGTCGTTCGACCAGCCCGTAGCTGCAGGCGAATCCGCGAGCGCTGCCATCGCTGTTCCCCGAGTATTCGGCGATCGCGCCGGCGTCGCCGTCGACCTCGTTCACGTGGATGGCCAGCCCGTCGGCCGCCTCGAGGCGCCAGTCGGCGTGCCGCGGGCGCAGTTCTCGGAGCCGGCGTTCGTCTCGGGCATGACCGTCGAGACCGCGAACGAGGGGCAGTGGACCGGCTTCTCGGAGGTCGATGACGTGGGCGCGGACCGTAGCGCGTTCACCGCGACCTCGCGAGCGGGCGTCCCCTGCTACGAATCCGACGTCGACGCGGGCGACCGCGGCCGGCGGCTCTACGTCGACGTGTCGGACGACCACGCCGGCGGCCTCGGCGGCACGGTGCCGGTCACGGTTCGGTACTACGACGACGGCGAGGGGACCTTCGGCATCGAGTACGCGGACGGCACGGAATCGGGGAGCGCGATCGGGGCCGTCGAACTCGACGGCGACGGCCGCTGGGAGACCCACACCTTCGAACTCGACGACGCCGCGTTCCCGACCGCTACCGGCGACATCGTGGCCAACGGCAACCACGACTTCGAGATCACGCTCCAGGGGTCGCTGATCGGCGTCAGCCAGGGCGACGTCTGCTTCGAGTCCGTGACGCTGGGGACCGCCCCGACGACGGCGATCGATCCGACGGACGACGGGAGCGGATCGACGACGGACGGCGACGGTGAGGACGCGGCCGACGGTGACGGCACGGCGGACGGCTCCAGTGATGGCGAGACAGAGGGCGACGGCGGAACGGGTAGCGACGGTGCGAGCGACGACAGCGACGCCAGCGGCTCCGACGCAAACGGCTCGGACGGCGACGAATCGGGCGGTGGTGACGCACTCCCCGGCTTCGGCGTCGCCGTCACGCTAGTCGCGCTGGTCGCTGGCAGCTGGCTCCTGCGTCGCGGTGGGGACCGGCCCTGAGACTGCAAAGCGGAGCACTGGCCCCTCGAGGCGGAAGGCGGTGCCATCCACGGCACGCGCAAATCGTAGTCTCCGCCTGCGGATCGAAACGGGCAGAACCCCTAATTACGCCCACCGCCTTGCGTAGTGTATGGCCGGCCACCACGCCGAACGCATCACGCTGGCCCGGCTCCCCGCAGGTACGGAGATCGCCACGACCGTCCACACCTACGACGGCACCGGCGACGGTCCCACCGTCTACGTCCAGGCCGCCCAGCACGGCCAGGAGATCAACGGTACCGAGGTCTGCCGCCGCCTCGACGACCGGCTCGACTCCGAGGAACTGTTCGGCCGCGTGATCGTCGTCCCCGTCGCCAACCCCCTCACCTTCGACCGCGTCTCCTACACCACGCCGGAAGCCCTCGACGGCGTCAACCCCAACATGAACCGGGTCTGGCCCGGCGACGCCGACGGCACGATCCACGAGCAGATGGCCGCCCGTCTCTGGGCGTACGCCGGCGACGCCGACGCGATCGTCGACCTCCACACCGGTTCCGTCGACATGCTCACCCACGCGGTCTACACCGCCGGCGACGAGCGGGCCCGAGCGCTCGCGGTCGCCTTCGGTACGAAGTTGCTGCTCGCCGAGCCCGCCGGCGACGACGCCAGCGACGAGTGGCACGAGCGCAGTTTCGACGGCAAGCTTCGCGTCGCCGCGGCGAGGGAGGGGATTCCGGCGATCACGCCCGAGCTCGCCCACAACAAGCAGCTGGTCGAGAGCGCCATCGAGGTGGGAGTCCGGGGCGTGCTTGGCGTGCTTCGGGAACTCGACGCCCTCCGCGGCCAGCGCATCACCAGCGCGGAGCCGACGATCGCCCGAAACCACCTCGGCCGCGTGACCGCCGACCACTCCGGCCTCTTTCGCGTCACCGCCGACGTCGACCTCGGCCAGCGGGTCGAAGCGGGGTTCCAGCTGGGAATCGTCTACCACCCCACCACGTACGAGCCGCTCCAGATCGTCGAGACGGATCGGGCCGGCGTGCTCTACGCGCTGACCCGGGAGGCGACGGTGAACGCGGGCGACCGGCTCGCGAGCGTCGCGATCGATCCGGAGTGAGGCTCGCCGCCGCTCGATCGCCCGGTCACGGCCCATGCCGGAGCCGACTCCAAGTACCTAGCCACCGGTTCTATGGCCGATTCTCGTCACCGAACGGTCGAGGCAATGACACGCGATCGACAGCAGACTCGCGAGCACGCAGGCGCATCAACCGACCGACGGAACAGCACCGAGGCCGCCCATCGCGTGGCCGACGTCTCCCGACGACGGCTCCTCGGGGCGGCAGGTACGGTGGCCGCAGCAGGACTGGCCGGCTGTTCGGGAATCCTCGGCGGCGACGGCGGGGGCGGCGGTTCCTCGGGGAATGGCCCGGAGAACGTCCAGAACGAGGTCGACGGCATCGAGGTGACCGACGTCGCCGAGCAATCGAGCGGCGGGCGCTACTCGCTTCTGGTAACCTTGCGAAACACCGGCGGCGAGGACGTCAGTGTGCTCGATTTCTGGTACAGTGTCACGCTCTACGATTCCTCGGGGTCGGAAATCCAGACGAGTGGGACCGCGGCCGCCAACCGCGACGGGTTCTACGACGGCAACCCAGGGAAAGTCGAGGTCATTCCACAGATGGAGGCGGAAGCGTCGGCCGTCGACAGCTTCGAACTCATCGTTACCTGCGACGAGGGGCCCTACTGCGAGTAGCACGCCACTGCGATCGGCGTCGTTGCTGGTCCGATCGCGACGCCTACTCGATCTCCCGGACGACCTCGGCGGGGTTCCCCTGCACCAGGACGTCGTCGGGCACGTCCTCCGTGACGACCGCGCCGGAGGCGATCACCGCCCGATCGCCGATCGTGACGCCGGGGTTGATCACCGCCTGTCCGCCGATCCAGACCTGGTCCCCGATCGTCACCGGCTTCCCGTACTCGACGCCGGAGGTCCGTTCCGCGGCGTCGAGTGGATGGGTCGCCGTGTAGACGTGGACGCTCGGCCCGAGCATGCACTCCTCGCCGATCTCGATTGGGCAGACGTCGAGGAAGACGCAGTCGAAGTTGGCGTAGAAGCGATCCCCGAGGTGGATATTGTAGCCGTAGTCGCAGCGAAACGGCGGTTCCACCCAGAGATCCTCGCCAGCGGAGCCGAACAGTTCGCGAAGGAGTTCCTCGCGGCGGTCGTCCTCGTCCGGGTCGGTGGCGTTGAACGCGTCGGTCAGTTCGCTGGCCGCCTGTCGATCCGTCGCGAGCTCCGGATCCGTGGGATCGTACCGCTCGCCGGCGATCATCTTCTCCTGCTCGCTGGGCATGTCAGTGGCGTGCCGTTCCAGTCGCATAGGTGCTCGCGTGGCGGGGATCGAGGAGCCCATCGACGGCAGGTCACTTCACTGCCTGGCGCCCGGAGAGTATCAACCCTTAAGCAGGGCCGCGGCACAGTCGCATGCGAGATGGCACGACGAGGCCCCTCGGAGGTGGCGCGATGACCGACGAATCGATCGAACCGGAAGCCACGCCCGACGGGGGACAGACAGGGGCCTACACCGTGCGCCTGGAGCTCGCCGACGAACCCGGCGAACTCCTCAACGCCCTCCAGCCGATCGCGGATAACGGCGGGAACCTCCTCTCGATCTTCCACGAGCGGGGGAACATTACGCCACGCGGGCGGATCCCCGTCGAGGTCGACCTGGAGTGTCACCCCGAGCAGTTCGAGACGATCGTCGACGCGCTGCGCGAGGCCGGAATGAACGTCGTCCAGGCGGGCCGCGAAGAGTACGGGGAGGAGGTCACCCTCCTGCTCGTCGGGCACGTCATCGACACCGACCTCTCGGACACGCTCGAACGGATCCAGACGTCGGCCGGCGCCTCCGTCACCGACCTGGCACTCTCCGCGCCGGAGGGCACCGAGGAGGTCTCGAGTGCACGGCTGCGGATCGCCACGTCTGCCGACCGGACCGACGACGTACTCGCCGGCGTTCGCGAGATCGCCGCGGAGAAGGAGCTCCACGTGATCGAACCGCAGCTGGACAGCGGGGGTGACGCCTGATGCGCCTCGCCGTCCTCGGCGCGGGCGCGGTCGGGCGCTCCGTCGTCGAGCTCGCCGGGGAGTACGGCCACGAGGTCGTCGCTGTCGCGGACTCCCGCAGCGCCGCAGTCGACGATTCCGATTCCGGACTCGACGCCGCATCCGTCCTCGATCGCAAGGAAACCGAGGGCATCGTCGGCGACGGCGACCCCGCGGACGCGCTCGCCGCCGAGTACGACGCACTGGTCGAGGCCACCCCCACGACGCTCGGCGACGCCGAGCCCGGCTTCGGCCACTGCGAGGCCGCCCTCGAGCAGGACCGGGACGTCGTCCTCGCGAACAAGGGGCCGGTCGCCGAGCGGTACGCGGACCTCCGCGCGCTCGAAGCCG
>ENA-ORDC01001600-ORDC01001600.1-marine-metagenome-genome-assembly--contig:-NODE-1600-length-16022-cov-2.531577_pt1 | contig 16022 bp, 13 predicted proteins | sample MGYA00237783_ERZ508515 | MGnify/ENA primary metagenome ERZ508515 (study PRJEB26186, sample SAMN06268792) | marine metagenome | isolation source: Eden Landing Ponds, San Francisco, CA, USA | place... | reverse complement strand
GAAATCGACGAGGAGGTCACGGCCCGCTGTGAGGTCGTCGAACGCATTCAGGACATGGCCATCAAGGATGAGCTTACCGGGCTCTACAATCGCCGTCACGCGCTGGAGCGGCTCTACAAGATCCGGGAGATGGCGGAGCGCGGTGCCTTCGATTTCGTCATTGCCTATGTGGACCTGGATCATTTCAAGGACGTCAATGACGACTACGGCCATCAGGTGGGCGATGACGTGCTGCGTGCCTTTGCCCGCACGGTACAAAAGCAGGTGACCGGGCGCGATTTCTGTGCGCGTCTGGGCGGCGAGGAGTTTCTGGTGGTGCTGGTCAAGACGGATCTGAACAGCGCCGAATCCCTGGCCCAGGATTTGCGCCGCAAGCTCTCGCAGGCGCGGATTGATTCCGCCCCGGATCTGCGCGTGACGGCTTCCATGGGGCTGGCCCGTTTCCAGGCCGGTGAAAGTCTGGACGTCTTGCTGGCACGCGCGGATGATGCACTCTATGAGGCCAAGGCATCCGGGCGAGACCGGGTGATACGGGCCCGGGAGAACCCGTCATGATTGCCGATATTGAAAAAGCGCGGAAGCTGGCGGTCAACGGTCAGCGCATGAATCGCCGCTATGCGCTCAATAGCGCGCGGATCAGCCTGGTGCATACCGGTATCTGCCTGATCTATTTCGTGGGCGATTATTTCGGGGGACCGCAGTTCGGGACCGTGCAGTTCGTGGCCCTGTTTGCGGGGATCTGGCTGGTGAATCTGGTGTATCTGGCCCTGGTACTCACCGGCTGGACGGAAAGCCGCAAGGATCCGGTGCTGGCGGTACCCATGACCCTGTGGTTGACCACCAGCTTTCTGGTTACCGCCTATTTCGTGGATTCTTTCCGGGTCAGTTTGGTCATGCTGTTTTTCGTGGCCATGCTGCTGGCGTCGTTCCGCAAGGGGTTCTGGGTATTGGCCGGTTTGTCGCTCTACGCCATTGTGGGCTATGCGACCGTAGTGGCCGTCGCCATCAGTGATCGCTCCATGGAGCTGCAATGGTCCAGCGAGATCCTGCAGTGGTTCATCTTTACCGTGACCTGTCTGGGGTTTGTGCTTACGGGCACGCTGATCAACCGGTTGCGGACCCGGCTTTCGGACAAGAATGAGCAGCTGGCCGGGGCGCTGGAACAGGTGCGCGAGATGGCCATCCGGGATGAACTCACCGGGCTGTTCAATCGCCGCCATGTCATGGAGATTCTGGAGCAACAACAGGCGCTGGCGGAGTCCGGGGATTATTCCTTTTCCATCTGCTATCTGGATCTTGATCACTTCAAGCCCATCAATGACCGTTTCGGCCATGGAGTGGGGGATCAGGTCCTGACGCGGTTCGCGCACATTGCCCGCGGTAGTCTGCGCGAAGCGGATTATATCGGTCGGCTGGGCGGCGAGGAGTTCATTCTCATGTTGCCGGATACGGACCATTCGGAAGCCTGGCGCGTCGCCGAGCGACTGCGCCAAACCCTGGAAGAAACCGATTTCAGTGACTTGCACGAAGAACTTCGGGTAACCGTATCGGCGGGCGTGGCCGAATACCAGGCCCGCGAGGATCTGGACGCGGTCATGGCCCGTGCGGACCTGTGCCTGTATCAGGCCAAGGAAAACGGCCGTAACCGGGTGGTGTACGAAGCCACCCCGGACAGCAAGGATCAAGCTTTACAAGCGTAAAAAGCAGCAAGGCGCGAGGCGCAAAAAAAGCGTAGGGTGCGCTGTGCGCACCTTGAAACTCGATGGTGCGCACAGCGCACCCTACAGCGCCGTGCGGAACCGGATTGGACAGCACGGGCGGCGCCACATTCTTATCCTCGCACCTCGCACCTCGCACCTCGCACCTCGCACCTCGCACCTCGCACCTCGCACCTACCCTTGCCTGGTCAGCAGAAACTCCAGCAGCGCCTTCTGGGCATGCAGCCGGTTTTCCGCCTCGTCCCAGACCACCGCGCGCGGATCGTCGAGCATGTCCGTGCTGATTTCCTCGCCCCGGTGCGCGGGCAGGCAGTGCATGAAGATGGCTTCCGGATCGGCTTCGTCCATGAGCGCCGGGCTGACCTGATAGGATGCGAATGCACCCACCCGGTCGTTTTGTTCCGCTTCCTGGCCCATGCTGGCCCAGACATCGGTGACCACCAGATGGGCGCCGGCGACCGCCTTGTGGACATCCGGTTCGACGCGAACACGGTCGCTGTGATCATGCAGCAGCTGATTGTCCGGCTCAAAGCCCTCGGGGGCGGCGATCACCAGCTCGAAGTCGAAGCAACGCGCGGCGTTGATGTAGGAATTGCACATGTTGTTGCCGTCGCCCACCCAGACCACCTTGCTGCCCTGAATCGAGCCCCGGTGTTCGGCGTAGGTCTGCATGTCGGCCAGCAACTGACAGGGATGAAAATCGTCCGTCAGCGCATTGATCACCGGCACATGCGAATGTGCGGCGAAGGTCTCCACCTTGTGATGCTCAAAGGTGCGGATCATGACCGCGTCCACCATGCGCGAGAGCACCCGGGCCGAGTCCTCAATGGGCTCGCCCCGGCCCAGCTGCGTGTCACGTGGCGAGAGAAAGACGCTGGCGCCGCCGAACTGGGTCATGGCCACTTCGAACGACACCCGGGTGCGCGTGGACGATTTCTCGAAGATCATGCCCAGGCTTTTGCCGCGCAGCGGTTCATGAATCTGGCCGCTGCGCAGCATGGTCTTGAGTTCGGCGCCGCGCTGGATGAGGTAGCGCAGCTCGTCGGCGCCGAAGTCCATCAGGGTAAGAAAATGCCTTGTGCTCATGCCGCCTCCTGTTGACGGGTAAAGGCGTGCAGGGCATCGCTGAAGCGATCCGCCAGCATGGTGAGTTCGTCCGCGTTGATGATCAGCGGGGGCAACAGGCGCACGACCTGGTCCGCGGTGACATTGCCGAGCAGGTGGCGGTCATGACAGAGCCCCACCAGGTCGGTACAGGGGCGGTCCAGTTCCACCGCGCACATCAGGCCCAGCCCCCGGATTTCGCGGATCATGTCGTGGCCGTCCAGCCGCTCGGCCAGCAGGCGGCGCAGCTGCTCGCCTTTCGCCTCCACCGCGGGTAGCACCGTGCTGATCTCATCTACCACGGCCAGGGCGGTGGCGCAGCCCAGCGGATTGCCGCCGAAGGTGCTGCCGTGACTGCCGGGACCCAGCACATCCGCCGCCTCGCCGCGGGCCAGACAGGCCCCGATGGGGAAGCCGTTGCCCAGCCCCTTGGCCGTGGCGATGACATCGGGTGTGACGCCATAGTGTTCACAGGCGAAATAGCGTCCCGTGCGGCCATTGCCCGTTTGCACCTCGTCCAGCATCAGCAGCCAGCCGTGACGGTCGCAGAGCCGGCGCAGGCCGGCGAGATAGTCCGCGTCCGGAATCCGGACACCGCCTTCCCCCTGAACGGGTTCCACCAGTACGGCGGCGATGTCGTCCTCGGTGCCCAGCGCGGCTACCGCATCCAGATCATTGAAGGGCACGCGCACAAAGCCTTCGGGCAGGGGTTCAAAACCGGCCTGGGCGGCGGCATTGCCGGTAGCCGCCAGGCTCGCCAGGGTGCGGCCGTGGAAGGCGTTGTCCATGACCACGATGCGGGGTGACTGGCGTCCGCGTTCATGCCCGTGCTTGCGGGCCAGTTTGATGGCCGCCTCGTTCGCTTCCGAGCCCGAGTTGCAGAAAAAGGCCTTGTCCATACCGCCGTGCTGGCACAGACGCTCGGCCAGCTGCTCCTGGGCGGCAATGGGATAAAGATTCGAGGTGTGCATCAGGTGTTGCGCCTGGTTGCACAGCGCCTCGGTGACCGCCGGATGCGCGTGGCCCAGATTGCAGACCGCGATGCCGGACAAACCATCGAGCCAGGCCTGTCCCTCGGCATCATAGAGCCATACGCCCTCACCGTGTTCGAAGCCCGGCGGGCGGCGCTTGTAGGTGGCCATCAAGTGGTCGTCGGCCATGGTTCCGTCACCGTGGAAAAACGGGCAATAATAGCGGCCCGCTGAAAGCCACGCAATCGCGTCTCGCCGGGAGGAAAAGCCCATGAATCCGGTTCAGTTGAGCATTTTCGCCAACCGTTTGTCCGGGGTCTGTGACGAGATGGGGGCGCTGCTCAAGCGCAGTGCCTTTTCGCCCAACATCAAGGACCGGCTGGACTTTTCCTGTGCCGTCTTTGACGGCGCCGGACGGCTCTGTGCCCAGGCGGCGCACATTCCCGTGCATCTGGGCAGCATGGCCTATGCCATGGAGGCCGTGGTGGCCGACCGGGCCTGGTATCCGGACGATTTGCTGGTGCTCAACGACCCCTATCTGGGCGGCACCCATCTGCCGGATGTCACCGTGGTGGCGCCGGTTTTTGCATCGGGCCGGCACGCACCCGTGGCCTTTACCGTCACCCGCGCGCACCATGCCAATATCGGCGCGGCCAGCCCCGGGTCCATGCCTGTTTCGCGGACCCTGGAGGAGGAGGGCCTGGTGATTGCCCCGTCCTGGCTCTACCGCAACGGCGAATGGAACCGCCCGCTGGCGCGGCAACTGGCCGGGGAGGCGGACGACGACGGCCCCATGCCCTGGTCCTCGCCGCGCTTTGGTGACTTCGTGGCCCAGGCCAGTGCCTGCCGTGCCGGTGCACGGCGTCTGGATGAGCTGCTGGTGGAGCGCGGCGCGGATGCCTTCGAGCAGGGCCTGACGGCGCTCAACGACTATGGTGAGCAGCGCGCCCGGGCGCTGATCCGCGAAATTCCCGAGGGCAGCTACAGCTTCCGCGATTCCATGGACGATGACGGCCAGGGGCGGCTGGACATTCCCGTCGTGGTTACGCTGACCGTGGGCGAGGAAACCGTGGATCTGGATTTCACCGGCACGGGTGAGCAGGTAGAGGGCAATATCAACTGTCCACTGTCCGTGGCCGCGGCCGCCGCCTATTACTGTTTCCGCTGCCTCATGCCCGATGACGTGCCCGCCTGTGACGGCCTTTTTCGCCCCATCGCCTTGAGCGCCCCCGAAGGTTCGCTGATCAACGCCCGCCGGCCCGCGGCGGTGGCGGCGGGCAATGTGGAACCCAGCTCGCGCATCGTGGATGTAGTGCTGGGCGCGCTGGCCGGGGCCCTGCCGCAACGCATTCCCGCGGCCAGCCAGGGCACCATGAACAACCTGGCCCTGGGCGCCACCGGCGCCGGGGGCTGGGACTATTACGAAACCATGGGCGGCGGCATGGGCGCCTGTGCCGGCTCGGACGGTCTTTCGGGCGTGCAGAGCCACATGACCAATACCCTCAACACCCCCATCGAATCCGTGGAGAGTCATTATCCGCTGCGCGTGCTCCGCTATGGCCTGCGCCCGGGCAGCGGCGGCCGGGGCCGGCGCACCGGCGGCGAGGGCCTGGTGCGCGAGCTGGAATTTCTCGCACCCGCGCAGTTCACCTTGCTCACCGAACGCCGCCATCATGCCCCCCGGGGCCTGGCCGGGGGCGGCGATGGAGCGCCCGGGCGCAACCGGCTGAACGGCGAGCTTCTGCCGCCCAAATGCACCGGTCAGGCGCAACCGGGGGACCGGCTCTGTGTGGAGTCACCCGGTGGCGGTGGGCATGGCGGAACCGAATAAGTAAAACAAATAAGAACGATTTGCATTCATTAATTCGCGGTGCTAGTCTCCGAACATTCTTTCATCGGAGGGGATCTAGCACCATGCAGTACAAGCGCACCTTACTGGCCGCGGCGATCGGGGCCACGTTGACCACGCCTGTGGGCGTTTCGGCCGCCGAGGACAAGAGCACTGAACTGGAGTCGGTGGAAATCATCGGCGACCAGGAGAATTCCTTCACCCTGGGCGGTTCCGCCCATGTGCTCGACGAAGAGGATCTGGAAGAAAAGGAATATTCCGACATCCACCGCATCATGCGCGAAGTGCCGGGCGTGTATTTCCGCGAGGAAGAAGGCTATGGATTGCGTCCGAATATCGGCATTCGCGGCTCCGGCAGTGGCCGCTCCTCCAAGATTTCGCTCATGGAAGACGGCATCCTGATGGCACCGGCACCCTATGCCGCACCTTCCGCTTATTATTTCCCCACCGCCGGACGCATGAGTGGCGTCGAAGTGCTCAAGGGGCCGGAAACGCTGCGGCATGGTCCCTTTACCGTGGGTGGCGCCGTGAACCTGCTGTCCTGGCCCATTCCCGAGGACAGCGAGGGCATGATCAACATGGAAATCGGTGAATATGGCGGTCAGCGCGGCCATTTCCGCTACGGTGCGACCGAAGGGCAGTGGGGCTACAGTCTGGAAACCCACCACAACGCCAGCAATGGCTTCAAGGACGTGGACCGCTCCGGCCGGGACACCGGCTTTGACCAGGAAGACTATGTAGCCAAGTTGCGCTGGAGCAGCGCCCCCGAAGCCGAGATCAAGCAGTCGGTACAGCTCAAGCTGCAGCATTCCAGTGAAGTATCCAACATGAGTTACCTGGGCCTCACGGATGATGACTTCTCCGAGGATCCCAACCGGCGCTATGGCCTGAGCGCGCTGGATCAGATGGACAAGGACCATGACTCGGTTTCGTTGCAGCACAACATCGCCTTCAATGAAGCCTGGTCCCTGCATTCCACTATCTATCAGAATGAGTTCGCCCGGGACTGGTTCAAGGTGGCCAGTGTCGAGGATTACAACAACCCCGGAGGTGACGCGCTGGGTATCGGTGACCTGATTAATCGTGCGAATAATGGCGATTCCATGGCTCAAGATATCCTCCATGGTGATGCCTCCGCCAATGATGTACGGATTAAGCACAACAACCGCGAATACGAGGCCCGGGGCGTGCAGTCCGAGCTGAACGGCCGTTTCAACCTGGCCGGGGTGGAGCATGAACTGGTCGCGGGCGCGCGTTTCCATCAGGACGAGGTGGACCGCTTCCAGCCCGTCGAGATTTATGATCAGCAGAACGGCAGTCTGGTGCGTACCGGCATTGATCGGCCTTCGGACGGAGACAACCGGGTGGAAGAGGCGGATGCCCTGTCCGCCTGGTTGGTGGATCGGGTCTATATCGATGACGTGATTGTTACGGGTTCTCTGCGCTACGAGGATATCGAAACCGAGAGCCGGCGCTGGGCTGATCCCGGCCGCACCAATGAGATGACCGGGGATGCCACCGACAACCAGGTCGACGATGTCCTGGCGGGGCTGGGCGCCACCTGGTTGCTGGATGAGAACTGGTCCCTGCTCGCCGGTGTCCATCAGGGGTTCGCGCCTCCGGGTGGCTCCGCCGGCAAGGGAGTAGAGCCGGAAGAGAGCGTCAACTATGAAACCGGCGTTCGCTATGGCAGCGAGAACCTGACGGCCGAAGCCATCGCCTTCTACAGTGATTACCAGAACACGGTTCAGAATTGCACCGTCGCCAACCCCTGTCCCAATAACAATACCTCCGGTACCCAGAGCAACGGGGAATCGGAAATCCAGGGTCTGGAAGCATCGCTCAATAGCGTGGTCTGGCAAGGTGGGGATCTGCGGGCCCCGGTGCGGTTGACCTATACCTACACCGACGCGGAAGTCACCGCGGACGCGGACGACGGGGACGTGCAGGAAGGCGACAATCTGGTCTATCTGCCCGAGAACCTGCTCAGTCTGACGCTCGGTCTCGAAGAACGTGGCCAGTGGTCCACCTCGCTGAGCGCCAGTTACACGGATGAAATGTGCGTCGACAACACCTGTGATCGTTCCGGCGTGGACGATACGTTCAAACGCACGGACGATTATGTAGTGCTGGATTTCGCCGGCACCTGGCACCTGACCCCGGAGGTGGAACTCTACGGCAAAGTGGACAATGTGCTCGACGATCAGGAAATCGTCTCCCGCTCGCCCGCCGGCGCCCGGCCCAACAAGCCGCGCACGGCCTATATCGGTACCCGGCTGCGCTTCTGAGCGTGGCCGCCGGCGCCTTCTGGCCGGAAGCGCGCCAACGGGGAAGTCGCGCCACCCGGTCAGGTGGCAGCGGAAGTGGGCCGCCCTCGCTCACGGGGGCGGCCACAGGCCGCAATGAATGCTACAATACCGCCACGGTATAAATTCCCCGGGAAAAGGTATGGCTTTATGGGTGACGTAACCGAAACCATCAAAGAACAGATCGGCAACAACGAGGTCATTCTCTACATGAAGGGCACGCCGCAGTTCCCGCAGTGCGGTTTTTCGGCCCAGGCCGTGGAAGCGCTCACGAACATCGGCAAGCCCTTCGCCTATGTGAATATCCTGGAAGCGCCGGAAATCCGGGCTCAGCTCAAGGAATACGCCGAGTGGCCCACCTATCCCCAGCTCTGGATCAACGGCGAGCTGGTGGGCGGTAGTGACATCATCGTGCAGATGTTCCGCGAGGGCCAGCTCAAGGGCATGATCGACGAGGTGGTGCCGGACGAAGAAGCCTCGGGCGAGCAATAAGCCGGGGCCGGCCGTGACCGGGAGCGTCGTCCGCCGGACCCGTGAAGCGGCCGTCCCGGCGGGTACGGCGTTGGGCCGGTTCCATCGGGACTATCCCCCCCAAGATGGATGTACGCGGTAGGGTGCGCCGTGCGCACCATCGAACACACAAGGTGCGCATGGCGCACCCTACGGCTGCCTGTACAGGTTGGAGGCGCAACGCCGAGCCAGATGGACATGGGCACGGCCCGGAGGGTTGGCCCAAACAAACCCCGATCAGGGGCGGAGCAGAGGCTCCTCCCCTTGAAAGGCCGATAGGCATCCCCAATGAAGGCGATTGCCGCAGCCGCATGCATGTCCGCTGGACGCGGACTATCATGCTTGCTGTCGTGAATTCGAATTCACCGCAAGCAAACTGGAGAGGAAATTATGGGCGTACTCGTAGGCAAGCCGGCACCGGATTTCACCGTACCCGCTGTAAAGGGCGACGGTTCCATTGTTGATGAATTTTCGCTGTCCGAGCATATCAAGGGCAAGTACGCGGTCATCGTGTTCTATCCGCTGGACTTCACCTTTGTCTGCCCGTCCGAGTTGATTGCGCTGGACAAGCGCATGGACGCATTCAAGGAACGCGGCGTGGAAGTGATCAGTGTTTCCATTGACAGTCACTTTACGCACAACGCCTGGCGCAACACCTCCGTGGACGACGGCGGCATCGGTCCGGTTCGTTTCCACATGGCGGCGGACATGAACCATGATATCGCCCGTGCCTATGACGTTGAGTCCGAAGGCGGCATGTCCTTCCGTGGCACCTTTGTCATCGACGACAAGGGCGTAATCCGCAGCGAGATCGTCAACGACCTGCCCATCGGCCGCAACATCGACGAAGTCATCCGTCTGGTGGACGCCGTCCAGTTCCATGAAGAGAACGGCGAAGTCTGCCCGGCCGGCTGGCAGAAGGGCGATCAGGGCATGGACGAAAGCCCCGCGGGCGTGGCCGACTATCTGTCCAGCAACGCGGACAAGTTGTAAAAGCGGCAAGCTCAAAGAAGCAAGTCGCAAGATTTGAAAGGGCCGGCCCATGTCGGCTCTTTCTTTTTGTGGCGGGTCCTTTGGGCTGGGCCTATAGGGATGGGGCTGGTCGGGCGTGCGAGAAAGTTTCGGTTGTCGTCCCGGCTCGCCGGGTTCACAGTGGTTTCAAGACTTTCAACCCTGAATGGACCCATGCGTGCAATCGTTGTGGCAGTCATGGCCCTGATGCCGGCGGCCTGTTCGGAGCAGCAGCCGGACGGGCCATCGTCGGCCGGAGTCGACTGGAGCGACCCCGTGCATGTGGCCAGCGGCGCCGGGTACAAGGGGCCCTGGCGGATGAATGCATCGGATTTTCGCTATGTGGATGATCCCACCGTGGCTTTCTTTCCCGATGGTGATATCGGCGTTGCCTGGACTGACCAGGCGGATCAGAATCTGTACTTCCAGCGTTTCCGTGATGGCCGTCCACAGTTCGAAAGGCCGGTCAATGTCTCGCGCAGTCCCGGGAACTTTTCCTGGCTGCCGCGCATGCGGATCACCGAGGATAACCATGTCCTGATGTTGTGGCAGGAGATTGTCTTCTCCGGGGGATCGCACGGGGGCGAAGCCTTTTTCGCGCGCTCGGTGGATGGCGGGCAGAGTTTCGAGGTGCCGCAGAACCTGTCCCGTACCTCCCATGGTGTCGGCAAGGGACGGCTTACGCGGCGGCTCTGGCATAACGGCAGTCTGGCGCTCGCCGTGGCGCCGGCAGACCGTGTCTATGTTGCCTGGACGGAGTATGAGGGGGCGCTACGGCTAACGCGGTCCAGCAACGGCGGTCGGGATTTCGGTGCCCCGCAACGGATCGCGGGGGGCGGAAATACGCTCCCGACCCGCGCGCCCGCTCTGGCCGTGGGACCCAGGGGGCGGCTGCATCTTGCCTGGGCCGTGGGCGAAGATCCTGAGGCCGATATCCGCTACGCCGTTTTCCAGCCGGGGGAAGGGGCCAACGTCGAGCCGCGCCGAATTGCTCCCGGCTCCGACCACGCCGATGCCCCCAAACTGGCCGTAGCCGCCGACGGCACCGTTCACCTGAGCTGGATGGCGAGCCACGCCCCCCTGGCAAACTATGCCATTCGGTACAGCCGCAAGGCGGCCGGCGTGGACAACTTCGCCGCGGCCGCCACCCTTTCCCGGCCGCTACCGGATGGTTTCTCCCAGGCGCGTTTCCCCTACCTGGAACTGGACCAGCACGGCGATCCTCATCTGCTTTTTGAGCTCTTCCGGAAGGGGAGTCATTCCAGTGAAGGTCTCGCCCGGCTACGCTCTACCGATGGCGGCTCCAGCTTTGGCCCGCCGAGCAGGACACCACGCGGCGGGGATGCGGCAGGTGGCATCAACGGCAGCCTGCAAGGCCTGCTCATGGACAAGCTGGCGCTGTCCGGCGAAGGGCGCATCGCTGTGGTTAACAGTACCTTCGTCCGGGGCGAGCGCAGCGATGTCTGGCTCATGCGCGGACGGATCCGTTAGCGCGTTTCCTGCCCCGCTGGTCGAGGCCAGGTTTTAGTCCGTGTCGATTTCGTCGCCTGTGTCCGCCGCCAGCGTCGGTGGCATGTCCGATGGCGGCGGGGGCGGCCAGCCGTCCAGATCGCGCCAGTGATTCACGATGGTGCAAAAGAGCTCCGCGGTCCGGGTGGCGTCATAGAGTGCGGAGTGCGCCTCCTGCTGGTCGAACGGAATGCCCGCCATTTCGCAGGCGCGCGCCAGCACGGTCTGGCCCAGCCCCAGCCCGGCCAGGGAGACGGTGTCGAAACACGAGAACGGATGGAAGGGATCGCGCTTGATTTCGGCGCGCGCCACTGCTTCCTTGACGAAGCCGTGATCAAAGAAGGCGTTGTGGCCCACCAGGATGGCCCGGCTGCAGTCGTAATCGCGTACGGCCCGGCGCACCGGCCGCAGGATATCGGTCAATGCGCGTTCCTCGGGCACGGCGCCGCGCAGGGGGTTGGTCGGATCAATGCCGGTGAAATCCAGCGCCGCTTGCTCGATATTGGCCCCCTCGAAGGGTTCCACATGGTGATGAAGCCGCGCGCCCGGACGCAGCCGGCCCTGGTCGTCCATGTCGATGAGGACCGCGGCGATTTCCAGCAGGGCATCGGTGCGGCTGTTGAAGCCGCCGGTTTCCACGTCCACCACCACGGGCAGAAAGCCGCGGAACCGGCGGGCCATCCGGGGTTGGTCGTCGCTCATGGGGACTCCGGCCTGTGGGATTGGACATGCTACCGAAAACGCGTCGGCCATGACAGGCGCCTGTGGTTCCGGGTTACAATGCGCGGCTATCGCTCACGGGCCCAGGAGTCACCCATGTCGCAGATCAACAAAGTCGTACTGGCCTATTCCGGGGGACTGGATACCTCGGTTATCGTTAAATGGCTGCAGGAAACCTACCAGTGCGAGGTGGTCACCTTTACCGCCGATATCGGTCAGGGCGAGGAGGTGGAACCGGCGCGCGAAAAGGCGCAGGCCATGGGCGTCGACGAGATCTATATCGAGGATCTGCGCGAGACCTTCGCCCGGGATTATGTCTTTCCCATGTTCCGCGCCAATACGCTCTACGAGGGCGAATACCTGCTGGGCTCATCCATTGCCCGGCCGCTGATCGCCCGGCGACTGGTGGAAATCGCCGCTGAAACCGGCGCCGATGCGGTATCCCATGGCGCGACGGGCAAGGGCAATGACCAGGTGCGCTTCGAACTGGGTGCTTATGCCCTGTCGCCGGGCATCCAGGTGATCGCGCCCTGGCGCGAATGGGATCTCAACAGCCGCGACAAGCTCATGGCCTTCTGTGAGAAACACGACATTCCCGTGGAGATGAAGCGCGGGCAGAAGTCGCCCTATTCCATGGACGCCAATCTGCTGCATATCTCCTATGAGGGCGATAATCTGGAGGATCCCTGGAACGAGCCGGAAGAGGACATGTGGCGCTGGAGCGTGTCGCCCGAACAGGCGCCGGACCAGCCCACCTATATCGTGCTGGGCTATGAAAAGGGCGATGCCGTGTCCCTGGATGGTGAACCTTTGTCGCCGGGCGAGCTGCTATCCCGTTTGAACAAGCTCGCCGGCGACAACGGCATCGGCCGCCTGGATATCGTGGAAAACCGCTACGTGGGCATGAAATCCCGCGGCTGTTATGAAACCCCGGGGGGCACGGTGCTGTTGCGCGCCCACCGCGCCATTGAGTCCATTACGCTGGACCGGGAAGCGGGCCATCTCAAGGACAGCCTCATGCCGCGCTACGCGGACTATATCTACAACGGCTACTGGTGGTCGCCGGAGCGCCTGGCGTTGCAGAAGCTCATCGACGAAACCCAGGAGCGGGTCAACGGCGAGGTGCGCCTCAAGCTCTACAAGGGCAATGTCACCGTGGTGGGGCGGCGCTCCGAGACCGACAACCTCTTCGACGCCAGTGTGGCCACCTTCGAGGATGACGCCGGCAGCTACGATCAGCAGGACGCGGAGGGCTTTATCAAACTCAATGCCCTGCGGCTGCGCATCGCCGCCAAGAACGGACGGGATCTGGATGCTTGACGCCCGGCGCTCGAGCCCCGAGGCTGAATACGGCTCGGGGCCGGGATCACGGTCGGCATGGCAGCAGGCAGGGGATGTAGCGTTTGACGGAATCTTCCGCAGAGATCCTCATCGGCTGGCGCGAATGGCTTTGCCTGCCGGATCTGGGCATTGACGCCATCAAGGCCAAGGTGGATACCGGCGCTCGTACCTCCTGCCTCCATGCCTTTCAAATGGAAACCTATGAGCACCAGGGGCAGGACCGTGTCCGCTTCTGGATTCATCCGTTTCAGTATGATGAACAACAGGTGGTGGAGTGCGACTGGCCGGTTCATGATCGCCGCCGGATCACCGATTCCGGCGGTCACGCCGAGGAACGCGTGATTATCGAAACGGATCTGCTGATCGCCGGTGGGCGCCGCCCCATTGAAGTTTCGCTGACCAGCCGTGACACTATGCGTTTCCGGATGCTGTTGGGACGTACCGCCATGGCCGGCTGTGTGGTTCGCCCCCGGACATCCTTTCTCCTGGGCGGCAATGCCAAGAGCGCCAAGCCATGAAAATCGCCATCCTGTCTCGTAATGCCAAGCTCTATTCCACGCGCCGCCTGGTCGAGGCCGGGCAGGCGGCCGGCCATGAAGTGCATGTCATCGACACCCTGCGCTGTTACATGAGCATTGCCTCGCACAAGCCCGAGATTCATTACAAGGGCCGGGTGCTTCAGGACTATGACGTCGTCATTCCGCGCATCGGCGCGTCCATTACCTTTTACGGCACGGCCGTGCTGCGCCAGTTCGAGATGATGGGCGTGTTCCCCGTGAACGAATCCGTGGCGATTTCGCGCAGCCGTGACAAGCTGCGTTCACTGCAGCTGCTGGCCCGGCGCGGGGTGGGCCTGCCCGTCACGGGTTTTGCCCACTCGCCCGACGACGTCAATGATCTCATCCAGATGGTTAATGGCGCTCCGCTGGTCATCAAGATGCTGGAAGGCACCCAGGGCATCGGTGTGGTACTCGCCGAGACCCGCAAGGCGGCGGAAAGCGTCATCGAAGCCTTCCTGGGCTTGAATGTCAGCGTCATGGTCCAGGAATACATCAAGGAAGCGGGCGGCGCCGATATCCGCTGCTTTATCGTCGGTGGCCGGGTGATCGCGGCCATGAAGCGCCAGGCAAAGGAGGGTGAATTCCGCTCCAATCTCCATCGTGGCGGTACCGCCACCCTGGTCAAGCTCACGCCGGAGGAAAGGGCCACGGCCACCCGGGCGGCGAAGATCATGGGCCTGAACGTGGCGGGCGTGGATATCCTGCGCTCCAGCCATGGTCCCGTGGTCATGGAAGTGAACTCCTCGCCCGGCCTGCAGGGCATCGAGAAGTCCACCAACAAGGATGTGGCCGGCATGATCATCCGCTTCATCGAAAAGGAACAGCGGCCCTACCGTACGGGCACCAAGGGAGCCCGGGGTTGATGCGCGCACCCTTCGAGCTGGCGGGGGAGAAGGTCACCGCGGGCAGTCATCGCTTTATCCAGGTCCCGGTGGCCCAGCTCTATACGCAGACGCCGGTCAGCATTCCCGTCCATGTCCTCCACGGGCGACGCAGTGGCCCGGTGCTCATGGTCAGCGCGGCCATTCACGGCGATGAACTCAATGGCGTGGAAATCATCCGGCGCCTGTTGCGCCATTCCGCGCTGCGCAATCTGCGCGGCACCCTGCTGGCCGTGCCGGTGGTCAATGTTTTCGGCTTTATCCATCACTCGCGTTATCTGCCCGACCGGCGCGATTTGAACCGCTGCTTTCCCGGTTCGGAATCCGGCAGTCTGGGCGCGCGCACGGCGCGCATGTTCAAGACCGCGGTTCTGGATCACGCCACCCACGGCATTGATCTGCACACCGGCGCCATTCACCGTTCCAACCTGCCCCAGGTGCGTGCGAATCTGGACAACCCGGAAGTCGCCGATCTGGCCCAGGCGTTCGGTGTCCCCGTGGTGATGCATTCCGAGTTGCGCGAAGGCTCCCTGCGCGAGACCGCTGATACTGCCGGTGTCCCGGTCATTACGTATGAGGCGGGCGAAGCGTTGCGCTATGACGAATCCTGTGTCCGTGCCGGTCTTCGCGGCGTGATCAATGTCATGCGTCATCTGGAAATGGTCCGTTCGCGTCCGCGCAAGCCGCGCCAGGCCCAGGTGGCGCGTTCGTCTTCCTGGGTTCGCGCGGAAAACGACGGCGTCTTTCGTTCCCTGGTGGCACTGGGCCGGTACGTGCGCGAGGGGGAATGCATCGGCCGGATCAGCGACCCCTTCGGTACCACCGAGCAGGATGTGGTTGCTGCCAGCGACGGCATCCTGGTGGGCCGCAACAATCTGCCCCTGGTCCATGAAGGCGAGGCCCTGTTTCATATCGCGCGCTATGAGGGCGGCGAAGACCTGGCCCGCAAGGTAGAGAGTTTCCAGAACAAGCTGGACAATCACGAGGGAGCCGAGGACGAGCCGCCCATAGCACCCTGACGGACAAACGAGGCGCACGTAGCAAGGCGCAAGGGGCAAGGAGGGCAGCAAGCGAATCGCCTTGCATATTCTTGATCTCGATCAGTCCGGGCGGGCGGAATTGTGCTAAGATTCGCGGCGATTTTCTCAAGCCCCGGACGCAGTGATTGTCCATGCGATATGGTTCTGGTTTTCTGGCCTGCTTGTTCCCGCGCAAACTCTTCTTTTTGCTTCCCTTGCCGGCACTGCTGGCGTACAGCCCCTCCGCCCTGGCCGTAACTGGCGAAATGGACCTGACCGGATCCACGGTGGGGCTGGTCTGTCTGGCGGTCTTCGTCCTCGCTTATCTATTGGTGATGAGCGAGGAAAAACTGGACATGCGCAAGTCCAAGCCCGTTTTGCTCGCCGCGGGCATTATCTGGGCGCTGATCGGCTGGGTGTATGCGCAGGCGGGCAAGGCGGAGCAGGTGGAACCCGCCTTTCACCAGACGCTGCTCGAGTTCACCGAACTCATGCTCTTCCTGCTGGTCGCCATGACCTACAT
>ENA-ORDC01001595-ORDC01001595.1-marine-metagenome-genome-assembly--contig:-NODE-1595-length-16113-cov-9.364368_pt1 | contig 16113 bp, 12 predicted proteins | sample MGYA00237783_ERZ508515 | MGnify/ENA primary metagenome ERZ508515 (study PRJEB26186, sample SAMN06268792) | marine metagenome | isolation source: Eden Landing Ponds, San Francisco, CA, USA | place... | reverse complement strand
CCGGAGCGGCACGTCGTCACCGTCGACGCCGGTGCCGTCTCGTTCGTCTCCGACGGCGCCGACGTGATGCGCCCCGGTATCGTCGAGGCCGACGAGGACATCGACGCCGGCGACCTCGTCGCCATCAACGAGGAGAGCCACGGCAAGTTCCTCGCCATCGGTCGCGCCCGGACCAGCGGCGACGACATGGTCGGCGACTCCGGAAAGGTCGTCGACTCCATCCACCACGTCGGCGACGACCTGTTCGAGTTCACTATCTAACTTTTTCGTTGGAACGCAACAACTACCGTCAGGTTTCGTCGACGCCGTCACTGCCTTCGGCGTCGTCACTGCCGTGGTCCCCGTACATCGTCTCGATAGAGCGGAGCGTCTCGACGGCGCGCTCCTCGCGACTGGCGGCGTCGCGGCGGCCGTAGCGCACTTCCTCGAAGAGTTCGGTGAGTTCGGCGACGTCGGCTTCGTCCATGCCGAGGTCGACGGCGGCGTCGGCGAACTCGCCGGGAGTCGCGCTGTCGGGCCTGGGGACCTGCAACAGCGAGGTCATCTCCCACCAGGCACGGTAGACGGCGTTGTCCACGTCGGCGTTGTACTGCTCGATCCGGTCGGCTGCCTTGCCGGCCGCCGCCGCGAGGTCCGCGATGTCGGCCGGTTCGCGGTTCTCCTCGTCGTCGGCGAGCGTCCCGACCGTCTGGTCGCCCGTCGAGCGATAGAGGACCGCGCCGACGGCGAGCAACGCGAGCCCGAACACGCCACCGGCGACCAGCAGCGGCATCTCCAGCCCGACGAAGGGGCTCTCGGGCGGGCCCGGCGGCTTGTTCGGCCCACCGCCACCGACCCCACCACCGAACGACGCACAGGACGTCAGCAGGAAGTACCCGAGGAACGCGACCGGCGCGACGGCGTAGGCCCCCAGCACGGCGGCACCCGTCGAGTAGGCTCGCTTGAACAGGTAGAGCACGCCCCCGAACGCGCCGAAGTAAACCAGCCCGCCGTACCACGCCGCCAGCGGCTGTATACACTGCTGGAGCGATGCCACAATGCCGATGTTCGGACCGCCCGACGTCGGGATATTCACGTTACCCTCGACACCCGGCAGGTTCACGCCCGGCCCGGACACCCCTGGCGGGTTCAGGCCCGGCCCCGTCACCGACGCGCCCCCCGCTGTGGTGACTGACTGTATCGTCGAGGCGGCGACCGCGATCGCCACGATACTCACGAGTCCGATACCGACGAGGCGGGCCGATTCCGCCGACCGATAATTCATGGTCGTTATGTATGTTTTCACGTATATATGTCTTTCTCCAGGTACGACGAACTGACACCAGAGTTAGCCCTAGAATCGCTGAAAATGGCGTTAGAACGATTATGGTGCCGACACCATCGTCAGAATATCAGACTAACAGAATAGTCAGCGACGGTCGCGCGACACCGGAACAAGCACGTGTAGACGGGGTTCGTCCGGATGGTCGGGGGTCAGGGATCGGGGATCGTTCGAATAGTCTGGGGAACTCGGAGACAATCTCACCAGAACGGACGGGAGTCCGGGCGAGCGGATCGACGGTTCGAGCGGTACTGGCACCTAGAATTAAGGGATTCGCGCCTGATTATATGTGAGAGTCGCGCAGAACAGATGACCGGTTCAGGCACGGGGTGGCGATACGTCGAGGGACGGCCACGGGTGCTCGTCGTGGCCGACGATGAGCGTCGGGACCCGCTGGCTGGCCGGATCGCCGAGACGGTCGACGAGTTCGCAGTCGAGACCGCGTCGAGCGTCGACGACGCCGTCGCGGCCCTCGACGACACCGTGGCCGTCGTGGTGACGACGGAGACGGTACCCGGTGGGTCCCCGGCCGACCTCGCCCGGCGAGTGACCGAACGGGACCCGCCGCCGGGTGTCGTCGTCTTCGCAGAGACCCTCGACGAGGAGGTCGCCGGCGCGACTGCGGCGGGACCGGTAACTCTCCAGCCAGTCACGGGACCGGAACCTGCGACGTGGCCGGTCGCCGACCCGGTCGCCGAGCGCGGGAAAGGGTACCTGCGCCGCCTCGAACGCACGACCGACAGCGACGCGCTCCGGACGCTGTTCGAGGACACCGAGACGTCGTTTTTCCTCACGGACGAGGCGGGCCGGTACCTGCGACTGGGACCCTGGGAGCACGGACCCGATCCCGACGAGGCGCTCGGGAAGACCGAACGGGCGGTCCCCCGCCGGGTCGGCCTCTCCGAGACGTGGCACGATGCCACACTGGACGTCGTCGAGTCCGGGGACGCCGAACACGGGCGGATTACGACCGCCGGCACCGACGACCAGCTCGCCTTCGAGACGACACGACTCCCCTGGTTCGACGACGACGGCTCGGTCCAGGGCGTGGTTGGCTACCGTCGGCGCGCCGGTGACGAGCGGGCCCGTGCCGAGCGCCTGGCCCGACGCGTCGACCGACTCGAAGGGTTCGTCGAGCACATCAGCCACGACCTCCGCAACCCGCTGCTGGTCGCGGACGGCTACCTCGACCTGGCACGAGCCGGCGAAGACGGCGCGCTCGACCGCGTCGCGGACGCGCTCCACCGGATGGAGGAACTCGTCGACGACGTCGAGACGCTGGCGGGGAGCGACGAGGCCCACGCGACGCTCGACCGCACCGACCTCGAGACGGTGGTCACGGACGTCTGGGAGGTCACTGGGTACCCCACCGACGGTGCGACGCTCGTCCTCGACGTCCCCGAGCGGACGGTCGTCGACGCGCCCGAGGGCGAACTCAGACTCCTGTTCGAGAACTGTTTCGTCAACGCTCTCGAGCACGCTGGCCCCGACGTGACGGTCAGCGTCGGCACGCTCGACGGCGGCTTCTACGTCGCCGACGACGGGCCCGGTATCCCGCCCGAGCATCGTGACGACGTCACCGAGCGCGGTTTCACCACCGCCGAGGACGGCACGGGCGTCGGACTGTCCGTCGTCGCGGGAGTGGCCGACAGCAACAACTGGGAGCTCCACATCACCGACAACAGACTGCGGCGAGGCGACACTGCCGCCGACCCACCGTCCGGGCCGACAGCCGAGGGCGACGCGAGCGTGTCCGGCGCCCCGGCCGAGTCAGCGACAGGCGACGGCGAGCGGCCGGGCGCACGACTCGAGTTCCACGACGTCATGTGTGTGACCGAACCCGACCGGACAGTCGTTCCCGGCGAGACGCTCGAACTCACCGACAGCGCCGACGTCGGCGACGTCGAGGTTCCGGGGGAGTCGACCTACGACGCGAGCGCGGACCGCTGGACGGTCTCGGGCGAGGGCGTCAACATCTATCACGACCAGGCCGGCTTTCACTACGTCTACACGACCGTCGAGGGCGACGTCCGCATCGAGGGAACCGTCAGGGGTGTCGAGGAACTGTACCCCTTCAGCAAGGGCGGGTTCATGATCCGCGACTCGCTGGACCCGGACGCGGCACACGGCTACGTCGGTCGCATCGCCAGTGGCGAGGCGGAGGTACTCTGGCAGACCGAGCACGACGTCTACACCCGGAGCCAGCAGTTCGACGCCGGGAGCCAGCAGTTCGACCGGTTCCGCCTCGACCGCGAGGGGTCGCTTCTCACCTGCTGGGTGCGACGGGGCGGTTCCTGGCTCCCCGTCGACCAGCGCCGAGTCACACTCTCGGACCCGGTCCACGTCGGACTCGCCGTCTGTAGCGTCACGCCGGGTACCTCCTGTGCGGCCACGTTCGAGGACGTCACTGTCTGTCGACTCGAACCCGAGTGAGAACACCGGGCCCACGGTCGATCACCGGAGACGGTGCACCACCGAGTACGAACGGTGCCGGGTCGTTTCAGTAGGCCTCGTCGATGCGGTCGTACTGGTCGTCCGAGAGGGAGACGTCGACGGCGCCGACGTTCTCCTCGAGCTGGTCGACGGTGCGTGCACCGAAGATCGGCACGCAGGTGAACTCGCGCTGGTCGATCAGCCACCGCAGCGCCACCTGTGCGGGCGAGGCGTCGACCTCCTCGGCGACCGACTCGACGGCCTCCAGCACTCGCCACTGCCGGTCGGAAAACTCCAGCTCCCAGTCCTGCAGGTCCGCACGGGACCCCTCGGCGGCGTCGCCCTGCGAGTACTTGCCGGTGAGAAAGCCACCGTCCAGCGGCGAGTACGGACAGACCGCCAGGTCCTGGTCGGCACAGACGTCGAGGAACCGCTGAGGGCGTTCGGTCGCGCTGAACAGCGGTTGCGTGACCTCGAACCGTTCGCGGTTCTCGACGTCGCTCTGCCAGAGCCCCTTCGTGAGTTTCCAGGCGTCCTTCGAGGACCCCTCGTGAGTCGCCGAGGCCGCCAGGTAGTGGACCTTCCCCTCCGAGACGAGTTCGTCGAGAGTCCGGATCGTCTCACGGATCGGCGTCTCGTCGTCGAACCGGTGGATGTAGTAGACGTCGAGGTAGTCCGTCCCGAGACGCTCCAGTGTCCCTTCGATCTCCGCCCGGATGTTCTTTCGCGAGAGGTTCCCGCCAAAGCGGCTGCGGGCGACGCCGTGGACCTTGGAGGCGATCACGTAGTCCTCGCGGTCGCGCTCGGCGAGCCACTCGCCGATCCACTCCTCGCTGGTCCCGTTGGGGTCGCCGTAGACGTTCGCAGTGTCGATGAAATTCCCACCGTGCTCGTCGAAGGCGTCCAGCAACTCGTGGGCCGTCTCTCTGTCGGTCTCGACGGTCCCGCCCGACTCCTTGGCGAAGCGCCAGGTACCGAAACAGACCTTCGAGACGTCCAGTCCCGTCGAACCGAGTTTGGTGTACTCCATATCCGATAGACACCGCCGAGCGGGGAAACCGTACGGGAGTCGGAAAACCGGGGTGGGTTTCCGTACGTGAATCGGAAAACACGGGTCGGTTTCTGGCCCCGACTGGACTACCCGAGCACTGATTGACCGACGGACCAATACCGAACCGATGACCGACGTCACGGCCGACTACGGCGAGGAGATGCGCGCGTTCGCCGAGCGACTCGTCGGTTTCGAGACGACCGCCGGGAACGAAGCCCCCGCACAGTCCTGGCTACGAGACCGACTGGCCGACCTGGGCTTCGAGACCTACACCTGGAGAGCCGACCCCGAGACGCTCGCCACCCATCCCTCGTTTCCCGCTGTCGAAGGGGTCAGGACCGCCGACCGCCCGAGCGTCGGCGGCGTCCTCGAATTCGGCGACCCGAACGAGGGGCGGACGTTCGTTCTCGACGGGCACGTCGACGTCGTGCCCGCGGGCGAGGCGGGCTGGAGCGGCGACCCGTTCACCCCGCGGTGGGACGGCGTCCGACCGAGCGGTGCGAGGTCGGGCTCGGTGGACGAGCAACGCGAGTCAACCGGCGACCGACTCGTGGGCCGCGGCGCGGTCGACATGAAGAGCCAGCTCGCCGCCTGCGTCTTCGCCGCCCGGCACCTGGCCGACCGGGTCGATCGTGGCGACCTCGCACTGGACGGCCGACTCGTCGTCGAGAGCGTCGCCGGCGAGGAAGACGGCGGTATCGGCGCCGCGAGCGCGGCACTGTCGAACCCCTATCCCTTCGAACGCGACGCCGCACTCGTCGCCGAACCCACTGACATGCGCGTCGTGACAGCCACCGAGGGCTGTCTGATGGGTCGCATCGAGGTCGAGGGTCGGCCCGCCCACGCCGCACGGAAGTGGCAGGGCGAGTCCGTCCTTCCCCACTTCGACCGCGTTCGCGAGGCGCTGGACGACCTCGAACGCGAGCGCGCCGAGCGGGTGAGTCACCCCCTGTACGAGCGCTTCGAGACGCCCTGGCCCATCGTAATCGGACGGGTCGACGCGGGGACGTGGGCGTCGAACGTGCCCGGCGAACTCACCGCCGAGGTCCGCGTCGGCGTCGCACCCGGCGAGTCGCTCGACGCCGTCGAACGGGAGGTCCGAGACGCGCTGGCCGGGGCCGCGGCGGACGACCCGTGGCTCGCCGAGCATCCCCCGACGTTCGAGCGCTTCGGCGTCCAGTTCGACTCGGCCGAGATCGACCCCGAAGAGCGGGTCGTGACCGCGCTACAGGGCGCACTGCGTGCGAATGGCCGGGACGAGAGCGCCGTCACACCGGTCGGCGAGACCTACGGCAGCGACGCCCGCCACTTCGTCGAAGCCGGGATCCCGGCGGTCGTCTTCGGCCCCGGCCGTATCGAGGACGCACACTTCCCCGACGAATCGGTGTACTGGCCAGACGTAGAGACGGCCGCGGACGTGTTCGCCGGGACCGCTCGACGCTTTCTCGCTGGCGAGGGTGGCCTGTGAACGGTCAAGACAGGGGGTGGGTGTAACACTGGTTTCGTATCGTGGAGACCTAGAAGAAAATCGATCAGATGGCAGCACCGCACTCGTCGGTGAGAGCTGAAAGCCCTCGACCCGCTGGCTCACGGGTCGTTCCTCCCCGTTCGCATCGAGGCCTTCCCTGCGGTCAGGCCTCGCCCGCGGTCGCTCAGCGACATATCCTTGCTCACTACGTTCGCTCGGATAGAGGTCGCTGAGGCGACTAAACTGCACGCGAGTTCCGGGAGAGCAAGCTCTCCCGACGTCCCGTTCGCTGCGCTCACGGGACCGACCCTCGTCCTTTCAGTCCGCCAGGTAGAATTTGGTTTCACAGGCTGTCTCGACGTGAAACGTTCGATATCCGACTCCACAGAAATTCCCCTGGCGGACTGGAAGGGCGAGGCGGGGTCGCGGCGTCCTCGCGAACGGAGTGAGCGAGGGCTCGGAAGTCGAGCGAAGCGAGTCTTCCGGCGAACGCAGTGAGCGGAGTCGCCTGAGTGGGCCACTATCCGAGCGAGCAAAGCGAGCGAGGATATCCCGCTCAGCGACCGCGAGCACGCCGAGGGCTTCCATCTCACGACGATGACTGCGGTTGCGGTGGCTCTCTCAATTCAGAATATCACACTCACCGAGAACCTGCACCGCACAGCACCGCGACCGCAGGCCACACACCTCCCCAACCGATTGCGCTTCTCGCTGCGCTGTCGCCGGAAATCGAAGATTTCCGAGATGACGAGAGAGCTGCGCTCTCTCGAACCACGATGCTCATCCCTCGCGCTTCCGTCTCGCGATGAAACGCTCACGGGTCGTCCCTCCCCGTTCGCATCGAGGCGCAGAGCGCCTCGCACCCCTCGACGGCGCGCGCCACTGCACGTGGTAACTACACAACACAGAGTCAACGGAACCATGCCACACCCACGGAGAGACAGAACCCGGAGACCAGTCACTCCTCGTCGACCGACGCCTCGTCGTCGGGTTCGATGGCGACGGTCTCGATGCGGGCGCCGTCGACGGCTTCGACGGTCAGCCGGTAGCCGTCGACGGTGACGGTGTCGTCGACCTCGGCGGGGCGCCCGAGCCGGTCGAGTACGAGTCCGGCAGCCGTCCCGTACGCGGCGGTCTCGAAGTCGGCGTCGAGTTCGTCGTTCAGCAGCGGGAGCGGGATGGCCCCGTCCGCGACGTACTTGCCGTCGCCGCGGCGCTCGACCGACGGTTCCAGCGCGACCTCGTCGAAGTCGTCGCGGATCTGGCCGACGACCACCTCGACCGCGTCCTCGACGGTCGCGATCCCTTCGAGGGCGCCCCACTCGTCGACGACCGCCGCCATCTGGCGCTGCTGGGCCTGGAACTCGGCCAGTAGCGCGTCGACCCTGGTCGTCTCGGGGACGATCGGCAGGTCCCGCGCCAGGTCGGCCGCCGTCGCGTCGGTGTCGCCGGCTTCTTCGGCCTGCACCACGTCCTTGACGTCGACGTATCCGACGATCTGGTCGCCGTCGGCGTCGACGACCGGGTAGCGGGTGTGACTGTACTCGACGACCGCCTGCCGGAGCTCCGACAGGGACGCGTCCGCGTCGACGCTCACCACGTCCGGTCGCGGCACCATCACCTCGCGAGCGGTGACGTCGTCCAGGTCGAACACCCGCTCTATCATCTCGACTTCGGTCGCGTCGAGGTCGCCTTCCTCGCCCGCGCGACTCAGGACGAGGAGGATCTCCTCCTCGGAGAGCGTCTCGTCGGTCTCGGAAGCCGGCGGCACCCCGAGAGCGCTGGTGACGGCGTTTGCCGTCCCGTTGAACACGACCAGCCCCGGCAGGAACAGGTAGTAGAAGAACTTCATCGGCGGTGCGAGAAAGAGCGCCGCACGCTCGGCCTCGGCGATCGCGACGGTCTTGGGCGCCAGTTCGCCGAAGACGACGTGGAGGAACGTGACGACGCTGAACCCGACGGCGACGGCGACGAGGTGGGTCGTCCCCGGCGGGAGGACGTTCCCCAGCACCGGTTCGAGCAGCGCGGCGACGGCCGGTTCGCCGATCCAGCCCAGCCCCAGCGAGGCGATAGTGATCCCCAGCTGGGTCGCGGCGAGGTAGTCGTCGAGCGAGCCCAGCGCGTCCTGGAGCGTCTCGGCACCGGCCCGCCCGTCCTCGACCATCCGGTCGACCGCGGTCGAACGGACCCGCACGAAGGCGAACTCCGAGGCGACGAAGAAACCGTTGAGTGCAACCAGCGCGAGCGCGGCGAGTACGCGCGCACCCGAGGCGATAGGGTCTACCATGCGACCACTCGGGGCAGGCACCCACCGACGTGTCGTTCGGTCATACGCTCGCTTCCACCGCCGCCTATCTAACGTTGGTGGCCGCTCGGTGGAAAGAGCGTCCGATCGCGATCCGAGCCGAGGGAGAAACCGGACCACACCGGATCACACCGAACGACACCGGGACCGGTTCGCATGCGCCCGGAAGACTCATGCCAGGCACGGGCGACCCCCCGACACGATGTACGACGGCGTCGCGGAACCGACGAAGTCGGCGGTCGCCGAGGCGGCCACCGCCACGCTCGACCGGCCCGTCACCGCCGTCGAACCGTTTCCCGGGGGGATGAACGCGGTCTATCGCGTCGCCCTCGACGGGGAGCGGGACGTCGTCCTGAAAGCCGGCACCGCACAGTCGGGTCCGGAACTGCTCTCGGGACCGCTGCTCGCCGAGCGACTCGCCCGCGAGACAGCGGTACCCGTTCCGCAAATCGTGGCCACCGTCCCCGCCGACGAGAGCCCGATCGACGTCGCCTACGTCGTCATGGAGTACGTCGACGGCCGCCACTTGACCGACGTACGCGAACTGTCGCCGGCCGCCCACGAGCGCCTCGTCCAAGAGGCTGGCACGCACCTCGCGGCGGTCCACGACCTCGACTACGAGGGCCGATACGGCCGACTGGTCTCCAACGGCGACGCGTTCGGTATCGACCACGCGTTCGACGAGTGGGCGGCTATGTACCGGTCGGTCGTCGAGTGGAGCGTAGAGCGGGTCGCCGACCGCTTCGACGACCTCCGGGGGCCGATCCGGACGGCCTCCGATGCGTTCGAAACACGCGTCGACGAGCGCGCCATCGACCAGTCCATACTCTACCGGGACTACCACGCGAAGAACCTCGTCTTCGCGTCTGACGACAGTTCCAACCCACTCGTACGGGCGGTACTCGATTTCAACTATCGGCCGGTCGGCGACGCCCCTGTCGACGTCGCGGTGGCCGAGATGACGCTCGTCGACACGCCGCTGGGCAACGCCGACCGCACCGACCGCGCCGACCGCCTTCGGGACGAACTGCGCGGCGCCTACGTCGATGCCCGCGGCGGAAACCGCGAGAACTACTTCGACGAGACCTACCCCGCCTACAGGCTCCTCTCGGTACTGGACCACCTGCACTACTTCGAGTACTTCACCCAGTTCGTTCCCGGTGGGGGGCCCGACGACGCCGCCGACTGGCTGCGCGGATTCGTACGTGCGCGGGTCGACGAACTGACCGAACGAGAGTGACACCGCGCTCTGGGAAGCTCGATATCAGCCCACGCGGGTGTCGTCAGTCAGGCCCGTCGATCCCGCTGTCGGCGAAGCGTGCGAGCAACATCCGCGCCCAGGCGGCGTTGGCCTCCTCGGTCCGGCCGGCGACGTGTGGCGTGTGGACGACGTTATCCCGCCCGACGAGCGGGTCGTCGGGTTCCAGCGGTTCGTAGTCGAAGACGTCCGCGGCCAGCGCGATCTCGTCGGCGAGGACGCGTTCCCGCACGGCGTCGAAGTCCGTCACACCGGCCCGCGTGACGAGCACGACCAGACACCCCTCGGGGAGTCGCGAGACGAGGTCGCAGTCGACCAGTCCCTCGGTCTCGTCGGTCAGCGGGACCAGCGGCGCGAATATCTCGGCGTCGTCGAACAGGTCCTCGAGACGATGGACCTGTCGGGCACCAGCCCGGTGGAAGCAGGGTTCGTCGGCGTAGGGGTCGTAGGCGGCGACGTCGGCACCCAGCTCGTGCATGGAGTCGAGGTAGCGACTGCCGATGTTGCCGACGCCGACCGCCCGGAGGCGCTTCCCGTCGACGGTGCCGTGGGTCCAGAACGGCGTGTCGGCGGTCCCCTGGAAGCCGCCGTAGCCCGCGTCGGCGCGCTCGTCCCACCGGTCGCGGTCCCAGACGTCGGTCCCCTCGCTGATCGCCCGGTGTTTGTCCGGGATGCGGCGTAACGCTCCGATGGTGATACCCAGGGCGAGTTCGGCGACAGACTGGCTCCAGAACCCCTCCGACTCGTGGAAGTGAGTCGTCACACCCGCAGCGTCGAGTGCCGCGTGTGCCCCGGCGTCGGGACTGTATCCGCCGTCCATCACCGTCGCCTCCTCGAGGTTCGAGAGCGCCGCGACGCAGTCGTCGGTGACCGGTATCCCGAGCGCGACCAGCTGTTCGACGGCGCCGGGGTCGTCGAGGACCCGCGAGAGCGGGCGGCCGTCGTCGGGGTCGACGCGAACGTACTCCACGTCCCCGGTCTCGCGCCAGCACTCGACGAGGCGGTCGGGGACCTGCGGCCAGACGGATTCGAAGGCGGTGTCCACCGCGACGCATCGAGTCATAGGAGTGGGTCGCCGAACGGCTCCAAAAGCGTGGTGGCACCCACTGTCGGTCGCCGCTATCGCCCTGGCGGCACCGATACCTGCCGGCGCCAAGCGTCAGTCCCCGGCGTCCTCGTCGTCCTCGTACGCCTCCTCGTAGCGCTCCAGCGCCATCTCGTAGCCCTCTCTGGCCAGGTCGTACGTATCGCGGAGGTCTTCGATGGGCGTCTCGGTCGCGTCGACGCGCAGGTCGTTGTAATAGGGATCCATCTCCCACTCTTCGGTCGTTCGGACGAGCAGCGCCGCGCTCTGGACGTGTAGTTCCTCGCGCTTGTCGCCACCCTCGGCGTGGCCCGCGGCCAGCGCGTCGACGAGTCGCTCGGCCAGTGGCCCCGGCTCGTCGTCCCCGTCCCCGTCGGAATCGAGGTCGGGGGCCCGCTCCAGGTACGTTTCGGCCACCGCGTCGACGACCGCCGCGCCGGTCAGCAGGTTACCGGCCACCGTGTAGTTCTCGCCGACGGTGTGGCCGTACCAGGGGCGACACTCCTCGCCGGAGAAGGCGAATTCCCCCTCCGCGCCGACGCCGTGGAGCTGACGCCCTTCGCGTCCCTCGTCGGCGTTCAACAGTGCTTCCAGGGCGTCCTCGACGGCGAGCCCGTCGTCGAGGTACTCGACGCCCTTCCGGCCGAGGTCGACGTTGACGAGGCTCTGGGTCGCGACCGCGCCGTTCTCACTGGCGAACGGACAGAGCGTCCCGACACCCGCCAGGCGAGTCGTCACCGCGACGCCGTAGCGTGTCTGTGCCTCACCGTCCCCGTCCACGTACGGTTCCCGCACGCAGATACTGAACGTCATGCCCGTGCTGGGGACTCGTCCACCGTATAGCTGGCCCCGACGGCGTCAGCGTCGGCTCCGGCAACGCGAGTCTGCCAGCGAGCGGAGCGACCCGTTCACGGCGCGAAGCGCTGTCGAACAGCATTCACTCGTCGAGTCCGGAGCGTCACGCGGATTGCACGACGCCGGCCTGTTTTTGCGTTCGATAACCGGCCTCGTACTACTATAACGGTCGATCCGGATAGGGCCAGACGGATGAAGGGTCGAATGAACCTCGACTGGGTCGAATCTGATCGGAGGGCGAACCCGTGAGCGGGACGGTAGTATCGCTGGTGAATACTGTCTCGGACATGTACGAACTGGTGGTAATAGCGGTGTTCGAGTTCTGGAACCCCTACCTGGTCGCCGGCGACGTGCTGATAGTCTGGAGTTTGTTGGTGTGGGGGATCCACGTCGAAGACACGAAACTACAGCGGGTGTTCGACGTTCTCGGACCGGTCGCCGGGAGTCTCCTGGTTCTCGTGGTCGTCGTCCTCACCCTCGGGCTCTGGGTCGGCACACTGTTCCAGACACTCGAGATACAGACGATGGGCAGTATCTGGTACGGTATCAACCCGTTCAGACTCCTCCCGACCGGAGTGCCCGTCATGCTGGCCGGAGGGTGTGCAGGACTCGCGACCGAAGTCCTCACCGGGCCGATCGACAGATGACCGCGTTACAGGCGTCGCTGTTTTTCGACCTGTTCCCGGCGTGGGTCGGGGTTGCCGTGGTTACGGCAGGCGTCATCGTCGCCGTCGCAACCATCGTCGCGGCCGGCGGCGAATCGAGGCGACTGCAGTGGCTCGCGGCCAGTGGTGTCACGCTCGGTGGTGGCCTGTTCATGTACGGTGTCGCACAGATCGACGTGACGCCGATGATGATCGGTGTCGTCCTGATCGCCGGCTACATCGAGGGACTGTCCTCACTGCGGATCTACCAGAAACTACTCTACAGTTACCGTCGTCGGTCGTTGCCCGGCTCCGCGTCGTCCGTGCTGTCGCTGTCGTCGCGAGCGATCGCGGGTGCAGTCGGCGTCTACGTGCTGGTCGCTGGCGCCTGGATCGCCGTGTTCTCGCTCGTCTGGGGCCCGATACAGGCAGATATTGCGACGACAGTCCAGTTCTACTGGGCGCTGGTGACAGTGGTGGTCTCCACCGTCGGTCTGTGGGTGAAACTCGGGGCCGATAGCGTAGACGGCATGGCGACCGGCGTGAAACTCGGTGCCGTGTTCATAATCGTCGGCGCCGAGGTGTACAACTTCCAGACGTTCCGTCTCAACCTCCTCGTCTACCTCGGGACGAGCGTTGCCTACACTCTCGGGTATGTCGTCGCAGTCTCGCGATTACTCTCCCTGTGGTCGTCCGTGACGGTCACCTTCGGTGAGGACGACCGGCACTTGAGCGTGCTGCTCTCCGAGATTACCGAGGAGGAGGACATATTCAGTGGCGTCTCCACGGGGTTCCTGCTCGGGATGGTATCGGTCAGCCTCGTGACGTCGCTCGGGATGTTCTATCTCGTTTTCCGAGCCGGCATCGTCTGACAGTGATCGTCGAAGCGGTGTACCGGACTCGTCGTATCGACTCCGTAACGACCCGATCGACACCCCGGCAGAGAGCCGAACCGCGTTCCGAACAGATTCGCCAGGAAAAGAGCGTCTGACGTAAACTACAAGCCGTCGGGGCACAGGGTAGGGAGTATGGGACTGATGAGCAAGATCATCCCCGACTCCGGGGGGACCCGTCAGAAGGAGGATTACGTCGAGATCGACAGCGATGCCGTCGATACCGGGGCCATGGCCGCACAGACCGAGCTTCGCATCGCCAAGATCAGCGACAAACAGGACGTCATCGACATCAAAGACGCCGTCTACGACGGTGCCGTCGTGATCGCGGACATCACCCGTCACACCACCCAGGACCGGACGATGGAACACATCACGGACGAACTCAAACAGGTCGCCAACGAGGTCGGCGGCGACATCGCCCAGAAAGGCGACGACCAACTCATCATCACGCCCCACGGCGTCGCGATCAATCGCGACCCGCTGGGCCAGTAGCCAACCTGCGCTCTCGTCGGACTGCCGACGGGTCTACCGGGGAGCCGGACAGCGCTTCTTTCGCGGCACCAGCAGCGCCCGTCCAGCGCCTCAACAGTTCTCGACCCTGTTTGGCAGCGAGACACACCAAAAGTCTGATATTCGGCTATTGCGACCGCCAGTCGAGGGGCCAGACGACCAGAAAACACTTACCGGATGTCGCGAACGACAGAAGTGGCCGCCTCGGGGTACGGCGGCCGGTGACAGGGACTGTGGTGTGGCCCTACCCATGACCACAGTGCCGTCGTCCGCCCCGGATACTTGTCCGTTCGCCTCCGAGCGGGCGTGTGTGAAACTATGCCACGAGCGTATTTACGTCTGCTGCCGCCCGCCCAGGGTGGCGTAGCGCCCCGCTCGAACCACGAGACGCGGCGGCGGAAAACGGAGAATCAGACCTCGTCGGCTTCGTCGGGGCTGTCCTCGACGGAGCGTTTCATCGAGTCACGCCGTGATTTGGCGTCCCGGCCCGTGGCTTCCAGCAGGAAGTCGTTTTTCGCGTCGACGGCGTCGGCCGCGGCGTCGGCGTTGCCTTCGGCGATAACCTCCTCGGCCGGCCGCTCGGTGAACTCGACTCCCAATTTGTCCTTCTTGCTCCCGTACTCGACGGCACCGACGACGATGCGCTCGAAGACCGGGTTCTCCGGGTCACCGACGACCAGCAGGTCGCTGCCGTTGTACTCCTCGGTCCCGGTGATGGGCCCGAAGTAATCCTCGACCGTCGCCTCCATGTCTTCGATGCGTTCTTCGAGGTACTCGCCCCGGCGCATCTTGTACTCCCGCATGGCCGGGCATTTGCGAGGCCCCCCCTTACCTCTTTCGAGGGCACGCGACAGACAGCCCACGACAGTCGCCGCTCGACCCGCCCCGTCGCCACTCGACCCGCCCCGTCGCCACTCGACCCGCCCCGTCGCCACCCAGCCCGCGCTGTCGGCGTCTCAGTCCCCGCCTGTTTCGTCCTGGACGAGCGTGCCGTGGTGACACTCCGGACAGAAGTCCCCCGCCCGGTGGGGTGAGGATTCGACGTCGGCCGTAAAGCCACACTCGCTGCACTTGTACATCCCCTCGGGGACCGTGATCGACGGTGACGCGGTCTGTTCGAGCGTCGGCCCCGTCTCCTCGTCGTCGTGCTCGTCGGGCATCGTCTCTTCTGGCCACTCACCCAGCGGTCCGTCCTCGTCGGAGTCCGACTCCTCCTCGGGCCACTCCGCGTCCGCAGCGCCCGACTGGCTCTCGACCGTCGCGTCGTCGTCACCGGACCAGACGACCGAATCGTCCTCGATGTTCTCGACGTCCGGTCCCTCGGTCGGCTCGCCGCCCGAGTCCTCGGTCGCCGGCGTCTCCTCGGGCCACTCGCCGGGTTCGCGCTCACTGCCGCTGTCACCGTCGATGATGACCGCGTCGTCGGTTACGTCCTCCTCGTCCGGGTCGACCCCGGCGCCGGCCCCGCTGTCGCTCCCGACCGTGGCGGCGCTGTCCCCCGAGTCCGCGTCGGGGATCGGCGTCGAGTCGCCCCGGGCCTGTGCCTGTGCGTCGGCCTCGGCGTCGGTCGGCCCGGCGTCGTCGCTCCCGAGGATCTCCGCGTCGTCCTCCCCGGAATCGGTCGATTCGTCCGCGTCCATGTCCGAGTCTACGTCCACGTCCGTGCCCTCGCCCCCATCGACACCAGCGGAGTCGCCGTCCACCGACGCCTCGGTGGCCTCCTCCGCTGCCGGCTCGTCGACCACTGTCGCCCCTTCGTCGTTCGTCGCCGCCCCGTCGTCAGCTGTCGACCCGTCGTCGGCCGTCGCTCCGTCGTCCCCCAGGATCTCGCCACCCGTCGGAACCTCGTCGTCGGCTGTCGCCGCCTCCTCGGCCCCGGTGGTCGCAGTCGCGTCCTCGTCGTCGCCTGCGTCGCCAGCCGCCCCGGCCGTCTCGGCGTCACCGATCAGTTCGGCACCCGTCTCGTCGGTGCTCTCGGTGCCGGTCGCGTCGCCGGCCACGGTCGTCTCGGACGCGTCGCCGGTCGCACCTGTGTCGGCCGCGGCGCCTGTCTCGTCGCCCGCGGCGCCTGTCTCGTCGCCCGCGGCGGTGTCGACCGACGCCTCGTCCGGGCCGTCGTCGGTCGACTCGTCGAACGGGAGGCCGCCACTCTCGGCGTCTTCGTCGGGCGCCTCGGTCGTTCGCACTTCCTTGTTCTCGGAGACGACACGCGTCTCCCCACACCGGGAGCAGGCCTCCAGCTCCGTGGTGACGATCACGACCTCGGAGCCGTCCTCCTGGCGGTCGTG
>ENA-ORDC01001594-ORDC01001594.1-marine-metagenome-genome-assembly--contig:-NODE-1594-length-16116-cov-4.346406_pt1 | contig 16116 bp, 20 predicted proteins | sample MGYA00237783_ERZ508515 | MGnify/ENA primary metagenome ERZ508515 (study PRJEB26186, sample SAMN06268792) | marine metagenome | isolation source: Eden Landing Ponds, San Francisco, CA, USA | place... | reverse complement strand
TCGAACCGATCGCCGAGCATCTCCCCGAGGGTCACGTAGCCGTGGGCCTTCCCGACGAGCCACTGCTTGTAGCCGATCGCGTACCACAGCAGCGCGAACAGGATGCCGTCCATCAGCCCCATCACGAGGATCCACTCCGGACCCGCCGAGAACGCGAGGTTGGGCCCCCCGAAGAAGGTGAACGCCGACAGCAGCGTCGCGAATGTCGTGAACAGCAACACGACCGTCCCGACCGACCGGGACGCGAGGTAGTAGTCCTCGGCGGTACGGTCGGTGAGCCGGTACGCCAACACGCCGATCGCGAGCGCGATCAGCAGGTATCCGACGACGACGCCCAGCGAGACGGCGAGATCACCCACGCCGGATCACCTCCGCGGCGACGCCGCGGTCCCACGCGTCGCCGCGCGCGAACGCGGCGAACGCCACGCTCGCCAGCGCCATCCACCCGACGTGCCACCACAGCCAAAGCGGCAGCCCCGCGACGACCGTCGCGTCCCCCCAGAGGAACCAGGGGACCGCAAACGCGACGAGCAGGGCGAACGCCGCGACCCACAGCGAGTCACTTCGAGTTCGCGTCATCGCACGGTGGTAGTAATTCAGTAACCATGAATGTTATCAGATAGTCTCTTCGTTAGCACGTTCGAAGAGAATATTTCTTCGATACGGCCGGTCACGGTGTTGCGGCCGTTTCGACCGCGGAACTCGGCTCGGTCGATTCGGCCCGCCTCGGATCACTCCGGTGGGGGCGCGACGACGGGCGGATTCCCGACGATCAGTCCGGCATCCCCGGATTTATTCGCCGCGCCGCCGTGCGTTCACGGGATGGAATACGTGCAGGAGCGCGTCGCCACGCTCCACGCGTTCGGGGAGGGGGCGCCCGACGCGCCCGCCGACCGCGCGGCCGTCGTCGTGCCGATGACCGAGCGGGAGTACGCCGGCCTCGCCGCCGAGCGCGTGCTCTCGGAGCTGGAGGCGCTGGACCCCGCGCGGGTGGTCGTCCCCCTCCGCGCCCCCGCCGAGCGCGTCGGCGCCTTCCGCGAGTGGCTCGACGGCTTCGACCTCCCGCTGGAGACTCTGTGGTGTGACGGCCCCCGCGTGGCGGACCTGCTCGCCGACGCCGGACTCGACGGCGAGCGCGGCAAGGGCCGGGACGTGTGGCTGGCGCTGGGCCGCGCGCTGGAGGAGGAGTACGTCGTCGTCCACGACGCCGACACGAAGTCCTACTCGCGGGAGTACGTCCGCCGGTTGCTGTTCCCGCTGGCGAACGGGTTCGAGTTCTCGAAGGGCTACTACGCCCGCGTGGAGAACGGACAGCTGTACGGCCGGCTCTTCCGGCTGTTCTACACCCCGCTGGTCCGCGCCTTGCGCGAGGCCCACCCCGACTCGGAGTTCCTCGAGTACATGGCGGCGTTCCGGTACGCGCTCGCCGGGGAGTTCGCCGCGACCGGCGACGTCGTCGCCGCGATGCCGGTCCAGCGCACGTGGGGGCTCGAGGTCGGGACGCTCGCGGCCGCCTACGACGCCGTCGGCGTCGACGGCGCCGCGCAGGTCGATCTGGGAAGCTACGAGCACGACCACCGGGCGGTGTCCGGACCGACCGGGCTCTCGGACATGAGTCGGTCGGTCGGCGGGGCGCTGCTGCGTGCGGCCGAGCAGCACGGCGTCGACCCGGACTACGACGCGCTGCCGGACGCATACCGGTCCGCCGCCGCGTCGTACGTCGACCGGTACGCCGCCGACGCCGCGTTCAACGGGCTCGCCTACGACCGGAGCGGCGAGCGCGATCAGGTTCGCACCTACGCCGAGTCGATCGCACCTCCCGGACGAGACACCCGGCTGCCGCCGTGGGCGGCGACCGACCTGTCGCCCGCCGACGTCGCCGCCGCCGCGCGGGCGGACGCCCGGGACGCCGCGAACGGCGAGGTCGACGACGAGTGAACGTGTTCGGACCGAGGACGGACACCCCGCGACGTTCGACACGACCGCACGCTTGAAGCCGGACGGGTGATCATGGACGGTATGGACTTCGAGCGCGTTCGTCGCCACGCCCCCGTCGAGGTGACGGACGCCGAGCGGCGCGCCGCGGTGCTTGCGCCGGTCGTCGACCGCGACGGCGCACCGCACGTCCTCTTCACGAAACGGGCCGACCATCTCGGGAGCCACCCCGGCCAGATGAGCTTCCCCGGCGGCGGCGTCGAACCCCAGGACGCCGACCTCACCGCGACGGCGCTGCGGGAGGCGAACGAGGAGATCGGCCTGCGGCCCGAGGAGGTCGAGGTCGTCGGTCGTATCGACGACATCCGGACGGTCTCCGAGTACGCGGTCTCCCCGTTCGTCGGCACCGCACCCGACCGCGAGTACGTCCCCAGCGACGACGAGGTCGCCGAGATCGCGGTCCTCCCCCTCTCGGCGCTGACCGACCGAGAGAACTACGAGTCCGAACGCCGCGACCACCCGCACTACGGGGAGATCCGCCTCCACTTCTTCCACGTCGACGGCTACACCGTCTGGGGGGCGACCGGCCGGATGCTCGTGCAACTGCTCGAACTGCTCGCCGGCTGGGAGATGCCCCGGGAGGTCGACCGCGTCGTCGACCCGGACGCCGACCTGCCGGTGTGAACGAGCCCGGCGAAGCCGCCCTCAGACGTAGCTGAGAACGACGAGCGCGAGAAAGAACAGCGCCAGCGCGCCCGCCAAGACGAGGATGGAGACGACGCGGCTCGACTGGACGACGCTCCGGCCGCCGTCGTCCGCGCCCACGATGAGGTTACTGATGTCCACGGCACCGATTGGCGCCGGGCCGACAAGTAGTCGGCGGCGCTTCTGTCGGGCGGCGAGTGGGTGATCTGCGCCGCCCGGCGAGGTGGTCACTCAGACGTAACTCACGGCCACGAGCGCGACGAAGAACAGCAGGAGGACGCCAGCGAGTGCGAGCGATGCCTTCGCCCACCCGTCGACGCTTCCGTAGCGGTCCGTGATCGACCGCTCCCCGCTCGTGATGACCGGACCGCGGTCGGCGCCACCTGCGTCGGACATGCGAAAAGATGTCTACCCGATCACAAGAATCTGTCGTCCGTGGCGCCGATTCTGACGAGAACACCACGCTTATTCGCGCGACCGTGTTTACGCATGGTATGGCCGCACAGGCGATGGGTCGCGTTCCGCGACCGTTCTAGTTCTCCACTGACGGCACCGGCGACGCCCGGCCTCGACCACTCGACGTCCCGATCACGAACAGACAAGCCGCTCGCATTCCACCGATGACGCTCACCACAGCAACCACAGCCGGCAGTGTCGCCGCCCGAACGAACCTCGACGGGATCGCCCTCAAGCCGACCGAGTGCGACGTGTCCGTCGCCGCAGACCTCCCGCTCGACCTCGTGTGCCTCGACTACGAGGGGCACGAAGCGTTCCCCGAGGCGAGCGCGCTCGCCGATCTCGCGGAGGCGGTCGACCTCCGGGTGACGACCCCGGTTCGCGCCGACGGGTTCGACCCCCGTGGCGACGACTCGCTGGTCACGACGCTGCCCGACGCCGCCGACCGGGTGCTCGTCGCGGGTCACGGCGCGTACCTCTCGGATGCCGAGCGCAAGCGCGCGGTCGCGCCCCGCCTCGGCGACGCTGCGGCCGCCGTGCGCGAGGCCGGCGGCACGCCGTGGGTCGGCACCGAGGGCGTCGAGCGCCTCGCACTCGCGGCCGGCGGCGTCCAGTACGACCTGCTCTCCCGCTCGACCGAGCGGGACGTGCGCGGACTGCGTGCGGCGGGCTTCGAGGGCGAACTCGCCCTCTACGCGCCCGTGGTCCCGACGGACGACGAGGACGTCGTCCTCGACGCCGTGGGCGCGTACGCGGCGCGTCGCAGGCCCGTCCGCGAGGCGCTCCCCGAGGGCGCCGAGACCGACGCCGCGGCGACGGGGCGCGCCCGCGAGGTGCTCTCGGCGGCGGTACGCGACTTCGCGCTCGTCGGCGACCCCGAGACGGTCGGCGAACGCGTGCGCGACCTGAAGGCCGTCGGCGTCGACCACGTCGTCGGCTACCCGGCGACCGGCGTCGACTCGCTGCGATAACCCGTCACACGCGCCCCGAACGCATTTGCCCTCTCGCCGACAGCCGGCGCCATGGACGACGCCATCCGCCGGGGACTCGACGCGGCCTTCCCGGGACGACCCGTCGACGGCGTCCGGTCGGCCGGGCCGTCATGGAACGACGACAACGAGACCGTCCGGGTCGCGTTCGCGGACGACCGACTGCCGGCTGCGGCGTTCCTGAAGGTCGCCCTCGACGGCGACGGCGCCCGGATCCGGCGCGAACACGCCTGCATCGGGGCCGTCGACGCGGCGGACCTCGCCGTCGAGGTGCCGGACGTCCTCGTGGCCGACCCGGATGCGGACCCGCCCGTTCTCGCGACGGCGCCGATGTCCGGCGACTCGCTTCTCTCGGCGTGGGGAGACGCCAACGTGGACCGGACGGAGACCGTGACCCGTGCGACGGGCGCCGCGCTCGCGACCGTACACGCCGTCCGGTTCGACGCCCACGGCGAGGTTCGCGGCGACGCCCCCGGACGACCCACCGCCGGCGGGGCGGACGCCCTGTCCGTGGACGAGCAGCCGTGGACCGCGGTGCTGGTGGGGCGGATCGAGCGGATGCGCGCGATCGCCTCCGGCGACCGGCTGGACGACCACTTCGACCGCGTCGCCGACGCGGTCCGCGAGACGACGGTCGATCTCGACGACACGCCGGCGGCGCTGGTCCACGGCGACCCGGCGAAGCCGAACGCCGTCGTCGCCGAACGCCCCGCCGCCGACGCCCCGGCGCAGGAGCCGCGGATCGGCCTGCTCGACTGGGAGCTGTCGCACGTCGGCGACCCCGCCCGGGAGGTGGTGCGTGCCGAGCGTCAACTGTTGGGCGGGCCCCGCACGGAGACCGACCCCCGGCTGCGCGCCGCGCTCCACGAGGGCTATCGCGGTCGCGCCGGCGCGCTCCCTGCGGGACTCGCCGAACGTCGCCCCGTCTACGAGGCCGTCGGGTTCCTCGGCTTCTCGGGGTTCATCGACAAGCACGCGGCCTTCCTCGACGAGGAGGTGAGCGAGTTGGCCGCCTGGGCCGAGGACGAACTGGACCGACGGCTGGAGCGGGTTCCGCGGTAGGTTGCCCGCCACCCGAACGCCTACCTTCTCACACGAGAACCGGCCGGTATGCGACTGCTCCACGAGGAGACGACGACGAGCGCGGGCGAGGCGTTCGACGACGACGTCGAGGTGGCGATCCTGCCGACCGGTTCGGTCGAACAGCACGGCCCCGCGCTCCCGCTGGGCACCGACTTCCTCGCGGCGGAGGCCGTCGCCCGGGGGATCGACCGCGACGACGCCGTGGTGTTGCCGACCGTTCCGGTTGGCGTCTCCGCGCACCACCGGCAGTTCGACGGGACGCTGTGGGCCGAACCCGAGACGTTCGAGGACTACGTCGGCGAGGTGGCGGCGTCCGTCGCGAGCCACGGCGTCCGCAAGCTCGTGTTCTGCAACGGTCACGGCGGGAACGACGACGCCCTTCGCCGGGCGGCCCGCCGGCTCCGCGGCGACGGGATCGCCTACGCCGCGCCGTGGAACTGGTGGTCGAGCCTCGGCGGCCTCGACGAGGAGCTGTTCGACCAGTCCGGGATCGGCCACGCCGACGCGATGGAGACGAGCATGGTCGCGCACCTCGCGGGCGACCTCGTGCGCGAGGCACTGCTGGAGGAAGCCGAGGCCGGCGCCGCCGACTCGTGGGGGATGGAGGTCCACGGCGCCGCCGTCGGCTTCGACACCGCCGACTTCTCGGAGTCGGGCGCGGTCGGGAGCCCGACCGAGGGGACCGCTGAGAAGGGCCGGAAGCTGTTCGAGCAGGCGACCGGCGAACTCGACGCGCTCGTCGGCTGGCTGGCCGAGCAGCCGTTCGACGCGCTCACCCCGGAGCCGCACCGGTGATGGCCGGGAGCGACCACGGCCCCGGATCCGGGTCCGAACCCGGCCCCGGCGACGGCATGCGCGTCGCGGTCGTCGGCGGCGGCGCCGTCGGCGTCACCGCGGCGTACGACCTGGCGGTCGCCGACGCGGACGTGACGCTGTTCGAGAAGGGTGCGGTCGCCTCGGGCGCCTCCGGGCGCGCCGCCGGCGTGCTCTACGACGCCTACGCCGAGGACATCGACGCGGAGCTGGGCGCCCGCGCGCTGGAGCGCTTCCGGCGGCTCTCGGGAACCGGCGAGTTCACGTTCACCGAGTGCCCGTACGTGATGTTCGCGCGCGAGGGCGACGACGACCGCGCGGAGGCGATCCGTGGCGCGGCCGAGCGGATGCGCGTCCACGACCGCGACGTCGAGACTATCGGCGGCGACGAGCTGGGCGAACGGTTCCCGAGCCTGCACGTCGACGACGTCGCCGTCGCGGCGGTCGCGCACAACGCCGGCTGGACGGACCCGGAAAGCTACGTGACGACGGTCGCCGACCTCGCCGCGTCCGCCGGCGTCGAGATCCGAACCGACAGCGAGGTCGCGGTGTCGACGGCACCCACGGGCGTGACTGTCGCCGACGAGGCCCCCGTGACGCGGCGCTTCGACGCGGTCGTCGTCGCCGCGGGCGCGCACACGAAGCGGCTGCTCGCGGACGCCGGGATCGCGGTCCCGTTGAAGCCCTATCGCGTGCAGGCGCTCGTCTCCGGGCGCGCGTTCGACGGCCCGATGTGGTACGACGCCTCGGCGGGCGTGTACGCGCGGCCGCACCCGACCGGCCTGCTCGCGGGCGACGGCACCGTCCCGGTCGAGGCCGACCCGGACGAGTGGGATCGGGACGCCGACGGCTGGTTCCTCGCGGACGTGGGCGAGACGCTCCGCGACCGCGCGGGTCACGATCCGGACGTGGAGCGTGCGTGGGCCGGGCTATGCACGGCGACGCCCGACGGCGACCCGCTGCTCGGCGAGGTCGCGGACGGCGTCCTCGTCGCCGCGGGCTGGCAGGGGCACGGGTTCATGCGCGCGCCGGCGACGGGCGAGGCGATCGCACGGCAGGCGCTCGGCGAGCGCGAGACCGTTCCGGGGTTCGATCCCGGGCGCTTCGACGGCGACGAGGCGTTCGAGATCAGCGAGGGGATGGCCGTCGAGACGGACGACGGACCGGAACGGGGCTGTTGAGCGTCGGTTGGGAGCGACTACTCCTCGTCCGCGTCGGCGTCGTCACCGGGGTCGCCGTCACGGCGCTGACGGTCGTCTCGGGCGCCGCGTTCCTCCGACTGAAGGCCCGGGACGCGCTCCCGGAGACGGTGACGGAGATCGGCGTCGCGGCCGTCGCGGCGTACCTCCTCGCGGTCGTGGCGACCCTCGGCGTCCTCGCGACTCGCCTCCCGGCCGGCGTCGACGCGCCGCTGTCGCCGCCGGTGATCGCACTGGTCGCCGCCTCCGTCGGGCTCGGAGCCGGTTACGCCGTCGCGCTTCGACGCGGGGCGAGCCTCGTCGCGCTCGCGGCGGCCGGGGGGCTGACCTACGGCCTGATCGCCGTGGTCGGGCTGCTCATGTACCCGCGTATCGACCCGGCGACGGGAGCGACGGTCGGGGAGGCCGTCGTCTCGACGCTGCCGCTGAACCTCATGTCGATCGGCGCGGCCCTGCTGTTGCCGCTGGTCGTCGCGTACTTCGCCGTCCTGTACTCGGCGTTCAGCGGCCCGATCACGGCCGAGGAGGCGTATTGAGATGAGCGAGGGTTCCGAGGCGAGCGCGCCGGCTCGGCGGTCGGCGGTCGGGACGTCGCTGCTCTCGCGCGTGCTCGTCACGTGGGCGGAGCTCGTCGCCGTCGGGTTCGGCGGGGCGGTCGCGGGCGGGGCCGCGTCCGGGCCGCCGCAGCTCGTCGTCTACTTCGCGACGGTGCTCGCCGCGGTCGCCGTGTTCATGTTCAACGTCGACCGACTCGTCGCGACCCGCGTTCGGGAGGCGACGTGAGCGGAGCGCGGAGCGTCAGTCCGACCCCCGGCGCGACGATTCGAACGGACCGACGCCGCGGCGCTTGGCGGCGATGCCGAACAGCAGCGCGGCGCTCGGGAGGAACAGCAGCGCGCCGAGCGCGGTGACGGTGTCGTCGTTGGCGAGTCCGAAGGCGATCCCGCCGATCCCGGCGGCGAGCGCGACGGCCGCCGGGATCAGGAGCCGGTTTGGGAGCGCGGTAAACACCCCGCGCCCGGAACGTGAGGTTCCCATACGAGACAACGTAAGTGCGTCGGGCCCGTATCAGACGCGTTGTCGAAGGACAAGGATCCGCCGCGCCGCGACCGGCCGCGACCGCTCGGCCGACCCCGGAGCCGCCGACCCCGCGACCCGCGACCCCACGACCGGACCAGTTCACCGCCAGATGTACGACTTCAGCTTCGAGATAACGTACGAACCCGGCGTCGACGAGTACGTCGACCTGTTCATGGACCGCGGCTCCCTCCAGTCGGAGGCGACCTACTCGTGTCTCGACCCCGCGGAGCTGTGGAAGCTCGAATCGGTCACCGGCGACGCGGCCGACCTCGCGGCCGTCGACGAACTGCTCTTGGACGAGTCCGTCGACCGCGAGTCGATCAGCGGTCGAACGTGTCGCGCGGCCCGCACGACGAGCCTGCTCACCGACGAGCGGCGGCGGCGGGTGACGTACACCTACCTCACCGACGTGGACTACTGCGAGTCCGTCCCGCTCATCGCGGCGAAGTACGTCGACGGCGGCGCGCTCTTCGAGCAGACGCGCTCGGGAGACACCGTCCGATGGCGCGTGCTGGTCCAGGACGACTCGAAGATCGGGCTGTTGTACGACACGCTGTCCGCGCGGCTCGGCGAGGGGCGCTCGTTCTCCTTCGAGCACCTGACGGAGGTCGACCGCTGGGAGAGCGAGCTGCTCTCCCGACCGGACGTCCGCGCCGAACAGCGCGAGACGCTGTTGCTCGCGGTCGAGCGCGGCTACTTCGAGACGCCGCGCGAGGCGACGCTCGACGAGCTCGCGGCCGAGCTCGACGAGCCGCGTTCGACGGTGTCGTACCGGCTCCGACGCGCGACCGCGGAGCTCGCGAAGCAGTTCGCCGACCAACGATCATGACCCCCGACACTCCCACCGACGACGAGCAGCGAACGCCGGCGGACGCCGCCGGAGGCGACGGGTATCCGACCGACGTGCTCGTCGGGCCCGACTGGGTGGAGGCGCGGCTCGACCGGTTCCGCGCCGACGCGCCCGACCTGCGGCTCCTCGAGGTCGACGTCAACGCCTCCTTTTATCGGGAGGGTCACGCGCCCGGGGCCGTCGGCGTCGACTGGCGGGCCGACCTCCGGTCGGCGGAGGCGCACGACATCCTCTCCCCGGCGGAGATGACCGCCTTCCTCGAGTCGTGCGGGATCACCGAGGAGACGACCGTCGTCATCTACGGCGACAACAGGAACTGGTTCGCGGCCCACCTGTACTGGCAGCTCGCCCACTACGGCCACCCGGACGTGCGGATCATGGACGGCGGTCGCGAGTACTGGGTCGAACGCGGCTACCCGACCACGACCGAGCCGGTCGACCCGCCCCCGGTGACGTACGGCGACGCGCCCGACGCCCCCGCCAGGCCGGAGGTCCGGGCCGACCGCACCGAGGTGCGGGCGGCGATCGACGGCGACACGGAGTTCGTCGACGTGCGCCTGCCCGAGGAGTTCCGCGGGGAGGTGACGAAGCCGCCCGGCAGCGACGAGGGGGCGATGCGGGGCGGCCACGTCCCCGGCGCGACGAACGTGTTCTGGGCCGAGAACGTGCGCCCGAGCGGCCTGTTCAAACCGCCCGCGGAGCTCGCCGACGTGTACGAGTCGCGGGGGATCACCCCCGACGACGACGTGATCGTCTACTGTCGGATCGGGGAGCGGTCCTCGGTCACGTGGTTCGTCCTCGAGGAGCTGCTCGGGTACGACCGCGTGCGGCACTACGACGGCTCATGGACCGAGTGGGGGAACATGATCGGCGTCCCCATCGAGGTCGGCGAGGCGGACGGCGGCGACTGAGTCCGTCCCGGAAGGGAGGCCGAACGCCGGCGGTTGTCCCACGACAAACGGACACACTAGCCGCTGTGCGCGCAATCGTGCGTAATGAGCGGTCCTCACGCCGAACTGGCGGCGAAACGCACGGGAGACCGGAACGGAGGCCGGCGCGGCGACCTCGCGCCGCCGGACGGTCGCGATGAGTGACGTCGGCTCGACGGTCGACGGGTCCCGGTTCGCCCGGCGGCTGCTCGACGCCCTGAGCGAGGAGACGAACCGGACGATCCTGTCGCTGCTCGACGAGCCGGCCTCGGTCGCCGAGGTCGTCGAGCGGTGCGACATCCCGATGTCGACGGTGTACCGGCGTCTGGACACGCTCAGCGAGCTGGACCTGGTGACGGAACACGTCGCGATAGACGCGGAACGGGGGAAGTACCGGCGCTACGAGCGGAACGTGCGCCGCGTCTCGGTCTCCGTCGGCGATGAGGGCCGGCTCAGGGCCCGAGTCGAGCGCGAGAAGGGGAACCCCGACGAGGAGGTGACGTGGGAGCCGACCGGGAGGTAGCGGCGGTCGCCCGCCGGACGCGGCTCCCGCTCCCCCGCCCTCTTTTATCTCGGGGGCGTCTACCGCGAACGATGAGCGGGAAACCGACGGTCGGGGAGTACATGACCCGCGAGGTGGAGACGGTCAGTCCGGACGAGACGGTGGCGACCGTCGCGCGGCGGATGGCCGACAGCGACGGGCACAACGGGTTCCCGGTCACGCAGGGCCGCACCGTCGAGGGGTTCGTCTCGGCCGGGGACCTGCTGCTCGCGGACGAGGACGCCCCGGTGTTCACGGTGATGACAGAGGACCTGATCGTCGCGCACCCGGACATGAAGGTGACCGACGCCGCCCGCGTAATCTTACGCTCCGGCATCCAGCGGCTCCCCGTCGTCGACGACGCCGACAACCTCGTCGGGATCATCTCGAACACCGACGTTGTCCGCTCGCAGATCGAGCGGGCGACGCCCGGCAAGGTCGGGAAGCTGATGCGCACCCTCTCGCAGATCCACGGCGTCGACCTCGACGAGGAGCGCCGCGAGGTGGAGATCGCGGCCCTGACGCCGACGCAGGCGCGAGTGTACGCGGACGAACTGGAGGGCCGACAGTACGAGCTCCAACACGGCCTCGCCGAGCCCCTCGTCGTCATCGACAACGGCGGGACGCTCTACCTCGCCGACGGCCACCACCGGGCCATGGCCGCCCGCGAGGCCGGCATCGAGACGATGGACGCGTACGTGATCGTCCCGCGGACGCCGGTCGAGCTGGGGATGGCGAAGACCGCCGAGAAGGAGGGGCTCCGCGTCGTCGACGACATCGAGATCGTCGACTACGCGCGACACCCCCTCATGGAGACGACCAAGCGGCTCCAGTGAGGCGCCGCCTCGGATGTCTTCGGGTTCCTTACTCCAGCGGCGTTCGCCGCCCCGTCCGGCGATAGATTGATTATGCTGCTGTCGGGACGGGTGGTACATGACAACGGAGAACACATTAGTCGAGCTCGACGAGGTGACGAAGCGGTTCGGCGATCTCACCGCGGTCGGTGGCGTCGACTTCTCCGTTCGAAAGGGCGAGTTCTTCACGCTCGTCGGCCCGTCGGGCTGTGGGAAGACGACGACGCTCCGGATGATCTGCGGCTTCGAGCACCCGACCGAGGGCGAGGTCCGGATCGACGGTCGGTCGATGGGGTCGGTTCCTCCCGAGGCCCGGGACACGAACCTCGTGTTCCAACAACTGTCGCTTTTCCCGCACATGAGCGTGGGAGAGAACGTGGGGTACGGGCTCGAGAAAGCTGGCGTCGACGCCGACGAGCGGTCGGAGCGGGTCTCAGAGTACCTCGAACTCGTCGACCTGGACGGGTTCGAGGACCGCAACCCGACAGAGCTCTCCGGCGGCCAACAACAGCGCGTCGCCCTCGCCCGGGCACTGGTCAACGAGCCCGCGGTGCTGCTGCTCGACGAGCCGCTCTCCAGCCTCGACCGGAAGCTCCGGAAGCAGATGCAGGTCGAACTCCGTCGGATCCACAAGCAGACGCAGGGGGGGTTCTTCTACGTGACCCACGACCAAGAGGTCGCGATGACGCTCAGCGACCGGATCGCCGTGATGAACGACGGACATATCGAGCAGATCGGCCCGCCGGAGGAGATCTACCGCGAGCCCGCGTCGGAGTTCGTCGCGGACTTCATCGGGGACACGAACCTCATCAGCGTGCGGGCCGTAGACCGGAACGGAACGACCGTCGCGGAGATCGGCGGCGGAGGCGGGTTCGGCGTGCCGGCGCCGAATCGGTCCGGCGAGGTCACGGTCTCGATCCGACCGGAGGACTTCACCATCGCCGACGGCGACGGCGTCCTGCGCGGCACCGTCGTCGAGCGGTACTTCCAGGGCGACCAGACCAACTACCTCGTCGACCCGCACGGCGACATAGACGAACTCCAGGTGGTCATCCAAGGGCGCGAGTCGGCGGTCGACACCGGCGACGACGTCGCGCTCGACGTTGTCGACGGCGCGCCGACGGTGTTCTGATCGGGCGTCGCCGCGCGAACGCAGCGACGCGCGGTGACGGTGTCGGCGGCGAACGGGCCCCGAATCCGGGGCCGCCCGCTCGGGCGATCACTCCTCCTCTTCGGTGACCGTGCCGGCGACGTAGCCGGTCACGTTGCCGACGTTCATCGCGATCGCCAACGCGACCGCGATCCCGAACACGATGATCGCGGAGACGGCGTTGAGCTCCGGCGCGTCGAGCTGTCGGATCCGGCTGAACATCCAGATCGTCAGCACGTCCGTGTTGGGACCGGTGAGGAACAGCGCGCGGATGTAGTCCTCGAACGACCGGATCCACGCGAACAGGAACCCCGCCCCGACCGCGGGCGCGATCACGGGCAGCGTCACGTCCCGGAACACCGTCAGCGGGTCCGCGCCGAGGTCGCGGGCGGCCTCCTCTAACGACTCGTCGAAGGTGTACAGCCGGGCCGAGACGATGAGCAACACGAACGGGAGCCCGTACAGCGAGTGGGCCAACACCACCGTGGCGAACCCGGGGAGGATACCGAGGAGGTTCTGGAAGTAGATGCGGAGCGCCACCCCGAGGATGATACCCGGGATCACCATCGGGATGATCCCGAAGGTCCGGTACACCTCGCGGAGGCGGAACCGGTAGCGGGTGAGCGCGAAGCTCGCCAGCACGCCGAGCACCGTCGCGACCGACGCCGCGACCGTCGCGATGGTGAAGCTCCCGACGAGCGAGGCGCGCATCGAGTCGCTGCGGAGCGCCAGCCGGAAGTTGTCGAGCGTGAGCCCCTCGAACGGGAAGATCGTCACGGCGTTTTCCGCGAACGCGAGGAAGATGATGATCGCGAGCGGCACCCACAAAAAAAGGAGCAACAGGCCGGAGACGACGTACAGCGAGGTGCCGAGGAGCCGTTCGACCGTCTGGTGGCCGACGAGCCGGTCGGTCGCACCCACCGTCTCGGTCGACTCGGACGTCTCGGTCGCCATCTCAGGCACCCCCCAGTTCCTCGATGCTCACGTACCGGAACGCGAGAACCATCGCGCCCACGATCGAGACGAGCACGAACATCGACGCGGCGCTCGCGTACCCGATCGAGTAGGTTCCGGCGACACGGCTCTCGATGAGCATACCGATCATCTGGACCTTTCCCTGCCCGAGGAACGTCGGCGTGATGAACGCCCCGACGCTCGGAACGAAGACGAAGAGGCTCCCGCCGATGATCCCCGGGAGCGTGAGCGGGATCACGTGGTCGCGGAGCACCTCGACCCGCGAGGCGCCCAGGTCGCGGGCGGCCTCGATGATCGAGAAGTCGAGCCCGTCGAGGCTCGCGTACAGCGTCAGGAGCATGTACGGGAAGTACGCGTGCGTGAGCCCGACGATGATCGCGGGGATCCCGTAGTTGAAGATCCCGAGCGGGGCGTCAATAAGGCCCCAACTCATGAGCGTGCTGTTGATCACGCCGCCCGGGCCGAACATGAGCACCCACGAGTACGCCCGGACGAGGTACATCGTGAAGAACGGCAAGAGGACGAAGAAGATGACGACCTTGAACAGCCGCCCGCCGCTCCGCGCCAGCAGGTACGCCAGCGGGAACGCGAGCGTGAGACACAGGAGTGTCGTCACGGTGGCGATGACGTACGAGAGCCACAGCGCCGTGACGAACGGGGTGTTCCAGATCGCGCCGCCACCGTCGAACAGGGAACGGTAGTTGTTCAACGTCGGCTCGTAGATGATCTGGTACGTCAGCGAGCTGACCTCAAAAAAGCTCACGGCGATCATGAACGCCAGCGGCGCGACGAGCAGGGCGAGTATCCACGCCGCGCTGGGACCGACCGTGACGCCGAGCCGACTGCGCGGGCCGCTCAGCAACCTCACCGCCCTCGCTCGCGCGCTCTCGTCCGGCTCGTCTGCGGCCATCTATGCCGCCTTGACCTCTTCCCACGCCGAGACGTACGCCTCCTCGACGTCCGAGGCGATGTCCTTGAGCGAGTACATTCCTTCGAGGCGCGCGGGATCGATCCGCCCGTACAGCTCGTTCTGTTCCTCGGTCAGCTCGTCGGCGATGTTGGGGTTCGTGCTCGGCGAGAAGCCGGCCTCAGCGAGCGCCGCGCCGTTCTGGGGCGTGATGAACTCGTTGACGACCTCCCACGCGGTCTCTTGGTTGTCCGAGGCGGCGGAGACGACCGCGGTCTCGTACCACGCCAGCGCGCCCTCTTGCGGGGCGACGTACTCAACCCAGTCGTCGCCTTCACTGCGCATCTGAACGGTCTCGTTGCGCCCGCTTTGGCCCACTAGGAAGTTACCCTGCCGGAACTCCTGGATGAACGTCGGGTCGGGGGCGATATACCCCTGAAGCCGCGGCTTCTGCTGGATGAGCAGCTCTTGGATCTCCGTGAGCTGGTCCTCCGTGAACGTCATTCGCGACCCGGACATCGCGTCCTCCATGCCGAGGTACAGCGCCGCGGCGGGGATCGCCTTCGCCGCCTCATCGTACATGATTATCTCGCCGCCGAGGTCGGCGTCGACGTAGTCCTCCTCGAATAGGATGTTGTAGCTCGGGTCGTGGTCGGGGACGCTGCGGGAATCGTAGGCGTAACCGTACCAGCCGAAGCGGATCGGCACGCCGTAGGGGTCGCCGTCCACGGTGAACTGCTCGTCGACGAACGTCTGGAACTTGTCGTACATCGAGCCGTAGTTGTTCACCACGTCCTGGTTCACCGGTGCGACCAGGTCGGAGTCGATGAACCGCGGCACGAGGTTGTTGTTCGGAACGGCGATGTCGAACTGCTCGTCTTGGCCCGCGCTCCACTGCGAGAACATCTCCGTCGACGACGTCGAGGGCGTGATGTTCAGTTCGACGCCGTCGAGCGTGGACTCGATGTTCTCTTGCATCTCGGCGTACTCCTCCCACGTGATGATGTTGATCGTGGTCGTGCCGTCGCCGCCCATGCTTCCACCGTCGCTGCCGTCGCCGCCACCGCCGCTACACCCGGCGAAGGCGGTCACACCGGCGGCGCCCGCACCAGCGATATACTGACGACGGCTCACGCCGCGACGCGTCGCGTTCGATCGGCTGTTCGACACATGTGACCGATTGTCAGAGTCGGACACCATGTTTCAGTGACATATATTGTGGACTGATAAATTTTATCCTAAGAACGGGTCTGTGCGCTCCTTAGAGTCGCACACGGCCCACGCCGACGGGAGAGCGACGCGCGATGTCGGGGGAGTGGCGCGCGACGATACGACCGAGTTCGGGCGGTCGGCGGTGGGTAGGCTTTTGTAAATTGGTGTAGACGTTGCGCGCATGGGATCTCGAATTCGACGCGCGCTCTCTCGGGCGGTACTCGCCGCGGCCGGCGCGGCCGTCGGGGCCGCGGTCGGCGGACTGATCAGCCGGCAGGCCGCCTCCAGCGGCGGCGCGCTCGGCGCGCTCGCGGGGGCGACGCTCGCGGACGTGCGCTCGGAGTCCGACGGCTTCCTCGACGCGCTCCGGTCCGGCGGGGACGACGACGCGCCCGAGGGGATAAAAGAGGCGGCGGCCGCCGAGGGAGGCGTTCCCCC
>ENA-ORDC01001592-ORDC01001592.1-marine-metagenome-genome-assembly--contig:-NODE-1592-length-16128-cov-4.862002_pt1 | contig 16128 bp, 12 predicted proteins | sample MGYA00237783_ERZ508515 | MGnify/ENA primary metagenome ERZ508515 (study PRJEB26186, sample SAMN06268792) | marine metagenome | isolation source: Eden Landing Ponds, San Francisco, CA, USA | place... | reverse complement strand
GCAGGAAACAGCTAAGGTTGAATTCGGGTGTGACGGAGAGCCAGAGAGCGGTATCGGCGTTGTCCGAGACATTACAGAACAGGTCCAGCAGACCCGCGAGATACGCGCACAGAAAGAGCGGTACGAGTCGTTATTTGAAAACGTCCGCGGTGCGGTGGTAGTCACAGATCTCGGTGGTACGATTACAACCTGTAATCCGGGCTTTGTCGATATGTTCGGGTACGAGAGCGGCGAAATTGAGGGAAATAATCACAACACGATTACAGACGAGAGTACAGATGTGGAGCAGTTGTTTAAGATAACGGAGAGTTCTCAAGAAGCATTACTTCTCGATTATCAAAAAAAGTCGGGACAAATCTTCCCCGGTGAGACAGGGGTTTTGCCGCTTCCAACCCAGAATGGCGACACCGGTGGATATGTGGTACACATAATTGATGTTTCTGAGGAGCAAGCAAACCACGAGCAACTGCAAGTTCTCAGCCGTGTATTCCGACATAATGTAAAGAATGATATGAATATTATCCAAGGGCATGCCGAACTCATCGAACAGCAAGGGCCAGATACAGTATTGTCAAGTACCCGAAAAATACTCAAAAGAAGTGAAAAATTCGTTGAGATGTCGAAGAATAACCAGCGAATTATCGACCTTCTCACCGGCAGTACTGAAATTGTCGATACAAATTTATTTCAGAGAATTCAACAGATTATCTCGGACGTCCAAGCGGAGTACCCTGCGGCAACAGTACAGACAGATCTGGCTGCTGAATGTTGGGTGAGTGCCCCTCGTGGGATCGACAAAGCGATTCGAGAATTAGTGGTGAATGCGATCATTCATTCCGATCGAGAACACCCGATCGTTGATATCGAACTCCACGTCGTGGATGGGATGGCAGAACTGACGGTACGAGACGATGGCCCAGGAATTCCCGAGCAGGAATGGAGCGTGCTGATGGCGGACAGCGAAATCAATCCATTAAGTCACGGAACAGGACTCGGCCTCTGGTTCGTCAAGCAAGTTGTTCGTCGTTCGAATGGGACGCTGTCGTTGGACACAAATGACTCGGGGGGAGCGGACGTAATTATTCGGCTTCCTGAGAGCTAGTTTTTCTGTCTGAGTATCCGAAGGCTAACAGCGTGAATATCCTAGTGGTGGAGTGTAGGCGACAAAGCGCAGCTGCGCCACCGGCTGTTTGCTGTCGACGATTACGCACAACTACGCACGGTTAGCTTGATATAGGCGCTAAGCCCCCACCCTCAACGGAGCGACTGAAGGGAGCGGAGTAGGGTGGGGATACAGCGTCCCCAGAAATCGAAGATTTCTGGTGTGCGAACGAGACGCGGAGCGTCTCGTCAACGCCGTCATCATCTGTTTATACAGCGATACGGTTACAGGCCCGCAGGCCAACGCCGTCGTAATGATTTTACATTTGGATATTGTATTACAGTATGAACCTAATGGAGTACGACCTCGATTCGGGAGCGCACTCGACGTATTCCCTACACTACCACCTGATACTCACCACGAAGTATCGGCGCGGAGTGCTAACCGAGGAGCGAACCCAATTCATTCACGAGGTCATCAGCGGGTTCACGGACAACTACGGCGTCGAACTGACGAACCTCGACGGAGAGGACGACCACGTACACATCCTGTTCCGAGCGAAACCAACCACGGACCTCGTGAAGTTCATTAATACAGTCAAGGGCGCGACTGCTCGCCGTATCCGCAACGAGTACGAGGATGAGCTGAAGACCGAACTGTGGGGCGACTCGTTCTGGAACGACTCCTACTGCCTCATTTCGACGGGGCAGGTGTCGCTGGATGTGCTGAAACAGTATGTCGAAGACCAGCGGGAGAGCTGATGTACTACGCCTACAAGTATCGCCTCAAGCCGTCCGACGCCCACCGTGAGGAGTTGGACCGCCACCGCGATATTTGTCGGCAACTGTACAATCACACGCTCTATCGGCTTAACGAGTACCAAGATGAACACGCCGAACTGCCGTCCATGACCACGCTTCGGTCAGAACTCCCCACCCTCAAGGAGTGGTGGGACGACCTCTCCGACGTGTACTCGAAGGTGCTCCAAACCGTCGTGGAACGGCTGTTCGACAACCTCAACAGCCTCTCCACGCTCAAGGAGAACGGCTACGGCGTCGGTCAACTCAAGTGGAAGCCGCCACGGGAGTTCCGGAGTTTCACGTACAACCAGTCTGGCTTCAAGCTCGACAAGAAGGGCGGTCAGACTGTGCTGTCACTCTCGAAACTCGCGGACATTCCGATGCGACTCCACCGCAACATCCCCGACGACGCCAACCTCAAGCAGGTCACGGTCAAGAAGGAGCCGACGGGCGAGTGGTTCGCCACGTTCGGCGTCCAAATCGACCGTGAACCGTCCGAACCCACCGAAAATCCCGAGAAGTGCGTCGGAATTGACGTGGGGATTCTCAAGTACGCCCACGACACCGACGGCACGGCGGTCGAGTCGCTCGATCTCTCCGACGAGCGTGAACGCTTGGAGCGTGAGCAACGGAAACTCTCGCGGAAGCAACACGGGTCGAACAACTACGAGAAGCAACGGCGTCGCGTCGCAGAGTGTCACGCCGATCTCCGACGGAAGCGCCGTGATTTTCTCCATAAACTCTCGAACTACTACGCTCGGGAGTACGACCTCGTGGCGGTCGAAGACCTGAACGTGAAGGGGATGATGGAGTCGCCGTCGAACAGCCGCAACACCGCGTCGGCAGCATGGCGGACGTTCCTCTCGTTGCTCGAGTACAAGTGCAAGCGAGAGGGAACGTACTTCGTCGCCGTGGATCCGCGCGGTACGACGAAAGAGTGCGCGTCGTGTGGTGTTTTGACGGAGAAGCCGTTGTGGGTCCGTGAACACTCCTGTCCCGCCTGCGGGTTTGAGGCGGACAGGGACGCGAACGCGGCGTGGAACATCCTTTCTCGCGGTCTCGAAGACATAGGAGTGGGACACTCCGAATCAACGCCTGTGGAGACTGCGCTCCCTACGGACACCGATTCGGTGTCTGTAAAGCGCGTCGTGGAAACAGGAAGCCCTACCCTCAAGGAGCGAACGGCGTCAGACGTGAGCGAGTAGGGTAGTTCACACAGCAGGCTATGCGGTCAACTCACTTTGGGGAGCCGCAGAGTAAATACTGCTCCTCCTGTATCGGTATTCCGTACCGCGACGTCGCCACCATATTGTGCAACGATCATCTGAACGAGATAGAGTCCGATCCCTGTCCCACTACTCTCAAGACTTTGCGCTCCTTTCCCGAAAATTGTCTCTTGCTGACTCTCAGGGACGCCCGGACCGTTGTCTCTAATTGTAATTTCCACGTTGTCGGCGTATTCTTCAGCCATTATCTCGACAACAGGCCGGTCTTTGTCGTTGTGCTGGACAGCGTTGTTCAACAGGTTTCGGAATACGGATGACAGCATCTCGTTGGCCTGCAGTTCAACATCCGGGATCGAGCCAATAGTGCTAATATCTGCATCTGGATAGGACTCTTGTCGGAGGGTGAGTTCTGTGTCCAGAACAGAGCGTAACGGTGTCGGTTTGAGTTCAACCGTTTCCTCACTCGTAACTGTCTCGACATAATCACGAGCAATTTCTGTGAGTTCAACGATATGCTCACCACTGCTGAGAATTTTTTTGAGATGATCCGTTCCAGTCTCGTCGACGTGCTCCTCAAGAAATTCGGCCCACCCGAGAATCACTGCCATGTCGTTGCGAATATCGTGGCGAACGACGCGATTCAACATCTCGAGTTCTTCATTCGCCTGTTTCAATTGCCGTTCGTGTTTCTTCCGCTCGGTGATGTCGACGAACGAGGACATTAATGCGGTCGGTTCGCCACCATCAGTTTTCACATAGCTAGCCGAACAGTAAGCGAGAAACGTCGACCCGTCTTGGCGAACGGCCTCGAGTTCCCCTTCCCAGCTACCGGTTTCTCGAATCGCGGCAACGACCTCTGCGGCGGCTCCCGGATCATTCCAAAACTCGGTAACTGATCTCCCACGCACGGTCTCACGATCGGCATAGCCCCACATCTCACAGAATGCAGGATTCACCGACCGTAGTTCGCCCTCCAGACTGGCAATCGCAATCCCACTAAATGCTGAGTTACAGGCATACTCATAGATCTGCAGTTGTTTTTCCTGCTCTTTCCGCTCGGTGATGTCCCGATTGATTGCGACGAACCCCTCTACGTTGCCATCGTCAGTCTCGATTGGTGCAATTGTCTGAGCAAGAATGATCTTCTCGCCGTTCTTCCGTTCGTCTATCATTTCGTGTTCCCAATCGTTTCCTGCAAGAATGGTCTCCCAAAGGTTCGCATAGAAGCTCTCGTCGTATGCCCCTGAATTAAGAATAGCAGGAGTTTCACCGAGTGTTTCTTCGGCAGTGTATCCCGTGATCTTCTCAAATGCTGGATTGACGTATTCAATTGTCCCGTCGGTATCAGTAATATAGATGGCGTGAGCGGCCTGCTCAACTGCTTCTTTGAATTGGCGGAGTTCTCGGTCTCGCTGTTTGCGCTCAGTAATATCACGCAACACGCCGCGAAGAAGTGTGGTTTCCCCGGTTTCGTCGGTAGTAACTTCTCCTTGGGCACGGACATCTCGAACGGTGCCGTCTGAGCGAACGATCTGAAGTTCACGATCATAGGGTTCTCCCTGCTCAATCGCTCGATTCACAATATTTTTGAGTTCATCGCGGTCATCCGGATGGTAAAATCCGATTGCGTCCTCCAAGGTCGGCTCGTACCCTTTCTCAACGTTGTGTATTTGATACAGACCATCAGACCAACGGAGAGAGTCAGACTGTGGATTATACTCCCAGATACCGATATCAGCGATATCCTGAATCCGACGAAAGAGACCGTCGGCATCTGTAACAGACATACCCATGTGGAGGTATAGCATACAAATAAGGATGGTGAAGGGTGGAGGCAATTTTACGAAGAGTCAAAAAGGTCCTCTCCAAAGGCGTAGGCCTTTTTTGAGTTTCCGTAGTGCCCCGATTCGACAACCTAACATTCGGGACCAGAATTATCGAGGTTCGGCTGCCACGTAGGGGAGCGGAACCCGATGCGTATTGATCGGTGTCTCAAAAATATGCGGACTACAGTTACTGTCTCTTCTCAAGGATCAGCACAATATAGTGTCGAGCTGACTTCTATTCTTGCGGGATGCGGTCGATATCAACGTTGCGAATCTCAAATCGTGCTCCGTCCCTAGTCCCCTCTGTGATAGCGATTTCCCATTCGTGTCCATCAACAATCTGTTGGACAATCGAGAGTCCGAATCCGGTACCCTCCTCGGCATCAGTGTATCCCACTTCAAACACCTCGTCACGTTCGTTAGCAGCTATCCCGGGCCCGTCGTCTTCCACGTAGAACCCCGTGTCATCGTCAAGAGTACCGAAAGTAACGGTGACACGCTCCTTACTATGTTCAATCGCATTTCGAAAGAGATTCTCGAAGAGTTCACACAATCGTCCTTCGTCCGCTAGTATGACAACCGACGTGTCGACATCAATTTCGAGCGTGGCATCTGCTGTTTCAACGTGCTCCCACGCTTGTGTGGTAATCTCAGAGAGCGTGACTGCGTTCGGATCAAGAACTGCTTGCCCTTGTTTCGCGAGCGACAGGAGTTCATCGATCATTTCTTTCATGCGCTCGTGAGACTGGTCGATCGCTTCGAAATGTTCGACATCCCCTGTCTTTCGTGCCAGTTCAAGCCGGCCAGTCGCGACGTTGAGCGGGTTCCGTAGGTCGTGAGCAACCGTGCCGGCGAATTCCTGAAGCCGTTCGTTCTGTCCTGCGAGTTCCTCTTCGCGTTTCGCCCTCTCCGTGACGTCTCTGAATATCCCGATTCGCTCGGCAGCTTTACCAAGCCCGGAAATAGCTTCTGTGTTTAATTCCATCACTTGGGGGTTCTCCCCATCGCGTTGCCACTGAACTGTTGTCGTCGTATCATCGTCATCGATTTTTACGAGAACCCGCTCCAGTAGCTCTGATGGCGTGAATTCGAAGTCAGAGATTGGTCGATCTGCTAATGATTCGGTGTCGAAGCCGAACGCCTCGACAAAAGCATCGTTTGCCTCGGTGACTGTTCCATCCGGTTTCACTACCACAACTGGATCCGGGGTGGACTGGAATAGCGATTCAAATCGCCTGTCACTCTGCTCTTTCTGCCGTGTGAGTTCGAGCGACAACTGGCGGCGTTGCAGAAGGTTATCGATCCGTGCGTTTAATTCGGCCCTACTGACCGGTCGTTGAATCAGTTCATCAACAATATCCCAAGTGGTACCGGTGAACTGATCCGGTGACCTGTCACCAGTAAGCAAAAGCACCGGTAAGAACGTCGGTGCAGTTACAGTTTGCACTTTTTGAAGCTCGTCCTCAAATCTCTCGAACGAGCGAGTATCGACCAGACACAGATCGAAGTCGGAATCTGCAAACGGTGTATCGGTGTGAGTCTGAACGGTATATTCCGGCTCAAGCTGCTCAGCAAGTAATTCGCGATTCCGGTCGCTTTGGATCAGCAGGAGGAGTGTCGGTCGGTGATCGTGGTCTTTGTTCGAAGATTCCATCACGGTGGGAATTATTGGTCAGTCGTGTCTGACTCATCAGTCCATTCCGGCGTGCCACTGAGAATCCCTCGGAGCTGTGTTAGTGGTTCGCCGACTGTAATTCCGTGCTCGGTGATTTTGAACCCCCGTAATGTCCGTTCGAAGTCGCTGGTACGCATTTTCAGGACGCCAATAACTTTTCGCATCTCACCCTGAACTTCGAGATGCCGAAGAAAGACAATATTGTCTGCGAGGTAGCTTATCCCAACATCAGTCGCCTGAAATTCTCCTGTGATATTAGTAATCTCTTCGATCATAATAACAGTCACACCCATATTTTTAAGATACCGACCGAGAGAGTGGAGATGAGAAACAAGCTCGCCTTCTTCGCCTTCTAAGGCAAGCTTGTAGCCCGCGATCCCATCGATCATCACAATTTCAGCCCCTTGTTCTTCGACTTCCTGGCGGACCATATTGGCGAACTCCTGGGGTGAGATCTCTAAAGCCTCAATCTCTTCGACAGTGAGTGTCCCTCGGTCCCGCATCTCCGCGACGGGGATATTGACTGCCTCAGATCGCCGCATAAAGGTGCCCGTCGTTTCCTCGAAGAGATACATCACTGAACGTTCGCCTCGGCCCGCTGCTTCTTTCATGAACTGCGTGCCGGTCGTCGTCTTCCCGACCCCAGTTGGCCCGGAGATAACGGTCACTGTACCCCGATCCAGCCCACCATTAAGTAGTTGGTCGACTTCTGGAACACCTGCGGAGATGGGTTCATCCACGAATTCCTGTTCGTAGTCTCCTGGAGCGAGTTCTGGATACACGGCGAGTCCGGTATCAGTGATCTTCACCGCGTGGTCCCCGCTCCGAGTCGCTGAACCGCGGAATTTCGGTACGCTGATCGATCGACCAGTCGACGCGTATCCGAGTTCTATCATTCCGTCACTCATAAACTGCAGATCGTCGTCCGGAGCATCCTCGGTGGCCTGCGTCGTGAACAGGACGGTCGCACCTGCCTCGCCCAGTAGTCGCATAAAGGAGAGTGCCTGCTTGCGGAACTGGTACTGATCGGTCGAAAGGTATCGGAGCTGGCTGATCGGATCGACAAACACGCGATCCGGTTCAATTGTCGATACCTGTTCGGTGATTTTTTCCACGAGCGGATCGCGTTCGACCTCGCTAGATTCGAAGATATCGTAACCCTGATCGGCGGCGAAAAACTCCGACTTTGGGCTCAGATCGAGAAAATGAACGTTCTCGACATCGAAGCCAAGGGCGGCTGCATTCTGTTCGATATCCGCCGTTGTTTCCTCGAGATTGATGAACAACGATGTTTCGCTCTGTGCTGTTCCTTGCGTGAGATAATGCAATCCCAGAATTGTCTTGCCGGTGCCTGGCCGCCCTCGAACGAGATAACTTCGTTCGGGAATAAGCCCACCATTCAGAATGGTATCGAGGCCACGAATACCGGTTGAAATACGGTCAAAGGTCTGTACGGTCTCTGGTATTGAGTCTGGTTCTGAATTGTCTGTCATGAAGTGTCATCCGCTGTGGTACTCTGTTGGACTGTGATCGTTCCGTCCGCAGCAATAGTCACATGGAAGCCTGCGTATGGGAATGCTATCTGTCCGTGCACTCTCGACGCCCCCGACGTGGTCGGGGCAAAAAGGCAGTCCAGTGCATCCGGGTCGATACGTTCGAGCAACGGCGGCAGTTCGTCTGTCGAACCCGTCGATGCGGCTTCTATGACCGCAAATACCGAGACACTGAGCGAATCGTGCGTCGACCAGTCGTGTTTGAGCCTATACGCCTCCAGTGACGAGTCGTATTTAATTTTCCCCTGTGGCACGTCAATCGTCGAATCCGGACCAAAATCACTACTAAGAATAGAGAGACTGTCGTTCATACGGCGCTGTCCCACTGTGTCGTCCACTGTCGAGTACGCCCAGAGTTGCTCGCTCTCGGCTGAGTTGTACGTTAGTTGTCATAAGTGTTGGTCTGAAATATCAGCGAATCGGGATCCGGCGAACGCGTCTGTCGCCATCATCTCCGTGAGCGTAGAATCGGCTGTATCTGTTGCCTCCGTCACCTCCTCCTCTAATGTGTTATATGCGTCACTTGATGCGCGTTCCTGTTCGCTCATAGAGGCATCCAGAGCAGCCTTCTTTGAGATCGCGGCGAAGTATTCGCGGAACTCTTTATCGTACCGTCTTCGCGCAAGGAGTGCTTCGGCGGCCTCTTGAAGCTGTACCTCGGAAATCGGTTTTATTAAATATTCGTCAATATCTAGCCCGATGATATCCTCTTCTGGATCAACGGCGGTAAGCATCGAAATGGGTTGGTCATGTCCACGCTCACGAAGTGTAGCGAGTGTCTCATCACCAGAAAGTCCCGGCATCCGCCGGTCAAGTAACACAGCATCTACGTCGCCGTCGATGAGGTCAAGGGCCTCTTCACCACCGTATGCAACTCGGGTGGTATACTCATCTTCGAGATAGAGAGCAAATAGGTCAGCCAATCCTCGCTCGTCCTCAACGACAAGGATTGTGGGCGGTTCGCGTTCCGGCGTCTGACTCAGTTCTGTCATACTGGTGTCTCCGAATGATCGTCTTGTAGACAGTAGTCTGGGCCGACAGTAGGCAGCCTGAGCGTTACAGTTGCTCCTGGACCGTCACGGTTCGAGAGCGTGAGATCCCCACCGGCGGTGGTGACGATCCAGTGAACAGTCCAGAGGCCCAGTCCGTTTCCGTGCTGGAGTTGAGTCTCTTCTCCTTTCTGGAGCACAGCTTGCTGTGCGTCAGGGATCCCTGGACCGTTATCTTCGACAGTAATTTCCACCCAATCTGTTCTGTTTTTTATTGGTTCTGCTGTAATGGCCACTACAGGTGACGCCTGAGTGGAATGTGTGATAGCGTTTTCACATAGCTCCTTCAGCGCACGGTCTAATTGAACGGAGCCGGACAGCCACTCGTCGGTCTCAATCGCCGTCGATATGTCTGCATCTGGATACTGTTCTCGAAGTGACCTCACCGGTCGCTCGATCAGATCGACAATCGGGACGGGTTTGAGATTCTGTTCCGAATTGGTCTTGCTCAAAAGGGTCCGAGCTGATTCGCTTAAATCAAGGAGTTCGTTTATAGCGTCCAACCCGCTCTCTGCGAGAGGCGTTGGCACATCGCGCTCATGATCAAGTGACCACTCAACGGCTCCACGGACAATATTCAGTTTGTTCCGAATGTTGTGTCGAAGAACACGATTGAGGACCTGGAGCTGCTGGTCACGCCGTTTCTGCTCAGTGATATCCGTATATACGACATAGGCACCAAGGTGTTCGCCGTTCTGTTGAATCGGAACGACACGGATGAGGAAGTCTCGCTGGCCGGTTGCTGTCTCACGACGCCCTTCAGTGTCGACAGTAGTACGCCCGTCTTCAAACGCGCGAGCGATAAGCGACTGGGATGCCCCCTCCTCATTTGGTGGGGCAACGAACTCAGAGAGTGAGTTCCCACAGACGGTAGCCCTCTCACAGCCGAATACCCGTTCAAATTCCGGATTAACATCTTGAATACAGGGACCACCATTCTCAAATTTGACAGCCGCAATAGCATCAGTCGCGTTCTCAAAGAGGGCCCTGAAATACTCTGTCTGTTCGCTCAGTGATTCTTCACGCTCGGCTCGTGTGAGTGCGGCGGTCGTGGTCGCAGCCAAGAGTCCCATCAATTCGACATCCGCATCGCTGAATGCAGCAGACTCTGTTGCTCCGATACTCACCACGCCGTGAGCACCGAGAGGAAAACACATCACACTCCGTATAGGCTCGTATCCGAATGGCGTCTCACTCGACTGGATATTGCTGAGAGAAACCGATTCTTGCCTCTCGAAGACCCTCCCAACTACGCTCTCACCACGTTCATATACGGTCGGTGTGGCCTCTAAGAGCTCGTATGTTTCGGTGGTTGCAGCCACGAGTTTGAGGGTCTCTGGCGTCGACTCCGTATTTAAAAGCCGGACACCAGCGATATTGTATCCGAAGACGTGTTTTGCGGCGGCTACCGCTACTTCCGCAACCTCATGTTTTGTCGGGGCCTCCATCATGTCAGCCGTCACGGTAGGGAGCCGCTTGAGCACCTGTCGCTGCTCGTAGCGGGCCGTGACGTCGCGAACACTGGCGAGGAAATGAGGCTGCCCATCGACATGGAGCGCAGAGGCAGAGATTTCAGCCCTGATTTGCTTATCGCCTTTGGTTCGGCAAGTTAATTCTGTGGTATACCCACGACCATTTTCAATAACACTGTCGACGAACGTCCAAAATTCTGATTTCACGTCAGGGTGAATGAGATCCGGAGAAGATGAACGGAGTTCGTCTTTGGAATATCCAAGCAGTTCACAGGCTTGAGGATTACATTCGCGGATCTCTTCGGATTCAGGATCAATAATAAAAACTGCGTCATTCGAAGACTCAAAGATATTGCGGAACAAATCACGCTGCTGTTCCGCCTCCGTTGAAAGGTCCACCGAGAGTTCGCGTCGTTCAAGGAGATTAACAAGCCGATGAGAGAGTGCCCGCTTTTGAGTCGGCATAGATATAATCTCATCCACAAGATCCCACACCGCTTGATTATTCGGATGAGAATCCGAGGTAGTCGAAAGCAAAAGGTAAGGGAGAAAGACCGAGCTCGATTTGTCTTTGAGTTGACGGAGCCGGGAGTAATGTTTTTCTAGCATTAGTTCATCTACAATATAAAGGTCACAGTTCGACTGAACGAGGGACTGGCTATCTACTTGAACGACCTCATATACTGAAGATAACCAGTCGGTCAAGCGCGCATTATTGGCTTGCTGAGCGAGAAGTAGCCCAATCTGCACGGGATCCGACTGAGGCGCTATGGATGCTTCCGAATTACGCTTTGTCGGAGGAAGTCTATTCATAAATGGTCCCACATTACGTGGTAGACATTCACAAATATAGACGGGTATACATATATCTATGGGACTAAATATGCAATCTGATAATATACCCGGTTGGACTTCTAGTCCAAAGGATCGCTGACGTGAGTGAGATATTGGGAGCTCAAACATCGATCGCAGCGAAAATGGTACTTCAAATAGGCGAGCGACTTCTCACAAAATAGCCGATAGGAGACGTATTCAGGCCCTGGCAGGAAGAACGTTATCCGCACGCAGCGCCGCCATGACATCGTCAACCAGTGCATCCGCTGACCGGTAAGGAAAGGCGAGGTGGTGGCCGTGGACAAGTCCGATGTCAACCGCCGGAACCCGGATACCGTCGGCTTCGAACACTGTTTCTGGGCCGTCTGGCAGCGCAGGAATTAGGTCGAATGGAGACACGAGTGGATAGGACGCCCGGTCAAAAGCAGCTGCGAGCTCGCCACGCAGTGGATGACCGCTCATCGGTCCGCACCTGTTCGCGTTTCCATTCCGTTTTCAACGAGGTCTTCCACAGTGACAGAGATCTCTTCGACCCGCTCTGCCTGACGTTCGTTGGCTGCTGCGACATCCGCGATCTCAGTACTGACTTCACGGGACTGCACGAGTGTGTCATCGACCATCTGTGAAACCTCTTCGGTACTGGCCGCTTGGTCATCGGTTGCTCTGGCGACCTCATCGATTCCTTGGGCGGCATCTGTGACAGCGTCGGCAATTTCTTCGAGGTTGTTCATCGCAGAGTCAACGCTCTCAACGCCGTCGTCCACCTGATCGGTTACCTCATTCAGGCTCGACACCGTTTCCTTCGTATCGGCTTGGATAGTGCTCACCGTGTTTTCGATCTGGCCGGCCTGCTCCTGCGATTCTTCTGCTAGAGACTTTACTTCATCGGCAACGACAGCGAACCCAGATCCGGCGTCGCCCGCCCGGGCGGCTTCAATAGATGCGTTCAGCGCGAGTAAGTTGGTTTGATCGGCGATATCGTCGATGATCTCGACGATGTTGTCGATCTCGTCGATCCGCTCCTGGAGCTGGTCGACATCGTCGGCGACGGCATTGGTAGCGGCGGCGACATCCTCCATGGTATCCATCGCCTCCTCAGCCGAGTCTCGCCCATCGATGGCATGGGATTCAGCTTCGGCACTCGTAGATGCCACTTCGTCGGCGGTTGAGGCGACCTCTTCGACAGTCGCACTTAGATTAGACACCTCACTTGCGACCTGTTCCATATTTTCGACCTGTTCGGTCGCGATGTCGGTGATCTCTTGAGTACTCTCCGCGACCTGATTTGTCGAGTTGCGCAGTTCCTCGACGGATGAATCCACGTTCCCAGCGACCGATCGCTGCCGCTCCAGTTCCGACTCAATTTGCGAGCTGTACGACTGGATGTACGTATCCATCGCGACCTGCTGGTCGAGGTTAATGATCTTGAGTGCCGATAGCGCCTGCTCGATGGTCTCGTCGACGGCCGCCTCTACAGACGTTATCGGCGCACCGTCGTCTGAACTCTCAGAGAGTGACCCCTCAGCCGGGCGGGCTGCCGACCCATCGCGGGCAACAGCACCCCCATCAGTCTGGACAGCTCGGTCCTTGATGTCCTCGGCGATAGCCTCAAAAATGCCTTCGTAGTAGATCGAATACGCCCCGAAGTACACTCTCGGACCCAAATCGAGCATATCGTGGATCTTTCCGATCCGAGCGCGGCTGTCGAAGTACGACTGATCGTACTGCCCGCGTCCGAGGTCTTTGAGATACTCGGCTTGACTCCGTTTTAACGCCTCGACTGACTTCGTCGACGAGTCAATAATCGCCATCGACTCGGAGTAGTTCTGGAGGTGTGCGTAAAAGTCCTCGACGAGGTCGTCCGCGATGTCGTTGAGCAGCGGTTCAAGCCTGTTCAGCCGCTCAACGTCATCTGAGTCGAACCGCGTAAAGTCTTTCCGCCACTCAATTTCCCGACTGTCGATGCCGATCTGCTCTGTAAGCCGGCCCCCGTCTACCGTCCGTCTATTTTGATCGTTAACCTTGAATTCGTCCGATGGTTGTCGATTAGCCATACCTTGTTAAAGATAGACTAACATAAGAAACACCCCCACCAATTATCAGATGTAGTAACAGATTATGTGGACGAGACCCTCGAATCAGTACAGACGGAACACGGTGCACCGATCGACGCTACCGGAATTATAAATGACTCCGAGCCTATTAAAAACAGTATGTCTGAGCCAGTAACACCGCTGACACGATTCTTTGAGGGGCGGGCAGATTCTGGCTGGTCGGTTCAGGTCGTCAACCGAACCGACCCAGAACCGATGCGTAATATGCTTCAGAACCTGTTCGACGGACTCTCGACGGACATGAGCGAGAAGCAGCGTCGAACAGCCGCAACACGGCGTCGGCAGCGTGGGGAACGTTCCTCTCGTTGCTCGAATACAAGTGCAAGCGAGAGGGGACGCACTTCGTCGCGGTCAACCCGAGAGGGACGACGAAAGAATGCGCGGCGTGCGGCGTTTCGACGGAGAAGCCGCTATGGGTCCGTGAACATTCCTGTCCCGCCTGCGAGTTCGAGGCGGACAGGGACGCGAACGCGGCGTGGAACATTCTTTCTCGCGGCCTCGAAGATGTAGGAGTGGGACACTCCGAATCAACGACTGTGGAGACTGCGCTCCCTACGGGAACACACGTTCCTGCAAAGCGCGTCGTGGAAGCAGGAAGCCCTACCCTCAAAGAGCAAGCGGCGTCAGCCGTGAGCGAGTAGGGTAGGGTAGGGTAGTTCACTAGTGGAGTCATTAAGACTGACGCAAAACACCGTGGTTCTGCCCAAGATCTGAAGACGGGGTTCTATTGAGTAGAGTAGTGGTATTCGTAGAACTACTTGAGTAACACATGGCCCACCCGTATTACGATTCCGTAATTTCGGAATAACGGAATATAATTACGCATGTGGTCGGGATACTGCCTCAATGCGTGTTGCTGCGGCCTTCGACTGGGATGGGGTGCCACGCGCCCCGGTGCTGAAGTACTACCTGTACAAGGCCACCAAGGCAGTCGAGTTCTATCGGCCGATAATGTACCTCTTCTTTCTCGCACAGGGACTCGACTTCACCCAGATCGCAATCTTAGAGGTCATTTACAACCTGACCACGCTATTCGGAGAAATTCCGACAGGCTACGTCGGTGATCGAGTGGGGCGGCGCAACAGCCTGCTTATCGGGACGGTGCTCATCGCGGTAACGCTGCTGGGAATCGGACTTTCAAGTTCGTTCCTCACTCTTGCGGTCCTGTACGCATGCTGGTCGGCGGGCTACAACTTTCGGTCTGGCAGCGAGGATGCCTGGCTGTACGATACGCTCACAGACGAACTCTCTGAGGGTGAGTTTGCACACGTTCGCGGCCGCGGAGAGTCAGCCTCGCTCGCGGTTGGGGCAGGCGCGGCCATCGTCGGTGGCTATCTGGGGAGCATCGACCTCTCGTACCCCTGGTTCGTCGCCGCTGTAGTTACCGGAGTCGGCGCGGTTGTGTTGTTGACACTCGACGATCCGGAGACGTACAAGCAGTCCGAAAGCGACGACCTGAGTTTCCGCCGAACCGTGGGTATCGTGAAGGAGGCGCTCTCCCAACGGAATCTTCGCGCGTTTATTCTCTACTACTACGTTCTTTACGCGGCAGTGACGTATCTGGTGTTCGTCTTCCTCCAGCCGATCTTCCGGACTGTTGTCGTTGACATCGGCATCGCGCCGGCACAGGTCGAATCGCTACTCGGGTGGTTCTATGCGGCCTACAGTCTGGTCGGTGCGGTACTCAGCTACTATACTGGCGCGATAAAGGAACGTGTAGGCGTCAAGACGTGGTTCGTCGTCCTACCGTTCCTCGTTGGAGCGGCTCTGGTCGGGATGTACTTCGTTCCGGTACTTGCCCTACCGACGTTCCTCGTCGCTCGTGGGCTGTCGGACGTGACGCGATCGTTTGCCGGGCAGTACGTCAACAACCGGATCGAGACGCTCGGTCGGGCGACCGTTCTGAGTGCGATGGCGATGGTGAGCGGACTGGCCGTCGTCCCGTTCCAGCTCGGGAGTGGCGTCATTTCCGATTACGTATCACCCCTGTTTGCGCTCGCAGCTGCAGGCGGTGTCCTCATCGTCGGCTCAGGTCTGCTTCTCCTCTGGGAAACACCAGTGAAAGACGGTGTTCCTAACAGTTAGCGACTCAAGTGGGGTATCAGGATGTCGGGCCGATAAACGGAGGGATGCACAGGTTGCTGCGTCCTCAACTATACTACGAGATCATGACAAGCTATCTCCGCATCATTTTGTAGATATCTCGTTCCGTCTGGAAGCCTCTCGAAACTGGGGGTAGGGATTCCAGCTGGAGCACACGGCCACCTTAGATGATGCCGCCGATGACGAGTAGTCCGACGACGAGCAGCAACGTCGCAACCACGCTCCCGCCAGCAAGCAGCTTGTTCTCCATCGCCTTCTCGTGGAGGGGCATCTCGGCGTACTCCTTGCGGAACGCGCCGAGGTTCTCCTCGTCGTAGAAGTACTTCCTCTTCAGCGCGAACCGTTCGGTCACCGCACAGCCGGTACAGACCGGC